>ENA-OUQH01000336-OUQH01000336.1-human-gut-metagenome-genome-assembly--contig:-NODE-336-length-36064-cov-5.163737_pt1 | contig 36064 bp, 30 predicted proteins | sample MGYA00237948_ERZ548828 | MGnify/ENA primary metagenome ERZ548828 (study PRJEB26490, sample SAMN05194711) | human gut metagenome | biome: terrestrial biome; feature: human-associated habitat; material...
GTTGATATTGTTATTTGGAGGTTTGAAATGGCAGGAAAAATAGGAGAACAGAAAGTAAGATGTTCCTTTTGCAATAAATCAGAAGATCAGGTGCGCAAGCTGATCGCAGGACCGAAAGGGGCATATATCTGTGATGAGTGTGTAGATATCTGCGCAGAGATCATTGAGGAAGAGAATCTGGAAGAAAAAGCTCCGGCTTCTGCAAAGGAAGAAATCAATCTGATTAAACCGGAAGAAATGAAGGCGTTTCTGGACGATTATGTAATCGGGCAGGATCAGGCAAAAAAGGTACTTTCGGTTGCGGTATACAATCATTATAAGAGAGTGCTTGCAGATCAGGAAAATGATGTGGAACTTCAGAAAAGCAATATTCTGATGCTGGGACCGACCGGTTCCGGAAAGACGCTTCTGGCGCAGACACTTGCCCGTGTACTTAATGTACCGTTTGCAATTGCAGATGCCACGACACTGACAGAGGCCGGTTATGTGGGAGAGGATGTAGAGAACATTCTTTTGAAGCTGATTCAGGCTGCAGATTATGATGTGGAGCGTGCACAGCACGGCATTATCTATATTGACGAGATCGATAAGATCACAAAGAAATCGGAGAATGTATCCATCACGAGAGACGTATCCGGAGAGGGTGTTCAGCAGGCATTACTTAAGATTCTGGAAGGAACGGTTGCATCGGTTCCGCCACAGGGAGGACGTAAACATCCGCAGCAGGAACTGATTCCGATTGATACAACAAATATTCTGTTTATTTGCGGCGGAGCATTTGATGGTCTGGAGAAAATTGTAGAGGCACGTATGGACGCTTCTGCGATCGGATTTAATGCAGAGGTGAAGTCAAAGTCTGACATCAATGTGGGGGATGCATTTAAGCGTGCACTGCCACAGGATTTTGTGAAGTTTGGACTGATTCCGGAGTTTATCGGACGTGTGCCGATTACCGTATCTTTAGATTCGCTGGATCGCGACGCATTGATCCGTATTTTAAAAGAGCCAAAGAATTCTCTGATCAAACAGTATACCAGACTTCTGGAACTGGATGGGGTAGGACTGGAATTTGAGGACAGCGCAATTGAAGCAATTGCAGATAAGGCATTAGAGCGCAAAACCGGAGCGCGTGGACTGCGTGCCATCATGGAAGCGGTAATGCTGGATCTGATGTATCGTGTTCCATCGGATGATTCCATCAGCAAGTGTGTGGTAGATAAAAAGATGGTGGAAAACAATCTTGCTTTAGATGGAGAAGAGATTCTTGGAATTGAGCAGGACCCGAAGAAAGAAGTAAAAGAAGAACTTGCTTCATAAAAAGACCGGATGCGTCTGGAAATATAGGAGCAGATACAAGTGGAAGATAAAATATTGACAATTCCGGCAGTGGCACTGCGGGGAATGACGATTTTGCCGGGCATGGTGGCTCATTTTGATATCAGCAGGGACAAATCCCTGCGTGCTGTCGAGGAAGCCATGAAAGGAGACCAGAAGCTTTTTATCGTCACACAAAAAGATACAGAGAAAGAAGATCCTCAGGGAGAAGATCTGTATGAAGTGGGGCTTCTGGCTGTGGTTCGTCAGGTCGTAAAATTACAGAAAAATATTATGCGTGTACTGATCGAAGGAATCGGGCGCGCAGAGATATATGAATATACACAGACAGCCGATTATATGCAAGCGCGTGTGATCGTGTATGATCAGGAAGACGATGAACAGCTTCCGGAGCAGGCAAAGTCTGCAATGCTTTTGAGTGTGCAGGAAACGTTTGCAAAATATGCAAGAGTACATGGCAAAATTGGGCAGGATGTGATGCGCCAGGTTCAGGAAGAGACGGATCTTTTAAAACTTCTTGATTATGTGGGAAACAGCCTTGTAATCAGTTATAAAAAGAAACAGAAACTGTTAGAGGCTGTCACGCTGACAGCACGTTATGAGGCGGTGCTTTCTTCTTTGCTGCAGGAGACAGAGATTCTGGCTTTAAAGCGTGATTTCCAGAAAAAAGTGCAGGAACATGTGGATAAAAACCAGAAAGATTACCTGCTTCGGGAGCAGATGCAGGTAATCCGGGAAGAGCTGGGAGAATCCAATACAGAAACCGATGCACAGGAGTATGAAAAGAAACTGCAGGAACTTCAGGCTTCCGGGGAAGTGAAAGCAAGAATTCATAAGGAGATTGAGCGTTTTCAGGGAATTTCAGGAAATTCATCCGAGAGTACGGTAAGCCGTGGTTATATCGAAACCTTACTGGAACTTCCGTGGGATGCAGTATCGGAGGATAACAAAGACTTAAAGCATGCGCAGAAGATTCTGGATGAGGATCATTACGGTCTCGAAAAGGTAAAGGAACGTATTCTGGAATTTCTTGCAGTCCGTAATCTGACCGGAAAGGGAGAGAGCCCGATTATTTGTCTGGTGGGGCCTCCGGGAACCGGAAAAACCAGCATTGCGCGTTCGATTGCCCGTGCGCTGGATAAAAAATATGTTCGTATTTCACTCGGAGGTGTGCGGGATGAAGCGGAGATCCGCGGACACCGCAGAACCTATGTGGGAGCAATGCCGGGAAGAATCGTCAATGGACTGCGGATGGCGGGAGTCAAAAATCCACTGATGCTGCTGGATGAAATTGACAAGATGAGCAGCGATTATAAGGGAGATACAGCTTCTGCCATGCTGGAAGTGCTTGACTCGGAACAGAATCATAAATTCCGGGATCACTATGTAGAGCTTCCGGTGGATCTGTCCGAGGTACTGTTTATTGCAAGTGCCAATTCCATGCAGGATATTCCGGGACCGCTTCTGGATCGTATGGAAATTATAGAAGTCAGCAGTTATACGGAAAACGAAAAGTTCCATATTGCAAAGGATCATCTGCTGGCGAAACAGTTTGAAAAAAACGGAGTTGCAGATGGCAAACTAAAGATTACGGACAAAGCGCTGCGAATGGTGATTTCTTCTTATACCAGAGAAGCAGGTGTACGTTCTCTCGAACGGCAGATCGGAGAAATCTGCCGCAAAGCAGCCCGCAGAATCTACGAGGGCGATGAGAAAATGATTCGTGTAACCGGCACAAATCTGGAAGATTTTCTCGGAAAACTGAAATATCGTCCGGAGAAGAAAAACAAAAAGAATGAAGTAGGCATTGTGCGCGGTCTGGCATGGACCAGTGTGGGTGGTGTAACTTTAGAGATTGAGGTGAATCTGATGCCGGGCAAGGGCAGTGTGGTGTTGACGGGAAAACTCGGAGACGTCATGAAAGAGTCTGCACAGACCGGAATCAGTTATATTCGGTCCATCAGTGAAGATTACCATATTGATCCGGAATTTTTCCAGAAACATGACATCCATATCCATGTTCCGGAAGGTGCGGTTCCAAAAGACGGACCGTCTGCCGGAATTACCATGGCAACCGCAATTCTTTCTGCGGTCACCGGGAAGCCGGTACGGGCAGATGTTGCCATGACAGGGGAAATTACACTGCGCGGACGTGTACTTCCGATTGGCGGATTAAAAGAGAAATTGCTTGCGGCAAAGAATGCCGGAATGAAGACGGTCTGTATTCCAAAAGAGAATGAACAGGATCTTGCCGAAATTTCGGAAGAGATCGTTGGAGATATGGAGATCATACCGGTAGAACATATGGATCAGGTAATTAAGGCTGCATTTGTATAATGCAGCCCAAATTCTTTTTGCAGGAGAATAAATATGATTATCAAAAATGTGAATTTGGAGACAGTTTGTGGAATTACAAGTGCGATTCCGGACAACCTATTGGATGAAGTGGCTTTTGCCGGAAAATCCAATGTGGGAAAGTCATCGCTGATCAATGCGCTGATGAACAGGAAATCGCTTGCGCGTACTTCTTCCCAGCCGGGAAAAACGCAGACCATAAATTTTTACAATGTCAATGAGGCAATGTATCTGGTGGACTTGCCGGGATACGGATACGCAAATGCAAATATTGAGATTAAGGCGAAATGGGGACAGATGATCGAAAATTATCTGCATACATCCAAACGGCTGAAAGCAGTTTTTCTTCTGATTGATATTCGTCATGAACCGTCGGAAAATGATCAGATGATGTATGAGTGGATGGTTCATCAGGGATTTGCGCCAATCATCATTGCAACAAAATCGGACAAATTAAAAAAGATGCAAATCCTGCAACATGTGCAAATGATAAAGGATATCCTGCAAGTAGAGCCGGGAACGATCGTTATTCCGTTTTCTGCGGAGTCAAAACAGGGCCGGGAAGAAATCTGGCAGATTGTAGAATCCGTTATTGAACTTCCGCAAGGGTACATCGAGGCGGAAAATGCCAAAAGAGAGGCAAAACAAAAGCAGCCGGCACCGCAGGAACCGAAGAAAAAAGAACGCTGGAAAAAGACAGACCGCCCGGTAGCCAAAAAGACACTTCGAAAAGAACAGAAAAAGAAAGTGAAAAAAAAGTAGAATGAAGAAAAAGTATTTGTATACTGCAATCATGCTTTTTGCCATTCTGGTGGCAGGAATGGGACTGACCGGATGGTACGTCAGCCAGACACAGGAACAGACGGATGGACAGGAACTGACGGTTGTGACTTCCTTTTATCCAATGTATATTGCGGCTGAGAATGTAATCGGGGATGCAGACGGAGTGCGTCTGGAAAATTTGAGTGAGCCGCAGACCGGCTGCCTGCATGATTTCCAGCTGACACCGGAAGATATGAAGTTACTCAGTACGGCGGATGTGTTTATCATCAATGGTGGTGGAATTGAAAGCTTTATGAAGGAAGTTGCAGAGGCTTACCCGAATCTGAAAATTATAGAAGCCTGTGAGAATATTTCTTTGCTCTCCGGGGAGGAGGACGATACACATCATCATGAGGGGGAAACAGAAGAAGAACATGCCCATGGGGATGTCAATGCCCACGCATGGATGAGCGTTTCTGCTTATGAGACACAGGTACAGACGATTGCCGATGGATTATCTGGAGCAGATCCGGAAAGAAGCAGTGCCTATCAGAATGGGGCAAAGGCATATCTGGAAAAACTGGACGGACTGAAAAAACGTCAGGAGAAATTAAAACAGGAAATTTCCGGTCAGTCGGTGATTCTGTTTCATGAAGCATATGCCTATGTCGCTGAGGACTATGGACTGCAGGTAAACTATCTGCTGGATCTCGATGAGGAACGGCAGGTCAGCGCAGGAGAAGTATCGGATGTGCTTTCTGCTGTCCGCAAGGGGCATGTAAAATACATTCTTGCAGAAGAACTGTATGGAAAGAGTATGGGAGATACGATCCGGAAAGAGTCCGATGCAAAGGTATTATATCTGGACCCGCTGAATCGCGGAACTTACGAAAAAGACAGTTATATTAACGGTATGAAAAAAAACATGGAGATACTTGAGGAGGCATTTTATGCGAAAGATCATTAGTCCGTGTGGATTTCACTGCATCAAGGTGAACCATCTGGGGGTGTGGTTCAGTGAGCAGGAAATCTTAAAAGATGTGAATCTTCATATGCACTGTGGATCGCTGAATGCGATTATCGGAAAAAACGGTGCCGGAAAATCGACATTGATCCGTGCCATGCTGGGGGACATCCCGCATACGGGAGATATTGAGTTTCGGGATACCAAAGACGGACGGATGCAGAATTTAAAAATCGGATATGTCCCGCAATCGATTAACATCGAAAAAAATACACCGGTCAGTGTCTATGACCTGCTGGCAAGCTATGAGTCGAGATATCCGGTGTTTCTGCCGAAAAACCGGAAATTATATGAAAAGATCAAAGCGCATCTGCGCATTTTTGAGGCAGAAGAACTGATCGACAAACAGGTTTGTAATCTGTCCGGAGGACAGCTGCAGAGAGTGCTTCTTGCACTGGCGGTGATGGATGAGCCGAATCTGCTGCTTTTGGATGAGCCGGTATCCGGAATTGACCAGAATGGCATGGAACTTTTTTTTAAAACGATGGATTATCTGAAAAAACATTATGATCTTGCGATTATTCTGATCTCACATGATCTGGATTACGTGGCAAGATATGCGGATCATGTAGTGCTTCTGGACAAGACGGTCCTCAGGCAGGGAACGGTAAAAGAAGTATACGAAAGTTCCGAATTTGAACGGATTTTTTCTGCGGGAAAAGAAGAAACATGGATAAAGGAGGATGAGACAAATGATTGATTGGACCTCCTGGATGGATTATGGTTTTATGAAGATGGCATTGGCCGCAATACTGATCATCACACCACTGTTTGGGCTGATGGGAACCATGATTGTCAATAAAAAAATGGCATATTTTTCGGATGCCCTGGGGCATTCCGCACTGACGGGAATTGCTGTAGGAGTGGTATGCGGAATTCCGGATACGAATATTTCCATGGTGATTTTTGCAGTTGTATTCGCGCTGCTGTTAAACAAAATCGGAAGCAGAAGTACCGTATCAACCGATACGATTATTTCGGTTTTTTCCTCCTGTTCGGTTGCGATTGGTCTGGCAATCCTGTCAAAAGGCGGAAATTTCAGTAAATATTCGAGTCTTTTAGTCGGGGATGTTCTGAGCATTACCAAAAAGGAAATCGGGTATCTTGTTATTATTTTTATCGTTACGATTTTGTTCTGGATCACCTGTTTTAACTGGCTGAATGCCATCTGTATTCACCGGGCACTGGCAAAGAGCAAGCGGATTCCGGTACAACTGATGGATTATGTTTTTGCGGTACTTGTAGCACTGATTGTCATGCTTTCCATCAAGTGGGTAGGTATTCTGATCATCAATGCACTGCTGATCCTTCCAGCGGCATCGAGCAGAAATCTGTCGGTAAATATGCGGGAATACCATGTCTTTTCGATAATTTTTTCCGTTTTCTCGGGCGTCATGGGGCTGATTCTGTCTTATTATACAAACGTTGCAACCGGCCCAATGATTGTAATTATCGCATCTGTGATCTATTTTGTGACTTATTTTTTCGGAAGAAAGTGGAAAGAATAACAGGGAGAATAGGATTTGACCGATTGTATTTTTTGTAGTACAATCGGTGTATACAAAATACTGAGGAAATACAAATGGATGAAATAACACTCAAAGCACTTGCAAAAATAAATCTGGGACTGGATGTGGTCCGGCGCAGGGAAGATGGATATCATGAAGTGCGCATGATCATGCAGACCATTCATCTGTACGATCTTCTGGAGATTCAAAAGATCCGGGAGCCGGAGATACAGATTGTTTCCAACCTCTCTTTTTTGCCGGTAAATGAAAATAATCTGGTCTATAAAGCGGCACGGCTGTTACAGGAAGAGTTTGCGCTTACAGATGGAATTTCCGTAAAACTGACAAAGAGAATTCCGGTAGCGGCGGGGATGGCAGGAGGAAGCACGGATGCTGCCGCCATGCTGTATGCGATGAATCAGTTGTATGATCTGGGATTGTCCCGCAGGGAACTGATGAAGAGAGGGGTACAGATCGGGGCAGATGTTCCTTACTGTCTTATGCGTGGAACGGCACTAGCAGAAGGAATCGGGGAAAAACTGACACAGCTTCCGCCGATGATCAAATGTCCGGTGCTGATTGCAAAACCATCCATTTCTGTATCGACCAAATTTGTATATCAGAACCTGAAGCTGGATGAACAGACGAACCATCCGGATATTGATGCACTGATGAAAGATATCCGGGAGAAAGATTTTGACGGTGTCTGTGCACATATGGGAAATGTACTGGAATCGGTTACGATACCAAACTATCCGGTAATTGCAGAGATCAAACAGCAGATGATGCGTTCGGGTGCCAAAGCTTCCATGATGAGCGGAAGCGGTCCTACCGTATTCGGTCTTTTTGAAGATGGAGAAACGGCAAAGCGTGCGCTGCGGGAAATGAAACGCTCCGGTCTTGCAAAACAGGTATATCTGACCACGATCTACAACAACAGGAGAAAGTAATAATTCACACAAACAGAAATGGAGACGATAACATGACAGATGATCTGACGCTCAATATGGACGCATATCTGCCACTGAGAGATGTTGTATTTAATACGTTAAGAGAGGCAATTTTAAAAGGAGATCTCAAACCGGGAGAGCGGCTTATGGAGTTACAGCTGGCAGCAAAGCTTGGGGTGAGCCGTACACCGATCCGTGAAGCCATCCGTATGCTCGAGCAGGAGGGACTTGCTGTAACCATGCCACGCAAAGGGGCAGAGGTTGCAAAGATGACACTCAAAGATATGGAAGATGTTCTGGAAATCCGGGAGGCGCTGGATGAACTTGCCGTAAAGATTGCATGTGATAAGATTTCGGAGAAAGAGCTGCAAAAACTTTTAGAAGTCAAAGATCAGTTTGAAAACAGTACAAAGACCGGAGATGTGAAAATGATTGCCGAGATGGATGTAAAATTCCACGATGTTATTTTTGAATCAACGGGAAATCCGAAACTCGTGACGTTATTGAACAATCTGCGGGAGCAGATCTACCGATACCGTGTGGAATATATCAAAAATCCGGACAATTATCCGGTATTGATCGCAGAACATAATGCGATTGCGGAGGGCTTGAAAAACAGGGATAAAGAAGCGGCAACGCTTGCCATGCACAAGCATGTAAAAAACCAGGCAGTGGCAGTAAAAAGTGTAATCCAGTGTCAGGATGAAGCAGAAAATGAATAGTTTATGTAACAGATGGAAATAGTAAGGACAGATACCTTTTGGTGTCTGTCTTTTTTTAGGTATACAGGCACCTTATGGGATGAAAAGAGATAGGAATGTAAAAATGGAGCATACAAAAATTTCGACCGATATTGAGCAGAATATAAAACAGTTTCAACAGCTGTTTGCAGACAGTGCAGATATTAAAATGAAGGAAATGCGTCTGGGAAAAGGAAAAAAAAGACGCTGTTTTCTGGCATATATTGAGGTGGCAGTCAGCAATATGCTGCTGGAGACAACCGCATTGGGGAGACTGCTGGCGGCATTATCGGAGCTGCCGGACAGAGACTTAAATCAGGTACTCAATGAGAATGCGATGGGGATTTCAGATGTGACACCGTACGATACCATAGAGGATGCAGCACAGGGGATGCTCACGGGGGATGCCATCCTTTTTGTGGATGGATACGGACATGCGTTAAAGATTGCCGACAAAGGATATCCCGGTATGGGGGTGCAGGAGCCGGATTCGGAAAAAGTAATCCGCGGTTCGAAGGAGGGATTTACCGATTCCATCAAAACCAACACGGCTCTTATCCGTAAGCGTGTGCGATCAACACGGGTTAAAGTAGAAGAAGTACAGGAGGGGGTGCGTTCGCACACGGCAATTGACCTGGTGTATATGGCAGATCTGAAATATGAATCCGTGCTGCGGCAGATCCGGGAAAAAATTACAGAATATGAGATTGATGGGGTCATGGACAGCGGAATCTTAGAGCAGCTGGCGGAAAAGAAATGGTATTCACCGTTTCCACAGTTTCAGACGACACAGAGGCCGGACCGGGCAGCACTTGCGGTGCTGGAGGGAAGGATCGTATTGTTATGCGACAATTCTCCGGTCGCTCTCATTTTGCCGACAGACCTGAATTCTTTTCTGAAGACGAGTGATGACTATTATAATCGGTTTGGTGTGGCAACGTTTGCACGGATCTTGCGTTACATGGCAGCTTTTTTTGCCATGACACTCCCCGGACTGTATCTGGCGGTGACAAATTTTCACACACAGATTCTGCCGACACCGCTTTTGTTATCCTTCTGGGAGGCACGGATCGGTGTGCCTTTTCCGGCGGCACTGGAGGTCATTCTCATGGAGATTTCTTTTGAACTGTTGCGGGAGGCGGGGGTCCGGCTGCCTGGGGCAATGGGAAATACGATCGGAATTGTCGGAGGTCTGATTATCGGGCAGGCAGCTGTGGATGCCAACCTTGTCAGTCCGATTGTGGTGATTGTGGTTGCGTTTACCGCGCTTTGTTCCTTTTCCATTCCGAATGAAGAATTTGCTTTTTCATTCCGGATATTGAAATTTTATGTGATTGTCCTGTCCGCATGGCTTGGATTTTTCGGATTTTTGATTGCACTGCTTACGGTGTTCATCCATCTGTCGCGGCTGGAAAGCTTTGGGATTCCGTATCTCATGCCGTTTGTGGGGGCAGATGTCAATGATTATCATGATGAACGCGACAGTATCTGGCGTGCACCACTGAAAAAAATGGTGCGAAGACCCATTTATGCAAAACGCGGGGAGCGGATACGTCTGCGGAAAAAATAGGCTGAGTAAACAGTAACGGAGGAACGATATGTTTTCAAATAATAACCGGATATCAACGCGGCAGGTGTTCCGGCTGTTTGTGTTCGATTTTGTAGGGGAAAGTACGCTGATTCTGCCCTCACAGCTGGCAGCATTTGCGGGAAATGACGGTCTGGCATCCATTGTGCTGGGAGGTATCATGGGAAGCCTGTATCTGTGGTATCTTGCATATGTTTTAAAAAAGATGGAAACGGATCTGGTCACTTATATGGAACGGATTCTGCCGGCATGGATGAAAAAAATTTTTCTGGTGTTACTGCTGGTCTATTTTACCGGTATGGCAGGATACGGGGCATATATCTTTTCGGACGTGATACAAAAGGGGCTGATTGCAGGGGAGTCGTTTCCCCTGATTCTGATTCTGGTATTGCTGATGGCAGGATATGCCGTGTGTGGCGGGATTGAAAGCCGTGCACGGGTGTATGAGATTTTGTTTGTCGTTTTGTTTGTACTTCTTGCAGGAATGCTTTTGATTGCGGCGGGGGATCTGGAGATGGAATATCTGTATGGCTTTTTTCAGGCAGATACCGGGTCGGTGATGAAAGGAAGTCTGGCAGTCTTTTTTTGTCTGATGCCATTGTTTCTGCTTGCATTTTTTCCCTCCTATGTGCAGAAAGCAAAATGGGGGAAGCTGGTGCATGCCGTGCATGCGGCAATGTGGTTTGCCATAGGTGTTCTTGCGGTTTTGTATGTGATCCTGCTGGGCAGTTTTGGAAGCCGTTCCCTAACGACCATGAAATATCCGGCAATTACGCTGATGAGCAGTATCCATCTGAGGGGAAGTTTTTTGAAGCGGCTGGATGCCTTTATGATCGCCATCTGGTTTTTTACGCTGTTTGCACTTGTGACTGTGTTTTTGTTTTATGCACAGGAACTGGTACAGAAACTGCGGAAAAAAGATACGCATAAAAAATGGTATCTCTGTGGGGTGATGGCTGCCGTTTTCGGGGTGGCAGAAATGCTCCACCAAAGCAGCCATGGGGAATGGTTCCGGGATTATCTGCTGTATATCGGAATCCCGTTGTTTTTGTTCCTGCCATTGTTTGTACTTTTGTGGGGAAAGGGGAAAAAACGGCATGAAGGGTAAAATAAAAAAATATGTTGCACTGGTATTGTCTGTGCAGCAGCTGCTTTGCGGATGCAGCGCCACAGAACTCGAAGACCGCTGTTTTCCAATGATGGCGGTTGTGGACGAAAAGGATGGACAGATTTCTTTTGGTTATGGATTTCCCAAGCTGAGCCAGAAGGATAATACGGATCTGGAAGAGGCGCGTGTGAATATCGCGCCTGTCACGGGAAAGACAATGGAAAGCTGTGTGCGGACCTATGATAGCCGGCTGGAAAAACTGGCAGACTGCAATCATATGAAAGTGCTTGTCTTCGGGGAAAATCTGATGGAGGATACCGGACGGTATGCGGATGTTCTTTCTTATCTGAAACAAACCGGACTTTTCCCAAGAAACATCTATGTATGTGTGGCGGAAGATCCATTGGCATTGTTTGAGACAGAAGAAGATCTGCCACAGGATCTGGGAAGTTATCTGGAACAGTATCTGCAGAATCAGGAATTAGCGGGATCAGGAAAACTGTTTAAGCTTGGCAGGCTGCTGGACGAGAAGGAAAACCATATCCTGCAGATTATGCTGCCATATCTGGAAACAGAAGACCATATCATCTTCTGGAAAACCATGTACCGGGTACCGGATGACAGGTTTTTGTATAAACAGGAAAAATAATGGAAATGCTCTTACTATCAGAGGAAAGAGAGTGTGGGAAAATGAAAAAGAAAAAAATCATGTTTATCATTTTATGTATGTTAACGGTTCTTGCTGCGGGAACTGCGCACGCAACAGAAAAGGAAAGGGTGGATCCACTGCAGCCGGCAATTGCAGAAAAAATACTGCGGTTTCATGTACTGGCAAACAGTGATGCCAAGGACGACCAGAATGTGAAACTAAAGGTCCGGGATGCGGTGGGGCATATGCTTGGGCAAAAACTAAAAAAGGTAACAGACCGGGCGCAAACCGAAAAAATTGTGCAGGACCATATGGACGAAATTATAGAAACAGCGGAAAAAACGCTGCGCAAAAGCGGCTATACATACGGTGCCAGCGCAAGGCTTGCCAATGTGGATTTCCCTGTGAAAACGTATGGGGATTATACGTTTCCGGCAGGTAAATACCGTGCATTGCAGATTACACTGGGAAAAGGAGAAGGACATAACTGGTGGTGTGTGCTGTATCCGAACATGTGTTTTCAGGGATCAGTATATGAGGTTGTGGATGAATCTTCCGGCGAGGAGCTGCGTGAAGTTTTGACGCAGGAAGAATATGCAGATGTGTTTGATTCTGGAAAAATGCAGATCCGGTGGAAATTCCTTGATTATTTCCGTTAAACTGGTTATGATAATGAAGCACGCCATTGTGTGTTAAGATATCAAGGAAAAGAAGGAACTGGCTATGACAAAAGACGTATTATTGTCCATCAAGGGATTGCAGATCGGGGAAAACGAACAGAATGACACGATAGAAGTGATCTCCCCGGGAGATTATTATTTTCGGAACGGCAGGCATTTTTTTATGTACGAGGAGGTCATGGAAGGTCAGAAAGAATCGACCAGGAACATGATTAAAGTGCGTGATAATTATATGGAACTGACGAAAAAGGGTGCTGTCAACGTTCATATGATTTTTGAAAAAAATAAAAAAAATATTACATATTATAATACCCCATACGGCAGCCTGCTGGTGGGAATTGATGCCTACCGTGTGGATGTGAGGGAGAAAGAAAATGAGATTACGGTTGAGGTTGAATATGCACTGGAGATAAACAATGAGCATCTGGCGGACTGCCATATCCGGATTCTGGCAAATCCGAAACAGAATCCGGAATTTAAACTTGTCAAATAAACAGATAATGGTAATTAAAACAAAAAAATAAACGAAAATATACGAAAAAAACTGTGGAATATTGTGAAAAATGCCGATTTGTGGTAAAATACAAAAAATGATAACAGAGGAGGAATCATTATGAATACGGAACACAGGCAGCAGAAAATTTCTTTCTGGCATTCTATGAAAACGCAGTTTATTGCGGTAGTGATTCTTGTGGCGGCAGTGATTGTAATATTGTATACACTCATGATTATGCCTGGGGTAAAAAGCAATATCCGCAGTATCTATTCCAACTATCTGCTGGATCTTTCCATTTCGTATGGACGGGAGATAGAAAGTGCCATGCAGGTAAATATTGATTTTTTAGATAACCCGGAAGCTGCACAGGACATTTTACAGCAGCTAGATGTCGCAGGGGCAAAGACAGCCTATGCCTATCTGGTCGGATTTGACGGAACGATGCTGTATCATCCTACCGCTGAGAAAATCGGGCAGCCGGTAGAAAACGATGCTGTCAAAAAGATGCTCAACGAGATACAGGGGGGAAGTATCCCAAAACCGGAGACTGTGCAGTATGTATTTCAGGGGGAGAAAAAATTTGCCGCATGTTATACCAGCAAAAAACAGTTTATCCTGGTAGTCACGGCGGATGATGCAGATCTTCTTGCACCGGCATTAATGCTGGAGCAAAGGGGAATCCTGATTTCAGGTGTGCTGCTGTTGCTCGGGGCTTTGGCAGCGTTTGTTTTTGCAACACGGATTACACGTCCGTTATCAAAGATTACAGATTCCGTGAACCGGATTGCACAGCTGGATCTGCGAAACGATCAGGTACTGGAACAATGTGCCGCACATCGTGGGGAAGTCGGAAGCATTGCAAATGCCGTGCTTCGGATGAAAGAGGCTCTGACGGAAATTGTACAGAAGATACGGCAGCAGAGTGGACAGTTGTTTGATGCGTCGGAAACGTTAAACAATAACGCGGTAAAGACAGCAGGAAACGTAAATAATGTGGAGACCGCAGTAAATGAGATCGCAACCAGTGCAACCAGTCAGGCACAGGAGACACAGGGGGCAACCGAGTCCATTATTTCCATGGGTACGATGATTGAGGATTCTACAAGCCAGGTAAAATCCATGAACGAGACGGCAGATGTGATGAATGAGTCCGGACAGATAGCCAAAAAGGCACTGGAAGAACTGGGAGAAATCAATGAGAGGGCAACCGAGTCCATCAATGTGATTTATGAACAGACCAATACAACGAATGATTCTGCCTTGAAGATCAAGGATGCAACATCGCTGATTGCTTCCATTGCAGATGAAACCAATCTGCTGTCACTCAATGCTTCCATTGAGGCTGCCAGGGCAGGAGAGGCAGGAAAAGGTTTTGCGGTGGTGGCAGCACAGATCCAGAAGCTGGCAGAACAGTCCAACGAATCTGCCAAGCGGATTGAGGATATTATCCGTGAACTGCTGAAAGATTCCGAAACTGCAGTACATACGATGGAAGATGTGAAGAAAATCATGCAGGAGCAGAACGAAAAAGTGAAAAAGACGGCAGAAGTTTTTGAACAAATGCATGAAGGTGTCAATTTGTCCATCCATGGAATGGTATCCATAGAAGAACAGACACAAAAGATTGAGGATGCAAGAAATAAGATCGTAGATACGGTACAGAGTCTGTCGGCAATCGCAGAGGAAAATGCGGCAAGCACACAGGAGACCTCAGCTTCCATGATGGAAATTGGTTCGGTTATCAATGATATCAGTCAGAATGCAGAGAACCTTAAAAATATTGCAGAGGTTCTGGAAAGGAATATGCAGCTGTTTCAGATGGAAGAATCATGATTTGTGGAACAACGGTATAGAATCTGCATGAAAAGAAAAGGCTTATCTTCCCGGTGGGGAAGATAAGCCTTTTCCTGTTTTTTCCTGTAAACACATTATTTCTTTTTGCTGCTGGAACCGGATTTGGATTCTTTCAACTTGGCATTGGCTTCATTGTACTTTTCCTGAAGCTTTGCACGGAATCCTTTTTTCTTTTTGACCGGTTTTTCCAGCGGTCCACGGAGTCCGCGTACGCCTGTGATATAAAGACCACTGACGGTTGCCTTGACTTCTTTCTTGACCGGAATCTCATCGTAGATCTGCTCGTCTGCGATCAGTGTCATGACTCTTGGTCCGACTTTGGCTTTTACGATTGGAAGTTTGGCGCGCTGCATGAGTTTGTTTGCCTGTTCCATTACCTGTGAAGGAAGGCCGGCATCTTTCATTTTCATTCGTTTTTTGTCGATGATCAGCATCGTCACTGTCTGCGCAGCGGCTTTCATCTGCTCATCCTGTTCTTCTTTTTTCTTCTGTGCTTTCTTTCCGAGAAAGTACAGGACAATCATAGCGGCTACCAGAATAATGGCAATCACTAATAATACGATTCCTATTGGTTTCATCGTGGATTTCCTCCTCTATATACTAAAATTTATTGTAGCAAAGATTTCTGTAAAAATCAACGTTTACTGTTTGTATTTTCTATGGATTTATGGTATGTTTAATTAGTTGTAAAAGGAAAGAAAGAAGGATTTGGGACATTATGAAGAAAAGAGTGGTTATACTTTTTTTGTGCATGACGATGGTATTATCCATGGGGGCATGTGGTACAGACAGTGATAAAAAAGCAAGTACCCAGCAGGGAACACAGGAGACGGCAAGTGAAGTGTTTGACGGACCGCACAGCGCACAGATGAAGCTGGATCTGTCAAAACTTGTGACGAAACTTGCAGATTATAAAGGGATTGATGTTACAATCTCCGGAAATTATGATGTGACAGATGATCAGGTGGAGCAGAATCTGATGTCACTGCTTTCATATTACGGAATCACCGGAGTTGAGGTAAAAGACCGTGATACGGTTCAAAAGAATGATTATGTCAAGGTGGATTATACCGGATATCTCGACGGGGATGCATTTGATGGCGGTTCTGCGACAGACACAATGATTGATGTGGCGAACAACTGTGATGCCACACAGAAGACAAATTACATTGATGGATTCAGTGATGGGCTTGTCGGCGCAAAAGTCGGGGAAGAAGTAAGTTCGGATGTGACATTCCCGGAGAATTACCAGTCTTCGGATCTGGCGGGAAAGAAAACAACGTTTAAATTCAAAATCAAGGGAATTTATAAGCCGGTTACCATGGACACGCTGACCGATGACATGGTAGCAGATGCATTTACCGAGCAGAAGATCACCACGAAAAAGGATCTGGTTGCATATGTACGGCAGGTACTCGAAAAGCAGGCCGCAAATTCCAAGTCTCAGGCAAGTATCAGCGCAGTTGAAGATGATCTGCTGGATAAATGTAAAGTGACAATTCCGGATGAGTATCTGGATGCGCGTCTGCAGGAATATCAGCATGAATTTGAAGCAGACAACTGCAATGATACACAGACTCTGGAACAGTATGCAAAGAATAACAATACCACCGTGGATGATATGAAAAAACAGTGGAAAGAACTGATGACCAAGCAGATCAAAATTGAATTTATCTTTGGACGGATTGCGGAAAAAGAAAATATTACAATCAGTGATGATGATTTTAAGTCATTTGTAGATTATCTGGTAAGTTCAGGCAACAGCCAGATGGCAGATGAAAATGCGGTATATAAATATTATGGTGGTGGAAATAAAGAGGATGGAAAGAAAACACTTCGTCAGCTGTATGTGGTCAATCAGGCGATTTCGTATGTTGTGGAGAAAGCCAATATTACCGTAGAACCGGATACACAGACGACAGAGTCATCGGAAAACTAAAGGGTTCAATAAAAACAACTAAGGGATAGATTAGATTTTTAACGGAGGGACAGTATGGAATTAGTAAATGTCAGAGAGATTTTCAAAAATACGATCAGATATGAAAATCAGCAGGTAACGATCGGCGGATGGGTAAGAAGTAACCGTAATTCCAAAAATTTTGGATTCATTGTAGTGAATGACGGTACCTTTTTTGAGCCGATTCAGGTTGTATATGGAGATGGTCTGGAGAATTATGAGGAAGTCTGCAAGATTAATGTCGGAGCAGCAGTCATTGTAAAAGGACAGCTGGTGCCTACGCCGGAAGCAAAACAGCCGTTTGAGATCCAGGCAGCAGAGGTAACCGTGGAAGGTGCTTCCACACCGGATTATCCGTTGCAGAAGAAGCGTCACACGTTTGAATATCTGCGTACCATTTCACATCTGCGTCCGAGAACCAATACGTTTGAGGCGGTGTTCCGTGTACGTTCCCTGTGTGCATATGCGATTCACAAGTTTTTCCAGGAGCGCGATTTCGTTTATGTGCATACTCCGCTCATCACAGGAAGTGACTGCGAGGGTGCCGGGGAAATGTTCCAGGTAACAACGCTTGATTTAAAAGATGTGCCGAAAAAACAGGATAAAACCGTGGATTACACTAAGGATTTCTTTGGAAAACCTACCAATCTTACCGTATCCGGTCAGTTAAACGGAGAAACCTATGCGATGGCATTTAAAAATATTTATACGTTTGGACCGACTTTCCGTGCGGAAAATTCAAACACAACCAGACATGCGGCTGAGTTCTGGATGATTGAGCCGGAGATCGCATTCGCAGATCTCGAAGATGATATGATGCTTGCGGAAAGCATGTTAAAGTATGTGATCAATTATGTGATTGAACATGCACCGGAAGAAATGGCATTTTTCAATAATTTTGTGGACAAAGGTCTGCTGGATCGTCTGGAGAACGTAGTAAACAATGATTTTGCACGGGTGACCTACACAGAAGCAATTAAGATATTGTCAAAACACAATGACAAGTTTGATTATAAGGTATCCTGGGGCTGTGATCTGCAGACCGAGCATGAGCGTTACCTGACCGAACAGATTTATAAGAGACCGGTATTTGTAACCGATTATCCGAAGGAAATCAAGGCATTTTACATGAAACTCAATGAAGACGGAAAGACAGTTGCAGCAGTAGACTGCCTTGTTCCGGGAATCGGAGAGATCATCGGCGGAAGCCAGAGAGAGGACGATTATGATAAACTTCTGGCACGTATTCAGGACATGGGGCTGAAAGAGGAAGATTACAAGTTTTATCTGGATCTGCGCAAATACGGATCAGCCAGACATGCCGGATTCGGTCTTGGATTTGAGCGCTGCGTGATGTATCTGACGGGTATGGCAAATATCCGCGATGTCATTCCGTTCCCTAGAACCGTAAATAACTGCGAACTGTAAAATGGAATAAAAGAGCCGTATTTCCCATAAACTCTAAGGAGGACAATTTCCGGAGAAGTATGTGTGGAGAATGGGCAGGAACAAATAAATAATAAAACAGGAAGAAACGTCGCAAAGTTTGCAGGCTGCTTTATAGGCACATGTCTGCTCTCCGCGGCGCTTTTTCTGTTATGGTGCGGGATTTCCTATTCCATGAGATTGTCGGTGGAACTGATCCGGGTGGGAATTACGGCATGGTATGCGCTTTCCGGTCTCATCGGTGGAAAAATCCTGCGCGCATGTAAATGTGGTGCCATACCTTTTTGCGCAGTTATGCTGGGAGGCTTTTTTTTCGGGATTCTGTATGTCTGTTCCTGCATACGGGAACAGCACTGGATTGCGCTGGAGGGAGAAAACCTGACGATTCTGATTTTGTGTACGGCAGCGGCACTGCTGGGAAGCGTGCGGTGGAAAAAGAAGTAAGGGCTGTGTGACTGTAAAAAAAGACTTTCCTTATGGTGACCACTGTGCTATAATAATACAGATAGACGGGAAATCCAAAAAAACAGACAAAGGAGAGATTCTCATGAAGCATGTAAAGACATTAAATACAAGAAAGTTACAGAACACAATCAAGACAGGTGGATGTGGCGAGTGCCAGACATCATGCCAGTCTGCATGTAAGACATCCTGTACAGTAGGAAACCAGACCTGCGAGAAGTGTAAGTAATCACGGAGTGATTACTTACACAGCCCGAACGCTAAGGTAAGAAAAATAAGGCATAATAAAGCCGCGTGCGTAGCGCGCGGTTTTATTATGTTTAGGAAAGAGAGGAAATATTATAGTGGTTCATCAGTTTAAGAACAATGGCTATGATATTGTATTAGACGTAAACTCCGGTGCCATTCATGTGGTTGATGATGTGACTTATGATGTGATCGCATTATTTGAAGATCACTCCAGGGAAGAGATCATTGCCCAGTTACAATCCCGGTATCCGGAACAGGAGATTGCAGAAGCAATCGAAGAAACAGAGCAGTTAAAGGAGCAGGGAGACCTGTTTACGGAAGATGCTTACGAACAGAAGATTTTTGATTTTAAGAAGCGCCCGACGGTAGTAAAGGCATTGTGTTTACATATTGCACATGACTGCAATCTGGCATGCCGCTATTGCTTTGCGGAAGAGGGCGAATATCATGGAAGAAGAGCCCTGATGTCTTATGAGACAGGAAAACAGGCACTTGATTTCCTGATTGCAAACTCCGGAAACCGGAAAAATCTTGAAGTGGATTTCTTCGGAGGAGAGCCACTCATGAATTTTGATGTGGTAAAACAGTTGGTTGCCTATGGACGGGAACAGGAAAAGCTGCATGACAAGCATTTCCGTTTTACGCTGACAACGAACGGGGTGTTGCTAAATGACGATATCATGGAATTTGCAAATAAGGAAATGGACAATGTCGTTTTAAGTATTGATGGAAGAAAAGAAGTGAATGACCGTATGCGTCCGTTCCGGAAGGGGGCGGGAAGCTATGATCTGATCGTTCCGAAGTTCCAGAAACTTGCAGAAAGCCGGAATCAGGAGCGTTATTATGTCCGCGGTACCTATACCCATTTCAACACCGATTTTTCCAAGGATGTACTGCATCTGGCCGATCTGGGATTCAAGCAGATTTCTGTGGAGCCGGTTGTCGCACAGCCGACCGATGAATATGCACTGCAGGAAGAGGATCTTCCGGTTCTCTTTGAAGAATATGATAAACTGGCAGCGGAGATGGTCCGCCGTAACAGAGAAGGAAATTCTTTCAACTTCTTCCATTTCATGATTGATCTGGAAGGTGGACCTTGTGTGTACAAGCGTCTGTCCGGATGTGGTTCCGGAACGGAATACCTTGCGGTCACACCGTGGGGAGATCTGTATCCGTGCCACCAGTTCGTCGGAAATGAAGATTTTCTGATGGGAAATGTCTGGGATGGCGTGAAAAACACGAATCTGCAGGACGAGTTTAAATGCTGCAATGTCTATGCAAAAGAAAAGTGCCGTAAATGCTTTGCCAGATTTTACTGTAGTGGGGGATGTGCTGCAAATTCGTACAATTTCCACGGAACCATCACAGATGCTTATGATCTGGGATGTGAACTCCAGAAGAAACGTATTGAATGCGCAATCATGATAAAAGCTGCGGAAGCGGAAAATTAAAGGAATAGGAAGGAAGCAAACATGAAAAAAAGCAAGGGCGTCGCTATAATCGCGATTATCCTGGCCTGTCTGATCGGACTGGGATATTACACGAGCACGATTATGTCTGCGACAAGCACAAGTCAGAAAAAAACTGACAACAAGACGGAAGCCGAAGGTATTAAACTTGGTCTTGATCTTTCCGGTGGTGTGTCCATTACTTACCGGATCAAGGATAAGAATCCATCCAAGAAAGATATCAATGATACGGTAGCAAAGCTTGAAGAGCGTGCCGAGAGTTACAGTACCGAGTATGCGGTATATCCGGTCGGCGATGACCGTATTACGGTAGAAATTCCCGGTGTCTATGATGCAAATGCCGTACTTGAGGATCTGGGAAGCCCGGGATCGCTGTATTTTATCGTACAGAAAGATTCGGACGGTAATGAAAACTACAGTTATGACAGTTCCACAGGGGAATACAAACTGAATTATGACATTCAGAATCTGGTTGACAATGGTTCTGTAATCATGGACGGTAATGATGTAAAGTCTGCCAATGCAGCGTATAACCAGTCTTCCTCTACCAGTACCAAGGAGCCGGTTGTTCAGCTGACATTAAAGAAAAAAGCAGCAGATGTGTTTGGAGAGGCAACCACAAAGGCAGCTTCTTCCGGAGAATCTATCGGTATTTACTATGATGATCATTTCATCAGTGTACCGAAAGTAGAGAGCGCAATCAAAGACGGAAGCTGTGTCATCAACGGCATGTCTGATTATGATGAAGCGGAACAGCTTGCAACATTTATCCGTGTAGGTGCGATCAACTTAAAGCTCGAAGAGATGGAATCTTCCGTAGCAGGGGCACAGCTGGGTGGAAAAGCACTTTCTTCCAGTGTCAAGGCAGCCATCATCGGTCTGATCCTTGTTATGCTTTTCATGATCTTAAATTACAGCTTATCCGGTGTGGTTGCATCCATTGGTCTTGCCATTTATACAACCGTAACGGTAGCTCTGATTTATCTGTTTGAAATTACGCTGACACTTCCGGGTATCGCGGGTGTTATCCTCGGTATCGGTATGGCGGTGGATGCGAACGTTATTATTATCTCACGTATCCGTGAAGAGATTGCAGCAGGAAAGTCCGTACTGACATCCATCAAAACAGGTTACAAAAAGGCCATGTCTGCCATCATTGACGGTAACGTGACCACCTTTATTGCGGCACTGGTGCTGATGTGGCTTGGTTCTGGAACCGTTAAGGGATTTGCATATACACTGATTATCTCCCTGATTGTTTCCATGTTCACTGCACTTGTCATTTCAAGACTGTTAAATCTGGCATTTTATGCGGTTGGATGCAGAAACGAGAAATTATACGGACGTGCAAAAGAACATAAGACCATCGATTTTATGAAGCATCGCTGGGTATGTTTTATCCTTTCCCTCGTTGTGATCGTAGCCGGATTTGTTGGAATGATCGGTTACGGAGCAGCCGGAAAGGGCGCTTTGAATTTCAGTCTGGAGTTTAAGGGTGGTACATCCATCTCCGCAGATTTTGGTAAAGATTATACCGTTGAGCAGGTAGAGGACAAGATTGTACCGGAAGTCGCAAAGGTTATCAATGATAATGCCATCCAGGCAAGTACCGTATCTGGTAGCAATGTTGTGACAATCAAGACAAAGACACTGAGCCTGAGCGAACGTGAAGAAGTAAATCAGATGCTGGTGGACAAGTTTGGTGTTGATGAAGCCACAATCGAGAGCCAGAGTATTGGTTCTACCATCAGTAATGAGATGCGTTCCAATGCGGTCAAGGCACTGATCGTTGCATGTATTTTCATGCTGTTTTATATCTGGTTCCGTTTCAAGGACATCCGTTTCGCCGGAAGCGCGATTATTGCACTGGTACACGATGTGCTTGTTATGTTAACCGGTTATGCATTGATCCGTATTTCTGTAGGTAATACATTTATTGCCTGCGTACTTACGATTGTCGGATATTCCATCAATGATACCATCGTTATCTTTGACCGTATCCGTGAGAACATGCAGGGAATGAAGAAACAGACACCGGAAACACTGGCAGAGGTGGCAAACCGGTCTCTGACACAGACACTTTCCCGTTCACTGAATACCTCCATTACAACCATCATCATGGTATTGCTGCTGTTTATCCTCGGAGTATCTTCCATCCGTGAGTTTGCATTACCGCTTATGATTGGACTGATCAGTGGTACGTATTCTTCCATCTTTATTGCAGCTGCATTATGGTATGTCATGAAACTGCATCTTGGCAAGGACAAATTGTTAAAACCAGCAGTAGCAAAGACAAAAAAGAAATAAATATTAAAAAACAGGGGAGCTGCACGGCAGCTCCCGTTTGTTTTCTAAGGAGTGGAATGGTTGCATTGCACCGAAGAATTCGGTATAATGGGAAAAAAGAGTTGAAAAGGAGAATATTATGTATACACTGGAAGATATACAGGCAGTAGATCCTGAAATTGCAGCAGCGATCACTGCAGAGTTTGACAGACAAAACAGCCACATTGAGCTGATTGCATCGGAAAACTGGGTGAGCCCGGCGGTTATGTCTGCAATGGGAAGTATTCTGACCAACAAATATGCAGAAGGGTATCCGGGAAAGCGTTATTACGGCGGATGTGAGTGCGTGGATGTAGTTGAGGAACTGGCAAGAGAGCGCGCAAAGAAACTGTTTGGCTGTGAGTACGTCAATGTACAGCCGCATTCCGGAGCACAGGCAAACATGGCAGTACAGTTTGCCATTTTAAAGCCGGGTGATACCATTATGGGAATGAATCTCGATCACGGCGGACATCTGACACACGGTTCACCGGTGAATTTTTCTGGTACGTATTTCCATGTGGTACCTTATGGAGTCAACGATGAGGGATTTATTGACTATGATAAAGTAAGAGAGATTGCACTGGAATGCAAGCCAAAGATGATTATTGCAGGTGCATCTGCATATGCACGTACCATTGACTTTAAGAAATTCCGTGAGATCGCAGATGAAGTGAATGCGGTGCTTATGGTAGATATGGCGCACATCGCAGGACTGGTAGCCGCAGGGCTGCATCCAAGTCCGGTTCCATACGCAGATGTGGTAACCACTACAACACACAAGACACTGCGCGGACCTCGTGGAGGAATGATCCTCTGCAGTGATGAGGTAAACAAAAAGTATAATTTCAATAAAGCTATCTTCCCGGGAACACAGGGAGGACCGCTGATGCATGTGATCGCTGCAAAAGCAGTCTGCTTTGAGGAGGCATTAAAGCCTGAGTTTAAAGAATATCAGACACAGATCGTTAAGAATGCACAGGCACTCTGCAAGGGATTACAGGCGCGTGACATTAAGATCGTATCCGGTGGAACAGACAATCATCTGATGCTGGTTGACCTGACTCCATATGAGCTGACCGGAAAAGTTGTGGAGAAACTTCTTGACAGTGCGCATATCACTGCCAATAAGAATACGATTCCAAACGATCCACAGAAACCATTCGTGACAAGTGGAATCCGTCTGGGAACACCGGCAGCTACATCCAGAGGATTAAAAGAGGACGATTTTGATCAGGTAGCTGAGGCAATTGCCATGCTCATCAAAGAGGGTGAGCCGGCTGTTGAGAAAGCACAGGCAATCATCAAAACATTGACAGATAAATACCCACTTCAGCCAATGCACTAAAATAAAAATAATATCAATAGGAGGACATTATGATTGATTTAAAATTTTTACGAGAGAACCCTGAAGTGGTAAAAGAGAACATTAAGAAGAAATTCCAGGATCACAAGCTTCCACTTGTTGATGAAGTGATTGAACTGGACGCAAAGGCGCGTGCCGCACAGGCAGAAGCAGATGAGCTTCGTGCCAATAAAAACAAGATTTCCAAGCAGATTGGTGCACTGATGGCACAGGGAAAGAAGGAAGAAGCAGAGGAAGTAAAGGCAGAAGTAGCCAAGAATGCAGCTCGTCTGACCGAGCTTGAGGCACAGGAGAAGGAGCTTTCCGAGAAAGTCACCAAGATCATGATGACCATTCCAAACATCATTGATCCATCCGTACCGATCGGAAAAGACGATAGCTGCAACGTAGAAATCGAGAAGTTTGGCGAGCCGGTTGTTCCGGATTTCGAGATTCCATATCATACAGATATTATGGAACGTTTTGATGGAATTGATCTCGATGCTGCAGGAAAAGTTGCAGGAAACGGTTTCTATTATCTGATGGGAGACATCGCAAGAATTCATTCTGCAGTAATCTCCTATGCAAGAGATTTCATGATCAACCGTGGATTTACTTACTGTGTTCCGCCATTTATGATCCGTTCAAATGTAGTGACCGGTGTTATGAGTTTTGACGAGATGGATGCCATGATGTACAAGATCGAGGGGGAGGATCTTTATCTGATCGGTACATCCGAACATTCCATGATCGGTAAGTTTATCGATACCATCAACGATGAGGAGAAGCTTCCATATACACTGACCAGCTATTCCCCATGTTTCCGTAAGGAAAAGGGAGCACATGGTATTGAGGAGCGTGGTGTTTACCGTATCCACCAGTTCGAAAAGCAGGAGATGATTGTGGTATGTAAGCCGGAAGAATCCAAAGCATGGTATGACAAGCTCTGGAAGAATACGGTGGATCTGTTCCGCAGTCTGGATATTCCGGTTCGTACCCTGGAGTGCTGTTCCGGTGATCTGGCAGATCTGAAAGTGAAATCTTGTGACGTTGAGGCATGGTCTCCGCGTCAGAAGAAATACTTTGAGGTAGGAAGCTGCTCCAATCTGGGAGATGCTCAGGCAAGACGTCTGAAGATCCGCATAAAGGGAAAAGATGGCAGGAAGTATTTTGCACATACCTTAAACAATACCGTTGTTGCTCCGCCGCGTATGCTGATCGCATTTCTGGAGAATAATCTGAACGAAGACGGAAGCGTAAATATTCCAAAGGCATTACAGCCATATATGGGAGGAATTGAGAAAATCGTTCCAAAACATGAATAGGAGGCAGTCCTATGGGAGATATAAATAAGATAGAGGAAGAATGTACCCATAATTGCATGACCTGTGGGCATGGCTGTGCAGAAGGCAGTGATGGTGTGGGAAAATTCGAAAAAGCCCTGAATAAACTTAGTGATATTGATGCCGGGGAGCTGTTGAAAGGATTACAGTCGCTGGGAGAATCAGACAATCAATAATTGAAAATGATAAAAAAGCACCGTATGAAATTACCTAAAAAGTCTTTTCATACGGTGCTTTTTTGTTGAAATTGTACATTTCCGTTGCTTTTCATCAGAAAGTGAGCGATAATAAAAGAAAAAACAAGAAGAATCAATTGGGGTAGGAGAGGGTATGAAAGAAGTATTAAAAAGAGGAATGCTGAAATGTGAGAACAGCTTTTTTTCGCATGTCGTCCGATGTGCATTGGGAATGATAATCCCACTTGTTTTGACTGGGGGGATTGCCTGTGCTGTCCGTGATTTTCCAGTCGCCCCGTACCAGACGTTTCTGACGCAGGGGGGTGGGAGATGGTTTTATGATTTCCTTACAATGGTTTATGAGGGAACATACGGTATTTTTTCTGTAGCATTGGTGATTACCATTGCGTACAGTTATGCAATGGAGAAAAATGAATCGCTGGAAAATGTCGTTATGTATGTGGTTGTGGCACTTGCCGCATTCAGTGCACAGCTGAATCTGGGAACAGAAGATTTTGATGTGGCAGGACTGGGAACGACCGGATGTTTTGCGGCAATGTTTATCGGTTATTTGTCCTGCATGGCATTTTCAAAGCTGCGCAGATGCCATAAACTGATGCTGGAACAGTATACCGCGGGGATGGGGGGAGGCTGTGTCTCGGCAATCCGTACACTGATTCCACTCGGTATTGTTGCAGCTGGTTCGGGAGGCTTGAATCTGCTTATTGGCAGAATTACCGGAATCTATGGATGTTATCAGTGGTTTAACCATATTTTCTATGCAGCATTTCAGAATATTGCAGATTACAGTAATTTCCTTTCCGGACTGCTCTATACGTTTGCGGTAAATCTGATGTGGTTTTTCGGTTTGCATGGAAGCCACATTCTGGAGGCAGTGGCAGTCCATAATTTTGGTGTCACAGGAAATGTTGTTTTTTCAAAGGCGTTTTACGATGTGTATGTGGCAATGGGGGGCTGCGGCACAACGGTCAGTGTCCTAATCGCATTGCTTTTGTTCTTCCGCAAAGAACGTACCGGAAGGCTGGCAGGGCTGGCATCATTTACGGTAGTCTTTAATTTAAATGAAATGCTTACATTTGGTATTCCGATTATATTAAATCCGATTCTGCTGGTTCCGTTTGTCCTGACACCGGTGGTGTGCTATTGCCTGGCATATGCGGCAACAGTATGCGGTTTTCTGCCGGTTCTTACTCATGAGGTGGTATGGTCGGCACCGGTTGGTATCGGTGGCTATCTTGCCAGCGGTTCATGGAAGGGAATTGCCGTGCAGGCAGTGGGAATTCTGGCAGGGATATTGTTTTACCTTCCGTTCCTGAAGATGAATCAGAGGATGGAGGTATATAAAGCCAAGTGTCATGTTCAGGTTCTGATACACGAATTACAGGAAAAGGAAGAACAGATTGACCAGCCGGTGTTTTTGACGCGCGGAGACCATATCGGAATGATTTCCCGTATGCTCCTGCTTGATTTAAAGCATGCGATCAAGAATAAAGAACTGTATATGCTTTATCAGCCACAGGTATACAGCGATGGTACCTGTATTGGTGCTGAGGCATTGCTGCGTTGGAACCATCCGGTATATGGTATGATATATCCACCACTTATTATTTATCTTGCAGAGGCGGGAAAGGTATTGCCGGAACTGGAACGGTTTATCATTGATCAGGTTACGGATGGGATTGTGCAGACGCGTGCACAATATGATTCGGATTTTAAAATTTCCGTAAACATTACCGCGCATTCCCTGTTGTGGGACGTTGAGGGATATATCCGGCAGACTATGGAACAAAAAGGGATAGATGCCCACATGCTCTGGATTGAAATTACAGAACAGGATATCCTTCTGCAGACGGATGTGGTTGTCCGGAAACTTGAAGAACTCAAAAAGCAGGGCCATAAGCTTTTGATTGATGATTTCGGCATGGGACATACTTCCCTGCTGTACCTGCAGTCAGAGTATTTTGATGTGGTCAAGCTGGACGGTTCACTGACCCGCCCACTTTTGAAAAGCCATACGAATCAGAAAATTGTGCGTTCGATTATTGAACTGGGACAGGAACTTGGTGTAAAGGTAATTGCAGAGTTTGTGGAAAACAGGGAGCAGAGAGATCTTCTGGATACGCTGGGCTGTCATTGCTATCAGGGGTATCTGTATGCAAAACCGCTGGAACTGGAGGCGTTTATTACTTATATGAAACAGATGAATGAGAAGTAGCGGGCTGTTTTTTCAAAAATTTCCAGTGATATTTACCAAAATTTCTCTTGTTTTTTTGAAGCCCTGGATATATGATGATGACAGGGAAATTGTTACAGCACAAAAGCCATTTCAGAAAGGATGGACGGAAAACATGAGAAAGAAGTCACATATTTCACTGGCACGTTACATTGTAAATAATATGGAAGACAATGATCTGAAAAAACATAAATTATCTTTTTACATCGGAAGTGTCCTGCCGGACATTAAGCCATCTTTCGTCTATAAGCGCCATGAGATGGACGGAACTTACCCGGATATCAGACGCCATATTGAGCGCCTTTCCGAGGGCAGGAAACTGGTGGAGAAGAAAAAAGGGCGCAAGTATTACATGGATCTTGGACAGATCAGCCACTATCTGGCAGACTATTTTACCTATCCTCACAATAAGATCTATCCGGGAAGTCTGAAGGATCACTGTTCTTACGAGGAGAAGTTAAAGCGGGATCTGCGGAAATATATCAGGACGGACGCTGCAAAACCGCATAAAGCAGATCATCTGGAATTTAACAGTGCCAGAAATCTTTGCGATTTTATCCAGAAATCCCATGATGATTATCTTGTGAGAAAGCATGATGTGGAGGATGATATCCATCACATTGTGGAGGTGAACTACAAGGCAATGGAGACAATGATACATTTACTCGCCGAGAAAAGGCCAGAATTCCGGTTAAAACATTCCTGAAAAATGAAAAACATACAAAAACGATAGGAAAACATACGAATCAAATATTAATTTTTTATGAACAGCGCATCCAAAGTCGAAAAATGGATGCGCTGTTTTTGTAGGAAATACGTGCAATTGTGAAAAAATCCGTTTGGAAATGTCGAATTTTGGAGAAAACTCATCACCTAATTCATTTGATTTTTGAATCTGCGGATAGTAATATGGAGAATATAAAAGAGAGGAAAAGAAAAAGGGGAAAAGAAAAAGGGACTATTCTCTGCTCCGGCAATTAGCAGAAATTTGAATTTGTAAAATTGCATTTTCCATTGAGGAAATCAGGAGGATTCATATGAGAAAGTTGAGTGAGTTACAGCAGGAAATCGAATCCGTTCGATTTGAACTGGATCAGGCACTTTTACGACAGGATAAGTTTGATAATTACTATCAAAAAAGTACAAAACTCGATCAGCTGATTGAAGAGTATATCGAGGAAACAGAAAGAAGTAAGTAGAGAAGAATGGAAAATAATGCCAAATCAGGAAATAACTGGTCTGGCATTATTTTTTTGCGCTAAAATATTGATTTTTTCTTAAGAATAGTCTAATATATGTTTAAAAGTGGTGGAAAGTGGTAGAAAATGGTTCGAAGTGGTGGCAAATGACCACAGAAATGGAAAATCAAGAGGAACCAGCTGCCGCACAAAGGCAGGTGATTGTGTCATGTTTATGGGAGAATACAACCACACAGTTGATCCAAAAGGCAGACTGATAGTTCCGGCAAAATTCAGAGAGCAGCTTGGCGATGAATTTGTAGTGACAAAGGGACTTGATGGATGCTTATTTGTGTATACGTTAGAAGAATGGCACAACATCGAAGAAAAATTTAGAAATATTTCCATGACTTCCAAGGATGCAAGAAAGTTTTCACGTTTCTTTTTTGCAGGAGCAGCTTCCTGTGAACTGGACAAGCAGGGAAGAATCCTTCTTCCACCAGTTTTAAGAGAATATGCAAATCTGACAAAAGATGTCGTTTTAGTCGGAGTCTTAAGCAGAGTGGAAATCTGGGACAAAGACAGATGGCAGGAGAATACATATGATGAAGATGAGATGGATGAGATTGCAGAACACATGGCAGATTTAGGGTTCAGCATCTGATCCACAGAGAATAAAAAAAGAGAGCCAGAGCAAAAGTCAGGCAGAGAGGATCACAATGGAATTTAATCATTATTCAGTATTACTAAATGAGACAATTGAAAATTTGAATATCAAGCCTGACGGAATCTATGTGGATGGAACACTTGGCGGTGGCGGACATGCTTACCAGGTGGCTTCACGGTTATCAGAAAAAGGCAGGCTGATCGGAATCGATCAGGACGCGGATGCAATCGCAGCCGCCGGAGAAAGATTAAAGGAATTTGGTGACAAGATCACCATTATCCGAAGCAATTACGCCAACATGAAAGAGGAACTTCACCGCATTGGCGTGGAAAAGGTGGATGGAATCGTGTTGGATCTTGGCGTATCTTCGTTTCAGTTAGATACACCGGAGCGTGGTTTTACTTACCGTGATGAGAATGCTCCACTTGATATGAGAATGGATGACAGACAGAGCCTGACTGCAAAAGATATCGTAAACGGATACAGTGAGATGGATCTTTACCGTATCATCCGTGATTATGGTGAGGACAAGTTCGCAAAAAATATTGCAAAACACATCGTGCAGGAGAGGGCGGAGAAACCAATTGAGACAACCGGAGAACTGACAGAGATCATAAGGGCTTCCATTCCAATGAAAGTTCAGGTGACCGGTGGACATCCGGCAAAAAGAACGTTTCAGGCAATCCGTATTGAGCTGAACAAAGAGTTAGAAGTACTGCAGAATAATCTGGATGATATGATCGACCTTTTGAATCTGGGTGGAAGAATCTGTATTATCACGTTCCATTCCTTAGAGGATCGTATTGTAAAGACGAATTTTAAACGAAATGAGAACCCATGTACCTGTCCAAGCGATTTTCCAGTGTGTGTATGTGGTAAAAAATCCAAGGGAAAGGTAGTCACAAGAAAACCGATTCTTCCTTCCGAGGAAGAATTAGAAGTGAACTCCCGTTCCAAGAGTGCAAAATTAAGAGTTTTTGAAAGGGTGTAGCAGATGCCGAACAGAACAGTAAATCACAACAATCGAAATAGAGCAGCATATCAGGTAGATGGCAACACCGTACGCCGTATGGAGGCGATGCCGGATTACCGCAAAGAGCGCAGAGACAGACAGGAGCGGGAACGCGAGGAAGAGCTGAGAAAACGCAGACGTGCCGCAGCCAGAAATCAGGAAAAAGCGCTTCGCATGAGCAAAAGTTATGTTGTATTCCTGACAATGGCAGTGACCGTATTTGGCATTTTCTGTGGAGCTTATATTAAGCTTCAGTCCGATGTAACGGCAAGAATGAAAAAAATCGCAAGCTTAGAGAGCCAGGTGACAGACCTTAAGGCTGACAATGACGAGGCTTACAAGAGAATTAATACCGCAGTAGATCTCGATGCAATCAAGGAGAAGGCAATCAATGAACTTGGTATGTTTTATGCAACACAGGATCAGATCGTCTACTACTCTGTAGATAAGACAGACTACATGAATCAGTATAATGAAATCCCGCAATAGAGGGAATTTTCAGGCAAAAAAATAATTCGGGTGGTAGAATGGCAAAAAGAAGACCGAAAAAGCCGATGTTAAAGTTTCCAAAGCGTATGCAGAAAAAAATGATCGTCATGTTTACGGTTGTTGCAGCGCTTATGATCGGACTCATCGGAAGACTGATGTATATTGAATACACCAGTGGAGAAAAATATGAGAAAATCGTTCTGGCACAGCAGGGCTATGACAGCCAGACAATTCCTTATCAGAGAGGAGACATTGTAGACGCAAAAGGAACTGTGCTGGCAACCAGTATCGCAGTTTATAATGTGATTCTGGACTGCTCCGTTTTAAATGATGATGAAAAATATGTGGAGCCGACGATCAATGCGCTTGTAAGCTGCTTCCCGGATCTGACAAGTGAACAGCTTTATTCTTACCTGAAGGACTCTCCGGACAGCAGATACATTGTGCTTGCCAAGCGTTTGTCCTATGATACGATCCAGCCTTTTGTGAATCTGCAGGAGGAGCGGGATGAAAAGGGAAAACTGGTCAATCCATATATCAAAGGTGTCTGGTTTGAAAAAGAATACCAGAGACAATATCCATATGGAAAACTGGCAAGTTCCGTGATCGGGTTCACAACATCCGGTAACCTTGGAATTAATGGACTGGAAAATTATTATGATGGCACGTTAAATGGAATTAACGGCAGACAGTATGGATATCTGAATTCAGACAGTAATTTTGAAAAAACGATCAAACCGGCAGTCAACGGCAATACGTTAGTGACAACGATCGATGCGACGATCCAGTCGGTGGTAGAGAAGAAAATACAGGAGTTTAATGAGGCCTATACAGATGGTTACAGAGAGGGTGAGGGCGGAGCAACAAGAATCGGCGTGCTCATCATGAAACCGGACAATGGCGATGTCCTTGCAATGGCACAGTATCCAAACTACGATCTGAGCAATCCATGGGATTTATCTGAGTATTATACACAGGAAGAGATCGATGCGATGGATGATGATGCGAGACTCGAAGCGTTAAATCAGTTGTGGCAGAACATATGTCTGACCTATACTTATGAGCCGGGATCAACGGCAAAACCATTTACGGTTGCAGCCGGGCTTGAGACAGGAACACTGTCGACCAATGATACCTTTTTCTGTGATGGAGCCGAACAGCTCAGCGGATTTACCGTAAAATGTGTTGCCTATAGAAAAGGTGGACACGGAATGCAGACTTTGGAACAGACATTGATGAATTCCTGTAATGATGCCCTGATGCAGATGTCCTACCGGATCGGGGCAGAGAATTTCACGGAGTACCAGCAGATTTTTGGATTTGGACAGAAAACGAACATTGATCTTCCGGGAGAATCGAGAACAGATTCCCTGATTTACACATTGGATACAACATCACAGCTGAGTCTTGCAACCAATGCTTTCGGACAGAACTTTAATACCACGATGATCCAGCTTGGAACTGCTTTCTGTTCTCTGGTCAATGGCGGTAAGTTATATCAGCCGAGAGTGGTAAGCAAGATCACGGATCAGAATGGAAATACGATTCAGGATATTTCTCCGACGTTGCTGCGTGAAACTGTATCTAAGACAACAAGTGATACATTAAAACAATACATGTACTCAACCGTGACATCCGGTACCGGAAATACGGCAAAAGTAGACGGTTACTCCATGGGAGGTAAAACCGGAACGGCACAGAAAGTGCCTCGTGATGGTGTGAACTATCTGGTTTCTTTTATCGGTTTTGCACCGGTGGACGATCCTCAGTTAATGATCTACTGTTTTGTGGATGAGCCGAACTCGCAGGATCAGCCACACAGCACATTTGCACAGAATATTGTGAGGGAGATTTTAGAAGAAGTACTTCCTTATATGAATATTTATCCGGATGAGGAGACGACAGGCTTACATTCTGGGTGGGATATTACCGGAACGGATACAGGCGCAGCCGCTGTGACAGACCGTGTGACAGGAAATATTCCGGAGGAAGAACCGGAAGGAACGGATGATGTGCCGGATACCATGGAAGATATTCCGGGAGCCGGGGAAAACAACGAAGAAAACGCCGAAAATGATGGTGTAAATGCAGAAGAAGCAGGAACAACATCCGATAACAGTGAATAGAAACATAACCTCATAAAAGTTGGAATAAAATGCAAGGAAGACTTTTATGAGGTTTTTGTTTTATGTATCGGAATAAGACCTTTAACCGCAAAAAGGTAATGATCGTATTCGTGGCAGTTTTTTTTATTATGATGTTTCTGATTGGAAGACTGGTCTATCTGATGATATTCTGCTCCGAATATTATGGAAATAAAGCGGAGAATCTTCATGAGAGGGAACGTGATATTAAGGCGGCACGGGGAAAACTTTTAGATGCAAACGGCACAGTGCTTGCCACAAACAAATCTGTATGCACGATCTCTGTGATTCATAACCAGATGGAAGAACCTGAGAAAGTCATTGCTATGCTTGTGAAAGAACTTGGCATTTCGGAAGAGACTGCTAGAAAGCGTGTGGAGAAAGTCAGTTCCATCGAGCGTGTGAAAACAAATGTCGCAAAGGAGACCGGGGATGCAATCAGAGCCTATGGACTCTCCGGAGTGAAAGTGGATGAGGATTATAAACGATATTACCCTTATGGGACGCTCGCTTCCAAAGTGCTTGGATTTACCGGAGCTGACAATCAGGGCATTTTGGGACTTGAAGTAAAGTATGATGAATACCTTCAGGGAACCAACGGAAAAATCCTCACGTTAACCGATGCGAGAGGAATTGAGATTGAGAATGCCGGGGAGATCAGATTAGAACCCGTGAACGGTTATGACCTTTGCTTATCATTAGATTACAATATTCAGATGTACTGTGAGCAGGCGGCAAAAAAAGTCTGCACGAAAAAATCGGCGGACAGTGTTTCCGTGATCGTGATGAACCCACAGAACGGTGAACTTATGGCGATGGTGAATTATCCTGAGTTTGACCTGAACGATCCGTTTACACTGGTTGGGGACAACGGGGAAGCTGTGTCAGCGGAAGAAAAACAGAATCTGTTGAATAAAATGTGGCGAAACCAGTGCATCAGTGATACCTATGAGCCGGGTTCTACATTTAAGATTATTACGGCAGCGGCAGCGTTAGAAGAGGGAGTGGTAAAACTGGACGATGCATTTTTCTGCCCGGGTTATAAAATAGTGGAGGACAGAAGAATCCGGTGTGCGAGAACGACAGGACACGGGGCGGAAACATTCGAGACAGGGATCATGAACTCCTGCAACCCGGTTTTTATGGAACTTGGCGAGCGGTTAGGCGCGGAGAACTTTGCCGGTTACTTCAAACAGTTCGGGCTGTTATCCAAAACGAATATTGATCTTCCGGGGGAAGCGGGAACGATCATGCATAAGACGGAAAATATTGGACCGGTGGAACTTGCGACAATCTCGTTTGGGCAGTCGTTTCAGATTACCCCCATCCAGCTTGTCACGACGGTATCTTCTATTATTAATGGGGGAACGCGCGTGACACCACATTTTGGCGTAAGCGTGCAGGATGCGGACGGAAATACAGCAAAAACGTTCTCCTATGAAACGCATGAGAATATCTGCACAGCAGAAACTTCGGAAACGATGCGCTATCTGCTGGAGAAAGTGGTGTCAGAGGGAACCGGAAAAAATGCCAAAATTGAGGGCTTTTCCATCGGCGGAAAGACAGCAACCTCACAGACACTTCCAAGAAGCGACCATAAATACATTTCATCGTTTCTCGGATTTGCGCCCGCTGACAATCCGCAGGTGCTTGTGCTTGTTGTTATTAACAATCCGCAGGGGATTTATTACGGCGGAACGATCGCTGCTCCTGTGGCGAAGGAAATATTCGAAAACATTTTGCCTTACCTTGATAAATGAGATGAAATAACGTATACTAGTTAGGCGAATTGAACGTTAGAAAAAATACAAGAGGTGTTTAGTCATGGATTATGAAATAGTGATACCAGTTTTGATTTCTTTTGCAATCAGTGCAATTTTAGGACCGATCGTGATCCCCTTTTTGAAACGGTTAAAGGTGGGGCAGACGGAGCGTAAAGAGTTGGAATCCCATTTGAAGAAAAATGGAACCCCGACTATGGGTGGACTTATGATACTGGCAAGTATTATCATTACCTCTCTGTTTTATGTCAAAGATTATCCGAGAATTATCCCAATCCTTTTTATGACCGTAGGATTCGGTGTGATCGGTTTTCTGGATGATTATCTGAAGGTAGTGCTCCGCAGATCAGACGGACTGCTCCCGTGGCAGAAGATGATCTTACAGTTTATTGTGACAACAGTATTTGCAGTTTACATGGTGCGTTATTCCGGAATTGAACTTACTATGTTGATCCCATTTTCCGGCGGAAAGTACTTAAATATCGGATGGCTTGCGATTCCATTACTTTATTTTGCAGTGATCGGAACCGTAAACGGTGTGAATTTTACCGATGGTGTGGATGGCCTTGTGTCAAGTGTTACCATTATGGTTGCGACCTTTTTCTCCGTTGTGGCAATCGGAACGAATGCAGGGATTGCACCGATCACCTGTGCAGTAGCAGGAGCCCTGCTTGGATTCTTATTATTTAATGTGTATCCGGCAAGTGTGTTTATGGGA
>ENA-OUQH01000349-OUQH01000349.1-human-gut-metagenome-genome-assembly--contig:-NODE-349-length-35550-cov-5.679701_pt1 | contig 35550 bp, 20 predicted proteins | sample MGYA00237948_ERZ548828 | MGnify/ENA primary metagenome ERZ548828 (study PRJEB26490, sample SAMN05194711) | human gut metagenome | biome: terrestrial biome; feature: human-associated habitat; material...
ACGAGATTTCTGCCTGTCTCGTGGGCTCGGAGATGTGTATAAGAGACAGATAATACTTTCTGTCTTTTAATCTCTTTCCAGGTAATTTTCGTCTTCGGTTCTTTCACTTTCTGTTTGGATTTTGTTCTCTCTATAGACATGACCTCACTCCTTTTTTAAACGGGCAGATGGAGTTTTCACAACATCTGCCCATCTAAAACCTCATTCTCTATGTATTATTCGTATTTTGCTGCGTCTTTCATCCGCTTATCAAGCTCTGCCTGCAACTCGCTAAGGAAAGCGTCCGGATTGCATGCATTGTATGCATCCATATAAGTTTTCCATGCACTGTCAAAGTCTTTTGCCATTACAACCTGCGGAAGCTGCTCATGCTTAACTTCGCCAATCTTGGTCCATGCCATTCCACCCTCTGTGTCTGTTGTAAAGTTGTTTGAGAATGACCACATCGGATACCATGGACCAGGTGCCTCGTTTGTTCCAAGCATCTCAACGTATGTTTCAACACCATATGCCTGGAATGCTTTCTTAACATCCTCATTTAATCCGTCAAAGAATTCTTTTGCCTGTCCACTCGGCTTTGTTGCATTCAGACCGTCATCACAGGTTCCGTCATACTGTGGAAAATAGGAATAAGAACATGCGTGAGATGCCTTATAATCCGTCTCTGCAGCCTTTGCTCTCTGCTCCTTGGTTCTATAGAAAAGTCCATCGTCGCCAACCTGATAATCTTCACCTTCAACGCCCCAGAAACGAAGGTTGTGAATTTCCTCTGAAAGAAGATCATCTACAAACTGTAAAGCTGCTTCCACATCATCACAATCCTTTGTGATTGCAAGTCCATCACCGGAATTTAAAACTCCGCCGGAGTTGTGCCACTGGTTCTTACGTCCATCAATCGTTACAGGTACCGGAATGTAATCGCATCCCTGTGCATCCAGTCCTGCAGACTTAATTGCATCACCTGCTGAGTAGGCGAAATCCCACCACTGGTCGATCATACCAAGTACACGTCCGGAAGAAAGCTTTGCAATGTACTCATCATAAGTCTGTGTGAATGACTCAGGATCAACAATACCCTTCTGATATTCCTCGTTCAACTTCTTGAAGTACTTTACAGCAGTATCAGATGTATTATAATCCATTACCTTTAATGTATCCGGATCAACCATACATGAACCATCATTTGGATAACCATCTAAGAACTGTGGAGCATTCTCAAGACAGAAATATCTCCAATCCTCGCAAAGGATGGTATATGGAATATTCTCCGTTCCATCTTCCATGGTAGGATTTGCTGCATTATAATCTTCAATCAGCTTGAAATAATCATCCATCGTCTTGATTTCCGGATAATTAGCCCACTCAAGAACTCTTGCCTGAATCCAGAATGCCTCATCGTTATGCGTACAGGTTTTCTCTTCTCCCTTAATATTGGAGAACTGTGGAATCCAGTAAATATGTCCGTCGTCCTGACGAAGCTGATCCCATTCCTGTTCGGTGAAGTAGTTCTTGATATTCGGATATTTGTCAATGTAATCATCTAATGCTACCAATGCACCTGCATCATATAACTGCGGCATACCATTTCCGCCACAGATGAAATCCGGATATTCATCACCGGCTACCAGCGTTCCGATTGCTTCTTCTGCCGTCTGGCCTGTCAGCCATGTCTCTTTTACCTTTACGCCGGTCTTCTCAGCGATGATCTGCTGAACTTCGTTATCATCGTTGATCTCGGATCCCGGAACAGCAAAGAAAGCTGTAAACTCTTTAATATCTCCATCATTTGCTGCTTTTCCGCCCTGTGTGGAAGAATTGCTGCCGCCTTTATTTCCGCAACCGGCGAACATGGTTGCTGCCATCGCTACTACAAGCAAGGCACTTAGCATTCTTTTTCTTTTCATAGAATGTACCTCCTTCTTTATATTAACTATTTTACTTTTTTTACCATTTCAAACAATCCGACGAATTATAGTCAAAAACAGGGTAAACTATAGTTCATTCTGCCGGACTATAATTTACCCTGTTTTCCATCTCTTTCTATTCCATTTTACTGCTGCATCTGCTTCCGGAATTTTGCCGGTGTGCATCCTTTTACCTGAATAAAGCGGTTGACAAAATAATCCAGATCATGGTATCCAACCTCTTCCGCCACCTGAATAATCTTCTTATCGGAATGCAGAAGAAGATCGGCAGCCTGATCCATCCGGTAATTATTCAGATAATCCTTAAACGACTGACCGTATTTCTTTCGGAACAGTTGTCCGAGATAGGCGCTGTTGACATAATATTTCTCGCTAAGCCCCTTGAGTGTGAGGTTATCCGCATAATGTTCCTTAATTTCTTTCTCTACATTTCCGAGAACACCTCTGGATACATTCTTGCGAAGCTGGGACAGATAGTCTCCGTACTCACAGGCGAAACGCATCAGATGTGTCTTACTGCCGCGCATCGTTCCTGTTTCAAAGCTGCTCTCCGAAATCAGACGCAGGATTTCTTCCTGATTGACCTCATCATCCTGCTCGCTTGCAAGATGGATCAACTGAAAAAGCAGATAGTTAATATTAAGCGTCATGGATTCCCCACGCAGGCCTCTCTGACTCATTTCTCCATAGAAACGGTCCACCGCCGCCCGGATTTCCATATGATTGTTCTGCTCCACTACCTTCAGCAAATCATCAAGACTCTTCTTGCACAAAACCATACCGTCATTGGACACCTGCACTTCTTCCTCGTAGAAATAGATGTCCTTTTTGCTTCGAAATCCCTGAAAGGAACGAAGCATACAGGCATTCCCGTATGATCTTGCAATAAGGCTGATATCCTGCACCTTTTTCCCGACCAGCATCGTAACCGGGCGCGACAGATTCTCACCCAGATATTCCACCAACCCGTTCAGATAAGCGTTTTCATCGAGTCCTGCCTCTTCCGCCATATATTGAAAAAAGATCAATCCCACATCATATATTTTTTCATCTGCCGATGCGTCAAACACACAATTCTCCGCATAATCTTTCAGGAATGCAGTACAGCATTCATACATCTGTCTTTGGAATTCGCGCATCTCCTGATCCGTCACATCTTCGTCCGCATCACATCCCACCATCTGAATTTCAACGTAGCGGACACCTTCTTTGCATTTCATCTGTGATGTGACATATTGCAGATTGGAATCATCGTATTTTCCCTTGATCAAAGCAATCTGATTTCTTGCAAGATATGCCTTTTCCATTTTATTGTTCTTCTGCCTCATCCGGTCATCTTCATCACGCATCGCAGATACCCTGTTAAGCAGTTTCAGCAGCATATCACGGTCAACCGGCTTTAAAATATAATCCGTACATTCATTTTGAAGCGCCCTTCTTGCATACTCGAAATCCGCATATCCGCTTAATATGACAAAATATGCATTCGATAGATTTTCTTTTCGTATCGCTTCCTGCAGATCCAGCCCTGTCATGACTGGCATCTGAATATCTGCAATTATCAGGTCTACACTCTCTTTTTTCAGAAAATCATATGCCTCTTTTCCATTTGATGCAGTCCCTGCAATCATATAGCCTTCCTGTTCCCAGTCGATCAGCACTTTTAATCCCTGAATAATAAAAGGCTCATCATCTACAAGCAAAACCTTTAACATATTTCTTTCCCCCTTTTGCACACCGGTCCATTAACACAGCCTTCAGCAAATGATAAATACTCCATCGGAATGCAGATCGTAATCCATGTTCCCACACCCTCTTCGCCTTCAATTTCAAAGCACACATGATCTTCTGTGTACATTTTAAGCCGCAGGCATGCATTGAGCATTCCCACGCTTTTCTTGTTTTTCAGCATCTCAATATCCGCATTCTGCATATCATGCTGCATCTGATACAACTTCTGCTCCTCAATTCCGCTTCCCGTATCCTCAATCTCGATGTATAATTGTTCTTCCCTTTTATAAGCTCTTACGAAAATCCATCCCGGTGATGCCTTACTTTCGATTCCATGTACACAGGCGTTCTCCACAAAAGTTACAATCGTAAGTTTCGGTATCCGGATCTGCGCACATTCCGGATCAATCTCGAGATTGTAATTCAGCCGGTCACCAAAACGATATTTCTGCAAGGACAGATACGCTTTTACAAATTCAAGTTCCTGTTCAATCTCTACCGAATCATTTCCCCAGTCCACATATTGTCTTTGCATGATCGCCAGTTTTTCGACCATATCTGCCGTCTCGTTTTCTTCCTTCAAAAGGCTTCTCATGCGGATACTTTCCAGCGCATTAAACAGAAAATGCGGATTGATCTGGCTTTGCAATGCCAATAGTTCTGCATTTTTCCTGCCGACAAGGATTTCCTGTTCTTTGATCTTGTTCTTGTATACGGTCTGGATTAGTTCATTGGTCCGTTTGACCATCCGATTGTAATTCCGGATCATGCTTCCAATCTCATCCCTACCGTCTTCGTGTGCCATCTGAACAAGATGCTCACCGTTGACAGACTGGAACACTTTGCTCAGCCCACGGATTCTCTTTGTAAACGAATGATTGAGAAGCAGCACAAATCCCATCGGGAGAACCACATTGATGATCACCAGAAAACCAAGAATCGGAAGAAAACGCACAATCTTACTCCGCACTCTATTATCCGCTTTTAAAACATAAATATCAAGTTTAGCTCCGTGAAGTGTAATGGTCTGTTTGTATCCCATCTTCTGCTGTACACTGATCATGTCAAATTTTTTACCGACACCACTGAAAGATCCGTTACTCAGTACGATCGCATCCCCTTGACAAATAAGAACTTCATTGTCAAACTTCATTCGTCTCAGCATCCGCATCATACTGTTATAATCAAATTCGATTTGCAGCATCTTTTCCTTATTCTTGGAAAAAAAATCAAGATTCTGCAATAGGATGATCTTACGATGATAGGAATTGGCATATCTCTTACGCTCATATACAAAAAAAAGTCCTTCATTTTCGCCTCGTTCCTTCCACGCTTCATACGCTGCCGTTTCCTTCAGATTGGACATATTATCAATCTTTCCACCCTTTACCACGGTAGGATTATCCGTATACAGGGTAAAGACGATCTGATTCATGCCGAGTACGTTTTCCAACGTCGAATCCTGAAAGAAATTCTGATATTCCGCATAATAATCCGAAGTGCTCTCATATTGCTTCTCCAAAAAGGTATTCATCCTTCTATCGGTGTACATACTTTTGGCAATTTCTCCCGCATTCTCCACCAGTGCACTGATATTATAGCTAACTGCATTCGCAACGTTTGCCATCTCATGATACTGCCGCTGCGATTCCATGCTGTCTTCAATATATAAGACGACACTGTCCGTAATGATCAGCGGTAATAAAACACAGAAAATGTATAACTGTATAAATTTTTTCTTAATAGAAAGATTATCCATATATCTTTCCAATACCTTGATGAACTTTTCGATGATATTCATACCAACCCCTCTAAATTCACACACAACAAAGCGATAAAGGAGCAGATTTTTCGACCTGCTCCTCATTCGTACAACCGATTAAATTCATTATAACATATACGAGACTATATTTAAAATTGTTTCTTGATATTTCTGCACGCTAATACTCAACCGGTGTCTGCGCACCCTCTCTGCGGACCACCAGCGCAGCCACGTCACTTCCGGTAAGTTTTGCACTTCTTGCATCCGGCTGCTGACCTCCGATTGCGATGCGGTAAGATCCCGGTCTTACAACGCATTCTCCCTCCTGCGTGATAATCGCAAAGTCACGTGCCTTAAGAGATATGGTCACACGCTTCGTCTCTTTCGGCTGTAATGTAACCGTCTGTATTCCTTTCAACTGATATCCCGGTTCATACGCATCCGCTTCCTCATGCTGAATGTACGCCTGAACACTCTCATGGATCGTGTAGGAACTCTCATTTATGACATCCACACTCACATCGACGGCATCTCTCACACTGCACTGCGCACAGGAAATCTGTGCATTCTCGTAACGGATCGTTCCATAATGCAATCCGTAACCGAACGGATAGAGCACATTCTTGTCCGTATAACGATATGTGCGATCGGACATATCATAATCTGTAAACTCCGGAAGATTTTCCGTTCCCTGATAAAAGGTGACAGGCAGCTTTCCGGATGGTGAAAAATCACCGAAGATTGCTTCTGCGACTGCCTTTCCGCCACGGGCTCCCGGATAAAAACTGTCAATAATCGCAGCAACATGCGCATCCGCCCATGAGAGATCGAGTGCACTTCCCGCCGAAATCACGAGCACAACCGGCTTTCCGACAGCCGTAACCGTCTCGAGCAGTTCTTCCTGAAGTCCCGGAAGATTGAGTCCCAGTTTATCCCCGCTGGCATATTCGTTACCGGCATCGCCTTCCTCGCCTTCGATCGTTGCGTCAAGACCAAGGCACATAACTACAACATCTGCCTGCTCCGCCGCAATGACCGCTTCCTTAAATCGATCCTTCGTCTCTGCCAGAAATTCCACTTTGTCTTTGTACAGATGACAGCCTTCTGCATATAATACACGCACATCATCCCCCACATACTGCTGAATTCCCTCCAGTGGAGTAATGTAACGGGAAGAGGTTCCGACATAGTTTCCGACCAGCGCATCTCTTGAATTCGCATTCGGACCGATGACTGCGACGGTCTGTATCTTATTTTTATCCAACGGCAGGAACGCATTCTCGTTTTTCAACAGAACAAGACTTCTTCTTGCCGCTTCAACAGACAACTTCACATGTTCCGGACATTCTACTTTATCATAGGTAATGTCTTCATACGGGGACGGATAATCCTTCATCATACCCAGACGAATACGAACTTCCATTAGGCGCTCCACCGCTTCTGTGATCGCCTCCTCTGAAACAAGTCCCTTCTCGTAAGCTTCCTGCAAATGTAAAAAGGCGCTTCCGCAGTTCAGGTCGCAGCCGTTGTTTACTGCCATAGCCGCAGATTCCTCGACGCTCTCTGTCACATGATGGTGCTCGTGGAAATCAAGAATCGCCCAGCAGTCCGATACCACATGACCTTCAAAACCAAATTCATCTCTTAAAATATCCTTCAGGAGAGTTTTGCTTCCACACGCCGGCTCTCCGTTCACGCGATTGTAAGCGCCCATGACGGCCTCAACCTTGGCATCCTTGACACATCTCTTAAACGCATACAGATAAGTGTCATACATATCATGCTTAGACGCTTTTGCATCGAATTCATGGCGGATCGCTTCCGGACCGCTGTGTACCGCAAAATGCTTTGCGCACGCTGCAGATTTCAGATGATCCGGATCCGGTCCCTGCAATCCCTTGATGTACGCGCATCCGAGTTCCGCCGTAAGATACGGATCCTCGCCATATGTCTCATGGCCTCTTCCCCATCTCGGATCGCGGAAAATATTGACATTCGGTGCCCAGAACGTCAACCCTTTGTAGATTCCGTGATCTCCTCTCCGTGAAAACTCGTTAAATTTTGCGCGGCCTTCCGTCGATACCACATCCCCGATCTGTCCGACAAGCTCCGGATCAAATGTCGCCGCAAGTCCGATCGACTGCGGAAATACCGTAGCAACTCCGGCTCTTGCAACACCATGCAAAGCCTCATTCCACCAGTTATATGCCGGAATATTAAGTCGCTCGATCGCCGGTGACTCATAGAGCATCTGGCTCATTTTTTCCTCAACCGTCATCTGTGCAACCAGTTTCTTTGCATATTCTTTTGTCTGTTTACTCATTATTTCATCTCCTCATCTTAAACACTTTCTATCAATCCATCGACTGGCATGTCAGCCATTCGAAATCAGCATAATTTGTACTGTCACTGCCGTTGGAAGACGCATATACACCGACTGTGCATCCTACAAAGCCTCCGGCTTCCTCTGTCGTGTAAGCAAGAAGATCCAGATTTTCCGCAACGGATACATATCCTTTGCCTTCCGAAATCCAGACACGGGCACACTGATTGCGGCACTGCAGGCGGATCTTTAATTTTCCTTTCTTCTCCAGCCGTGTTGTTGCCAGCGTCTGCTCATCTCCGTGAATACAGCTGGTAACCACAAAACAAACTTCTCCATCCACGCGCACCACTTCAAACCGGAGATGATTTTCATTATTCTGGTAAAGCACAAGTCCCGCCGTCTCCGACTCATTTTCCGGATAGAATTCCATTCCGGTCTCTGCGACAAAGCGGTAACTCTTCTGTCTTACACCAAGATATGCACAGTTTGCTCTCTCGGAAATCTTTTCTTTGCGAAGGTACATCCGAAGTGCACCCTCACGTTCGGTCAGCGAATAAATTCCGGATGTCCAGTCCTCGATCGCCACCAGCCGCTGATCCAGCTGTTCTCCCCAGAAATGAATGACATCGGAATTCGTAATTTCTTCCGCAAAGCGATGCTCAGGCATATCGATCGTAAATTCGTCCTCCAGATGTCCGACTCCCGGAGCGATCACCGGCCAGCCGTTCTCCCAGATTACCCTGGCAAGGAAAGTCTCACGCCCCATGCTGCTATGCTTTTTGCAAGGTCTTGATGCAAGCATTACAACATACCAGTTTCCCTTGCCGTCATCAACCAGATCTCCATGTCCCGCATAGATGACCGGATAATCCATACCGAGATTGCGGTGTGTGAAAATCGGATTGCGCGGACAGCCTTCAAACCACTGGAACAGCTTCTTACTGCGTGCCACCGTAATACTATGTTCCGGACCGGTTCCGCCTTCTGCGTGGAGTAGATAATAATAACCATCGATCTTGTAAATATGCGGACCTTCCGGCCAGATACATCCCTTTACCGCACCTTTCCAGATTGCCATGCTCTCACCGACCAGCTTCATGGTCTTAAGATCCAATTCCTGAATCCAAATCTCCCAGTCCCCGTTATAGCGAACGCCCTCCGGATTCGGACGGGTTCCGCAATAATAACATTTGCCGTCATCGTCGAAAAAAAGGCTCGGATCGATGCCCGGGGCATCGTCGCCGAGATAATACGGCTCGGACCACGGTCCTTCCGGATTCTCCGCTGTGACGATAAAATTGTTGCCGTGCGTCACATTGGTCGTGATCATATAAAACAAACCATCATGATAGCGGATCGTCGGCGCATAAATACCATCTGAGATATCCGCTCCCGCCACAGGAAGCTGCGACGGACGGTCTAAAATATTACCGATCTGCTCCCAATGTGCGAGATCTCTGCTGTGAAAGATCGGCACTCCCGGTGCATACACAAAACTTGAATTGACGATATAATAATCCTCTCCCTTTCTGCAAATGGAAGGGTCCGGATAAAATCCCATTAAAATCGGATTCTTAACTGTAACCATTTTACTCCTCCTTATAACACGTAACCAAATCCTAAAATTGTAAACTTCTTGTCTCTGTCTTCTTCTGCGACTTCAATGCGTACCGTATGGTCGGCGCTTTCATCCTCATTGAACACGATCATCGCGTTGCAGTGCTGCCAGTTGTTAATATGCGGATCCGCCGTCATGCGACGCTCACCGTCCACATCGACATACGCCTTTCCAACGTCCACTTCTCCGGAATCCTTAAAGATCAACACAAGCGCTTTGCAATGGATGCGGATTGTAAAGACAGCATTCTCCGTCATCGTTGCATCGTACATCCAATTGTACGGAAACTCCGGTGTCAATTCTAACCGGTCATCCATCTCCACACTCTGGAGCTGATCATCCGTTGCACAGAAGCCACCGGCGTCGATTTGGACCCCGGCATAGACATCTTTCTTATCCAGAAGCCGTACATGCTCAAAGCTTTTGCCGATTGCCGGCTTCATCTGCAGCTGCTGTGCAAGCATTCCCTCCTCGGTCAGGCCGCTCTCAAAAGCGTCAAGTCTTGCATGTTCGCTCAAATCACAGCGCTCAAACAGATACTGTAAACAGTCTGCCATAATGGTATGGCCGAGGTTGCTCGGATGAAACATATCGTAAAAGAACTGATTTTTTGTCAGAACCCTTCCCTCGTTCGGTTTCTTTGTAAACTGCTCCACTACGGTATCCTTGATACTGACCATCGGCAGATCATACAGTCTGCCGACCGGACTTAAGCGATCCTGCAGATTCCAGTCATTGGCAAATACGGAAAAAAGCAGAACGACCGCCGGATTCCAATCCAGCTTTAAGATCTTGCGCACAAGGCTTTCGTAGCAATCGCCCTTCGTCTCGTCACCCTCATCGTTGACCGCAAATTCTACGACTACGATATCCGGCTTCTCGCCGTCTCTTAACACATCTCTGTCAAAGCGGAGCATTCCAAGCTCCGACGGGGTTCCTCCAACGCCCGCTTTCACAAATTTAACGTTATCTCTCATCGCAAATCTGCTTTTGAAAAGCTGATAGGACTTATAGGCATAACACTCGGTATTGATCGGTGTTGCTCCCGCCCCTTGCGTGATCGAACCTCCGATATAGGCAAGCGTTACTTCTTTTCCGGCTCTCGCCTTCTCGATCGCTTTGCGGATACGGTAGGTGTTGCCCAGATTCATGAGAGAACGCTCGATCATCGTGCAGTACCGTTCCGATTTCGTATCCACCGCTTCTTCTTCCACCTCTTCCGGAGCCGTATATCCGTCGTTCAGATAAAACCGAACGCTCGCTTTTCCCATCTTTTCCGGTGCGCTCATGATGAACTTGATCTGTCCCGGAATATAATCATCCTCTGTCCAGGTATAATCCGACAGATAAATGCGCCGTTCCATTCCGTCTCCGGTCAGGCTGCATCGCAGATTGGTTCCGCCTCCGTAGAGATCTTTTTTCCCATACATCTGGAAGATGAACTCCATCTCCTCCTTTGGATTGTCGGTCTCAACAGACACCCCGATACTGTGTACAAGCTTGCCGAATCCCTCCACCGTCTCCAACAACCGAAGCATGTTCTCATCCGTAATATTTCCGACGATCTGTGCGCTGTTGATCAGTCTTCCGTCACTCTCATAGATAAAATGAATCGCACTTCCGTCTTCCTGTTTTGCTCCGAAGATTTCTTTATCCTTCATAATGTAAAAATATGGTCTTTTCTTTTCCGGATCCTTTGGTGCTGCCGGTCCGTTCATAATCATTACCTCCCTACTTTCTTTGCTTTCTTTTCTTTATACATTTCTATATCACTCATGCGCATGCATTCTTCAAACGATTCACGCGCCGTAATCTGCGTCATATAATGTCCCATCGAGCAGTCCGCCCGGTAAGGTTTACCACTTTGCGCGTTTGCCTCATCCAGATAATGGTGGATCTGATTCTCCACATCCCTGACAAGTCCGGCATTCGCTCCGGTCAGAACAAACACGAACTCATCCCCTCCGGTTCGGGCTGCAATGCCGTATTTGCCAATTGCCTTGCGTATTGCTTCCGCAACGGCACAGATTGCCCAATCGCCTTCCTTATGTCCATAAGAATCATTGATCACTTTCAATCCGTCCACATCTACGCTTGCGCAGATCAGATACCGGTTTCCAAGGATCCACTCCGGCCACTTCTCATTGATGTAATCTTCCATGCCGCGGCGGTTATTTAATCCGGTCAGATAATCCGTCACACTTTTTTCCTGATTTTCGTGATTCAGCCGGATCAGGTATTTTGTCGTATAAAAATTATTGATCGTCTGGCTTAAGGTCAAATTCCAGTCATGATAAAATTCGTCCGGTCCGTCCAACGGATTTTCAAACTGTACAACGGTATAGCCGAAATTTTTTTCCCGATTATGCAATACCCGGATATAATATACTTTCCAGCTATCATCACACACTTCCTCCGGAAGCAGATCTTTCTGCCGGAAGCACTCCCCGGATACATGCAATATCTGACCGTCCCTGATTTCCATTCCGAGTTTTGCATACGAAGTAATATCCTGCTTAAAATACCGGATATGATCCTTTTCTTCACCGAGCAGCCCGAGATAAAATTCTTTGCACGTTCCGAGAAGATGCAGATTCTTGGCTACAATCTGTTTCATCTCCGCATAATCGGTGCATCCGTCCATGTCCGTCGAAAAATAGGATTGCCGGTTGTGTTTCTCCCGGATCTCAATCAGTTTCTGGTAGATTTCATCACTTCTCTTATCCTCCCGGTCGGTACAATCCTTCGTACTCTCCCGAAACAGAATTTTAGCCGGAACATAGATATTACGTTCCCTCGGCACACCTTCAAGAAGATCCCTCACAAGATAGACCGCCTCTTTTGCCATCGCTTCATAATCCACGGAGATCGATGTCAACTGCGGAAGTACATCACATGATTCCGGTGAATTATCCACGCCACTGACCATAACATCCTGCGGTACCAAAATTCCGTGTTTTTCAAGCGCGATTGTGAGTGCTCTCGCCATAAAGTCATTCGCACAGACGATCGCCTCCGGACGATGCGTTTCATCGGAAAAGAAAAATTCGTATGCCTGCTCGCCTTTTCCTTTCCACATATCTCCGTAAAAAATTGAATTTTCATAGACCGGAAGTCCGAGTTCCTCCATCGCCAGCCGGTAATGCTGTTCTCGGATCTGGCTGTCATAATGCCCCTTGTATCCTGCCATAAAACAGATATTTCTCACAGAATGCGTATTTGCAATATGCTTTACCAGCTCCTCCACCATCGAATTGGCATCCGAGAGTATCCCGTAGAATCCCTCCGACGCCTCACGAAAACTGATGACCGGACCATGCGCTCTGTTTTTCAGACCTTCGATCAGTTTCATTCGAAAGCTGGGTGTATCGTATGTATCCAGCGCAACAATAATTGCATCAAATTCTTCGATCGGTGCAAAATCAACAACGTTCTTCTCATACAGATCATACATTGTCTCGGTTTCCCGGATTCCAAATGAAGTCAGGAAAACAATATTATAATCGCATTGTTTTGCCGTCTCGGTCAGCGATCTGCTGAGCACCTGCTGGAATTCCAGTTCTGCACGGTTCAAAAAGACCCCGATTGTTTTTCTTTTATTATAGAACATCCGGATGCCCCCTTTTATTACTGCTTTATTTCTTTTGGGATTATGCTTTTCTTGTGATTTGATTATAAAAAAAGCCCCCGCTTGCGTCACGAGGGCTTTTTATGGAATAATTACCGACAAACTATAGTAATTGTATTCCTGTCAATATTTTCTATCGAACGGCTATCTTCATGGATACTGTTTTTGTTTTTCCATTCTTTAAAGTCACGATTGCCTTGATCTTTACCGTTCCTTTCCTGTTTGCTTTGATCTTACCGTTCTTGTTTACGGTAGCAATCGACTTCTTGGAAGTTTTGTAGGTTACCTTCTTTACATTGTTCTGATTCAGCTTGCTGTCAAGCTTAAACTCCGTTGTTTTTCCTTTTTTAACCGTTGCCTTTGTTTTCTTCGGAGCGATGGTCTTAAGGATTTCTTTTTCAATTCTGGCTGCTTCCTTTGTCGTCAGAAGTACATAATCGCCCTTCTTTCCAAAACTTGCATTCAGATTTCCATCCTTAGCCTTATAGGTCTTGCTGTTGATCAGTTCATATTCACCCGTCTTACGGTTGACAACAAATGCCTTCAGTGATTTATTATTTTTCACATTCTTTGCGGAAACGGAAACCGTGTATTTCACATCACCATTCGCATTCTTAACCTGCAGGATGATCGTAAGATCTTCGGTTCCTGCCGCCTCGGTAAGCTGCTTTACCACATCTGCGGTAAGTGTTCCCTTTGATCCCGATACCGTTGCATTTGCGCTGGTCACATTTCCCTGCGCATCCTTTGTTATGGTTACCGATGCCTCAGCCTTCTTATCGCCGGAAACTGTAATTTCCACTTTGGATGTCTCAATGGTCGTATCCTGTTTTCCGTCCGGTTTCACATCCGGCTTCGTATCCTGTTTTCCGTTCGGTTTCACATCCGGCTTCGTATCCGAAGTTCCCGGATTTACAGACGAGCCTCCGCCATTGCTGCCGGTCTTTCCGGTTAATTCGACCGTACCATATACGTTTGAGCCTGACCAGCCCATTCCGGTCTCATCATACCAGCTTAACGTACCGATACGCTTGCCGTCTTTTGCATCGTTGATCTGGAATTCCAGCCCAATCTTGGTTCCGTTTGCCGGCTTGATATCCGTCCACTTGAAAGCAGCCTCAACCACGTATCCGCCATCGATTGTTTTTGTTGCAGACTTGACATTCTCTGCCAGACATTTTTTACCATTGAAGGACTGCTCATTGTTATAATTGATACGATACTGCTTATCATCCTCTCCATAGGAAGCGGTCTTGCCGTTGTCCTCGTCGATGAACACTTCAAGAGAATCCTGCTCATGCGTCTGAGCGCCTGTTTTATCCAATACCGCGTCTTTTATGGTTGCATATACATAGAGATTGTCATCATCCCAGAGAACCTTTGCATTGGCAGAAGCCTCGGAGCCTTTGTTGATCGTAAGCGGGATGTTTACCGCATTGCCCCATGCGGCATCTGCATCTGCGTCAACCGAAATTGTTCCGTACGGGATCTTCTCGATGCCCGGCTTCATGGTTGCCACTGCATAATACTTACTGCTTGACTCCTGCTTTCCGGTCAGATCATTAAAGCTTCCTGTCTTCCCGTCATTGTTTACAACAACATCGAGACTGATCTGCTGTGCAACTTTCAAATTCTTCATCGAAACCTTGACGGTTGCCTGATATCCGCCTGCGATCGCAGCAGCAGCTGTTCTTGCAACCGTCACCTTATCCGGTGTGATATCCGATGCCGAATTTTCTGGATCTACATATACCGTAACAGCATCTGCATCATTTACGGTTGTGTCTTTTACTTTTACCTGTACGGTAAGACCGTCTGCATCCCATACCGGGATAAATTCTGCCTGTACCTCACCCTGATCGATCGTATAGGTTTCTCCTGCAATATTGCCATCCTTCGCCTCTGTAATAGTAACCTTCTGAATCGCCGGCTTAAGTTGCGATGCATCCACATAAGCCCAATAAGCAGGCTTTGCTTTATAGTTTCCGTCAAAAAGCAGCGGGCACTGTGCAGAGCCGCTTGCTCCGCCACCGAGATCCGACTGGGAATGCAGCCATGAATTCGGCTCAATGACACCCCAGACGGTAAGGCCGGATACGTTTGTTCCTTCCTTCTTTAACGCCTTGATCGCCTCATACAGATTCTTATGGCAGTATGCCATCTTGGTGTATTCGCTTTCCTTTGTAGCCGCTGTACCGTCGTAAGTGCTGCTTGCCTTAAAATCCAGCTCAGTCAGCTGCACTTTGCCGGCTGCCGCTGCATACTTCTTTGCTACACTCTTAAACTGTGCTGCTGAGAAACCGTCCACATTGTAATGTGCCTGCATACCAAAAGCATCCAGTCTGGTTCCGTCTGCAGACTTCACGTCGTTGATCAGTTTTACGATACCCTCAGACTTGGTGTTGTCTGTCTCTCCGAAGTCATTGTAGTAAAGTTCTACATCCTTTGGCGCATATTTGTTTGCATACTTGAAAGCATTGATGATAAACTCGTTGCTTTTATACACATGCCACCAGCTTGAGTTATTGCCATGCCGGATCTCATTGAGCGATTCTGCGGCACTCACTTTATCGGTACGATAGGTGTTACCGATGACTGCCTCATTCACAACGTCCCATCCATAGAAGAGTCCGTCATACTTTCCGTTTGCAGCTTTTCCAAAATAATGACCAAACACACTGGAAATAAACCACTCCAGTCTGCGGTTCATAGTCTCTTTATTCACATATGGCTGTGTAATGTCATAGTTCTCATGGAAGAACCATTCCTGTGTCTGTGAATGCCATACCAGCACATGTCCGCGGATACGGATCTTCTGATCCGGATGGACCTTGTTCCACTCAAGGATCTTATCTGCCATCGCATCTGCGCGGGAAAAGTCAAGGCTGTCTCCTGCATCGTTCACAACCGGCACTTCCAATTCTGAATCGTTAAAATTGATCTTCTTTGTCTTAATCGACGAATCAAGCTGATAGTTAAACAGTGCATCCGGCTTTAACTCGTTTCCGAATGTCACCGCATTGAAATGTTTCTCGACAAGTTCCATCAACGTATCGTCTTTAATTTCACTTGACATGATGGCAGTACCTGCGATCGAACCAGTTCCAAGACTTTCTGTAACGGATGTTTTCCAATCCTGAATGTCCTTTTCAATCTCCGGTTTTGGTTTTGTGATCTTTTTCATGGATACATTTGCCACATAGTATTTTCCCATGATACAGGATTTTGGATCCTGCCAATCTCCCTGTTCCAAAATACGAATCACAACCTTCTTCGCACCTGAAGGAATCTTGTATGTTCCTTCGAATTTCGTCCATTTTCCAGCTTCAAGAACCTGCGCGGATGTACCGGAAATCAGTCCTGTTGTATCATACACCTCCTTATCATTTCCATTCACATAATACGGCTGAAATTGAACAGTTTTCTGAGAATCTTTCAATTTTTTATCTTTAGAATCCTTATAATCATCCGACAATTTTGCCCAAAAAGAAAACTCATATTCTTCGCCTTCTCTTACTTTTCCCGTGATGTCCTGTGCAAAACATTCATATGATTTTGACGGATCGCCGGATCTTGTAATAGCACCACATGTTGTAACACCAATATTAGCTCCATTTTCAACAGGTTCTGCTGTAATCGTAGCGTCTCCTAATGAAGCACTCCAGGATGAGAAATCCTGATTTGAAAAATCTCCATTATCAATGATGTTCTCGCCATGAGTAATCTGGCTTCCGCTTCCTTCTTTTAATTCAAATGTTACACTGATCAGACTAACTTCCGAACCTGATCCAGGTGCGTCAGTTGTCATAAGTCCAACTGCATCAACACTACCTTCTCCAGATGGTTCAATCGTATATTCTTCACTTCCTGTTAAATTATACTTTGTATTAGCGCCTTCTGCATCATCTCCACCATTATACACTTTTAAAGTAACGGATCCTTTTTGATCTGCAACATGAAATGTAACGGACTTCACATCTGAAAGTGCAATCGTCTCCGGCACTTTCCATTTTACCTGATCATATTGATTTGCAAAGGTAAGCTTCCATTTACCATCCTCAAGTTTGTACTTTGCATTTCCCCAACTTACGTCTAGCTGGTCCGCGGTGAACGTCTTGTTTGTTGTCTTTGTCTCATCCGCATATACCGTATCAATACCCCAATCCGACGGCAGCATACTGCCTACACTCGTGAGCATCATTGCCGCGGATAGTGCAATGCACGCCCCCATTTTCCCCATTTTTCCCACTCCTATTTTCCTCCTTAAATAGATTTTTGTGTATCTTAATAGTAGCAAAATCAAAGCCGACAAAAACAGGGAAAAACTATAGAAGAACAGCCGACAAATTGCAGTAAAACAATTCGGGTTTGCCGACTTGGATTTTGAACAAGGAGTGTAATTTGTTGTGATGTTTTAGTGATTTTTGTCCCACATGCTGGGGCACTTCCAATTCTTATTCTGCTTGTTTGCTAACGTTGTACATAAAATAAATCACGCGCGGCGAAATTTTACATTTACTGGTAAAATAACACCGCGCGTCAATTTTTGTCATTCTTATCCTAAACCTGTTTTTCTTCCGTGAACTGATCTATGATCTTCATGAGCTTTTCTACGCTCTCTTTGTTGCTGTTTGCCACGTTTATCATCTGTTCAGAAACAAGTGTTGCGCTTGATGTCTTGTTTACAATGTCACCAACCCCACGTTCATTCTGTTCAGACGCCTGCTGAATATTACTCATCTGCCGCGTCACATTATTCAAAAACACACCAAACTCCTGTAACGTTTCCTGCATCTGGACGATCACAGATTTCAAATCCGTTGCCATCTGTTTGTTTTCCTCCGAAATATGGTTGAATGCGCTGAATGCCGGTGCTACATCCTGTTCCAGATAATCGGTCAGCTGTGTGAAACAATCCGCAACATCACTAATATTTTCATTCACATTTCCACAGATTCCGTCGATCCGCGAAGCAGTCTCCGAAGAATCTTTTGCAAGGTTGCCGATCTCCGACGCAACGACGGCAAATCCCTTTCCTGCCTCTCCGGCTCTTGCCGCTTCGATGGAAGCGTTTAAGGATAACAGGTTCGTTTCCTCCGCTACCCCCATAATATCCGCAACCAGCGAATTGATTTCCGACAATCCCCGGAGCTTGGATGTTGCTTCCTGAATATGCGTACGATTGCGCTCAATGCTCACCAGAGAGGATTCATAAGACTCCTTTGATGTCTTCTCGATATTGGAGGAACTGTCCAGCAGTTCCTGACTTTTATCCGCACCATCCTGTATCAGTGATGCAACCGTTTCAAGCATGTTATTGATATGTTCCACCTTTTCGTTCAGGTCAGACACGATCCCGTTTGTTGATTCGATTCCTGCTGCCAGCTGCTGTGTCGTCGCCATATTGTCCGTAATATAATCGGACAGTTCGCCTGTATTGGAATGAATGGACTGCGAGGACACATTCACACTCTCGCTGCAGTCGTTCAATACCCCTACGATCTCAGCCAATGCCTGCCGCAGCGTTTCAATTTTATCCGCCAGAATACCAACCTCATTTTTATGCCCCAGATACCTGTCCAGTTCCCTGCTTTTTGTCAGATCCAGATTGCCGAGTCTTACAATTGCACGCTCAACAAATCCCAACGGTCTGGTACATCTCGTAATCGAGACAAACGACAGAATTCCGATCAGCAGATATGCGGCCACGCAGCATGCGGCAAGCTGCGCAACGATCTGGTTGGAAGCACGATAGGCTTCTTTGGCATCACATACCAGAACAAGTACCCAGGCACGGCCCGCCATATTTACATACTGCACAAATTTGCCGTCCGTTGTAAAATGCCCGGTTTTGGTTTTCGGATGCTCATTGGCACGATCAATCACATCCAAAAGGATCGGATCCTCACTTTCCGTTGCCAGCAAGTTTTCATCCGGATTGATCAGATTCATTTTTGTCTGCGTGTTTACCATATAAAACTGTGTATTTTCCATACCGGAAATCTTCAGATTGCTCAACACTTCTTCCAATTGGGCACTGAACACACCGCCTCCGACATAGCCGATCGGATTCTCGTTCTGATCATATATCGGCGCATACATAGACAGACAAAGTTTTCCGGTTCCCGGAGATACAATAATACCGGCATCGTATACGCCGGACTGTGCGTCAAGCATAGCATTGCGCAATTCTTCAAGCCGTTCTCCCTCGCGCAGTGTTTTGCCGATCATTTCCGGATTCTGATACGTCAACACCGTCGTGTCCCAGTTCCCGATATACAATCCCTCCCAATTGTCGAGGGAATTGTAATATTCCATAGTATATTTCTGTGCCTGTTCCTGTGCCTGTGCATCTTTCTCATTTAACAATACACGCCGGACATCATAACTTTTTCCAAAAAGCTTTAAGTTATTCTCTTTCTCTGTAACAAAATTCTCGATCGTGTTTGCCTGTGCTGTCAGGTATGTTGCCATATTGTCAGACGTACTCTCACTCAACGCTTTCTGATTACGGCTGCTCGCCATCAGAAACAGGGCACCGATTCCAATCAGAGTCGTTACCAGCACGATCACCATAATGGTGCTTCGCATTTTCCAATTTTTCATAGGGCACCTCCATTTACTTAAAGGCTATCTGCGCAAAATTAAAAAAGCCGAGATACCAGATATGAAAATCATGCATGCCTTTTAATTCCTGCCAGATAAAATTATCAGGTTCCGTTAATTTATCGCATAAATCAGGAAGATTCTTTGCAGCTGCTGCCGCGCTGTCATATGCGATCTCATCCTCCGTTCCGCAGATATTGTAAAAATAATCAACGGTATATGGAGTATCCTCTAATATTTTTGCCGTCTTCTCCGCCAGATTGCTGGTCGGTGCTGCGGAAAATGCACCAAAATAACTGAACAGATCCATACATTCTCCGATTCCGATGTTAATCGTCTGCATCCCTCCCATCGAAAGTCCCGCCATCGCTCTGTGCATTCTTGAAGCACTTGGATCTCCTTCCACCGCATAGGTCGAATAGTGCGCTTCCATATACGGGATCAGATCCGAACGCAATTCTTTGCCAAACACATAAAACGAGTTATAATCCGAACCTTCTCTTGCACAGTTTTCGGTGGAGCGTCCGTTTGGTGTCACCACGATGAACGGCTCGATTTCTTTGTAATAGATCAGATTGTCCATCATTCTTTTTACCAGCGAATCCTCATCAACCATTCCCCACTCGGCTTCGTCTCCACCGATTCCGTGCATCAGGTAGAGCACGTTGTACTTTTTATCCCGGCTGTAACCATACGGAAGATAAACATTTGCTTCCTTTGTGATTTCTTTTCCAGCTAGAAAATAATCTTTTGACGGGTAGCGGATATGCTCGATCACTCCGGCCTCATCGGCTCTCTTCTGCTGATATTTTTCCGGAATGCTTTGTGCATTCACATGTACCTTGCCGTTTTCCTGTGCGATCGCCTTTTGGATCATTTCCGCACTGTGTCCCACTTTCTCCACCTTTTCCAATACCTCATTTTCTAATCATCATTTCTAATAGATCCGGTAATTTCCCGATAAAGCAAGCATCGCAAACATATACAAAAAATTGTCGTAATACCGTCTCTCACCGGTTCTAAGAGGTGTGTTCCAGAATTTGTCAACACATTGTTTCGCATAAGTTCCGTCCGCAGCCAGTGCACTTTCGGCATTGACCGCAATGATGGCTACCGGATGCAGTGCTTTCTCCTCCAGTCTGGTTCCGTCGGTCAAAAAGACACCGTCCCAGTGATCCTTCTGATCCTCGCAGTAGAATTTCTGGAATTTCTCTGCAATCTGCACCTGCCACGGGTCCTTGTCAAACCACAGATGGTCCATCGCGATATTTGCGATCGTGCGATAGGCATCACTGTAATACCAGTCGTGGCGGCCGAAGATCTCCTGATGCGCACTGTGCGGGGTTCCATCATAATCCGCATACTCTGCCGACAATCCGGTATCCGGATGACAGGCTTTATGCAGGTAGGCCCGGCTTGCTTCGGCAGCGCCTTTCCAGAACTTACGATCCTCCTCATCGGCATATTCCGCAAAAAGCTCGTAAAAATGCGGCAGATGATACGATGGATCACTGAAATCCAGTCCCGGGACAAATTTGATCAGTTTGTTGGAAGGCTCCCACATCGGATCGCCCGGATGTCCCGGTTCTCCCTTATGCACACACTCATGCAGGATCGCTTTTGCCTCCCTGCTGTAATTAAAAATGCCCTCTCCGTCTCCCCATCTTCTTGATGCAAAGAACAATGCCATAGCAAAATACTCTTCCCCGTCCGGTGCCGGTCCGTCCGCATTTCTTGTGCCGTCCAAAGCGCAGGACCATGCAAAATAATTCTTTCCCGGTCCTTCATCCATATACATATAAGTTCTTGTCCACTTCCACAGACGGTCAAATTCCTCTTTCTTATCCAGCTGTACACAGACCATCATGCCATACGACATGCCCTCGGTCCGCGCATCATGATTGCCGGTATCTTCCATAAATCCCATATCCTCCCCGGCTTCATGGTAAAAGCGCTCCTCTTCGCTGCCATGAAAAATCGTCTCAAATGTCTCCTGTACTCTTTTTTCGATTTCTTCTTCCGAATAACCATACTCCGCAAATACATTGCGGTACTGTTTTGTTTCATAAGCTCCTGCCATATTTTTCTCCTTCCTCTTTCGGTCAGCCCATGCCAAATTTTCTTTCCGCAAATAGACTGACATGCTCCTCACTGTATTGATATATGATCAGCTCCTGCACCGATACGTTTCTATCGGTCCAAGATAGGCTTCTGCCGGTTTGTTTCCATGGGGATAGATCACGATCTTCTCAAGAACAAAGCCTGGTGTAACCGGAGTGACCCTGATCGTATTGATTCCCTGTTCCAGTTGCACCGGTACACTCCGGCGCCGGATCTGATCCAGCACACCGCGCGCCCACACAGGCTGATGATCTCCGATCTTAAAATCATCCGTAACGGCATCCAAAATCTGCATTGGAACACCGTTCACGGACACTGCATACTGCAATCGGTTCTCTGTTGTCACAGGATTCGACGGCTGCATATAAAATTCCGCTTCATAATCCCCCGCCTGCTTTGTCACGATGCTGTATTCGATATACGGTGCCCCATTCTCTGCATCTGCGTAGGAATCCGTCGGAAATGCTTTCATCGCAGATAAAGTCTTTCCGTAGCCGGCAAGACATTTCCATTGCATCGGTTGTCCTTCCCGATCAAAACCGTCCTTGCATCTGCTGTAATGTTCCGCCTCGATTGCGATCCATCCCTGTGTATCCACAAACGTATTGTTTCCATATTCATACGTTGACCGGTCGACCGGCACGCTGATCTTGCAGATGCCCGCCGGCAATTCCAGCCGGATCATTCCCTGCGTTCTTCCATCGGTGAGCGCCATCGCAAGCGCACTCTCGTCCACTGTGACATCAATGGTGAGTCTCTTGTGTTCTTCACCGTCAAGCGTTCCATCCATTGCGGACAGTACGATCCATTCGGGCTTTTCGATCACCCGAAACGATGCTGGAAGTTCGCTTCTGCTGTACAGGCTGATCGAAGCACATCTGCATTCCGGATTCAGAAAATCCGAAATCGTCATTCTCTGATTCAGCCACGGACTGCCTTCCACATGCTGCACGGTACCGTCCACCGTTGCTATAATCGTCGGCTTTTGCAGCGGTAACACCTGCATCAGAAGCGGGTTCTTACACTCATCCTCATTCCAATTCGTAAACCCGATATGCTGCGACAGTCCCATTCCGTACCAGCGCGCATCATCTGTCCGATGATACTGCTCTATGATCTTTTGATCGGCATCCAGACATGCCTTTGCCTCTTTCGCATAATCATTGGCACTGAGTGCACCGATTTCTGCCAGATAATGATTCATTCCGGACAACAGCTGAAGCTTCAGCACATTCATCGTTCCCATCGCCGGATACCAGACGAGCGCAACATAAGCGGGAAGTATTTCGGGCGCAACACGCTCCAGCTCATCGTACAAATCCTGTGCGGTCTGCATCACCCGCCCGACCTCCGCAAACACCCGTGAACCTTCACGATAATTTGCTGCATGATAGGTTTCCGGTCTTAACGCCTCCGGTCTGCACTTGTGTATCATCCTTGTATAATCCGTCAGGATATCCGCAATCTGCGCCTGCTGCACTTCCGACAGCCTGCCGAATTGCCGCTTTACCCACAGTCTGGTATAGGCATCCGTCGTATTTGGTGCAGTCGTTCCCCAACGCTCAAAATCATAAGCCAGATCCATAAAAAACGATAACGGAAATTCCTGCGTTGCAATGTCTCCCACATTGACGATCCAGAGTTTTTGTACTCCGAAATCATATGCCTGCGTCATCTGTTCCCAGATTTTCGGAAGATAGGAACTGTTGATCCACTCATAGGAGGTCGGCCACCCATGATAATCGAAATGATAATACATACCGTATCCGCCCGGATGCTTACGCATCTCCTCCGTCGGAAGCGTTCTTAAGTTCCCGTAATTGTCATCGCAAAGCATGAGGATCACATCATAAAGCTCCTTGGATCCGATCAACCCCTGCGTCGTCTCATCCCCGTAGAAGAAAGCCTCCACCTCCTTGTACAAAGCGATCATTCTCGGAACTTTCGACAGATCTTCATTGACATTCTCCCGGATCAGCTTTCGCTGCGTTCTGAGCACGTCCCTGAGCAGTTCAATATTGTCCGCAAGCGTTGCCCCTTTTCCCATGATCGCGGTGTCCGCTTCTCCACGCATACCAACCGTGATCACATTCTCAAATTTACCGCTCCGCTTCAGACCATCTTCCCAGAATCTTATGATTCCTTCCCGGTTCGTCTTGAAATTCCACGCATCTCCGTAAATACTGTCTTTTCCGCGCAGATATTTGTATTCCTCACCCTGCCGCAGACACGGCTCATGATGCGACATTCCCATGATCACGCCGTACTCATCCGCAAGTTCTGCGTTCAGAAGTCCCGGACCGTCATCCTCAAACCGCGCACTCCACATCGCCGGCCAGAGATAATTTCCTTTCAGGCGAAGAAGCAGTTCAAAGATCGGCTCGTATGCCTTCGCATTCGGTCCCCCGAAATGGTACTCACTCCAGGTACCGAAAGCAGGCCACTCATCATTAATAAAGAATCCCCTGTATTCCACCGATGGTTCCTTTGCAATACATGCCATATCCGTGCTCAGCCGGATTTCATCCCGATGCACCGGCACCACATGACACCAGTTCACAAACGGGGATACACCAAAGATCTCCGACAAATGAAACAGTCCGTATATCGTTCCCCGCTTATCGCTTCCGACAATGACAAGCAGTCTCTCCCGCAAGCCATCATCCGGGAAAAACCATCCGTAGCACTCCCGTTTTCCTTTTAACACATCCGTCGGGATATTTTTCTGTGCATCCAGCCACCTGCTATGCTCCATCGTTGCGACAATGATCGTCAGTTCACGGGCTGCACTGCTTCTTACCTCTTCATGATCGATCGTTTCGACAACACGGATTTCCGGCAGCGTGCCGGTCACAAGTTCCATGTCATGTGCAACTTTTCCTGCGATCTTCAAAACCCCGGAATACGCACTCTGTTCTATGATAAATTTCATGTTGCGCTCCCTTTTCCACTATTTTTATTCTTATCCGTATAAATCGTGATTACCGGCTGTCCTTCCACAACCGTAAGGGTTCCATACATAGATGCCGTTTCCATCCATTTCAGTGCAATACTGTCCGTATAGATGACCGGTCTGGTAATCGTTTCACCGTCATACATGATTCCGTTATTTTCGATAAATATCCGACATCCGCGCCCCGTATGATCTATTCCCTGCACTAGATAACGAGCCGATAATTTTGATGGCTGATCCTTATAATAAATCTGCGTATCCACACCGCCCGGAAGGATCTCTCCTCTGAAATAATCTCCATCGCACCTTCCGTCAAACGAAATCATCTGTACGGTAGCGCATTCAGATTCCACCTTCTCGCAGCCATTCACATGAATATACAATTTCAACACTTCCATTTACTTCTCCCCATCTGCCTGTCCTTTCATTGCTCAGCGTAAATAAAAATCCCCATCCGTGTACGATCAAAAATATCGCACTATGAATGAGGATTTTATTTCTATCACTTATATCACATAATTGTCGCATTATTGAAGAATCTGATCCACATGCCTCTGCAGGATATCGAAATAGTCCTGTGGATTGCATTCCTGATATGCAGCCATATATGCATCCCATGTCGATGCGAAGTCATCGCTCATGATCACCTGCGGTAACCAGCTTCTCTTGACCGCGTCGATTTCATCACGAATCATGCCGCCTTTGGATTTTGATGACAAAGACTGTGTATACGAATACATCGGATACCATGCGCCGGGCGCTTCATTTGTTCCCAGCAGCTCGACATAATTTTGTACACCATACGCTTCAAAACACTCCCGTATGTCGGGCTTTAGGCTTTTCATAAACTCCACCGGCTGATACTCCATCGAAAATGCATTGATTCCGTCGTCAAGCAGACCTTCTACTCGTGGAAAATACGAATAGGGACAAAAATGAGATTCATTCAGCACGCTGTCTCCGTGACGTTTTCCCTGTTCACTATTCATATAGAACATACCGTTTTCGTCCACCGAATAGTCCAGGTCTTTTTCTCCCCAGAATCGAAGCTTCGTAATATCGGAATCCAGCAGATCATTTACAAACTGAAGTGCCCCCTGCACATCTTCACAGGATGTGGTAATCGAAAGTCCGCTCGATGTATCCATCTCTGCATTCCGGCTTGTATGCCACTGGTTTGACGTACCTTTGTCCATTGTAATTGGAAGCGGAACATAATCGCACCCCAGATCACTCAGTCCGTTTGTCTCATAAGGCTCTGCCAGATTGTAATAGAACTGCCACCATTGGTCAACCATTCCGAGAACAGCACCGGTTCCTAATTTATCCAGATATTCTTCGTATGTACTGGTAAACGACTGCGGATCAAAAATACCCTTGCGGTACTCTTCGTTCAGCTTCTGAAAATACCGTCTGGCAGTCTCCGTCGTATTATAATCAATGACCTGATCATTCCCGGGATCAACCATACAACTTCCGTCATTGGGATATCCATCCAGAAACTGCGGCACATTCTCCAGACAGAAGAATCTCCAGTCATCGCACAACATGGTAAACGGAACATTTTTTGTTCCGCCCGGCATGACCGGATTCGCCTGCACATAAGCTTCGATCAGATCAAAATATTCATCCACCGTTGTAATCTTCGGATATCCGGCCCATTTTAAAACGCGCGTCTGTATCCAGAATGCCTCGCCCGTATGCGTCACTTCAACATTCTCTCCCTGAGACACACAAAACGGTGGAATCCAGTAAATATGTCCGTCTTCCTGCCGGAAGTGCTCCCATTGCTCATCAGAAAGATAATTTCTGAGATTCGGATAATCATCCCAGTATTCATCAATCGGGATCAAAGCATCTGCCTCCAGTAATGCTTTCTCTCCAAGAATAAAATCCGGATATTCTCCCGAAGCAATGTACGAATTGAGCACCTCTTCCTTGGATTGTCCAACCAGCCAGTTCTCCTCGCAGTCTGCTCCGATCTTGTCAGCAATGATTTCCTTTATATCGTTCTGCATTCCCAGTGGTCTGCCCGTAACACTGAAAAAAGCGGTAAAATGTTTAATTTCCGGTTTCTGCCTATATTGAACGTTGTAACTGTATCCCCCAAGTACAATAAGCAATCCAATCACAACTAAAGTTGATACGATTTTCTTTTTCATATAACTCTACCTTCTCCTCAAAAGCTTTCTTTTATTATAGCTTTTTTTCTGTCAAAGGACAAGCAATCGCATCCGCAAGCACGGTTAAAGTGATATATTCTCTCCTCTTAATCCATTAAATGCACCCTTGATGGCAGCCTCCTCATGTGCGATCAGCCACTTGTTTTTCGCGGTCATAAGTTTGTCCTCACCATCTGCTGCAAGGGTAAAATCAATCGGTGTGTTTGTACCCTTCGGCAAGATCACAACACACTTAAATCCACCGTCTGCTGCGTTGCACGGTGCATAATGAAGTGTCGTCTCATACATTTCAACGACCGTTCCTGCCGGAACCTTAAAAGCCTCGATTTTTGCTGTATCATAAGTAAATTCATCCGTTACATCCGGCAGCCATCCCAATAAAAGGATCATATCCGTTACCGCAATGTTGATTTCGGAATTTCTATGATATTCTACCGCGTTTAACTTGTGATTGTTTCCGTTGCAGTAACCAATCTGGATTGGAAGTCCGCCAAAGACACGCTCGCTGAATGTCTTTGCTTCCGGAACCGCTTCAAGCTCCTCGACTGACGGCACATAAATAACATCCTCCGGAAGCGGTGTGTGCTCCATCCCCTTTATCAGTTTTGTGCATTCGATGTTATTCCAAACCTTACCGTATTTACGGAATTTTTCATCATTAACAGAAAAAATCTCCATGATTACCTCCTCATACTCATTTTTTCTGAGTATAACAGTTTGGTAGCCATGGAGACATGCCTTTCTTTGTCTTTACAATGTCACTTTTTTGTCTTTTTCCAGCAATGCCCGATGATGGGCATATGATTCCCTCTGCTTTTTCTTAACAAGCTGCTTTCGGTATTCACTCGTCAGCATTCCATACCGCTTGCGAAACAGATTGGTAAACGCTTTACTGTTGGCAAATCCATGATCAAATGCAATATCCACGATCTGCTTATCCGTATTTTCCAAATCCTTTACCGCATGTTCTAACCGGATATTTTGCAGATAATCCTTATAATTGATGCCCGCATAGCGTGCAAACATTTTTGACAGATAAGACGGCGAATATCCAAATATTCCCGCCAGTTTTCCAAGCGAAATATCTTCCATATAATGATCCTTGAGATAGGATGTAATCATACCGAGCCGGTTCAGCTGCTGATTGCTTTTGAGCAATTCATCCTGCACATCCAGCTTCCTGTATTTCTTTACCAGAATATGTAATAGTTGATAAAACATACTTAAAATTTCAAAATCATAGCCATCTGTCTGCATCCGATACACCTGATACATACGAAAGATCAGACATGCCACCTGCTCATCGTATGTCCGTTCACTGTGCGAAAACCAGATAAACTGCTCGCCCGTAAAGTACGACGCGAACTGATTCAGCGGAATCTGCAGCACAATCGTGTGATTCGGCCTGTTCGCATGGATCGCATGCACCTCGTTGCTGTTGACAATGATGAACTCGCCTTCTCCCAGATGATAATGCGTTGTGTCAAGAATAAAATCAAGTTCTCCTTCCTGCACTGCAAAAATCTCAATCGACCGGTGCCAGTGTTTCTCCCTGATATATTTTCCGCTGTGTCCCTCGAATAAAAAAAGTTTAAACGGAAAGCCTTTGTCCGGCACAATAACCTCATGTTGATACTGCTGCTCTGTCATATGCTCCCACATAACTATCACATATTTCTTGACTAGACATTAAATCTGAAAAGAATCACATCGCCGTCTTTAACCACATAATCCTTTCCTTCCATGCCAACGATTCCTTTTTCTCTGGCTGCCGCAAGGCTTCCGTTATCCAGCAGATCCTGATAATTGACAACCTCTGCCTTGATAAATCCACGTTCAAAATCCGTATGGATCTTTCCGGCTGCCTGTGGTGCCTTGGTTCCTTTTTTAATGGTCCATGCACGGCACTCATCTTCGCCGGCTGTCAGGAAACTGATCAGTCCCAGCAGACTGTAACTTGCCGCTACCAGCTTATCCAGACCACTGGATGAAACGCCGAGGTCATCAAGATATTCCTTTTTCTCTTCATCGGAAAGTTCGGAAAGTTCCTGCTCGATCTGTGCACAGATCACAAATACTTCTGCACCTTCTTCTTTTGCCAGTTCACGCACTTTTGCCACATGCGGATTGGAGGCTCCATCATCGGCGAGATCATCCTCTGCTACGTTTGCTGCATAGATGGTAGGCTTTGCCGTGAGGAGGTTGTATCCCTTAAACCAGATCTGTGCGTCATCATCATCCGGCACCTCAAAAGTTCTCGCCATCTTTCCATCTTCCAGATGTGCCTTGACTGCCTCAACAAGTTCCAGTTCCTTGGCAAGTGTCTTATCCATTCTTGCCTGCTTGGCAATCTTTGCAATTCTTCTGTCGAGAATCTCAATATCCGAAAAGATCAGTTCCAGATTGATGGTCTCAATATCACGCGCCGGATCAATGGAACCGTCGACGTGGATAATATTGGTATCCTCGAAACAGCGCACTACATGTACAATCGCATCGACCTCCCTGATATTGGCAAGGAACTGGTTTCCGAGTCCCTCTCCCTTGCTGGCACCCTTTACAAGTCCTGCAATATCAACAAATTCGATTGTGGCAGGTGTCACCTTTTTTGTATGATAAAGCTCACCGAGCTTTACGATTCTCTCATCCGGAACCGAAACGATTCCTACGTTTGGATCGATGGTCGCAAACGGATAGTTCGCAGACAGTGCACCTGCTTTGGTCAGTGAGTTGAATAATGTACTTTTTCCCACGTTTGGGAGTCCGACAATGCCGAGTTTCATGATATATATTTCTCCTTTGAAAAGTATTGTAAGCTAATAAAAACAATATATAGTGTACCACATTAATGCTTAATTGTACAATTATTTCTCCCTAGCTGCCAGAATGCCACGGCACTTGCCGCCGCTACATTGAGCGAATCCACGCCATGCGACATCGGAATACAGACCGTATAATCGCAGTCCGCAATCGTATGTCCTGCCAGACCATCCCCTTCCGTGCCAAGCACGACAGCCAGCTTTTCTTCCGCAGCCAGTGCCGGATCATCAATTCCAACCGAATCCCCGGAAAGTGCCATGGCTGCCACACGAAATCCCATTTTATGCAAATGGTCAATGTCCGCTCCTGCCGCCTGACCGGGTGGATTTTTCATCCCGTTTTCTGTCTGCAGATATGTCCACGGAATCTGAAATACGGTTCCCATGCTCACCCGGATGGCGCGCCGGTACAGCGGATCACTGCATCCCGGCGTCAGAAGCACCGCATCCATATGAAGCGCAGCCGCCGAACGGAAAATAGCACCGACATTGGTTGGATTTACCACGTTTTCGAGTACTGCAATGCGTCTGGCTTTGGCACAAATCTCCTCCGGTTCCTGCATCTTCGGCCGGTACATGGCACAAAGTGCCCCTCTGGTCAGGGCAAAACCGGTCAGCTTTGTCAGCACATCAAATTCTGCCGTATACACCGGAATATCCCCGCATCTTTCGATCATTTCTTTTGCTTCTCCCTGAACATGTTTTGTTTCCATAAGCAAAGACACCGGTATGCATCCCGCATCCAGTGCCCGCTCAATCACCTTGGGACTTTCGGCAATAAACATTCCTTCTTCCGGATGCGCACGGTTCAGCAGCTGATTTTCGGTCAGCCGCGCGTACACATCCAGCTCCGGTGCCATAAAGTCCGTTATTTTTATTCTATGACTCACTGTTACGTCCACCTTTGTTCAAACTTTTTTTATTATCCCAAAATGCACGCACGATTGCAAGTCTATTCGTAATCTTTTACATTGGAACTGTCAACTTTTTCAAACGGTACCCATACATACAGTCCATCTTTGGTTGCTCCTTCGAGTTTTGTCACATCCGAACCGCTTGCAACCGCAATCGCCGTCTCTATAATCATCTTTCCCTGTCCGGCACCTGACTGGTACACGGTAAATGCCATATCTCCGGACTCGATTGCCGCACATCCGCCGGCCGTTGCATCAATTCCGAGAATCGGCATACCGTTTATTCCTGCCTCTTTGCATGCATCGACAATTCCCATCGCCATGGAATCGTTGTTACATGCCACAACATCACAGGACTGTCCGGTCTTTAAGAAAAGTTCAAACATCTTCTGTGCCGTTGCCTGATCCCAGTCTGCATTATCCTCAAATACATAATTGATTTTCTTGCCGGACGCATTCAATGTATCCTTCAATGCACCCGTACGTCCTTTCGTTGCCGAATGGTTCCTTGGTCCCTTGAAGATTGCCACATTGATTTCATCCGAAGAAGAAAACTTATCCAGAATATACTCTGCCTGATACTGTCCCGCTACATTTTCATCGGAACCCACATACATATATTTTCCGGTCTCCAGATACGATGCATCCGGACAACTGTTATAAAAGATAACAGGAATTCCGTCTGCCAGTGATTCCAGTTCCAGCGCGGTATCTGCATTAACCGGTCCACATAAAATCACATCGTATTTTTCTTTTGCTGCCTGTTTGATATGTTCCACCTGACTCTCCAGGGAACCATCCTCATCATAGACATCCAGTGTTGCACCTTTTTCCTGTGCCGTCTTTTTTGCCTGTTCCACAATCGTGTTGCGGAAATCATCTCCCTGTGACAACGACATCATGATTTTGATTCCGTTTCCGCTGCTGGATTTGCCTCCGGTACTGCCGCATCCTGCCATGCAGCCCACAAGAAGCAGGGCGCATATCATACAACTGATTACTTTCTTCATGACCTTTTACCCTCCTATATCTGAAACTGCTTGACCTGATCCGCCAGCTGGTCTGCAGATTCTGCCAGATTTCCGGCTTCCGCTTCCACCTGTTCACTGTTCTTGGAAATACTCTTTGCCTGCTGGAGCATGGATTCCGAAGTGGCAAGAATTTCATCCGAACTTGCCGCCTGTTCTTCGGAAATTGCGGCAACATTGGTTGCCACCTGATCCACCTGGTTGATTTTTTCTACCACACCCTCTATCAGATGGCTGGTTTCCTGGATATTCTGGAAAATCTGGTCAAATGTATCCACCGCTATATGAATCAGATCCGCGCTGCTTTCGATATCGCTTGCACTGCTTCCGGCCTGTTTGACGGCATCATCCACAAGTCCGTTAATTTCATTGATGAGTGATGTAATATGCGCTACCGAATCCGCACTGTTTTTTGCAAGTACCCCAATCTGTGAGGCAACTACCGCAAATCCGCGTCCGGCTTCCCCTGCACGCGCTGCTTCAATCGATGCATTTAAGGAGAGCAGATTTGTTTCCTCTGCAATATCCCCGATCAGTTTTATAATATCTACGATTTCTCCGGAAGCCGTACCCACTTTATCAACCGCTTCTTCGAGGTTATGTATGGAAATTTCGATATTATGAAGCGCATTTCCAACGCTCTCCATATCGGCTTTTCCTTTTTCTGATACTTCCACAGTGGTACGCATCTTATCTTCTACTTTATCACTGTCCTCTTTGGTATCCGCAACAACACCGGCAAGCTGGGTTGCGTTCTGTGCGATTTCATTGACGGAAACCGACAGCTGATCAACCGTTGCATTCAGTTCCGTCATGGACTGTGACTGGATATTTGCAGCAGAATTCATTTCACCCGAAACATTCTTGCTCGATCCCGCCTGTTTTTCCAGACGGTCGGAGACATGTCCCATCTGCCGGATCATTTCCTTCATTGATGCAATAAAATGTTCCACGCTGCGCCCCATCACAGCAATCTCATCATTTCCTTTCACCTTCATGGATACGGTAAAGTCACCGGATGCCATGCTGGTAATTACCCTTGTCATCTCCTTCACCGGACGAATCACCACATGCGTCACACGTTCGATCAAAACACACAATACAAGGATCGAAATAATGCTGAAAATGATCATAAGATTCCGCAATCCTACCAGATCCGCAAGTACAACATTCGTAGGAACATAGGAAACCAGCAGCCAGTTGGTTCCATTTACTTCCTTAAATACCGTCATATTTCCATCGAGTGTACAGAAATCATACGATTTGCCGGAAACCTTTTTCTCCACATCTTTATAAAACGCACTCTGTCCGTCTGCCCCCAGTGTCTTGGAAATCAGATCGGAATCCCTGCTTGCAAGGATCACGCTGCTGTCCTTGTCCACAAGAAATGCCTCTGCATCGTGCATTTCGATAAAAGAATTTACAATCACGGAAATACGGTCCAGTGTCATATCGGCTGCAATTACACGCACGGTATCTGAACCATCATTCAAAAGTCCGGATGCACTGACAACATTCGTTCCGTCCGGATTCTGATGTGCAGATCCAACCGCCATATTCACTCTTGTCATACCTTCCTGATACCACATACTTTCCTTCGGATTCGGTTCCTGCTTTTTGGAGTCTGTACCTTTTAAAAAGCTGCCATTGGCATCTGCAAGGAAAAGACCATCCGGATAATTTTCACTGTATCCGCAGGATGCATCCAAAATGGTCTGCAGCTGCGCCTCATCCGGGTGTAATTTTTCAATCATGTTCTTTGCCATCTGCATGGATGCCAGATTTTCCTCAAGCCATGCCTCAATTTTTGATGCCTGACTGTTTACCGAAGATTCCAGTAAATTTTTGGAATAACTCTCGATAATTCCGGATGATACATGATATGCGGTAAACACCAGAATCAGTATAATCGCAATTACTACCGGAATAATAATTCCAAGTAATTTTGCTTTAATAGAAATGTTACCCTTCTTTTTCACAAACAATTCCCTCCCTCTTTTGTTTCTGTCCCTATTATAGTTTCTTATGCCTGTATCGTCAATGTTTTGCACTTTTTAAAATTTTTCTGCTTTTTTCGGATACATGCACAAAATGAGAGAGACCTTACGGTCTCTCTCAAATAAGAAGAAAAAATTGAAGTATGTAAAACAAAAATTTGATATTGTCAATTATAATATCCGGATACTACTTCTGTACGTTAAATGCTCCCATACCCGGATAAACAGCTGCTGCGCCAAGTTCTTCTTCGATACGGAGTAACTGGTTGTATTTTGCCACACGCTCTGTTCTGCTCGGTGCACCGGTCTTGATCTGACAGGTATTTAATGCGACAGCCAGATCTGCGATTGTGGTATCTTCTGTCTCTCCGGAACGGTGAGAAGAAATGGCTGTGTATCCGGCTTTGTGTGCCATCTTGACTGCCTCTAAAGTTTCGGAAACGGAACCGATCTGGTTTAACTTGATCAGAATGGAGTTTCCGCAGCCAAGGCTGATTCCCTTTGCCAGACGCTCGGTATTGGTAACAAAAAGGTCATCACCGACAAGCTGTACTTTGTCCCCCAGCTCGGCGGTAAGCTTCTGCCATCCTTCCCAGTCCTCTTCATCCAGTGCATCCTCTATGGAAATGATCGGATATTTCTCCACAAGCTTTTTCCAATGATCAATCAGCTGCCCGGAAGTATATACGGTTCCGGCCTTTGGCAGTTTGTACTCGCCCTTCTTTCCTGTCTTCCACTCGGAAGAAGCGGCATCCATTGCAATCTTAAAGTCCTTCCCCGGCTCATATCCAGCTTTCTTTACAGCCTCAAGAATGGTCTCGATTGCTTCCTCATCCGATTTCAGTGCCGGTGCAAAACCACCCTCATCCCCAACGGATGTGGCAAGTCCTCTGTCCTTTAAAATAGAAGCCAGTGCATGGAATACTTCCGCACACCATCTGAGACATTCTTTAAAGGAAGGGGCTCCTACCGGCATAATCATAAATTCCTGTACATCCAGTCCGGAAGACAATGCATGGCATCCACCGTTTACGATGTTCATCATTGGAACCGGAAGAATGTGTGCCATCGTGCCTCCAAGATAACGATATAACGGTTGTTCCAGTGCTTTTGCCGCGGTTTTGGCACACGCCATGGAAACACCAAGAATTGCATTTGCACCAAGATTCCCCTTATTATCCGTGCCATCCTCTTCCACCATGATGCGGTCGATTCCTGCCTGATCGAGCACATTAAAGCCAATGAGTTTTTCCCTGATCTTCTGGTTGACGTGATCCACTACTTTCCGGACACCCAACCCAAAATACCGTTCTTCTCCATCCCGAAGCTCGATCGCCTCAAAACGTCCGGTACTTGCGCCCGACGGAACGGACTCGCGCGCCGTGATCTTTTTTCCGGTTGTCTCTGTCTCGGCGGTCACTTCCACTTCGACCGTCGGATTTCCCCTGGAATCTAAAATTTCCCTTGCATGAACATCAATGATTTTAATAAATAAAGACATACTTTCCTCCTTGCTTGAACTGCTTTTTGGAATAGTATGTCTTTTGCTGTTTCATATTATGTAATTTTTCTGATGCATCTGTTTTGGTTATGTAAGCGTTTACATTATGTATTCTTACACATTTCTCATTTTCGTCAATATATATTTTTGATTATTTTGTATATTTCGCATATTTTTGTTGATATTGCACGTATTTATTTTAACATTTTTATTATTTTTGTCATTTCTTTTGTTGCTTTATTTTTTGCTTGATGTATAATATTCGTGATTGTGGTGTAACTGCTTTCATTTTTATAATACACCAGCAGCTTTATTATAGTGTAAGAAAATCCATTTCTTACATGGAGTACATTTTTCAGGGGATTTACTATGGCAATGACAATTTACGACATTTCAAAAAAAGCCGGTGTTTCCATCGCCACTGTATCACGTGTTTTA
>ENA-OUQH01000359-OUQH01000359.1-human-gut-metagenome-genome-assembly--contig:-NODE-359-length-35120-cov-5.010238_pt1 | contig 35120 bp, 35 predicted proteins | sample MGYA00237948_ERZ548828 | MGnify/ENA primary metagenome ERZ548828 (study PRJEB26490, sample SAMN05194711) | human gut metagenome | biome: terrestrial biome; feature: human-associated habitat; material...
ATAATACTCCTTATGAGAAAATCGGCGATGAAGTGCGGTCGCTGGCGGATGAGGTGCCGTTCGACATTCCCGATTCGTGGGAGTGGGTAAGAATTTCTTCAATTTCTGTACTGGTAACTAAGCGAACAACGCCGCGAGGAGGCAATGTCGCATATTCAGACAATGGTATTGGATTTCTGCGAGCAGAAAATGTTGCTGGACTCGACCGGCTGGATCTGTCAAAATTAAACTATATTGATGAGTCAACACATACAGGCTATCTTAAAAGATCAATTCTGGAAGCAGACGATGTGCTGATAACAATAGCTGGTACACTTGGCCGTACCGCTATCGTAAAGGAGGAGCATCTGCCTCTTAACGCTAATCAAGCAGTTGCAATTATCCGATTGGTTGACAGTAATAGTGTTGATTTAAGGTACCTCGTGTATGCGCTGAACGCTCCTGCAATACAGGAACGACTAACAGCTCAAAAGAAAATCACCGCCATTACGAATTTGACTCTTGAGATAATATCGGATTGCCTTGTGCCCGTCCCTCCATTAAATGAGCAGCGGCGAATCGTGGAACAATTTGCATTGTTTGCCCCACAAATTGCAGAATACAATGACAAGCAAATAGAACTTGATACACTTAACAGCAGTTTCCCAGAAGCCCTCAAAAAGTCGATACTGCAAGAAGCCGTCTAGGGCAAGCTGGTCCTCAAGACCCGTCTGACGAGCCTGCAGAGGCTCTGCTGGAGCGTATCCGGGCAGAAAAGCAGCGGCTCATCAAGTAAGGCAAAATTAGGAAGGACAAGCACGAATCTGTCATTTTCAGACTGGATAATTCTCATTATGAGAAGTTGGACGGTGTGGAGCGGTGTATAGACGATGAACTGCCGTTTGAAATACCGGAATCGTGGGAGTGGGTGCGTCTCGGTGCTGTTTTGGAAATAGCACGAGGAGGTTCGCCCCGGCCTATTCAGCAATATCTTACAACCGAGCCAGACGTGATAAACTGGATCAAAATCGGCGATACGCATAAAGGCGGAAAGTACATTTACAAAGCGAAGGAAAAATCCGCCTGGAAGGGATTACAAAAAGTCGTATGGTCCATAGTGGCGACTTTTTACTCACAAATTCAATGAGCTTCGGACGTCCCTAAATTCTCAAAACTGATGGCTGTATCCACGACGGTTGGCTCGTTTTGTCGAATAGATTTGATTGCTACTCTGTGGATTTCCTTTACTACATTCTTTCATCGCCGTTTGCATACTACCAGTTCTGCGATAGCGTTAGTGGTGCTGTAGTAAAAAACTTGAACAGCGATAAAGTTGCAAATGCGCTCTTTCCGCTTCCTCCGCTCAGCGAACAGGTACGTATCGTCCAGCGCATTGAGAAATTGCTCCCGTTGGTCAAAGGGCTGTAAAAGGAACACAGTATAATATCATACTTTCTCACCAGCAATTAAGAAATGCTCCAGCAGGTCTGGATTAACCTGCTGGATAACGCCATCAAGTTTTCTCCTGCCGATGGAGTCATAACCGTGACCATCTCACAGGATGCCCTGCATACGCGCATTTCTGTTTCCATCGAAGGAGTGGGCATCGAACCGTCGGCGCAGGCCCATATTTTTGACAAGTTCTATCAGGCAGACCCGTCCCATGCCACGCAGGGAAACGGACTGGGTCTCTCTATTGTCAAAAAAATCGTTGATCTGCACGGCGGAACCATCACGGTAACCTCCGATGCAGGTACAACATTTGCTGTAAGCCTCCATAACGAATTGCCGCAATAAAAGAAATATAGAAATTCTATATTGTTAGAGGGCAGCATTTTTGAAAATCGGCTGCACATACGCAAATTCTCTGCCGGATGTGGACGGCAGCGCTTAAAAAGCATATAGGCTGAATCTCTGCCGGAGCCGCGGCCGGAACTGCACCGCATAAGCAGTGCCTGCTGCGGCTGTGTGCAAAAAGAAGCACAGCCGGAACGCTGATCATGCAAAGATCAACGTTCCGGCTGCTTTCATTTTACGCCGGACTTAGCTTATCGGTCACAGCCGACGGGAACCTCGCCGTGCTGCGCTCTTCCAAGCTTACGTCCGCCGAAACGGACACCGGCGCTTCCACCACAACGACCTGCACTGTACCCGTGCAGCTTACAGAAATACCGGTTATCCTTCCTGCGCCGATGTACAGCTTTATATCACCGTAAGCGAGATTCGGGTTTAGCTTTGCAGCATCGGGAGATATTATCTCTGCGAGCTGCTTGACACCATCGCCGTCAAGCGCGACTGTATAGGTATACCCGTCGGCAGTCTGGGCGGCGCTTATATTGCCGTTAAGACATGCCTGATACACCACATTCAGCAGGTTTACGTTTCCGGCAAGCTGCGCCTCCTCATCAGTCACGCCGGCGCCGCTTGCGTTCACCACGCTGCTGCCGTCGGTATAGAGCTTCAGATTGTTCTTGCCGACGCAGTATATACGCTTGCCGTTAGCCACTGCGGAGTCAACATCCAGTGTAGTATCAAGCACGACAGGGCCGCAGTTCACGGCCATTTTCAGCTTTGCAGCTATACTATCGCGCCCGTCAAGCTCCGCCCATGCGGAGATAATGCGGAACAGATCGCCGCTTATCTCCGGCAGATTCTCCGCACTGTTCTGCGCAGCGGCTTCTGCCACCGCTTCCGGGATAACGGCATCGCTTGATGTCTCCATACCGCTTATGACCGCACATACCTCAAACGCGCTGCCGCTGCTCTCGCCGGAGGCAGAAACTGTTATGCCCTGCACCGAACCGTTTTCAATGACAGTTTCTACGGCAGCGCTGTTCACTGTCTCTGTCTCCCCGGAAAGCGCCGGACAGAGCGTTTGCAGCAACTCTGCCGCCTGCGCACCACTGATACTGACCATGCAGGCGCTGCCGTCTTCCGTGTATTCCACATCCCTATACAGCGCGGTTATTTTGCCGAGCAGCGATGAGTAATCCGGGAACATGCTGCTGATACTGTACGATTTGCCATTTTCAAGTATCAGCATAGCGTTTGAATAATAGAGCGGCACATTCTCGACCACGGCGCAGGTGATACTGTTTTCACCGCTGCGCTTCACTGCAACAGGTACAACAGTGCTTATCCGCTCATCTCCAAGCGCCGCTTCCACCGATACGCTCATTGAAAGCTCATCTGCCCTGCCAAACTCCATAAGTGCCTTGTATGGAGCAAGCTTTACGACAAGCTGCGGCACGAATATGGCCGCGGCAGCGCCAAGCGCGCAGATTAGCAGGAGCGTTATAATAACAGCTGCCGGATTCTTTCTGCGCTTTTTGTCTGGCTTTGGTACGCTCTCGGCACGAACTGCCGGAGTCTTTGTCTTCTTCTCCGCAGTCTTAGAGTGTTCTCTGCGGCGTCTTTTAATTGAAAATACGACCAGCAAAATAACGGTGAGCGCGACAGCGGCAATCGCCGCCCATATCCACCACACGCTGATGACGGATACCGCCGCGATGTCAGCCTCCGTACCGGCAACATCAAAGGCAAGATAGCTGCCGAATTCTTCAGTTTTCGCCTGTATCCAGCGTCCGTCCTGCATTATATAGATATTAAGCTCTCCTATCGCCACCTCCGGCGGCAGATAGTGCAGCGCGTGTACGTTCTGTCCGTCGTCGGGGATAGTGACATGGCGCTGCTCAATTATGCCTCCGCTAATAGGCGCTGTAAGGCGGGCAAGCCATGGCAGTCTCGGCGCGGAATCACCGCTTACGGCAGTTGTAAGCTCGCTATTGAGCGGGGCAAGTTCTGCCTCCGCCTCCAAGGAGCTTGACAGCACATCATCGTCACCATATTTTCCTTCAATGAAGAACACCGGGCGCGTATCTCCCCGCTGCTCATCGGATGGCAGCGCGGAGTATTCCAGCTCATAGTCCGCCGTGACAACAGTGTCAAAGCGAAGACCGTCCAGCTCGGTTCTGTCCCATTTGGCATAATATCCGTCCTTCTCCGGTATCTCCGGGTACACGTCGCTGCCAAAGGAGTCCCCGTAATTGAACGTAACCGTTTTCAGAGTTTTCCCGTCCGCGACGAAGCTGAGGCGCATAGCTTTGAACTCGTCTGGGAGCGTGTCTATGGCCATAAGCATTTCATAGCTTATGGGCTCGGCTTTGCCGGATATGCTTCTGCCGTCAATGCCAGGGAGCGAATCGGACACAAAGTAGTTTTCCAGATAGTCGATATTTGCGCCCATCTGTATGGAGCTTACGACCAGATAGTTCATAAAGAACAGCCCGGTTCCAGTTAGATACGGCATTGAGAAATCTATCCATATGCTGCCCTGAATGACCAGTATCAGCAATATCGGCATGGCAACGGATTTGAACGTGAACAGCAGCACCACCAGAACTATCAGGATGGAAACGATGCTTACCACCATGTTGTCTGTTGCAAATGATTTGCTGAAGCTCCGCCTCTTTCTCGTAGTCGCCCGGCGGTATGATGAGTGCCACCATGTTGGAGGATGTGAAGTTATCGGCGACCATATTGTCCGCTATCTGGGTGGCATTCAGCTTAAGCGTTTTCAGTGAGCTGTAGCCGTAGGCATAGGGACACCTGTTTGAAAAGTACAGCCCCAGCACCGCTACCGCAACGAATATTACCGGCACGACATGCCGCGTCGCGTAGTCTATCTTGCCGACAAAGGAAATTTTCGGGACAAAGTTTTTATGTTTTGTTTCCTCTATAAGCGGCCCAAACAGCACCAGCAGTCCCGGCATAAGTACAAACACGCTCAAAAGCGCGTAAAGTATAGCCTTGATAAGACATATGCCCATGTCCGGGCCTATCTTGAACTGCATAAACAGCATTGCCGCAAGACCGCCTACCGTTGTCAGGGAGCTTGCGCTTATCTCCGGGATGGATTTGGTCAGCGCAGCTTATAGCCGCCTCGCGGATAGGCATTGTCTCGTGCTGCTCTTTAAAATGATTGCAGAGAATTACCGCGTAGTCCAGCGACAACGCCAGCTGCAAAATACTCGTGACCGAGTTGGAGACAAACGATATTTTTCCGAATACAAAATTACTCCCCTGATTGAGTATCATGGCAGTCACGAACGTGAGCAACAGCACCGACACCTCGCCGTAGGTCTGCGAAGTGAACAGCAGCACTGCAACGACTATGACCGCGACATATACCATTATCACGCTTACCTCGCTGGCGATCGTATCCTGAAGCGTATTTCCAAGCTCAGTTGAAATAAACAGATCATAGTCTGCCAGCGCAGCCTTTATCTCGTCAAGCGCGGTGAGACAGCTGTCGTTATCTTCATCATAATCAAAGGTTACGCTGTAGAGCGCGGAGGCATGGTTATAGCGATCAGTCGTTCTGTCAAAGGCAACGCTCTGCACGCCCTTTATTTCTGTCAGCGTATCGTTTAGCTTTTCCGCCTCACTGTAGGATATGTTTGCCACCATGACCTCGGCTGTGCCGTAGGTGGTGAACTGCTTTTCCATCAGATCCAGCGCGATCTTAGTCTCTGCGTCGTCCGGCAGGAAAGAGGTGAGATCATTTTCCACCTCAACCCAGTCCTTTGAAAAAAACGGAGAATATCAGTAGCACAACTATGATCAGAAAAAACAGATTTCTCTTGTCCACTATCAGCGTGGCAAGCTTCGTCATGAAATTGTTGTCAGGCTTTGATTTGTTTGACATAGACGCACTCCAATTATGTAATGTCCTTTTAATTGCCGTCCGATATGGCCGCCTTTTTTGTTCCGTGCAGCTTCATCACAGCGCTGCCGGTGCTGACGGTGCCTGTCATTTTCTCACCTATCAGCTGGATAACGGAGCTGCATTTAAGCGTGCTTACAATAGTAGACAGCTCATGGCACAGATACAGCACACCGCTGCGAAGCTCTCCGGAAACGGCATTGTCGAAGCCGACAAGTGAGATTACGCCGTTTATTTTGCCGTCGGTGCAGTCTATGGTAAGCGTACCGTAGCGTTCGCCGAGTTGGCTGTCGAGTACAATGTCATAGCTTTCCTGCATATTCCCGCCCCCTTTTTACCTGATAGAAAATAATCCAACGGACGAAATAAAACAATGGTCAATCCGCAGCACGCCGTCAGAAATCTGACATAACCTGCGATTTGTCATGTCAAAATACATCTCGAAATATCGGCTTTTATGTGTTATAGTATACTATATAATGATATATAGTACAATGCATAGTGAAGCGGTCATTTTCACGGAGGTATGACTATGGAAAAACGCACCTACGCTGCGTCTGACCAGACCAAGCACGCTCTTGCGCAGGCTCTGAAAACGCTGATGACGCAAAAGCCATTTGACAGGATAACCATACAGGACATAACGGAGCTATGCGGGATACGCAGGCAACATTTCTATTATCATTTTCAGGATATTTACGACCTTCTGCGCTGGATGTTTCAGGAGGAGGCCGTCTCTGCTGCACCAGCACGAGGGCGCGCTGCTGTGGCAGGACGGTTTATTGCAGCTGTTTCATTATATTGAAGCTAACCGCGCAGTCTGTCTCTGCGCACTCAACTCTGTCGGCCGGGATTGTCTCAAGCGCTTTTTTGAGACGGATATATATACTACGATAAACCACGCTGTAGTGCAGCTTGGTGAACAGATAGGCGCGTGCGCTGTATCGGATCCATCTGCCGACGTTGATATGGTCACGCATTTCTATATTGTTGCCGCCTCCGGGCTTATTGAGAGCTGGCTCACGGGGGAGTTGGACAAAAGTCCTGAAGAGATAGTTTCGTTTCTTGATGTGATAATTCACGACCATGTACGCGGCGCAGCGTTCCGTCTCGGTACTTCCGACAGGCTTATCTGAATTTGCCGCTGCAAAGCCCGCGGGATGGGAGCTATCCTATCTGCGGACATATGAATAGAGGCGTCCTTTCGGACGCCTCTATCTTTTTTTGTTCAGGTTTATTTCTTAGTCTTGTTATACTCCCGGATGCATCTCGGAGTGAGCATCTGATGCGGCGGGCAGATGGTGCTGGGATTCTGGTAAGCGGCCTGAGTAAAGGCCATCATGTAGTTTCTCAGGTCATCCATCGGTACGATCTCATCGACCATGCCGAGCTTTGCCGCAAACTTCGGGCGGGATTTGACATGGTAAGCGTTGATAAGCTCGTTCATATTCTCGATGATGTCATCAAGCGGCTGGCCTGCCTTGCTGGCCTTGACGAGCTGGCGGACATACATGGCCGCCGCCGCGGTCTCTCCGTGCATGACATAGTACTCGCTGGTGGGCGCCGCGAGGCTGAAGGGGTTGTTCTTTTCGCACTGCGGTCCGCCGAGGACATAGTGCGCCGCTGCGCTGCCCTTGCGCAGAGTCACCTCGAGGAATGGCGTAGCGCCGTTCTGGATAGAGTAGATCAGGGACTGTCCGAGGCCCAGAAGCTCCGCCTGCTCGGCAATATCATCGACGTCAATGCCGCTGCTGTCCTGAAGCCATATCATCGGTATCCTGTCTCTTTCACAGAGCGTCACGAATTCGCTCATCTTTATAAGGCCCTGACGGTAGAGCTTGCCGCCGATGCCGACAGCGTTTGCGCCGCGGTACTCGGGGTAGTTCATAAAGAGTCCCTGCTTATTGGCGACAATGCCGACGAGCAGACCGTCCATGCGTGCAAGACCGCATACGACCTCCGGGCCATAGTCAGGCTTGTACTCGTCAAACTGGCTCGCGTCGGTGAGACGGGAGATGACCTGATATATATCGTAGGTGCGCTTGGGGTTCATGGGAATAATGCTGTAGAGATCCTCTGCGGGGTATGCGGGCTCCATCGGAGGCGCAACACGGAAAAACTCGAGATCAAAGCCGGGGATATAGCTCATGTACTTGCGCAGAGTATCGGCGACAGCTACGTCGTCGTCACAAACCTCTCTGAAGAAGCCCGTGACCTCATGGTGCGTCTTTACTCCGCCGGGTGCGGGAGCCTTGCCGCCCGTCTGAGCGTTTATGAGCGCTCTGGCGCTCTCCTCATCGACAAATCCCTTGGGATTCATGCCGGAGAGGATGCCTGCGCCGCCGACGGCCATATTGGCGTCCTTCTGAGCGACGAGCACCGCGGGGCTTATGGAGTGGTATCCGCCGCCTGCGGGGTTCGTGCCGAAAATACCGACCAGAACCGGAATACCGAGCTGTGCAAGCTCTGCATTGCGGTAGAACGAGGCGCCGCCGCCGCGGCGTCCGGGGAACAAAAGCTCCTGCTGGTCGAGCTCAACGCCGGAGCAGTTGAGCAGATATATAAGCGGGATGCGCAGGATCTTGGCGGTGTCCGCAGCCTTAAGCAGGTTCTCCGCCTGTCCGGGCACCCATGCGCCCGCTCTCTTCTTATTGTCGGATGCCACTACGACAGCCCATTTTCCCCCAACACGGCCAATACCCTTCACCACGCTGGTAGAACCGTTTTCATTATCGTTGGGGTTATAGAGACTGTTGAGCGGGCACCATGTGCCGTCGTCGACAAGCGCTTCTATGCGCTGCATCGCAGTAAGCTGGCCCTTCTCATTGAGCGATTCGTCGCTGCGGCCCGCAGCCAGCGCGTCGGCTATAAGCTGCTTGATCTCTTCCTCGACCTTGACTATCGCATCTCTGTTCTCGTCGTTCTCGCTGAGGAGGGGCTTGCCGACGGTGGGCATATCCTGAAAATACCTGGGCATGGAATAACCGTATGTGCTCATTTTATTCTCCAATCTTTTGTGTGTAAAATTGAACGTTTATATCAGATAATACCCTTTTCCTTGTACTCTCTGAGCGTCTCTTCGGACAGGCCGCCCAACTCGCCGTATACGGAAACGTTGTCCTCGCCGAGTGTGGGTGCAGGCTTTGTGACATGGGGCTTCGTCTCCATGAGCTTGATAGCGTCGCCGTTTACGTGCATATCGCCGATGACCGGGTGGTGAACTATCGGGAACATTTCACGATCCTTGACTATATGCTCATCCTTGACGATCTGGCTGACGTCGTAGACAGGGCCGGAGGGCACGCCGTTGGCAAGGCAGCTGTCGACGATCTCGGTAACGGTGAAGTCCTTCGCCCACTCCTCTATATCTGCCTTGAGGTCTTCAAAATGCGCAACTCTCGTCACGTTGTCGATATAGCGCGGATCTGAGATCCACTCCGGCTTCTTGGCCACATCGTTCGCCAGCTTCTCGAAGAGATGCTGATTGCCGCAGGCAATAATAACGAGGCCGTCCTTCGCCTTGTACGCATTGTACGGCGCGGTCGCGGGGTTAGCGTTGCCGGCGCGCTCAGGCACCACGCCGGAATACCAGTATCTTGTGAATACGTTCTCGAGGCTGACGACGACCGCATCGACAAGCGCCACGTCGACTCTCTGCCCGTGACCGATGATCGTGCGGGCATGGAGCGCTGCGAGTATGCCGATAGTGAGGTTAAGACCGCCGAGAATATCGCCCATGGCGTTGCCCGCCTTGACAGGGCCGCTCTCCTTTGTGCCGGTCACGCTCATAAGGCCGCCCATCGCCTGCCCGAGAATATCATAACCGGGGCGCTGGGAATAGCGTCCGTAGCAGCCGTAGCCGGAGACTGCGGCGTAGATGATCTGGTCGTTGACCTCCTTGAGCACATCGTAGCCGAGGCCGAGCCTGTCCATGACGCCGGGACGGTAGTTTTCAACAACCACGTCCGCCTTCTTCACCATTTCAAGGAACAGCGCCTTACCCTCGGGAGCCTTGAGGTTGAGCGTTACGCCCTCTTTGCTGCGGTTGTGCATAGCAAAATATGCGCTCTCACCGTTGACATAGGGGCCGTAAGCACGGCTGTCATCGCCGCCCTTGGGGTTCTCTATCTTGATTATACGCGCGCCCATATCGCCGAGCATGGATGTGCAGAAAGGACCTGCAACAACTCTCGTCAGATCAAGGATTACTACGTCTTCCAATGCGCCATGCATATTTTCCATAATATCCATAATAAATCTCCTTTGAAACTAAAACAGTACCTTTCCGGTTTTTTATCGCGTTTCAGCGAGGAAGAAACGTGTGAACATTTCCGCCTCGCTGTATGTTTTTAGTATCAGCCGCCAAAAGTCAGCATGAAGAAGCCGGCCGCGACAGCGGAGCCTATGACGCCGGCCACGTTGGGACCCATAGCGTGCATCAGCAGGAAGTTGTGCGGATCGGACTCCGAGCCGACCTTCTGTGAGACACGTGCCGCCATGGGAACAGCAGACACGCCGGCAGAGCCGATCAGCGGGTTGATCTTGCCGTGGGTTATCACGCACAGCAGCTTGCCGAGCAGCACGCCGCCGACCGTGGAGAATGAAAACGCCACAAGGCCGAGCACGACGATCGCAAGGGTCTGCACCTGAATGAACGCTTCGCCGTTGGCTGTCGCGCCGACGGAAAGGCCGATCATAATGGTGACAATGTTGCACAGCGCGTTCTGCGCAGTGTCGCTCAAACGGTCAACAACACCGGACTCCTTGAACAGGTTGCCAAGCATCAGCATACCGAGCAGCGGAGCAACATCCGGCAGGATAAGCGAGCAGAAAATGGTGACAAAAATTGGGAATACGATCTTTTCCTTTTTGCTCACAGGGCGCAGCTGCTTCATTCTTATCTTGCGCTCTTTCTCGGTGGTCAGCAGCTTCATTATGGGCGGCTGGATGAGCGGGATAAGCGCCATGTAGGAGTACGCCGCGATTGCGATGGACGCGACAAGGTTTGGCGCAAGGTTGTTAGCCACATATATTGCGGTAGGGCCGTCAGCGCCGCCGATTATACCTATCGCCGCCGCCTGCTCCGGCGTGAAAAGGCCGGTCGCATTTGCTATTATAAAGGCGATGTAGATGCCGAACTGCGCGGCCGCACCGAGCAGCAGGCTGATCGGGTTTGCAATTAGCGGGCCAAAGTCAGTCATAGCGCCGATGCACATGAATATAAGGCAGGGGAAAAGACTGCTCTTTACGCCGCTGTACATTATTCTTATGATACCGGACTGGTACCATGCGCCGCCGTCTGCAGTCGCGTCGTACATAAGGCCGGCTTCGGGCAGGTTAGCCAAAAGCATGCCAAAAGCTATGGGCAGCAGCAGAAGCGGCTCAAATTTCTTTTCAATGGCAAGGTAGAGCAGAACACAGGCGACGATGAGCATGACGACCTCGCGCCATGACAGAGCGGCAAATCCTGATTCAGCAAGCAGCTTGCCGAAGGCTTCAATGATTCCCATTTGCAGCCCTCATTTTCAGAGCGTTACAAGGACGCTTCCGCTTTCAACCATATCGCCCTTCTTGACGTTGACGGCAGATACAACGCCGGCGCTCTCCGCCTTGACCTCGATCTCCATCTTCATTGCCTCGAGAGTGACGACGACCTGACCCTCTGCGACAGCGTCGCCGGGCTTTACGCGGACGTCAAGGATGCTGCCGGGCATGGGGCTGACGACAGCGCTGCCGTTTGCAGCGGGAGCCGGAGCGGCTTTGGGTGCAGGCGCAGGTGCGGGGGCTGCTGCCGGGGCCGGAGCGGCCGGCGCCGCCTGTACGGGTGCTGCCGCCGGGGCTGCTGCATGGCCGATGCTGCGGCCGGTGGAGGCGCGCTCTATCTCTACCTCGTAGGTCTTGCCGTTAACTATAGCTGTGTATTTCATCTTTATTATTCCTTCCCTTTCTCTAAATCACTGCTGTTTGTCCGATGCGTCCGGAACACTCTTTACGGATTTGATGAGCAGCTTATCTACCGGTATGCCGGACTCCATGCTCAGCGCACCCTGAAGTGCCGCGACTATATCGCCAAGCTCATCCTCTGCCACGGGAGCCGTGGGAGCGGCGGCCGGTGCAGCGGCGGGCGCTGCCGGTGCGGGTGTACTCTGCGCGCCTGTCAGCTTGCCGACCACCTTTGCAATTGCAATTGTCGCCAGCGCAAGCACAATAAGCACGGTGAACACAACAGCGAGTCCGGTCAGAGAGGTAAGCAGACTTTCGCCGAAAGACATTGTTTCTAACATTCGTTTCATCTCTCTTTCGTTTTGCGATTTTCCCGTATCGCGCCTTAAATACCAGCCGACAACGATACGACCAGTCAGTATTTTGCGAATACAGAATACATTAAGTTTTACTTATATGTAAAATCAGAAATTTATCAAATTAGATAAGCAAAGGCTTATGATTAGCTATATTTTACAGTTTCTTTGTTTATTCTCCCCCTGTCTTTGGCTGTTTATTCCACTGTTTGTAAACTATATATGTACACTCCGTGTACAGCATAAGAACAGCCCCCCGGACTCGACTGAAACGTCCGGGGGGCTGCTCACTGTCATGGTTTTTTTTTGCATTTTCTTTACGAGGGATCGGCAAAATCTATAAGCTTCTGCTTCGCCCAGCCGATAAACTGCAGCGCCTTTTCCTCGTTATTCTTCAGATAGGATACATACATGTTTTTCGTGAACAGCTCCTCCTCTACCGGAATGAGCTTGCGGTTCATTGGAATATAGTCAAACTGTGCCTGCAATGTGGTGATAAAATACAGAAAATCAAAGTCTTTCTGCAATTTTTTGATTATTTCATAGTTAACGCGCTGCGCAACGTTCATCTGTACGCCCTTGCTCTTTGCAAGCGCGTCCAGCTCGTCCGAAAATTCACCGTGCTTGCTCAAGCGGAAAAATCTATGCCCCGAGAGATCCTCAAGATTGAGCGATTTGCGCGAGGCAAGGGGATTGTTGAACGGCACAGATACCATAAGCCGGTTGCGGAAAAAGTTCGTACTGATGAGCTTTTTATCTCTATTATCCTCACATTTCAGGCTTGAAATTGCAACGTCATAAATCTCATTCTGTATAAAATGAGGTATCATTTTCTCCTCGACTTCGTTTATGGTTATAGGAATATTGGGATTATCCGCGCTGAAAGCGGGCAAAACATAGTCCGGGATATATGCCGAGGAATAGCAGAAGCGCAGCGCCTCGCTGTCCTGATGCGGAACGCGAAATTTCTCCAGCAGCGCGTCATAATCCACCAGTGTCCGCTTGGCAAAATTATAAAAGTCCTTGCCGAAATGGTTGAGATATATGTTCCTCCCCTTGCGGTCGAACAACGGCGTTCCCAACTCCGTTTCGACATTCTTCAGCACCATGCTGAGCGCCGGCTGGGTGATAAAAAGCGCTTTTGATGCCGATGTTATGTTTTCATATTCTGCAAGAACACAGAACTGACGCAGCTGTTGAATAGTCATAGACGCCTCCGTACCATAAGCTTTTGCTTATCATTGCTCGTTAATTATTTATTTTACTTCTCGACTTGTCAATATTATAACTATAGCATACCAGTCACCAGTCAGAAATGAATTTAGTTTATATTCATGGGAAGAGGTGAAAAAGTCAAGAGTTTTTTTGAAAAAAGTTTAACAGCTTTTTTGCAGAGGCCTTTATAATCTTAGCTGCACGGTTGAATATACGTTATGCTATGAACGCCATGCGGTTATGATTTGAAAGGCAGCACCAGGAAACAGCCGTATAAACGCAAGAGACGTTTATACGGTAAAAAGAGAAAAGGAGAACTTTTAACATGACACCGCAAATCATCACAACACTTGTCATTATCGTAGCAATGTTCGCGCTGATGCTTCTCAACAAGTTCCCGCTCGCAGTTACCATGACCCTCACCGGCGTGGCGCTATGGCTGACCGGAATTGTTGAACCGGCAAAGCTCTACTCCAACTTCGGCGGATCGACCATCATATTCCTTATCGGTATGTCCATCGAGGTTTACGCACTTGAAGTAACCGGCCTTGTTGATATGGCGGCCTCCAAGATCTTCAGGGGCAAGGTCGTTGAGAAAGAGCGCGTCGCAGTTTTCGTGACGTGCATGTTCTCTGGCATTATCACCGGCTTTATCTCCAACACTGCACTCGTTGTTCTTATGATCCCCGTTCTTGCCGGTGCAGCCGTCAAGTCCTGCGGTAAGCTTCACCCCAAGTACCTGCTGATGGGCGTTGCCGTTGAGGCGACTGTCGGCGAATCCATCTCTCTCATCGGCGGCGCACCCAACCTTGCGGCACAGGGCGCACTTGAGGCTGCCGGCGTAGAAACCATGGGCTTCTTCTCCGCCGCTCCTCTGCCCCTTGTTCTTGTTGTTATCACTGCTTTCTACTTTGCTACCATCGGCTACAATATACTTGTTAAGACCTGCAACTTCGACGATCCTCTGGTCACCGGCTCTCTCGACGCTCCTAAGGAGGCTCCTACAGCTCCTCTGTGGAAGCAGCTTGTCGCTATCGGCGTTCTTGTCGGTTCCATCATCTGCTTCATTATCAAGCTTGCCGATAACCAGGTCATCACCTTCATCGGCTGCATCATACTCTGGATCACCGGCACCGTTCCCGTTGTTCCCTCCCTCAAGAATGTTGACTGGAACACCATGTGGAACCTGAACTTCTGCCTTGTTGTCGCTTCCGCAGTCAACACCTCCGGCACCGGCACCTGGGTTGCAAACGGCATACTGAACATCCTCGGCGATAACGCTAACTACACTACCATCATCCTCTGCGTTGCTGCTATCGGCGGCATTCTGACCCAGTTCATGTCCAACACTGCCACCAATGCAATGTTCACGCCTATCTGCATCTCCCTTGCACAGGGTATCGGCGTTAGCCCGCTTGCTATTGTCATCCCCGCGCTGGTCATGGTCAACAATGCAGTTATATCCCCCATCGGCAGCCCCTGCATGACCGTCTCCCTCGCCGGCGGCTACCGCCCGAAGGATTACCTCGTTGTGGGTCTGCCCCTGCTGGTCATCCTTATTCCGTTCACCGTGCTTGCTTCCCTGCTGTTCTACGCAGTGTAAGTCCGGCACAGTAATAAACAAAACACAAACCACCAATATCTCTCAGGCCGCATATCCGGTCTGGGAGATACGGCGTATCGTGGGCTTCTCGTTAATTAAATATCCGTCAAAGCTCCCGCTACGCCGGAACACATCCGTAAAATTGCTAAATTGGAGAAAGAATTATGCTCATCAAGTTTACTGAAGAACAATCCATGATCCGCGATATGGTAAGGGACTTCACCGAAAAGGAAGTTGCCCCCCGTGACAAGTGGATGGACGAGAACGGCTTTGACTGGGGCGTATACAATAAGCTCTGCGAAACCGGACTTGTCGGCGTACATTTCCCAGAGGAGTATGGCGGAGCAGGCTGCGACGCCGTTACCAGCACCATCGTTATCCATGAACTGGCCAAGGGCAGCGCAAGCATGGCTCTGGCACTGGATATAAGCTGGGTCGCCTCCGACATGATACTGCACAACGGCACGCCCGAGCAGAAGGCGAAATACCTCCCCCTCGCCGCAGAGGGCAAGATATTCGCGTTCGGCCTGACCGAGGCGAGCGCCGGCTCCGACGCTGCGCGCATTCAGACCACCGCTGTCAAAGCGGAGGACGGCAGCTGGATACTCAACGGCGGCAAGTCGTGGATCACCAACTCCGGCATCGCGGACTACTACATCATCATGGCTATAACCGACCGCAGCAAGGGTGCAAAAGGTATCTCCGCTTTCATCATGCCCAAGGAGACCGAGGGCCTTATCATCGGCAAGCATGAGGACAAGATGGGTATGCGCGGCACCAGCACCTGTGAGCTGTCATTTGACAACATGCGTCTGCCGGCAGACGCGCTGCTCTCCTCTGAGGGTATGGGCTTCAAGATTGCCATGCAGGGTCTTGACGGCGGACGCATAAGCGTTGCGGCGATCTCCTGCGGCCTTTCCGAGCATGCGTTTGAGGTTGCAAAAGCCTACGCGAACGAGCGTATCACCTTCGGCAAGCCCATCGCAAAGCACCAGGGAATACAGTTCAAGTTCGCAGACATGGCAACCGACATAACAGCGATGGAGATGATGGTTTACAACGCGGCAGAGGCAAAGGCCTCCGGCAAGCGTCACACTCTTGAGGCGGCGGAAGCAAAGCTGTTCTGCTCCTCACGCTGCACCCAGATCTGCCTTGAGGCGCTTCAGATTCTCGGCGGCAACGGCTACAGCAAGGAATTCCACGTTGAGCGCTTCGTGAGAGACGCCAAGCTCCTTGAGATCGGCGAAGGCACCAGCGAGATACTGCGCATGGTCATCGGCGGCACGGTTCTCGGCAAGTAAGACTGTTCTATATTTTGGAGATTTGATATGAAAATACTCGTATTTGTAAAGCAGGTTCCCGATACGGACGATGTTAAGCTGGATCCCAAGACCGGTAACCTCCAGCGCGAGGGTGTAAAGAGCATCCTCAACCCCCTTGACGCAAATTCCATAGAGTGCGCACTGCAGCTGAAGGAAAAATTTGGCGGTACTGTCGCTGCGGTCACCATGGGTCCTCCCCAGGCTGAGGACGTGCTGAAAAAGGCGCTCGCACTCGGCTGCGATGAGGCGTACCTGCTGTCTGACCGCGCGTTCGGCGGCGCTGACACTCTTGCGACCTCTTACACGCTTGCAAAGGCGGCGGAGAAGATAGGCGACTATGACCTGCTGCTGTTCGGCAAGCACGCCGTTGACGGCGACACCGCGCAGACCGGCCCCGCGACTGCGGCTTTCCTTGGCCTGCCGCAGATCACGCTTGCCTCCAGTCTCTCCGTTGAGAATGGCTGGGTCGTGTGCGACCGTGTGCTGGAAAACACCGTGGAGCATGTGCGCGCAAAGCTGCCCGCAGTTGTCACCGTGTGCGACGGGATAAACACTCCGCGTTATCCCACCCCGAAAAACATTATGAAATGCCTGAAAAAGCCCCGTTACGTCTGGAATGCTGCCGAGCTTGACGCCGATGTATCCATGACCGGCGTGAAAGGCTCCCCCTCTTCCACGAAGAAGGTATTCGAGCCTGAAAAGCGCGCACTCAGCACCGTATACTTTGACGGCACTGCCGACGAAATCGCGGTGAAGTTTGTCGACATGCTCGAGAGCGAGCACGTACTGTGAGGAGGCATTGAAATGACTAAAGAAAACTACAAAGGCATCTGGATATTTGCAGAGCAGCGCAACGGGACTCTCAACCCTGTGACGCTTGAGCTTCTGGCCAAGGCTCAGGAACTCAAGGCGCACAATGGTGAGGATATAATCGCGGTACTTCTCGGCAGCGGCATTGCCTCTCTTTCCGATACGCTCATCGCCCACGGCGCAGATCAGGTCATCGTGGCAGAGCATGAAAACCTTGCATCCTACAGCGCACGTCCCTATCAGCAGGCTCTCACACAGCTTGCGGAGAAGTACAACCCCTCCATCATTCTCTACGGTGCCACTACTCTCGGCCGTGATCTTGCACCGCGCATGATGGTCTCCCTCAAGACCGGCCTTACCGCAGACGCGATAGACCTTGGCTACGATGAGGACGGCGTGTTTTATCAGACTACACCCGCATACGGCGGAAAGATACTTGCCCATATCGTCATCCTTGAGAAACGTCCGCAGATGGCAACCGTGCGTCCCATGATGTTCACCCCGCTGGAGGCCGATGCTTCCAGGACCGGTCGTGTTATCACAGAGAGCGTTGTTGTAGATCGTGAGGACTGCTATGAGGTCATCTCCTCCGAGAAGAAAGACAGCTCCGGCGCTGCTATAGATCAGGCCGAGCTTATTGTCAGCGGCGGACGCGGCATAAAGTCTGAGGCTGACTTCTGTACACTCGGCGAACTGGCGGCTCTTCTTGGCGGTCAGGTAGCGGCCTCTCGTCCCCCGGTGGACATGGGATGGCTGCCGCATGAGCAGCAGATCGGTCAGTCCGGCACTGCCGTCAAGCCCGATCACATTATCAATGTCGGTATCTCTGGCTCCGTGCAGTATGAGGTCGGCATGCAGAACAGCGGCTGCGTCATCAGCATCAACCACAATCCCGACGCACCCATCTTTGCTATCTCCAATTACGGTGTTGTCGGCGACTACAGAAGCATTGTTCCCGCAATAATAGCCGAGATCAAAAAGCGCAAATAAGCCGGCATCTATCCCCTCTTTACAATATAAGCACAAAAGGCTCCTGCCGCAGCAAGGGTGCTCATAAGACAGTAATTCTAAAAATTACGACTATGGCATCTGTCAGGCGGGATTGGCAACGAAATAACGGGTATCTGGTGAAAGCCGGATACACGTTATTTTTTTGCCGTCACGAAAAGCAATGAAGTTCCTTATCGAACATCCTTGTAATCTGCGAAATGTAGTTATACCATTTCACGAATGCACGGACTTCTCTGCGAAACTGATACCGCTGTTCCTGATTAAGCTGATTGTACTTGTCCGCGACAGGTTTTAGGATATTGGAGATTTTGCCCTGTGTCGCATTCGCCTTACGGATATCGGGATCGAAGTAAATCTGTGATACCGCTTCAATATCAGCATCCGTATAAACTTTAAAGTCGCGCAGGATTTTCTGCGTGGTGTAAATAAGGTCAAAGTTGATTTCTTCGTCAAGGCTCGTTTCCTGATAGAACTGCTGAAACGCCTCGCGGATGCGGTCAACATCATGACCTGATTACCGAGAAGCCGGTTGTCAGTGAGGTTAAGCCCCAGGACACTCACAGTGTTAAGACCCAGCCGACCCAGACTCGCAAAGCTACCCACATCGAACCTAAAAAGAGCCCCTCTCCTAAGTGGAATGTCATCAACATCGCCGCATCCGCTGCAATTGTGCTTGTTGCATCCGTTGACGCAGTTATCGCAGCTGTTCGCTCCGCATCCTAAATCACGAGTATACCACTTTCATAAAAACGACTATCAAGGATCAGAACTATAAGGAGGTTGACGAGGTGACAGTGGCGCTCACCAACGAGTAACATTTATGCGCTCTCCGGTGTCAGAGATCAATCTGCTGGCACCGGAGAGAAGAAAATACCTTTGCCAAATAATTTGCAAATTCTGTTGAAATGGTGCTCGGTATTCTGCACTTGCTGTCATTTATTTCTCGCTGAATTGTCAGTACAATTAGTACATAAAGCAAAACCCAATAACACAAAAAGAGAGGTACATATCTTGAAGGTTATTACATCTATCCTTGGCGGCACATTAGGTTTGATTGCAGTGTTTTATCTGCTGGTGCTTGTAACAGCTTGGCTCTAAGCTGCGGCTACTAATTGCATCACGACATTACAGAGAAAGAGGAGATCAATATGAAGAAAGCAATGAATACTGTACTCGGCATTTTCGGAGTCGTTGCCCTGTTCTATCTGCTGGTGCTTGTCACCGCATGGATTTAAGGGGGTGACCTTATGGCGAAGGTATGGAAAGCAATCAGTAGCACAATCGCTGTTTTACTTACACTGGCAATTGTATTCGGCGCCGGCTACTTCGTTGGCAGCTACCCCTCAGACGAGGCAGAAGTAGTTGAACCAATTGCTCCTGTTGAGGAAGAATTCAATCTTGAACTACCTGCGGAAGTCGAGAAGCGTATCGTTACCGTGGAGGAAATCGAGGTTGTCCTCGTTGACATCAGCCAGTTCTCTACATACTGCGGAGAATACACTGCTACGAAATCGGCTGACTACACCCGTTATTTCCTTGATAATATCGCCGTTCCCGGAACCACCAACACCATCACTATCGAATGCTCCGGCGTTGTGAAGGTCGGCTACGAGGTGGAGGATATCGAAATCAAGGTGGATAACGACAGTCTTAAGATCTACATTTCATTGCCGGAGGCACAAGTCCTCGACAACTATGTGATTTGGGACACCGTCAGATGCCAGGAGGAGAACAACATTCTCAATCCTATCGATTTTGAGCAGTACCAGGGTATTATTTCTGAAATCGAAACCGAGGGTCTGGCTCTTGCTGAAGCGGATGGCATCTACGAAGACGCTGAAGCAAACATGGAAACCATCATTTGCAATTTCCTCTCCGGTTTTGAGGACTATGAGATCGTATTCCTGTAACACCCAAATCCTCGGCGTTCCACCGTATGAAATTCGACAGACGGGAGTGCAACCCGCACTCCCACACTACTCAAGGAGGTAAATTATGAGCAAATACAAGGTAGAGTTCAAAGCGTTCAAGTCCGGTGATTGGTATACCAAAACGGATACCGACAGCAGAGCTGCAGCGTTCTCCGTTGCCAAGATTGGCAACTATGGTCGTGCTTGCCGACTGACGGATACCGAGTCCGGTGAAACACTATTCGAGACACCCGAAGATGCTGATTTCAAGGCCGTCAACGGCGATGTCAGCAAGTTCCGATTCTAAGGAGGAAAGAGATATGGCTAAAAGAGCAACTGCGACCAATTGGGAAATTGTTACCCGAGACGATGAAGGCGCAATGGTTAATATCGACTTCGACTGCCCCCATTGTGGATACTCTACTGGCGTCTTTATTTCTGTGGGTGCAAGCGGTGTTGGCTGCTTGGACGGCAGTTGGGAAACTGACCAGGTTTGCCCTGTGTGCGATAAGGATGTCATTGTCGAGTGTCATTAATCTTTAATCGGAGGATGGGGCATTGTTTGAGATACTCTGTACGATTCTGTTTGTGTGGCTGTTTATAAAAGTATTCGGTCTTGTGTTTAAGGTGGCATGGAGTCTAACAAAAGTATTTGCAACGATACTTTTTTGTTATGGCTCTGCCCGCACTGATTGTTTGCTTTATATTTGCCGGTGGCCTTCTGTTACTAATCCCCGTAGGTTTGCTGGGGCTAGCATTTGCACTGCTTAGTACATAATAAAACCATCCATGAGAAGCCTCGGTTTGGCAGGAAGAAAGAATAAATTGGGCTACACTTTTGATTTTTGGCTCCTTTGAGGGGTCGATTTCATAAAATGTAGCCCAGTTTTTTACCCTTATTTTTGCGTACATAATGATGATCATTGCAGTCTGTCAACGAGGTTTTTTGAATCTATGTGAGGTTTTCCATATCCAATTGCAGTGGCAGCGTAAATGGAGTAAACGTTCAAAAAATCCGCATAAACACGGCATTTATCGGCTTTTGCCCCCCCCTAAACCAATCTGCACCCCCTTATGAACCCCCTTGCTGAAATCGTATTATTGTATCAAGGGTATCGTTGCAAGGCAGAAATGAAAAGAGGCCGCGGATATTACCGCAGTCAGAGAAAAAGAACCATCCAGCGGAAAAAAGACCTACTCTATGGCATTGGCGGACACGATTACTGGTGGGCGTGGACCCGAGGTGCAAACGGACGTCTTGCCAAAGGCAAAATTCACTGTTCGTGCCCCATGTGCCGGAGTAAAAACTATGACGATCCCACCATCCGGGACAAACGGGCGATGGGAATAGCGGCAGAAATGCTGCGTGAATACTTGAGAGAGGAGGATAATCCTTATGAGAGAGACGATCCTCAGCAAACTGGACGAAATTGAAAACAGGGAAAATGTGAGGATCTTGCTGGCCGTGGAATCCGGTAGCCGGGCATGGGGTTTTGCCTCTCCGGACAGCGACTATGACGTGCGCTTTATCTATGTGCGGCCCAAAGAGGATTATCTTCGTCTGGAAAAAACCAAGGATGTAATCGAACTGCCCATCGAAGGTGAACTGGATATCAACGGCTGGGATCTGGAATAAAACCTTGCGTCTGCTCCGTGCATCAAACCAGACCCTGTTTGAGTTGGTTCTCTTCGCCGATTGTGTACCGGGAAACTGCGTTTGCGCAGGAGTTCCGCAGTATCATGCAGCGGTACTTCTCCTCTAAACGCAGACTGAGCCACTATCTCAGCATGGCCAGCAGCAACTATCGCGAGTATCTGAAAGGCAATATGGTAAAGGCCAAAAAGTACTTTTATGTGCTGCGTCCGGTCCTGGCCTGCAGATGGATCCTCGACAAAGGGTCTCCGCCGCCTATGCTGTTTTCGGAACTGATGGAAGCGGAACTCAATCCTGTCCTGTTGCCAGATGTGAACAGGCTGCTCGATTTGAAGATGAATGCCCCAGAGATCAAAACCATTCCCAAAATTGAAAGCATCAACCGTTACCTTGACAGCAGCCTCGAAGAAGTACGATCCCGTATAGTACAGCTGCCGGAAGACACAAATCATGGGTGGGAGGAACTAGATCAGCTCTTCCTCTCACAGCTTGAATAAGGAAAACCATTTTATACTACGGGTTTCTTTACTTCAGGGAAAACAAATGCTATTATAATGCCAGAAAACAGGGCTATGCCCGGAAAGGAAAAAGAAATGATCCTCAGACAATTCTCCGTTTTATTCAAATCCGAATATAAGGATCTTTCGCTGTGCAGCTTCCGGACAGCTGCATCGTAATTGCGGCCGGTAACCGCGTTACCGACAGGAGCGTGGCCTTCAACATTCCGAAAGCTCTGGCAAACCGACTCTGTCACCTGGAAATCAAGGGGGATGCGGCCAACTGGCATGAGTGGGCAGTACTGTCGAACATTCATCCCTATGTGATGGGCTATCTGGACTACAACTCTTCCACACTCACAATGTTTGATCCGGCTGAGGATAATCTGGCGTTCCCAACCCCGCGATCCTGGGAGATGGTAAGCAACATTCTCAATTCCGTCTCGGACAATGTCACACAGGTTTACCCGCTTCTGGCCGGCTGCATCGGAACAAACACCGCGGGAGCATTTCGTACGTGGTGCGAGATCTATCAGCACATCCCTCCAATGATCCAAATATTTGGTGAGAATCAGTGCCCGCCGCCCGACAGACCGGAGTTGCTATATGCGACAGTCGCGGCAATGGTGGACTATGCCAGGAGGAATGCAACGGAGACCGAGCTGGATTATTCCGTGGATTTCGCCTGTACGATGCCGATAGAATTCCGCTTCCGTTTGTTTAACGACTATTACCGTATCCGGTCTATCCGCCAGAAGCTGAAAAAGAACAAAACATACTCGCAGTGGGTCACTTACCATGAAGAGGAGAAAGACCTATGACGCCGCAGCGGCAGAAAAGACTTCGGGAGCAGATTCGGCGCTCCCGGGCCAGGCTGATGGTCAGCGACCCAGCCCTGGCAATGGTACTGATGTATCTGCGCTTTGTCGCAACGAAAGATGTTTACCGAATCTCAACCAACAGACGCGAGATTCTGTTTGATCCCGACTGGTTTCAGATGCTTGGGAAAAAGGAAACAGACTATATTCTCAGCCACGAAGTGATACATATCGTCCTTGAAGATACGAAACGTCCTGCCTTCTTCACAGGAGACCGCTTCCACCATGCCTGTGACATCATTGCCTGCTCGGTGATGCGGAATCGTGGCTGGCAGGATGATGAACTGCCGCACATCGGCAAGCTGCCGCATCGCACCTACTTCCCCGGGCATGAAGGCAATGAGCTTATGCCGCTGGAAGCGTATCGCGAAGTCCCGTTTGACCCTAGCGGTATGAAGGCCGAAGAACGGCGCAGATTCCAGATTGACTCGGATGACTATTGGGGACGGCACAACACTCCGCAGGATGGAACACTTATTCTTTTCCCTAGCTATGATGATGCCTTGGAAATCCCAAACTATGAAGAACCGGGAAAAGTCAGGGTCAAGTATCAGCAGTTTCAACAGGGAGTCACAGTCGTGGAAGCTGGTGGCGTTGATGAAGAGTCCGAAGCGCCTGTGCCCACTGCGGAAGACAGTGATGACAGCTATGAAGAGGAACTGGATGTAGCGATCGACCGACTGCTCAACCTGATCGAAGAGATGGAATCCCTGTCGCCGCAGCAGGCAGAGCTGCTGGAGTGGATTTGGAAAGGTGTGGGAAGCGCCCGCCTGGAATGGAAAAAGATCCTGGATGAGTTTCTCCAGGAAGAGGTCAACGACTACTCCTTCCTTCCCCCAGATCGGCGTTTTGCCGACAGCGGATTCTTCCTTCCGGATTTCAATCAGACAGAGCGTTCCCTGAAGGATGCCCTGTTCATGGTGGACAGTTCCGGCTCTGTCAACGATGGTATCATAGCTGACATCTACGGGGAGATTTGCGCCGCCATCGAGCTGTATGACGGCACCCTTCAAGGAAAACTCGGTTTTTTCGATACCCAGGTCACTACGCCTGTCCCATTCGGGTCGATCCAGCAGTTGCTAAAGATCCGGCCCAAAGGAAATGGAGGGACGGACTTCAGCTGTATCTTCCGGTATCTCAACAGGTTCTTCGACAAAGATCCATCCTGCATTGTAATAATCACAGACGGATTAGGCGAGTATCCTGCTGAAGAAGCTTCTCGCGGTGTTCCTGTCCTGTGGATTCTTTATGGGGATGTGCCTTTTCCAAATTGGGGAAAACAGGCCGGAATACAGAGGTCAACCAGGTAACTTGTTTATGCTGGGTAGTTCTAGTATAATCAATAAGCAGTCTGATTTGTGAGGCATTAGTGCAAGCCATGCAATACTGGCACCGGCGGCGAGTCGCCACCGGGAAAGCAGCATTCCAAGATATCGCTACGCTCCATTGAAGCTGACTCCACTGTATTAAAGCCCACTTCATGGGCTGAAGATACAGTTGCGCATCTTCAATATTCGCATTGTTTTGCCTCACTGAGGGAGAAGGGAGGAAAGTAACCGAATGATTGTTTACAAGGAGCTTTCCTCCCTGGTTTCTGATTTGGGCTTCTCGGCTAGAACCCTATATAGCGTCAGCAATTCTATTTCAGATCATTATCGCACCACTTTTCTCCCTAAGGATGACGGCGGTGTACGAGAACTCTCAGTTCCAGATCCATTGCTTAAATCCATTCAGAAGCAGATTAGCGAGGTCCTGCTTCCACTAGAGCCGATTTCCCCTTATGCGACAGGATACCGCCCTGGTGGGAGCACACGAAAAAATGCACTCCCGCATGTTGGGAAACCGCTTGTGTTGAAACTGGATATACGGCATTTCTTTGACAACATCATCTACCCAACCGTGAAAAAGGCGTTTCCTTCTGACAGGTACTCAGAACAGAATAGAATACTGTTGGCTCTTCTATGCTCATTTCGTGATACGCTCCCGCAAGGAGCACCGACATCCCCCGGAATCTCCAATATCATTATGCGGGATTTCGACTTTGCAGTAGGTCAATGGTGTGATTCTCATGCGATTTCCTATACCCGCTACTGCGATGACATGACATTTTCGGGGGAATTCGACCCGGCTTCTGTTATCGCTATGGTGAGAAATGAGCTTCAGAAAACAGGCCTGTTTTTGAATGAGAGCAAAACAACTGTGGTGCACAAAGGGCAAAAGCAGCAAGTTACAGGTATCGTTGTTAATGAAGCAGCCCATATTCCAAATGATTATAAGCGAAAGATACGGCAGGAAATGTACTTCTGCAAAAAGTACGGAGTGTCTGCGCATCTTGATCATCTGGGAACTAAGATTGCTCCTGAAGCATACACCGCTTCTATGCTAGGAAGAGTCAACTATGTCCTATCTGTTGAGCCAAGCAACAGTGAAATGCTGCATTACCGAGATGTGCTAAGGAGAAAATGATATGGCTTTCCAAATTATAAGAAACGATATAACCAAGGTTTCAGCTGATGCTATCGTCAACACTGCCAATCCGGAGCCGGTCATCGGCGGTGGGACAGATTATGCCATCCATAAGGCAGCTGGGCCCGAACTGCTCGAGGCGAGGAAGCAGATCGGTAATATCTACACCGGACAGTCTGTCGCCACACCGGCTTATCAGCTCTCCGCGAAATACGTGCTGCATACCGTCAGCCCGGCCTGGATTGATGGCAAGCACCATGAAGAGGAAGATTTACGCAAGGCATATGACGCGGCACTAATCCTTGCATATGAACTGGGATGCAAATCCATTGCTTTCCCGTTGATGGCAGCCGGTACATATGGGTTTCCGCACGATCTGGCTCTTTCCGTGGCAATTCGGGCGTTCACCGATTTTCTGCTCGATCATGAAATGCAGATTTATCTTGTCCTCTTCAATAGCAAGGCCTTCGGTATTGCCGGCTCTATATTTGACGATCTGAAGAGCTATATCGATGACAACTACGTCAGTGAGAAAAACGAGGAAGAATACTTCATTGACGAGTACCCTACGGTAAACGCTTCTTCTATACGGCCAAAACGAGCGGAATTGCAGCGCCGGCGTCGCATGGAAAGAGAACGGCGTGAAAGGGAGTCGTTTGTGGGCAGTGCTCCACAGGCACCATTGGCAGCACCCCGGCCTGATGAGCGCTATTCGTTGGCGGATATTCTGAAACAGCACGAGAAAACCTTTTCCGAATATCTGCTGGACCTGTTGAAAGAGCGTGATGGCAAGGACTCTGAGGTGTATAAAAGAGCCGAGGTCAGCAAGCAGCTTTTCAGTAAGATTCTAAACAATCCAGACTATCAGCCGACCAAGCGCACCGTCATCCAGCTGGCACTTGGCCTGGAGTTGGATCTGGTTCAGACCCAGAAGCTGTTGGGCAAAGCCGGATATGCTTTGACTCGCAGCAGCAAAACCGACCTAGTTGTTCAGTACTACATTGAGCGGAAAATCTACAATGTAACGTTTATCAACGAGGCTCTCTACGATTGCGGTCTGCCTCTTCTGAAGACCGGTCTCAAAGTATAAAAGGTCAACGGTGAGTTGACCGAAGCCCCTTTCCTTTGCGGTATGATAAGGCCACAACAAAGGAAAGGGGTATTTACTATGAACAACAATCTGACTGAAATCGTATTCATCATGGATCGCAGCGGCTCTATGGCAGGGCTTGAGGATGACACTATCGGCGGCTTCAACGCCATGGTGGAAAAGCAGAAGAAGGAGCAGGGCGAGGCGCTTCTTTCCGCCGTCCTGTTCTCGGATGGAAACCAGGTAATCTATGACCGTGTTGACATTCAGAAAGTCGAACCGATGACTGATCAGCAGTACCGGGTAGGCGGATGCACAGCCCTTCTGGACGCAATCGGTGGTGCTGTCCACCACATCGCTAACGTTCACAAATATGCCCGTGAAGAAGATCGTCCGGCAAAAACCATCTTTGTTATCACCACGGATGGGATGGAGAACGCCAGTCGCGCCTACACTTACGATGAAGTGCAGCGGATGGTAAAACACGAGCAGGAAAAGTACGGATGGGAGTTCCTCTTCCTCGGAGCTAATATGGACGCTATTTCTGCAGCCCGAAGCTTCGGTATCCGCCCGGATCGTGCCGTCTGCTACTCGGTGTGCGGTGAAGGCACTGAGCTGAACTACCGAGTTGTCAGCGAGACCGTTTCCCGCGTCCGGCAGCGCAAAGAGATCACCGCAGACTGGAGTGCGCCGATCGCAGAGAACTACCGGAAGCAGGGCAAATGATCTCGGACGAAGGGAGGAGTCATCGACTATGATTTCACTCGAGGAGGCACGACAGAGCGCAGCGGAGCGTCTTGCCGATATCAGCGGCTGTACGGAGTTCACCACCGCTTGGTCCTTCTACAATCCTAGAACTGCCGACTCCGTTGGCGGTCCTGACTCATCTGTCGTAGTGCTGAAAGAATCCGGAACATGCTGCGGTTTTACAGAGTTCATTCTCAATTATGGCGGTGGCAAGATAATCCGAGAGATCACGTTCTGAAAAGGGGGAAAAACAATGCACGGAGCAATACTGGGTGACATGATAGGCGCCCCTTATGAATTCGATATGGGGAACAAATCCAAAGAGTTCCCGCTCTTCTGTGAAGATTCACATTTTACAGATGATTCCGTGATGACTATTGCCGTAGCGGAAGCCCTTCTGGACAACCAATTTCAAGATGATATCACCATAAAAGACGCCCTGGTTGATACCATGCGGAAATGGGGTAAGAAATATCCTGCCGCTGGTTATGGAGGACGTTTCTGGCACTGGCTCATGGCAGAGAATCCGGAGCCTTACGGCAGCTATGGCAACGGCTCAGCAATGCGCGTTTCTTCGGCTGGATGGCTGTTTGATACAATCGAGGATACGAGGGCAAAAGCCCGGTTGACCGCCGAAGTCACGCACAATCATCCGGAAGGGATTAAGGGTGCGGAGGCAACAGCCAGTGCGATTTTCCTTGCGAGGACCGGTCACAGCAAGGATGAGAGCAAAGAATACATTGTGAGGGAATTTGACTATGATCTGTCCCGCACATGCGATCAAATTCGCCCCGAGTACTATCATGTGGAGAGCTGCCAGGGTACAGTACCGGAAGCAATTACAGCTTTCCTGGAGGGGACAGACTTTGAAGATGTTATCCGCACGGCAGTTTCCCTCGGCGGTGACTGCGATACACTTACCTGCATTGCTGGGAGCATTGCAGAGGCATTCTACGGCGTTCCGGAGCAGCTGAAGGATGAGTGCCGGAGCCGCCTTCCCAAAGATATGCTGGATATCCTGGGCCGTTTCGATATTTCTCGTGAGCATGGGCACGATTCCATCCCGGATTCCTTCCTCACCGGGAACAGCATGATTGAAGAAGCAATCACCCGGTATTACCATGAAAGAACCAAGGATAATCTGTATGCCGTCATCAATGCGATCCTGTACCGGATGCATGCGAACGGACACTTCCTGATACCAGCCGAAACGCAAGAGGACGGAACGTCATTTGAACCGCACCACATCCAGGCAAATGACGGCAAACTGTGGCTTGCAGTATTTACTTCCCAAGCAGAGTATGAGAAAGGGCAGAAAGCATCTGTTATCTCTTATTTCATCGACGCATTTCTTGAATTCTGTGCGGATATGCAGGAAGAAGGAATCGTCATCAACCCTTGGGGCCAGTCATTTCTGCTAACGAAAGATCTGATTAATCTGCTCTTGCAGGTGAGCAAAGAAGGGAGCGTACAATGAGAACAATTCGTGTAACCGGAAAAGGGCAAATAAGAGTCAGACCTGATATGACCCGCATAACCATGACACTTACCGGCCTGTACAAGGAATACGGCGAAACGCTGCGCCATTCTTCCGCAGACACGGAAGTGCTGAAAGATGTTCTTGCTGAATTTGGATTTGAGCGGTCCGATTTGAAAACTCTCAGCTTTAATGTGGATACGGAGTACGAGAGCTACCGCGACAGGAACAACGACTACAAGCAGAAGTTCGTCGGTTATCGGTTTAATCACATTCTTAAAGTCGAGTTTGAATCGGATAATGATCGCCTTGGGAAGATCCTGTTTGCCCTTGCCAATTGCAAGGCCAAACCTGAATTCCGCATCAGCTATACAGTTAAGGATCCCGAAGCGACAAAGAATCTGCTGCTCGGCAAAGCTGTGACAGACGCCAAGGAGAAGGCAGTTGTGCTGACCCAGGCCGGCGGAGTCACATTAAAGGACATCCAGCGCATCGACTACTCCTGGGGAGAGATCGATTTCGAGTACCGTCCCATACGTGATGATGTGCTGATGGAGTGTTGTGATGCTCCGCTGGCAGCAAAAAGCTATAATCTGGATATTGAGCCGGATGATATCGATGTATCAGATACCGTGACGGTTGTATGGGAAATCGGATGAATCTGGTGTGATTATTACCCTGTCAAGACTGGAATACATTCAGCCACTGTGGTATAATTATTTTTGCTGCAATTCGAAAGAAGAGCCTTAGATAAAGGAGCTGTCAGAATGAAAAAACTGATTATCGTATGTGAGGAAAAACTTCGGCGCTACGGTGATTTTCTCGCTCAGCTTATTAGCGGGACTGACGATATAGATGGCCGAACCATTGGGATAAAAGATGGATCTGCAGCCGCCCATGTATGGACTGAGAAAGAGTATTCAGCTAATGCCTCACAAATCTCGTCTGAACAGTACCTTCTCTTTGTTGGCAACTCAAAGCTGATCAAGGACAAGCGCCATCACATGGTAAGAAAGTATTCCGAATTCGGCATGAACTATGGATGGCTCGGAAAGCAGGCGGTACTGTTTGTAGATCGATCCCTGTCTTTTTCCGAATATGAGGCGTTCTTCAAATTGGCATCTGCAGAATCGGCAGAAGGCAATCAGGAAGAAGTAGTGAGGTTGTTGCCAGAATGGCACGGCTCACCGGATGATGAGACTCCAGTTGTCGATATAGAAGTCCAGGAGAATGCCGTGACTACCGACACCGCTGAAGAAGAGCTTCTGGTCAAAGAAGATACTCCAAGGGCAATTGCCCCGTTTAAGGCCGCAAAGGCCGCACTAAAGAGGAGTGCCGATCAAGGCAAAGAATCCCTATATAGGATGACTGGTAGCATCAATGCCTCAGCTAAAAGAAAAGAGATTGAAGAACAGCAGTATTCTTGCCTTGTGCTCCTCTTCTATCTAAATGATTTGGGGAAGTTCCTTGGCGTTAGCGAGGCCTGAAAATGGAAACTGCATTTCGGGAAGGATATGAATACTTCCAGAAAAGTGCTGGAGATGCTCTTGCTGTATTTCAAGGTGCTGATTTTGGCGCAGCGCGAGCTGCGTATGTTGAGTCAGTCGAATCTCAGATATCCGAATTGGAAAAGAGCATCAATGCATTTTTTGGAGATCATACTCCAGTAAAGCAACTGAAAGGTGATATTGCCGAATTCTGGCATGCAGGCACGTTTAATGTAAATGCTGCCATAAACGAATCAGCTAACAGAGCGACTGTCGAGCGTAGTACCGATTTTGCATCTGTTGATGTTTCCAGTAATTTCGGTGTCGATTATGGTCTCAAGTATTATGCTACAGCAGAGGAGAGTGCCAAAGTCCAGGCAACAAGTGTTTTTCAACGCTTCATGGAGTATCAACACAAAGGCGGAAAAGACAGCTTGGAAAAATTCCTTGCTGACCGGCATTATACCAGTGAGGATGTTCTAAACGATCCTATTTACGAAGGACAAGTCAGATTGATCCCGGCAGATCAGCTCAAAGCGGCTACAACTTGGCTCCAGGAAAAAATTGTGAAAGAAGCTACCATTCGTCCCGAGCAGGTAAAGCGGTACCAAGATACCCTTGACCTACTTAAAGACCGAATTGCTGATAACGAAGGAAATGAGTCTATCCCTCTTAGCAAAGCAGATGCAGAGAAACTAGCTACACTGGCTAAAGAAGGTAAGTTTAACGCCGAAGATTTTGATATTACTGCTCCAGAACTAATCAATCTGGAAATGGTAGTCAAAACTTCGCTTAAGGATGGTGCCTCAGCTGCCGTCATTACCCTTGTACTCAAAATCGGCCCTGAGATTTATAAAACCATCGATTACCTAATCAAAAACGGTGAAATTGATGGTGAACACTTTAAGCAAGTCGGCTCTGCAGCTATTACCGGCTCGTCTGAAAGTTTCGTCCGCGGAAGTGTGGCGGCAGCTATTTCGGCTTGCTGTAAATCGGGTGCGCTTGGTGAAGCCCTTAAGGAAGTTAGCCCCGGCGTAATAGGAATGGTCGTTGCCGTAACTATGAACACGATGAAAAATGCTTTTCAGGTAGTAAACGGCAAGAAGAGCAGGACTGAACTGACAGACGAACTCCTAAGAGATCTTTTCGTATCGTCTTCGGCACTTGGGCTGGGGACTGCTGGTCAGGTTATTCTGCCCCAACTTCCTGTCGTTGGATATCTGGTAGGAAGCTTTGTCGGCTCCATCGTTGGAACATTCGTATACAATACGGGCTACAAAGCCGCACTCTCTTTCTGTACCGAGACCGGTGTGACTCTGTTTGGTTTGGTCCAACAGGACTACAAACTCCCCGATGATATAATTGAGGAGCTTGGCTTAGAAACCTTTAGCTTCGATACATTTTCATCGGATACATTTGAGGCAGATTCGTTCGCATTCGATACTTTTGCTGCGGAATCGATTCAGCCTGAGACTTTGGGCATTACTATGCTTCGGCGCGGTGTAATTGGCGTATCAAAAATAGGGTTCGTTAGTTAACCCTATCAACGTCAGGGCAGGAGCAACAAACAGGTATGGAGGGAGACAGCATGCCGGATAGTTCAAAAATTGTAGATTTTAATCTCTTCATAGATGGAGAACTCGCTACCCTCTTCAGAAAAGGCACTTCCGAAAATGGCGTTGCAGCTAAGGATGTCCTTACCGATTTCATGAAGGACTATGTTGTGAGCGGTGGCCACCCAGAACAGGTCGTGAATAAATGGCCGTGGAATAAGAAAGCGTAATCTTTAGGAAAAGCCATCTAGATGTTTTCGGTTTGGGGTGAAAGTATAATGGAAGAAAAAGACTACGCTCTCGAATGGTATAGATACGGCCTGGAGAAGAATGACGATGCGATAGTGAAGTTCATGATGCACTGGATCGCCTTCAACTGGTTGTACAGCGAATATCGCCGGAACAGTAGATCACTCGAGTCAGAAGCAATAAAGGAATTCTGCAAAAAAAAGTATGAGAAGCTGTCAAGATTTGACGCCTTTTCTTCGCCGGCAATAGCAATCTTTTTGGAGTAACCCGTGCGTGATATTCTAAATGGCCGGGTCACTTCGGAAGAAAAAGGCCGGTACTGGTCACTCGTGCACGATTCCGGTCTGGAGCAGTTGACCAGCCTGATTCTTACCATCTATCACGTCCGATGCAACCTGTTTCATGGTTCGAAAAGTTTGAAGATTGATCGTTATGTTGAGTTGGTAAGAGCGTCTTCCATTATCCTGGAAGATTATATCCGAGAGGTACTGAAAGTATGATTTATACCCCCAACACGAAAAAAGCTCTCAAACTGTGCTTTGAAGCGCACAAGAATCAGGCAGACAAATCTGGCCTTCCGTATGTTTTTCACCCATTTCATGTCGCGGAGCAGATGACTGATGAGAAGACTACAATCGTTGCGCTTCTCCATGACGTGATAGAGGACACATCTTATACGCTTCAGGATTTGCGGAACCTGGGTTTTGATGAAGATGTTCTTGGCGCACTCGAATTGATGACACACGACAAGAATGTTCCATACATAGATTATGTGGCTAAAATAAAGGGGAACGCTATTGCAAAAACCGTAAAGCTTGCGGATTTAAGCCATAACAGCGACCTAACTAGGTTGGATGAAATAAATGAAGCGGCGCTGAACCGTGTTGAAAAGTATAAAGCGGCTATCAAACTCCTTTCAGAAAACTGACGACATTGCAACCGCTTTACCAGCGTAATTTTATCAAGACCAAATCTGGAGCACAACGTCCAACTGGATGTATTCGGCAAAAAAGATGGGCACAAGTGGTTTACATAATCTGCACCCACCTTGCACCCACCCCCGTTTGGAGGTGAGAAACGCCGAATTGTATGATTACTGGTTCCTAACGCATATTAGGTAGGTTATTTTGATAGAATAACCTACCTAAACTTTTTGCCCAGAAATGCGAAGAAATAGCCGAAATTCAGCTATTTCCTCGCATTTCTCGCTTTGAAATTCAAATCGCTCTCGGTCGCTCGTCATGTCGGTCGGCCGATTTTTTGCTTTCTGCGGCCTTTTCTAGCCCTTGCTCCCCGAGTAATCGTTCACTTTCAGGGGCAATCGTTCACTTTGCCGGGCAATCGTTCACTTGGTTTACATAATTCAACGAAAGGTCCCTGAGATCTGGTGTGCAATTATATCTACTTGCTCTTCCGTATTGTCCATTCCCAATGTCACTCTGATGGTGCCGTGTGCATAATCATCTATCTATATTTTCCTGCGTTAGATAAACTCGGCATAAGTCCTCATATCCTGGGCGATAGCCAAACCATCTGCACATCTGTAACAGCGTGTCATATGTACCCGCATTACGGCTGTAATAGCTGGTCATAAGACCTTCAAGAGTCAAGCCACGAGAAAGAACCATGCTGCCGATTGCTATGGCACGCGCTCCGACGTCAGCGTAGTCTTCATAATCAAACCGCTTTTTCTTGCGATCGTCTCCAAGGACATCCATTCTACCATTTCGTGAGTTAATAACGACAATGGTAAACTGCTTGATTTCATCGTATAAGCCTTTTTGTATTTGTTCCCAGCTTATAGGCAGATAGCCCTTACGAACCAGATGATATTGATTTTTCTTTAGATGAAGATCTCGTAAACGGTGAGGATGGAGAGCCAGATGCCCCCATGTATTTAAGTACATGGCGATACAGCTTACACAGCTCCCGGAACGAAATCTGTTGTACCGGAACACTGTCATCAGCAAGGTGATTTCATCACAGAAAACCAGGGTTGAAGCGGATATTTTGACACCATCAGGAAATTGTGGAATTCGGCGGCATTAACAGCTGGCCAGGAGAGACGGTTTCCGGCGCAAGGTGACAAAACCGTAGAACAAAAGGGGCTTGATTTCCATTTTTCAGTGTTGTATACTGTATCTGTCAGTATGACTGACAGATACGTGAGAAGGAGGGCGCAGCACTTGCCGCACGAGGAGCAACGGGAGAAAAATATCCAGTTGGTTACAGAGAAGGCTCTGGACTGTTTTCTGGAAAACGGAATCGAGAAAACAAAGATTGCAGACATTGCACGGCAGTGCGGGCTTGCCGAGCGGTCGGTGTTCCGGTATTTTGAAACCAAGGCGGATCTGGTTCTGGCCGCTTCCCTGCTGTACTGGAACCGGGTGTTGGAACGCATTGACCAGATGTTTCAGGAGGACAGTCCCGAAAGCAGCACAACCGGCTTGGAGGATGCGGCAAAGATTCTTGTCTGCTATTCCAGGCTCTACCGGCTGGACCCCAAAGGGATGCGCTTTACCCTTGATGCAGAGCTTACCCTGCACAATGCAGGAAGGCTCCACGAGATCAAAAACCAGCCCCCCGAGTCCTTTGAAACCTCCAACGGCCCCATGGCCAAGGCCATCCGAAAGGGGCTTGCAGACGGCTCCATCAGTCCAGATGTGGATGTGCGGGAGATTTACTACAACTCCTACGACGCGATCCTGGGAATCATGCAGCGCCTCTCCATCGGCGGTACTCCCAGCGCCAGAGAATTGGACTACGACAGCCGGATGCTTCATCTAAGTCAGATGTTCGTTCGGGCCTTGAGCGCCAAATAATTCCATACATTTCAAATCCCGAGGCATCGGGATTTGTGTATCCCCCTTATGTCAGTTCTACTGACATAAGGGGGGGCGGTAAATAACAAAGAGAAAGAAGGGCAGCAATGAAAGACCTGAAGCATTTGATCTACTTTGAGAGTCTTTTGGAAGATGCGAACAACGAGCTTGTGCGTAGGGCAGAGGCAGAGGGAGACCTGGCCATCGGTTACACCTGTTTCCATGCGCCGGAGGTGCTGCTGAACCTAGGAAACTGTTTCTCGGTTCGGCTCCGCGCCCCGCATACCAACTCTATGGAGCTGGCCACCTATTACATGGCCAACAAC
>ENA-OUQH01000366-OUQH01000366.1-human-gut-metagenome-genome-assembly--contig:-NODE-366-length-34761-cov-8.839163_pt1 | contig 34761 bp, 25 predicted proteins | sample MGYA00237948_ERZ548828 | MGnify/ENA primary metagenome ERZ548828 (study PRJEB26490, sample SAMN05194711) | human gut metagenome | biome: terrestrial biome; feature: human-associated habitat; material...
GTCCACCAGCTTCTTGTCGCCCATACGAGCGCCCCAGCGGGCGTCCATGGAGGCAAAGGGAGCGGCGCTCATGTTCTCGGTACCGCCGCAGACCACCACGTCGGAATCGCCGGCCAGGATGGAGCGGGCGCCCTCGATGACAGACTTCATGCCGGAGCCGCAGACCATGCCCACGGTGTAAGCGGGAACGGAATAGGGGATACCGGCCTTGATGGCCACCTGACGGGCAACGTTCTGGCCCTGGGCAGCGGTCAGGATGCAGCCGAACATAACCTCATCCACGTTTTCGGGGGCGATATTGGCACGCTTGAGGGCCTCCTTCACCACCACGGCGCCCATCTCGGCGGCGGGGGTGTTCTTCAGGGAACCACCGAAGGAGCCGATAGCGGTACGGCAGCAATTGACGACATACAGATCTTTCATGATGGAATTTTCCTCCTACATTTGGTTTTGGGGTTCTACTCTGTACCTATATCGTAGTCATTTTCGGTCGAATAGTCAACCCCCAGAATTGCTCCGCGCTGAAAAATCGTAGGACTGAACAGGAAATAACCCGGTTCCTTTGTTAGTTTGACTAAAAATTAACAAACTGTTTTCCTCAGGAGAGAGCCGAACGGGCCTCCTGGAGCCTGGTATAAAAGGCGCCGGGGTCCAGCTTGTTGAACAGGCGGGTGTTGTATTCCACCTTTGCGTCGGCCACGGCGGCCTTGATTTGCGTTTCAAACAGGGCATTGACCACGGCGGACTGGTCCAGCTCCTTGCCCACGGCCACATACAGGGCGCTGCCGGTGTCGATGACATCGCTGACCTGGCCGGGCTCCAGCGCCGACACGGCGGCGGCCAGGGTCTCGCCCATGTCCCCGGCGGAGGCGGTGACGCCGGCCTCCGTCACGTCCTCCATGCCCAGCTGGCCCGCCAGGTCCAGATACGCGGCGGTAACGTCCTGGGCGTCCCGCAGCTGCTGGGCAAAGCTCTCGGCCGCCAGGCGGGTGTTGTCGTCATCCTGGCCGTCCAGGGGCCAGTACAGCAGCAGACTGGTGGCATAGCCCTTCTGCCGGGCCAGGGCGTCAATGTCCTCCTGGGCAGGGTACAGAGCGCTGCCGGGGGTACAGAACGCCTGACGCACCCCGGCATACAGGTAATAGCCCCGGCTGATGGCGTCGAACATGGCCTCCGACACGCCCATGCCCTGGATCTGCTTGCTGTAGGCCTCCTGGCTGCCGTAATAGGTGATATACTGCTGGCGCTGGTTTTCCAGGGCCTCCCGGTCGGCGTCGGACAGGGTCACATTCCCCCGCTTGGCCCACTGGCGGACCACGGCGTACAGCTTCACGGTCTCCAGGGCGTCCTGCTTGGCATAGGCCCCGTAGGTCATCCCCTCGGACAGCTCCGCGTCAAAGTCAAGGTCCTGAACGTTGTACGCCAGATACTCGCAGTCATAGGCCAGCCAATACAGATACTCCTCGGCGTCAATGGTCTCTCCGTTGACGGTCAGCAGCTCGGCGTCGGGCCGGATGCCGCTGGCCTGATAGAACAGGCCGTCGGTGCGGTGGCCGTTGGTAAGGATACCGCTGGCGGAAATGCCCACCACCAGCAGTGCGGACAGGACCACCGAGGCGGCCAGACGGATCCATGCTTTTTTCATAAGTTATCTCCTTCCCGGGCAGCTTTGCCCAGCTCTTCTTTTTTCAGCCGCAGCTCCTCCGTCAGCTTCCCGGCAGCGGAGAGGGCATCCTCCCCGGGGGCCAGGTGCAGCCGGAGCCGGGGAGGCTCCCCGGCGGACAGACGCAGGCGATTGCGGTAGCCGGGCATGGAGCACACGGCCATCAGGCTGGGTACGTCCACGCGGCTGTCAAAGGTGAAGGCCACCACACCGGCCCTCTGGGTGATATCGGTGATGAACACGTCGGCGGCGGCAGCCCGCAGCAGGGCCACGTCCAGCAGGGCCATCACCGGCTTGGGCGGGTCGCCGTAGCGGTCCGTCAGCTCGTCCACCAGGTCCGACGCCTCCTCCGTGGTGCGGATGGCCGCCATGCGGCGGTACAGATCCATGCGCTGGTGGGCGGAGGGCACATACCGCTCCGGAATGTGGGCGGAGGTGGCCAGGTCCGCCGAGCAGTCGGGGCGGATGTCCTTTCCCCTCCCCTGCTGTTCCAGCACCGCGTCGTTCAGCAGCCGCAGATACATGTCGTAGCCCACACTCATCAGATAGCCGGACTGCTCCGGGCCCAGCAGATTCCCCGCCCCGCGGATCTCCAGGTCCCGCATGGCAATGCGGAAGCCGGAGCCGAAGGCCACATACTCCCGGATGGCGGACAGGCGCTTGCCGGCCACCTCCGTCAGCACCTTGCCGGGGCGATAGGTCAGATAGGCATACGCCCGGCGGGCGCTGCGGCCGATGCGGCCCCGGATCTGGTGCAGCTGGGACAGGCCCAGCCGGTCCGCGTCCTCGATGATCAGGGTGTTGACGTTGGGGATATCGATGCCGGTCTCGATGATGGTGGTGCACACCAGCACCTGGATCTCGCCGTCGGCCATCTGCTGCATGACGGAGCTCAGCTCCCGCTCGGCCATTTTGCCGTGGGCAATGCCGATGGCCGCGTCCTCCCCCAGCCACTGCCGCAGGCGTCCGGCGGTGGACTCGATGTTCTCCACCCGGTTGTGCAGGTAATATACCTGGCCGCCCCGGCTCAGCTCCCGGCGGATGGCCTCGGCAATGACGGGCCACTCGTGCTCCATCACATAGGTCTGCACCGGCTGGCGGTCGTGGGGCGGCTCCTCGATGGTGCTCATGTCCCGGATGCCGGACAGGGCCATATTCAGAGTCCGGGGAATGGGGGTGGCGGACAGGGTCAGGGTGTCCACCTGCCGGGCCCGCTCCCGGAGCTTTTCCTTGTGGGTAACGCCGAAGCGCTGCTCCTCGTCGATGACCAGCAGCCCCAGGTCGTGAAATTGCAGGTCCTTCTGCAGAAGCTTGTGGGTGCCGATCAGCAGGTCCACCTTTCCCGCCTGGGTCCGGGCCAGAATGTCCCGCACCTGGGCGGGGGTCCGGAACCGGGAGAGCACCTCGATGTTCACCGGGAAGGACCGGAACCGGTTCACCGCCGTGGCATAGTGCTGCTGGGCCAGGACGGTGGTGGGCACCAGAATGGCGGCCTGCTTGCCGTCCAGAATGCACTTCATCACCGCCCGCAGGGCCACCTCGGTCTTGCCGTAGCCCACGTCTCCGCACAGCAGCCGGTCCATGGGCCGGGGCTGCTCCATATCGGCCTTGATGTCCCGGATGGCCTGGAGCTGGTCGTCGGTCTCCGTGTAGGGGAAGGCGTCCTCAAACTCCTGCTGCCAGGGGCTGTCCGGCGAGAAGGCATGGCCTGCCAGCCGCTGGCGCTGGGCATACAGCCGGATCAGGCCCTCGGCCAGGTCCTTGGCGGCGGCCTTGGCCTTGCGGGTGGTCTTGGCCCACTCGGTGCCCCCCAGCTTATTGAGCTTGGTGCGCTCGTTGTCCTCGCCGGGGCCGATGTACTTGCTGACCAGGTCCAGAGACGTGGCCGGAACGTACAGCACGTCCTGCCCGGCATAGGCGATCTTGATATAGTCCTTTTCCACCCCGTCCACCGGCATGCGCAGCATGGCCACGAACCGGCCGATGCCGTGATGGGCGTGGACCACCAGGTCCCCGGGGGTCAGGTCCGTGTAGGACTGGAGCTTCTGCTGATTGCTGTCCCGCCTGGGCCGGGGCTTTTTGGCCCGGCCGGACAGGGGCGTGGTCAGCTGTCCCTCCGTCAGCACCGCCAGCCGCCCCTCCGGATATTCGCACCCGGCGGACAGGGCTCCCACAGCAATGAGCACCGTGCCCTTTTCCGGGGACTTTTCCCCGGACAGGTCCACGGCGGCGGGGATTTTCCGGTCCGCCAGCATCCGGCGGAGGTTCCGGGCCCGGACCTCGCCGCCGCACAGCACCATCACCCGGTAGCCCGACGTGAGATAGTGGGTCAGGTCCGTGCAGGCCAGCTCCAGGGAGCCGCCGTAGCTGGACAGCTGCTTGGCCGTCAGCTGGAGAAGGTCCCGGGGCTGCAGCAGCTGCCGCCCGGTGGTGAGACCGTCCAGCTGCACCACCGGGTGCTTTTCCAGCCCCAGGGCCAGCTCCGGCTCCGAGGCGGCAAAATCCGCCAGCTCACCGGCCAGAAAGCCCGCCTCCATTCCGGCGGACACGTCCTCCTTCAGCTGCCACAGCCAGCCCCGCAGGGCCTCCGCTGTGCGGCCGCTGTCCTCCACGCAGATCAGGGCATCCGCGGGCAGATAGTCCAGGGCGGTGGTCTTTTCCGGGTACACCGCCGCCATGCAGCGGTCCGCGCCGTTGGGGGTGATCCCCTGGCGCAGCAGGGCGGCATCGGCGGTCAGCAGGTCCCGCAGGGTCTGGGTGCCCTGCCTCCGGGCAAGGCGCTTTACTGCGGCCTCCAGCCGGGCGGCGGCGTCCTCCGCCGTATGCTCCTCCCAGCCGGGCAATACCTCCGCCGCCGGAAGCAGCAGCGCCTCCCGGCGGTTTTCCACCCGGCGCTGGGTGGCGGCATCAAATATGCCCAGGGAGTCGATCTCGTCGTCGAAAAATTCGCAGCGCACCGGCTGCTCCATGCCCGGGGAGAACACGTCCAGGATGCCGCCCCGCAGGGCGAACTGTCCCGGGCCCTCCACCTGGTCACAGCGGGTATATCCGGCTCCGGCCAGCCGCCGGGTCAGGGCGTTCAGGTCCCACTGCTGGCCCACGGCCAGGGTCAGTGCCGTCCGCTCCAGCACCCGGGGCGGGATGCACCGCTGCACCAGTGCGTCCGGGGTAGTGACCACCACGGGGCTGTCCGCCAGGCGGTACAGGGCCGCCAGCCGCTGGTTTTCCCACTGGCGGCTGGACTCCATAGGCCGCCACTGAAGCTCCCGGGCCGGGAGCACCAGGGGCGTCTCCCCGGTGAGCACGGCCAGGTCACCGGCCTGGCGCCGGACCTCCCGTTCGTCGGCACACAGCACCCACAGGGGCCGTCCGCTGTCCCGGTGCAGGGCCGCCTCCACCTGGGCCCGGTGGACCGGTCCCACGCCGGTGACCAGCACCGGCGAAACGCCGCCGCGCACATCCTCTGTCAGCTGCCGCACCTCCGTCAGGTGCAGCAATTCCTTTACCAGCGCCTTCACCGGGCACCTCCCTTCGTTTTCCCCCAACGCATCCGGGGGCGTATACGGTAAGTATACGCCCCGAAGCTGTAATTTAACTTAAATTTTGTCCGTCCGCCGCCTGTCGGGGGCGGGAACCCTTCTATGCTTATGCGCTCTTTCCGGATTTCTTCTCCCGGGTAAAGACCTCTGCCGTGATCAGCGCCGTCAGCGGGATGGACAGGATCACGCCCACGCTGCTGGCTACGCCGCTGACCACCTCCAGGGATACATAGGCCGAGCTCAGCAGCTGCCGGGGGGACAGTCCCAGAGAATACAGGTACAGGATCAGGGTAAAGCCGCTGCCCAGAAACGCCAGGATCAGGGTGTTGGTCATGGTGCCCACCATGTCCCGGCCGATGTTCATGCCGGAGCGGAACAGCTCCCTCCGGGACAGCTCCGGATTGGCGGCGTGGACCTCCGACAGGGAGGAGGCAATGCCCATGGTCACGTCCATCACCGCGCCCAGGGCGCTGATGACGATGCCGCCCACCAGCAGGCCCCGCAGACCGATGGGCGTGCCGGTCTGCCGCAGCTGCAGCAGGGGCTCCACGTCGTCGATGCGCAGGCCGTCGATGCGGGTCAGTCCCTGGGCCAGCAGGCCGAACAGCAGGGCCAGGGCGGTGCCCGCCACTGCGCCCAGCATGGCGCACACGGTCTTTTTCCGGACGCCGCCTACGATGGTCAGGCTTACCACCGCCACATAGGCACAGACGATAAACGTCATCAGCAGCGTGTTGGCCCCTTTCATCAGGGACGGCAGCAGCACGCCGAACAGGCACACCAGCGTCACCGCCAGGGCCACCAGGGATTTGACCCCCGTCCGGCCGCCCACGGCCACCGCTGCCGCGATGAACAGCACCAGCACGATGCAAAGGGGCAGCAGTCGGTCGAATTCATACACCGTGGCATTGACGGTGCCGTCGGAATAGGTGGAGATCAGGACGGTGGCCCGGTCCCCGACCTTCAGCGGCCCGCCATACAGGGGCCCCACATAGTTATATACCTGCATCTGCTGGCCCTTATAGTCGCCGGAGCGGACGGTGACCAGCAGCAGCTGCTCGCCGCGATAACCGTTGTCGGAGGCAGGGTCCTTCTCCGTGGAATCGGAGAGGATCTGGTCCACGGAGGCGCTTTCGTAATCCGCGCGGTTCTCTGGCTCGTCGGACTGCACCGGCACGGGAGCCGCCAGCAGCCGCGCCGCCAGCAGCACCGCCAGCGCCGCCGCCAGCACGACGCACGTCCATTTATTCTCCCGCAGCCAGGCGGCAGGGCCGGGCCCCTTCGTTTTTTTCTTCATATATACCGGTCCTTTCGGCAATTGGTGACACCAGCATAGCAAGTTGCGCCCCCCTTGTCAAGCAGGGCTTTGTGCAATCATCCATGCCTTGTGCACATATTAGCAAAATTTGTGTCAAATCTGCAAATAAAGCTGGAAACTGATAGAAGCGTATGTTACAATGAAAGTACCTGTGGGGCGGGAAGCTCCGGGGGAAATTAAAGGAGGTAATAGCCTGATGAAAACACCTGTTCGCACCAGACTTTTGTCTGCGCTGCTGTCACTGGTCATGCTGGTTTCCCTGCTGCCGGTGTCGGTATTCGCAGCGGAGCCTGCGTCCGGGACCTGGGAAAAGGTCACCGAGGCACAGGAGGACTGGTCCGGTCAATACCTGATCGTCTATGAAAAGGGCAGCCTGATCATGGACGGCTCCCTGTCCGCCCTGGACAAGGAGGGCAACAAGGTGGACGTGACCATCACCGACGGCAAGATCGTTGGTGATTACGCCAAGTACGCGTTCACCATCGCGCCCATGACCGGCGGCTGGTCCATTCAGTCCGCCAGCGGAAAGTACATTTCCGGCAAGTCCGGCAGCAACAAGATCATCACCGGCTCCACTCCGGAGCTCAACACCATCACCTTCGCTGATGGTAATGTGAAGATCGCCAGCAACAACACCACGCTGCAGTATAACGCAGCCGCCACCAACGGCACCCGGTTCCGCTATTATAAGAGCGAGAATCAGCAGCCCGTGGCCCTGTATAAGCTCAGCACCGTTCCCGCCCGGGAAAGCGGCATCGTCACCGATCTGACCACCCTGCAGAACGGCGACAAGGTGGTGGTGTTCAACCCCGCCAACAAGAAGGCTCTGTCCTCCGTGTACAACGGCTTCTATAACACAGGCGTGGATGTGGAGCTGACCGGTGGCAAGCTCACCGGCTACACGGATGCAGAGCTGTGGACCGTGAACCGCACCGAGAGCGGCGCCTATACCTTCTCCACCGCCGAGGGCAAGAAGCTGTCCATGGACACCAGCTACAGCAGCACTCCCCTGGACAAGGCCAATGTGGATTGGGCGCTCAGCGCCGCCGCCACGGCGGACTGCTTCTACATCAAGAACGTGGGCCGCGGCAGCTATCTGGAGTGGTTCGCCGAGAAGAACAATTGGAGCTCCTACGGAACCATCGGCAGCAACGAGGCTCTGTTTGCCCAGCAGCTTTATCTGGTGGCAGACACCCAGAAGCCTGACCAGCCCGGTCAGCCTGATGATCCCACCGCTCCCCTGAAGAACGGTGACCAGGTGGTCATCTATAACCCCGCCAACCTGAAGGCCCTGTCCACGGAGTACACCGGCTTCTATAACAAGGGCACCGACGTGACCCTCACCGGTGGGAAGCTGTCCGGCTTTGCCGAGGCGGACGTCTGGACCGTGGGCGTCAACGACGATGGCAGCTATACCTTCTCCACCGCCGACGGCAAGAAGCTGTCCATGGACGAAAAATACTCCAGCACTCCCCTGGACAAGGCCCACACCGCCTGGACACTGGAGCAGGCTGCCACCGAGGGCTGCTACTATATCAAGAACGTGGGCCGCAGCAGCTATCTGGAGTGGTATGCCGAGAAGAACAACTGGAGTGCCTTCGGCACCATCGGCAGCAACGAGGCTCTGTTTGCCCAGCAGCTCTATCTGGTAGGCGACGAGACGGACCAGCCCGCCGGCAGCCTGCCCCAGGAGGGCGCGCAGGTGGTGCTGTTCAACCAGAATGCCCAGGGCGTCCTGGCCGGGCAGAATGACAACGCCGACAGCCCCGCCGTCAACAACGTCTCCGCCCAGGTGGCCAACGGCAAGGCCATTCCCGGCAACGGCGGCGTGGTGTTCACCGTGGAGCGCAGCGGCGAATACTATCGCTTCCGCAACGAGACCTACGGCTACCTGTGCTCCAACGGCACCGGCAACAACGCCTTCTATTCCCTCACCGCCAGCGACGACGCCGACTGGACCGTGGAGCCCTGCTCCGGCGGCGTGGGCGGCTATCAGCTGGAGAGCCGCACCGCCAAGTTCAACGGCAGGTACAGCCAGTTCCTGGAGTATTATAGCGACAGCTATAAGACCTATAGCATGTACAACGTCACGGACTACACCATCTACTCCTTCTTCTTCTATGGCGTAGCCGACAGCGTGAAGCTGGACGGCGGCATCGTCAATGATCCCGCCGTGAAGTTCACCTCCGCCGACTCCGTGAAGGGGGGCCAGGATTACACCCTGACCTTTACCGTGGACGATGCGAAGGCGGTCCAGAAGCTGGAGATCCTGGTGGACGGCAGGTCTGCCGGTGTCATCACCGATTACACCGCCGACGGCAGCAATTACACCGCCAATGTGCCTGCCGCCATGCTGGCCGGGTCCGATCAGGTGACCTTCACCGTCCGCGTGACCAATGTCTCCGGCGCCAGCTACAGCGGCAGCCTGGTGGTCACCGTGGTGGACGAGCCCTCCATCGGCGCCGTGACGCCGCTCAAGGGCAGCCAGACCGGCAGCGACAAGCGGCCTGTCATCTCCGCTGAGCTCATCAACGCCGGTGAGAATCCCACCGTGGAAATGACCGTCAACGGGGAGAAGGTCAACGCCGTCTGTGCCGGCGGCAAGGCCACCTACACCCCCGCCGCCGACATGACCGACGGCCGCACCAATGTTACCGTCACCGTCACCCGCGCCGACGGCAAGTCCGCTTCCTTCAGCTGGTTCTTCACCGTGGGTGAGTCCCGGTATCAGCTGTACTTCGGTCAGCTGCACAGCCACACCCAGTATTCCGACGGCGCAGGCTCTCTGGAGTCCGCTCTGAGCTATGTGAAGAACCTGCCCGACAGCGCCAACGTGCAGTTTGTGGCCTTCACCGACCACTCCAACTACTTCGACAAGAGCGGCGCGGCCAACCCCGAGGGCGCTCTGTATGACATGAGCCTGGCCACCCCCTACAGCCAGGAGACCTGGAACAGCTACCGTTCCGCCGTGGCCACCTTCAACGAGGCCAACGCCGGCTCCCTGGTGGCTCTGGCCGGCTTCGAGATGACCTGGTCCGGCGGTCCCGGCCACATCAACACCTTCAATACCCCCGGTATCGTCTCCCGCAACAACACCACCCTGAACAACAAGACCGACTATGCCGGTATGCGCGCCTACTATGCTCTGCTGAGCCAGCAGGAGGGCGCAGACAGCCTCAGCCAGTTCAACCACCCCGGCAACACCTTCGGCACGTTCGGTGACTTCGCCTTCTGGGATCCCGTCATCGACAGCCGCATGTACATGGTGGAGGCCGGCAACGGCGAGGGCCAGATCGGCGCCGGCGGCTATTATCCCAGCTATGAGTACTACACCATGGCGCTGGATAAGGGCTGGCACCTGGCTCCCACCAACAACCAGGATAACCACAAGGGCCGCTGGGGCAACGCCAACGACGCCCGCGACGTGATCCTCACCGACGACTTCTCCGAGGAGGGCATCTACGACGCACTGCGCGCCATGCGTATGTACGCCACCGAGGACAAGAACCTGGAGATCGGCTACACCGTCAACGGCATGCTCCTGGGCAGCAGCCTCACTGAGGTCCCCGAGAAGCTGGACATCCATGTTACCGTCAACGACCCCGACGCCAGCGATTCCATCTCCAAGGTGGAGGTTATTGTCAACTCCGGCAAGACCGCCTATACCTGGGACGATCCCGCTGTCCTGGCCACCGGCGACCTGTCCGTGACCCTGGACCCCGACTACAGCTACTACTACATCCGCGTCACCCAGGGTGACGGCGACCTGGCGGTCACCGCTCCCGTGTGGGTGGGCGAGACCTTGAAGCTGGGCATCTCCGATGTGACCTGCGGCACCTCCACTCCCGTCACCGGCGAGAAGATGACCGTTACCACCACCCTGTTCAACAGCGAGAGCACCGATGCCAGGATCAAGTCCATCACCTATGCCGTGGGCAGCCAGGTGCTGACCTCCGCCACCGACGCAGGCACCGTTCCCGCCAGCGGCACCCTGGACCTGAGCTATGATATCTCCTTCGATACCGCCCGGGTCTATAAGGTCACCGCCACCGTGGTGCTGGAGCAGGACGGCAAGGAGTATGTGTTCACCAAGGACATTACCCTGGACGTGCTGAATGCCGACGACCTGGTGTATATCGGCATCGACGCCTCCCACTACAACGAGTATGTGGCCGGTAACTACAAGGATTCCATGGGCAACTTCGGCAACCTGGCGGGCAAGTACAACGTCCGCACCGTGGAGCTGAAGACCAGCGACGATCTGATCGCCGCCTGCTCCAATCCCAAGTTCAAGGCCCTGATCCTCACCGCCCCCTCCCGCCGCCTGGCGGACGCCCAGACCGATCCCCGGACCTACAGCGCCGCGGAGCTGGCGGCCATTACCGCCTTCAACGCCGGCGGCGGCACCGTGATCCTGGCCGGCTGGAGCGACAACTACGAGAACTATGACGTGATCCAGCGCAATCCCGCCATCAAGCACATGGCCGCCACCCAGAACGAGGTGCTCCAGGCCCTGGGCTCCAGCCTGCGTATTGCGGACGATGCCACCTATGACGATGTCCGCAGCGCAGCCGACGGCGTGGACAAGTGGCGTCTGTACTTCAACACCTACGGTCAGAGCTTCCTGACCGACGGCGTGGAGGTGGACCCCGCTCACCCCTATGACCGCCTGTACACCGAGGTATTCAGCCACTATGGCGGCGCCTCCGTGTATGCCGTGGATGCAGACGGCAAACCCACCTCTGCCCTGCCCGCTACGGTGACTCCGGTGGTGTACACCCATCCCACCACCTATTCCGTGGACGTGGATAAGGACGGCCTGGGCGGCGCCAACGTGCCCAAGTACGCCTATGCCGAAAACGACAGCCGTCTGCTGGCCATGGCCAGCGAGCAGCTGGAGGGCAAGGGTCTGATCATCGTGTCCGGCGCGGCCTTCATGTCCAACTTCGAGGTCCAGGCCACCATCAGTGACAACGGCTCCGAGAAGAACTACTCCAACTACAAGATCTGCGAGAACCTGCTGGGCCGCATCAACCCCGTGAAGATCACCGACATTGCCACGGTCCAGGCCCAGACCGAGGCCGGTCACAAGTACACCATTGAGGGTGTCGTGACCTCCAACGCCTCCGGTTATGACAAGGCCACCGCCTTCTTCGACTGCATCTATGTTCAGGATGAGACCGGCGGCATCAACTGCTTCCCCGTGGCCGGCGACTTCAAGATCGGCGACGTGGTCCGCGTCACCGGCGTGACGGAGACCTATCAGGGCGAGAACGAGCTGCAGGTTTCCTCCATTGAGAAGATCGGTGAGACCACTCCCGTCACTCCCAGAGCCGTCACCTCCACCCAGATCAACGACGGCTCCGTCCTGGGCCAGCTGGTAACCTTGAACGGCTACGTCACCGGCTATGAGATGGCCGACGGTTTGGTCCAGACCATCCTGGTCCGCGACAGCGAGGGCAAGATCGCCCGCGTGTTCATCGACGGCTATATCACCACCTCCTACGATGTGGCGAACCTGTCCGTGGGCTGCCAGATCTCTGCCACGGGCCTGGCCTCCTATGACAACACCTTCGTCCTGGCCGACGGCACCCCCATGGCTCCCCGCATCCGCGTCCGCGACCGCAACGACGTGGTCTGCACCGCCCATGAGCATACCTTCGGCGAGTGGATCGTCACCACCCAGCCCACCTGCACCGAGCCCGGCGAAAAGACCCGCACCTGCACCGGCTGCGGTGAGGTGGAGACCATGGTCATCGATGCCACCGGCCATCACTACAAGGATGGCAAGTGCACCGACTGCGGTGCAGCCGATCCCGGCTATCAGCCCACCCAGCCCGGCGTCAAGACCGGCGACGAGAGCAACACCACCATGTGGATCATCGTCCTGGTGTGCGCTGCCGCTCTGGCTGTGGTACTGGTCATCGTGTCCCGCAAAAAGCGCAACAGCTGAGAAAGCCTGATCGCTCAGGTAAGCGCTGAGCAAAAGCAAAGGGGGTCCCGCCGGATGGCGGGACCCCCTTTGCCTGTCAAAAAAGGAAAGAAACGGTGTCCGCCTTGGTCAAAGGCGGACGCCGTTTCTTACTCATCAATGATTTACTTTTTCTTGCCGCCGTGGGTGGCCTTCATGCGCTTTTCGTGATTGAGGATGGTCTTGCGCATACGCAGGTTCTCGGGGGTGACCTCCAGCAGCTCGTCGTCGGCCAGGAACTCCAGGCACTGCTCCAGGCTCAGCTTCCGGGGCGGCACCAGGCGCAGGGCCTCGTCGGACCCGGCGGCCCGCATGTTGGTCATCTGCTTCTTCTTGCAGACGTTGACGGTGATGTCCTCCTGCTTGGGGGACACGCCCACGATCATGCCCTCATACACCTTGACGCCGGGGCCGATGAACAGAGCGCCCCGCTCCTGGGCGTTGAACAGTCCGTAGCTGACGGACTCGCCGGTTTCAAAGGACACCAGGGAGCCGGTGCTGCGGCGGTTCAGGTCGCCCTTATAGGGGGCGTAGCTGTCGAACACGGAGGCCATGATGCCCTCGCCCCGGGTGTCCGTCAGGAACTCGTTGCGATAGCCGAACAGGCCCCGGGCGGGGATCAGGAACTCCAGCTTCATGCGGCTGCCCACAGGGGTCATCTCGATCAGGTCGCCCTTGCGGGAGCCCAGCTTCTCGATGACCGCGCCCACGCATTCGCTGGGCACGTCGGCCACCAGACGCTCAATGGGCTCGCACTTCTTGCCGTCGATGGTGCGGTACAGGACCCGGGGGGGAGACACCTGGAACTCGTAGCCCTCCCGGCGCATGGTCTCGATGAGGATGGACAGGCTCATTTCGCCGCGGCCTGCCACATTGAAGGCGTCGGTGGCGCCCTCAAGCTCCGTGACCCGCAGGGACACGTCCTTCAGCGTTTCCCGGAACAGGCGGTCCCGCAGCTGGCGGGAGGTGACGAACTTGCCCTCGCGGCCGGCGAAGGGGGAGTCGTTGACGGAGAAGGTCATCTCCATGGTGGGGGCGGAGATCTTCACAAAGGGCAGAGGCTCCACGCAGTCGGGGGCGCAGATGGTGTCGCCGATGGTGATGTCGCCGATGCCGGACATGGCGATGATGTTGCCGGCGGTGGCCTCGGTGATGGGCTGCTTGCCCAGGCCCTGGAACTCGTACATGGACACGGCCTTGGCCTTCTTGGCCGGGGCGTCGGGGTCGTGATAGTTGCACACGGCGATCTCCTGATTCTGCTTCAGGACGCCGCGCTCCACCCGGCCGATGGCGATGCGGCCCACGAACTCGTTATAGTCGATGGCGGACACCAGCATCTGGAAGGGCTGGTCCAGGTCCGCTTCGGGAGCGGGGATATAGCTGAGGATGGTGTCGAACAGAGGCTTGAGGTCCGTGCCCGGCACGTCGGGGGAGTAGGAGGCGATGCCCTGGCGGGCGGAGCAGAACAGCATGGGGGAATCCAGCTGCTCCGGGGTGGCGTCCAGGTCCAGCAGCAGCTCCAGCACCTCGTCGATGACCTCGTGAATGCGCTGGTCCGGGCGGTCGATCTTGTTGACCACCACGATGACCCGGTGACCCAGCTCCAGGGCGCGGCTAAGCACAAAGCGGGTCTGGGGCATGGGGCCCTCGGCGGCGTCCACCAGCAGGATAACGCCGTTGACCATCTTCAGGATGCGCTCCACCTCGCCGCCGAAGTCGGCATGGCCCGGGGTGTCCACAATGTTGATCTTGGTGTCGCCGTACTGGATGGCGGTGTTCTTGGCCAGGATGGTGATGCCCCGCTCACGCTCCAGATCGTTGGAGTCCATGACCCGCTCCACCGTCTCCTGGTTCTCGCGGTACACGCCGCCCTGCTTGAGCATCTGGTCCACCAGGGTGGTCTTGCCGTGGTCCACGTGGGCGATAATGGCTACGTTTCTCAGTTTTTCGTTCTGCAAAGGAAAAACCCCTTTCTTTTGGGTATAAAAATTCATGCACTGTGCGGCGCACCACGAAAACAGGCAAACTCTTCTGTGCATGAAGTTTTGTGCATCATTCCCGGTTGCCCCGAAGGGGCGAGGGAATGGCACATTCTATTTTTTGCTATGCTTTTGCATAGCAAATCTCTCAACCTTCACATTATATCCCCGGATTTTTCCGATTGCAAGAACTTTTTGTGAATTCCGGCTGTTTTTTAGGTTTTGCTTTTCCTTTGACCCGGGACGTGGTATAGTGAGGGGGAAAGGGGGCGTTTGTATGGACCAGGAGACGCTGCGACGGAAATTGGCAGAGCACCGGCCGTCCTTGCAGCAGGCGCGGGGTGAATTTGCCGTGCTGGTGCCGCTGGTGGAGGGGCCGGAGGGGCTGAGCCTTCTGTATGAGGTGCGCCCGGCGAAGCTGCACCACCACAGCGGGGAGGTGTGCTTCCCCGGCGGACGGATGGAGCCTGGAGAGACGCCCCGGCAGTGCGCCCTGCGGGAGACCCGGGAGGAGCTGGGGATCCCGGCAGAGCGGATCGAGCTTCTGGGGGACCTGGACTTTCTTTACCTTCGGTCCGAGGGGCTCATGTACCCGGTGCTGGCCCGGCTGGATCCGGCGGTGCCTCTGCGCCCCAGTCCCGACGAGGTGCGGGACACATTCACGGTGCCCCTGTCCTTTCTGCGGGCTCACCCGCCCGCGATCTACCGCTACCCCCTGCGGCCGGAGATTGCGGCGGACTTTCCCTATGACAAGGTGGGCGCGGCGGCGGACTATCCCTGGCAGGCCGGGCACATGGAGGTGCCGGTATACGAGGGGCTTCCGTATCCCCTGTGGGGGCTGACGGCCCGGATCACCTGGTGGCTGCTGGAGCGGTATGGGGACATATTGACAGGTATGTTATAATGTAACATGGCTGATTATATAGAAAAAAGAGGAAACTGCTATGGAATTTACACAGGGCGCGCCCTTTGACAGCTTTGGCCTGTCCGAGGCCACCATGCGCGCCATACGGAACAAAGGATACGAGATCAGCACCCCCGTTCAGGCCGGGTGCATCCCCCCCATGCTGGCGGGAAAGGACGTGATCGCCAAGGCCCCCACCGGCACCGGCAAGACCATGGCCTTCGGCATCCCCATCATCGAGCGCATCGACCCGGACAGTGAGGACGTGCAGGCGGTGATTCTGGCCCCCACCCGGGAGCTGGCCATGCAGATCACCGACGAAATGCGCCAGATCGCCGTGTGCCATGAGGGGGTCCGCCTGGTGTGCCTCTACGGCGGACAGCCCATTGCCAAGCAGATCAACGCCCTGAAGCGGCGGCCCCAGATCGTGGTGGCCACGCCGGGCCGCCTGTCCGACCACATGAAGCGCCGCACCGTGACTCTGGGTCAGGTGCAGACCGTGGTGCTGGACGAGGCGGACCGGATGCTGGACATGGGCTTTATCCACGATGTGACCCGCATTCTGGACAAGATCCCCCACCGGAGGAATCTGGGGATGTTCTCCGCCACCATCTCCCGGGAGGTCATGGACATTTCCTGGGTGTATCAGCGGGACCCGGAGGAGATCACCGTGCAGGCCACCCGGGAAAATAAGCCGGACATCCTGCAATACCGCATCGAGGTGCCGTCGGACAAGAAGGTGGACGCCATTGCCGCCATCATCCGGGCCCAGCAGCTGGACCGGGTCATCTGCTTCTGCAACACCAAGGGCTCCACGGAGCGGCTGACAAAATTTTTGCAGCTGCGGGGACTGGACGCCCAATGCATCCACGGCGACATTCCCCAGCGCAAGCGGGAGGAGGTCATGGCCCGGTTCCGGGACGGGGAGCTTCATGTGTTCGTGGCCACGGACGTGGCCAGCCGGGGCATCGACGTGGACGACGTGGACGCGGTGTTCAACTTCGAGGTGCCGGAGGAGAACGAGTATTATATCCATCGCATCGGCCGCACCGGCCGGGCCAGGAAGCACGGCGTGGCATATACCCTGCTGTCGGACTTCCCGTCCCGCATGCGGCTGGACGATATCGCCCGCAACACCCGCAGCCAGATCATCCCCGCCGTTCTGGGCGAGGACGGCCAGGTGACGCCGGCGGAAAACAAATCCAAGTAAGGAGCGTGGCCCCTATGAAACGACGGATACGGTGGACGGCCCTGGTGCTGGCGGTATGCCTGCTGGCCCTGACCGGCTGCGCACAGCAGCGGGACACCATGACCCTGCGGGTGTGTCTGGACAGTGCGCCCGCCACCCTGGACCCCGCGATGGCGGCCACCGACGCCGAGCGCACGGTGGTGTCCCATTTGTTTGAGAATCTGATGAAGCTCTCCCGGGGGGAGAACGGCAGCATCCAGGCCGCTCCCGCCGTGGCCAAGTCCTATGCCGTGGAGGATAACCTGGACGGCACGGAGACGTATACCTTTACCCTGCGGCAGAATGCCCGGTGGTCCGACGGCAAGGCCGTTACCGCCCACGACTTTGTTTACGCCTGGCAGCGGCTGGCGGATCCGGCCACGGGCTCGCCTCACGCGGCGCTGCTGGATATGGTGGCGGGGTACAGTCAGGCCCGGGAAAAGCAGGACGGAAGCCTTTTGCAGGTGTCCGCCCCGGACGACTTCACCTTTGTGGTGCAGCTGTCGTATAAGTGCGCCTATTTCCTGACGGACGTGTGCGCCGCCAGCGCCACCATGCCGGTGCGCAGCGATGCGGCGGAGCAGAAGGACTGGTCCCTGCACTCCGAGACGCTGCTGACCGACGGGCCCTATCGGGCCACCGCCTGGGAGGAAACGGGGCTGACGGCCCTGGCCGCCGACGGGTATTATGACGCCCGCCGTCTGGGGCCGGACGTGCTGGAGTTCCGGTTTGAGACGGACGGCCAGAAGCGGGCGGAGCTGGTGGAGCACGGCGACGTGGACTTTGCCATGAACCTGCCGGAGGGCGACACCTCCGATCCCTATCCCCAGACCACAGTGCTGCTGCTGAACCAGCGGGCCGAGAGCCTGGAGAACGAATCCCTGCGCCGGGCCCTGAGTCTGGTCATCGACCGCAGCGCGCTGGTGGAGGGCCTGTCCTGCGACGCAGCGGAGGGCATTGTGCCCCCGGGCCTGCGCAATACCATGGGCGGCGATTTCCGCACGGAGAGCGGCAGCCTGGTGGACAACGCCCCCGATAACTACGAGGCTCTGTGCCAGCAGGCCAAGACCCTGCTGGAGGAGGCAGGCGGCGTGAAGGCCGTGGGGCAGATCACCCTTTTGTACGACACCTCGGACGAGACGGCGACCAATACCGCCATGGCCGTCCGGGACGCCTGGAAGCACCAGCTGGGGATCATCGCCGTTATGCGCGGCGCCACGGCCCAGGAGCTGGCGGAGGCTGTGAACCGGGGCGAATACATCGTGGCGCTGACGACCCTGACCGCTGACCGGGGCGATGCGTCCGGTCTGCTGTCCTGGTGGCAGAGCGGCAGCAGCTTCCACTCCACCGCCTATGTCATGCTGCTGCGGGCAGCAGAGGCCTCGGGCCGGGTGGAAGTCCGGGACGCCTATCTGGAGGACGCGGAGCGGATGCTGGTGGAGGACGGCTGGGTCATTCCCCTGTACTATCCCCATCGCCACAACGGCCTGGGCCAGCACCTGACGGCTCCCCTGTACGACGGCACCGGGGTGTATCTGTTCTCCGGCGTGGTGCAGCAGACGCCGCAGTAAATCACAGGATTCGGGAGGAAGCACCATGAAAGAGACTGTTTTGCTTACCGGTGGAGCCGGGTTCATCGGCTCTCACATTGCCGTGGAGCTTTTGCAGCGGGACTATGACGTGGTCATTGCCGACGACCTGTCCAATGCCCGCCCGGACGTGCCGGAGCGCATCCGGCAGATCACGGGCCGGGCCCCGGCGTTCTATCACATGGACGCGGCGGACCGTCCGGCTCTGGACCGGGTGTTCCGGGAGCATCCCATTGCCGCCGCCGTCCATCTGGCGGGATACAAGGCCGTGGGCGAGTCGGTGCAGAAGCCCCTGGCCTATTACCGGAACAACCTGGACACCACCCTGGCCCTGCTGGACGTGATGGCGGACCACGGGGTACACCGGCTGATCTTCAGCTCGTCGGCCACGGTGTACGGCGACGCCCCGGCTCCCTGCCGGGAGGATATGCCCACCGGCGGCTGCACCAATCCCTATGCCTGGACCAAGCTGATGATCGAGCAGATCCTGCGGGATGCGGCCAAGGCCGATCCGGCCCTGTCCGCCGTGTGCCTGCGGTATTTTAACCCCGTGGGAGCCCACGAAAGCGGCCTTATCGGGGAGCTGCCCAACGGCATTCCCAACAACCTGATGCCCTACATCACCCAGACCGCCGCCGGTATCCGACCGGAGCTGACGGTGTTCGGCAACGACTATCCCACTCCCGACGGCACCGGCGTCCGGGACTATATCCACGTGGTGGATCTGGCCCGGGGCCATGTGGCGGCGCTGGAGTTTTCCCGGACCAGCCCGGGCTGGGAGGCCATCAACCTGGGCACCGGCCGGGGCAGCAGCGTGCTGGAGATCGTGGAGACGTTTCAGCGGGTCAACGGCGTGGCGGTGCCTTACCGCATCGGCCCCCGGCGGGCCGGGGATCTGCCCACCTGCTATGCCGCCACGGACAAGGCGGCGCGGCTGCTGCACTGGCACGCGGAAAAGGACCTGGCCGACATGTGCCGGGACGCCTGGCGCTGGCAGCAGAGCCAGAATCAATAACGCACACACAATTCCGGGCCGGTATGGGCGCTGCCTGTTCCGGCCCGCAGCATTCACAAGGGGAGATTTTTCATGATGCCTATCCGTTCCAGGGCCGCAGCGGCGGCCGTGCATATCCTTACTGCCCTGTGTGCCGCTGTGGGCGTGGTGCTGCAATGCGGCTTTATCGGCGGGAAGCTGAACTTGGCCGTCCTGCAATACTTCACGCTGATGAGCAACATCCTGTGCGCCGTGTACTTCACCGGCGCCGCCGTGCATACCCTGCGCCGGGGCGGCACCTGGCTGCCGGTGTGCAAGGGGGCCCTGGTGATGGCCATGGCCATCACGGGCATCACCTTCCATCTGGTGCTGGCCGCCGGAGACTTCAGCATGGGCCCCACCCAGCTGATCACCAATCATCTGCTGCACACCGCCGCCCCTCTGCTGACGGTGCTGGATTGGCTGCTGTTCGACGAAAAGGGCCGGTACCGCTGGTTTGAGCCGTTCCTGTGGGGCATTTTCCCGTCGGCGTACTTTGTATACACTATGATACGGGCCCGGGTCAGCAGCTTCCGGTTTTATAACGGCTCGCCGTACCCCTACCCCTTCATGGACGTGGACGCTCTGGGCTGGGGCAAGGTGCTGCTGATCTTCCTGGGCATGGCGGCGGCGTTCCTGGCCTTCGGCTATGTGCTGGTGTGGCTGGATCATCTGCTGGCCCGGCAGCGGCGGGCATGACAGGCCGGCGGGACCCGGCCCGGGACATGGAGGCCGCCCGGGCCATTGCCCGGCAGGCGGCGTCCCTGGGGGGCGCGGCATACTATGTGGGCGGCTTCGTCCGGGACCGGCTGCTGGGCCGGGAGAACACCGACGTGGACATCGAGGTCCACGGCGTCACTCCCCTGCAGCTGGCGGAGATATTGGACGGTATGGGGGGCCGCCTGGAGATGGGGGCCAGCTTCGGCATTTACGGCCTGAAGGGCTATGGCCTGGACATTGCCATGCCCCGGCGGGAGCGGGCCACAGGCCGGGGCCACCGGGATTTCCAGGTCAGCGTGGACCCGTTTCTGGGCACGGAGCAGGCCGCCCGGCGGCGGGATTTCACCGTGAACGCTCTGATGGAAAACGTGCTGACGGGGCAGGTACTGGACCACTTCCACGGACTGGACGATCTGCGCCGGGGTATTCTGCGCCATGTGGACAGCCGGACGTTTCCGGAGGACCCGCTGCGGGTGCTGCGGGGAGCCCAGTTCGCGGCCCGGTTCCGGTTCGCCGTGGCCCCGGAAACCGTGGCTCTGTGCCGGGATATCGACCTGGCCGCCCTGCCGCCGGAGCGGGTGGAGGGGGAGCTGTGCAAGGCGCTTTTGCAGGCGGATCGCCCCTCGCTGTTTTTTGAGACGCTGCGGGACATGGGACAGCTGTCCCCTTGGTTTCCGGAGGTGGAGGCTCTGATCGGCGTTCCTCAGGAGCCGGGCTTTCATCAGGAGGGCGACGTGTGGAACCACACCATGCTGGTGCTGGACCAGGCGGCGGCCCTGCGGAGCCGGGCGCGGCGGCCCTTTGCCTTTATGCTGGCGGCCCTGACCCACGACCTGGGCAAGACCGTCACCACACAGCGGGTCCGGGGACGCATCCACGCCTATGCCCATGAGACGGCGGGGGTCCCCCTGGCGGAGGCTCTGCTGCGGCGGATCGTGGGAGAGAAGGCGGTGACGGCCTATGTATTGAACATGGTGGAGCTGCACATGAAGCCCAACGCCCTGGTGGGAGCCGATGCGTCGGTGAAGGCCAGCAACCGGATGTTTGACCGGTCCGTGGAGCCGGAGGATCTGATCCTGCTGGCCGCGGCGGACGGCCGGGGCACCCGGGGCCGCTGGCCCTGGGAGGATACGGAGCCGTGGCTGCGGCAGCGGCTGGCCCTGTATCGGGAGATCATGGCCCGGCCCCAGGTCACCGGGGCGGAGCTGATCGCCGCCGGATTGACGCCGGACAGCCGGTTCCGGGAGCTGCTGGACTATGCCCACAAGCTGCACCTGGCGGGTATCCCCCACGACAGTGCCCTGAAGCAGACCCTGGCCTACGCCCGAAAGCGGAAATAACCGCACGGCGTTTTTTTAGCTTGCAAACAGGATGCTCCTGTGGCATGATAGACGAGAAGCAGTGTATCATGCCACAGGAGGTATTTTTATGCATATCACCGTTATCGGATGCGGGCGCTGGGGCTCGCTGATCGCCTGGTATCTGGACCGCACCGGCCACCGGGTCACGCTGTACGGCCGCCCGGGCTCCCGGCACATGCAGCGGTTTCTTGCCACCCGGCAGAATGACCTGCTGACCCTGCCGGAGTCCATTGCCCTGTCCACGGACCTGGCCTGCGTCCGGCAGGCGGAGACGGTGGTGATCTCCATCGGCTCCCAGGGGCTCCAGGGCCTCATGGACCAGCTGAAGCCTCTGTCCCTCCGGGACAGGATCTTCGTTCTGTGCATGAAGGGCCTGGAGCAGGGCACGGGCCGCCGCCTGAGCCAGATCGCCGAGGAGAATCTGGACCCCTCCAACGCCGTGGCGGTGTGGCTGGGGCCCGGCCACGTCCAGGAGTTTTACCGGGGCATCCCCAACTGCATGGTCATCGACAGCCGCCGGGAGGACGTGAAGCGCCGCCTGGTGCAGTCGTTTTCCAGCGACCTGATCCGGTTTTACTATGGCGACGATCTCATCGGCAACGAGGTGGGAGCCGCCGCCAAGAACGTGGTGGGCATTGCCGCAGGCTTTCTGGACGGCAAGGGACTGTCCAGCCTGAAGGGGGCCCTGATGAGCCGGGGCACCCGGGAGGTGGCGCGGCTGATCCAGGCCATGGGCGGCAGCCAGCTGTCGGCCTATGGCCTGTGCCACCTGGGGGACTATGAGGCCACGGTGTTCTCCCGGTACAGCCACAACCGGCAGTTCGGCGAGTCCTTCATCCGGGGCGAGACGTATACGGACCTGGCGGAGGGATACTATACCGTGGAGGCGCTGGTGCTGCTGGGACAGCGGTACGGCGTGGAGCTGCCCATCTGCCAGGCGGTGCACCGCGTTCTCTATTGCGGCGCGGACCCCATGCAGGAGCTGCGGGCGCTGCTGGACCGGAATCTGACCCGGGAATTTGGGGAATGAAGCAAAGGGCCAAGGCCAACCGATCCCGGATGGGCCTTGACCCTTTGTTTTTTTGTTTTTATTTTATAATGACGCAGTGCAGGCTGCAAAATTTACCAAGGTCCGACAGCGCATATTCGCGGACGCAGCGGCACAAGCTATGGCTGCGATACCCGAACAGCGGTTTTCGCTGAAAACGCAAGAAAGGAGAACGCAATCATGTCTACCAAGAATACCAACAAGCTGAACGTGCCCCAGGCCCGTGCCGCCATGGATAAGTTCAAGATGGAGGCTGCCAGCGAGGTGGGCGTCAACCTGAAGGAAGGCTACAACGGCGACCTGACCTCCCGCGAGGCCGGTTCCGTGGGCGGCCAGATGGTCAAGAAGATGATCGAGTCCTACGAGAAGAACCTGTAACCATATACGCACAAAAGCGGACGGCTTCAAAGCCGTCCGCTTTTGTGCACATTCGATGGCGTGCCCAGAATAATTGCAGGGCGCTGCGATGGGGAAGATCACAGCGCCCTGCGGGAGAAAAAAGGGGTAAATCACCTGCCCAGGTACCATACGGCGCCGCAGGCAGCCAGTTGGAGAAGGAAAATAGCGGGAATTCCCCAGCGGAAATACCAGTGCCGGGTCTTGTGGCGGAACACATGCATGCCCAGCAGCGCGCCCACGCTGCCGCCCAGCAGGGGCAGCAGAAACAGCGTCCGCTCCGGGATGCGCCAGCTCCCGCGCCGGGCCCGGCGCTTATCCGCACCATAGGCCCCGAACGCAGCCAGGTTCATGACCGCCAGATACGCCGCCAGCCAGAACCCGGGGCGGGTCAGCAGCTCGGGCATCCGTTACGCCTGCTCCAGAGTCTGGAGGGCGCAGGCAGTCCTGGCAGCCAGGCGGGCATTGTTATACACCAGCTGGATGTTGCTGTCCAGGCTGTCGCCACCGGTCAGGTCCTTGACCCGGGCCAGCAGGAAGGGGGTGGTCTCCTTGCCGTGGATGCCCTGGGCCTTGGCATCGGCCAGGGCCTGCTCGATGGCGGCGTCGATGACCTTGTGGTCCATGGAATACTCCTCAGGAATGGGGTTGGTGACCAGCATGCCGCCCTTCATGTCCAGCTGACGGGCCACATGGAAGGCCTTGGCCAGCTCCTCGGGGGTGTCGATCTCGTAGTCCACGGCGAAGCCGGACTTGCGGGTATAGAAGGCGGGCAGCTCCTTGGTGCCGTAGCCGATAACGGGCACGCCCTTGGTCTCCAGGTACTCCAGGGTCAGACCCAGGTCCAGGATGGACTTGGCCCCGGCGCAGACCACCATCACAGGCGTCTGGGCCAGCTCCTCCAGGTCGGCGGAGATGTCCATGGTAGTCTCCGCGCCCCGATGAACGCCGCCGATGCCGCCGGTGGCAAAGATACGGATACCGGCCATGTGGGCGATCATCATGGTGGTGGTCACGGTAGTGGCGCCGTCGCGTCCCTCTGCCACCAGAATGGGCAGATCCCGGCGGCTGGCCTTGGTGACGGCGTGGCCGCTCTTGCCCAGATAGTCGATCTCCTCGGGAGTCAGGCCCGCCTTCAGGCGGCCGCCGATGATGGCGATGGTGGCGGGGACGGCGCCGTTTTCGCGGATGATCTTCTCCACGTTCAGAGCAGTCTCCACATTCTGGGGATAGGGCATGCCGTGGGAGATGATGGTGCTCTCCAGAGCCACCACGGGACGGCCCTCGGCCACTGCCTGCTGCACCTCAGGTGCGACATCCAGATAACGATTCATAAGTCATTTACCTCCTGTTGAGAATTGTTTCAATGTTATCCCAGCACATAGCCGGGTTGATGGTGGTTTCTGCCTCGCAGGCCAGAGCGCCTGCGCCCACGGCCCAGCGGGCCGTGTCGGTAAGGGAATCGCCCAGAACCATCCGGGCGGCCAGGGCGGCGGCCACGGCGTCTCCGCCGCCGGTGGCGTTGACCACATGGCACCTGGCACAGGGGACCCACGCGGTACTCCCCTGCCGGTCGGCGGCATAGATGCCCTCCGCGCCCAGGGAGATGTACACCGTGCCCAGGCCGGTGTCCAGCAGGCGGCGGGCCGCTTGGGCTGCGTCCTCCGGAGTCCGGATGGACATGCCGGACAGCAGCTCCGCCTCCAGGCGGTTGGGCTTCAGGGCCGCCAGCTTGCCCAGCACCGGCCGCAGCTTTTCGGCCTTGATGGTGGATACGGGGTCCGCCAGAATGGGGGCCCGGCAGTTGTCGCACAGCCAGCGGATGCTGTCCTCCGGCAGGTTGGTCTCCAGCACCACCAGGTCCGCCCCGTTGATGAAATCCAGCCGCTGCCGCAGGAAATCCGGGGTCATGCGCTGATAGATGTCCATGTCGTTGACGGCCAGGGCCATATCCCCGTCGGGCCCGGCGATGTACAGATAGGTGCCGGTGCGGCAGTCCGGCAGCACGGCGCTGGCGCTCAGGTCCAGGCCGATGTCCCTGGCGTTTTCCTGGACCCGGCGGCCGAAGTCGTCGTCGCCCATCACCGTCACCATGGCGGTCTGCTGGCCCAGCAGACACAGGTTGTGGGCGATGTTGCGGCCCACGCCGCCCAGGGACGTGGTCACATGGCCGGGATTGGAGTCCCGGGCCACCAGCTTCCCGGCGGACACCGCGCCGATGTCCATGTTCACGCCGCCTACCACCGCCACATACGGCGCAGTGCGGACAATGTAGCCCTTGCCGGTGATGCAGCCCTTTTTCATCAGGTTGGATATGTGCACCGCCACGCTGGAGCGGGTGATGCCGGCCTTGTCCGCCAGCTCCTGCTGCGAGATCATGGGGTTTTCCCGGATCCACTCCAGCAGCTGGCGCTCTCGCTGGGTCACAGGCTCACCTCCTAAGCAAAAGTTTGTTTTCTAATCTATTGCTTATTATATGCAGAACGCAGCCCCTTGTCAAGCCCCCTTTTCAATTATTTCCGCCGCTCCGGGCAAAAAAAGAACGCGCCCCCGGCGCGTTCTTTTTGACTCACTGTTTATTCAGATAGTCCCGCACCTCCCGAACGCCAGTAAAGCATAGGGGGCTCACATCGTCTCGGGGGTCGGCGGAGGCCAGGCACACCAGCAGGTCATCGGGATAGTCCGAGATGAAGAAGTACACCGGGGCATAGGAATCTGCCGGATATTCATAAATCAGGTACGTTCCCTCGTCCAGCTTCATATACAGCATGGTCTGGTCCAGCTTCCGGCCCAGTTCCTCTATCTGTTCGTTTCTGTCCAGTTCCGCATCCATCAGCGACCGGATCATGGTGGTCAGGTGCTCATACGCGTCGCTTCCTTTTTCAAAAACGGACTTTTCCCGGCCGTTTTTGGCCAGGACGATCCGCTCCGGGTCCGCCAGCTCGCCCAGGGCCAGGTCCTGATACGGGTGGTCCCTGTAGTCCTCGGGATTGGCCCACTCCACCTTCTGCCCGCACCCGGCCAGCAGCACGAAGCACAAGGCCAGAGGCAGGAGAATTTTCGCGATTTTCTTCATAGCTTTCTCCTCTCAAGCACTCACTGTTTATTCAGATAATCCAGCAGCTCCTGGGCCTCGGCGGCAGACCAGAAGCCGTGCAGCGTCAGGCTGTCCTCAATGGGAGAATAGATGCCCACAACGCTGTTCTGCGTGTCGGTCAGCTCAAAATATACCGGCGCGTAGGAATCCGCCGCATACTCATAAATCAGCCAGACGCCGCTCTCCAGCTCTGCCCCGGACTTTGTACCGTCCAGCTTCCGGCCCAGGTCCTTTACCTGTTCATTTTCATCCAGCTGCGCTTCTATCAGCTGGCCCAGGGTGGATACGATTTTTTCATACGTCTCCGTGCCCTTGTCAAAGCTATTCTTTTCCCGGCCATCCCGGGTCATCACGATCCGCTCCGGGGCGGCCACCTCACCGGCGTAAACATCCTGGGCGGGATGGTCCTTATAGTCCTCCCAACCGGCCAGCTCCACCTTTTTTCCGCACCCGGCCAGCAGCACGAAGCACAAGGCCAGAGGCAGGAGGATCTTTGCGATTTTCATACGACACGTCCTTTCCATTTTCTAACATTTTTCTGTCCTGCTCGGGTCCACTTTTGGTAGTATACCATAAGAAAATCGGTTTGTAAATAGATACTACAAATTTTTGTTTTTTTTCGCGCTTATGACTGGTTAAGACAGTTCATCAACATCGTGTTCAATAACGTCCTGTCGTTTTGTGCAAATTTCCTCTTGCACTGGCGGCGGGATGGGTGTATGATAGCAATCGTTCAATATTGAACTATCTAAAATCGGAGGAATTTTTCATGACCAACGCCTATCAGGTCTATACCGGGGCCCGGCAGCTGCTGGAGGGGTACGCCGCCGCCATGCAGCCCCTGTGCCGCCGGGAGGGGCTGGCCCCCAACGGGGTGGATATCCTGCTGTTTCTGGCCAACAACCCGGGGCTGGACACCGCCCGGGACATCTGCACCTATCGGGGGCTGAAGCCGGGCATCGTGTCCTTCCATGTGGAGAAGCTGGTGCAGGAGGGCTACCTGCTGCGGCAGCCCTCCCCGGGGGACCGGCGCAAATGCCGCCTGGTATGCACCCGGCGGGCGGAGCCTGTGGTGCAGCGGGGGCGGCAGGTGCAGGAAGCGTTTTTCCGCCGGATGACGGCGGGGCTGGACCCTCAGGACCTGGCGGCCTTCCGCCGCTGCCTGGAGGGCTTTCAGCGGAATCTATCGCAAATGACACAGGAGGACGACCAATGACACAGGACAAGAAATTTCTGGGCACGGAGCCCGTGGGCAGGCTGCTGTGGAGGCTGGCGGTGCCCACGGTCATCGCCCAGCTGGTGAATATGCTGTACAACATCGTGGACCGCATCTACATCGGCCACATTCCCGAAACCGGCAGCATGGCCCTGACCGGCGTGGGGGTGTGCCTGCCCATCATCATGATCATTTCCGCCTTTGCGGCCTTTGTGTCCTCCGGCGGCGCGCCCCGGGCGTCCATCGCCATGGGCCGGGGCGACTATGACCAGGCCCAGCGCATTCTGGGAGGGTGCTTCACTTTACAGGTGGCCATTTCCCTGGTATTGACGGCAGTGCTGCTGATATGGAACCGGCCGCTGCTGCTGGCCTTCGGCGCCAGCGGGAACACCATCGAATACGCCGCCCAGTATATGGGCGTTTACGCCCTGGGCACCCTGTTCGTGGAGCTGACCCTGGGCCTCAATGCCTTCATCACCGCCCAGGGCTTCGCCCAGGTGGGCATGAAAACGGTGCTCATTGGCGCGGTGGCCAACATTCTGCTGGACCCGCTGTTCATCTTCGTCCTGGACATGGGCGTCCGGGGGGCTGCCCTGGCCACGGTGCTGTCCCAGGGCATCTCCTGCGTGTGGGTAATCTCCTTCCTGCGGGGAAAAAAGACCCTGCTGCGGCTGGAAAAGGCCGCCCTGCCCATCCGGCCCCGGCTGATCCTGCCCTGCGTGGCCCTGGGTACGGCGGCGTTCATCATGCAGGCCAGCGAAAGCGTCATCTCCGTGTGTTTCAACGCCTCCCTGCTGAAATACGGCGGGGACCTGGCGGTGGGAGCCATGACCATTCTGTCCAGCGTCATGCAGTTCGCCATGCTGCCCCTCCAGGGCATCGCCCAGGGGGCCCAGCCCATCTCCAGCTATAACTACGGGGCGGGCAACGCCCAGCGGGTGCGCCAGACCTTCTGGCTGCTGCTGAAGGTAAGCCTGGGCTACGCCCTGGTGCTGTGGGGCTGCATCCAGCTGTTCCCCGGGGTCTTTGCCCGGATCTTCACTCCCGACGCGGAGCTGGTGGCCTTCACCGCCGGGGTGCTGCGGATCTACTGCGGGGCCCTGTTCCTGATGGGTATCCAAATCGCCTGCCAGATGACCTTTGTGTCCATCGGCAACGCCCCCTGCTCCATCATCGTGGCGGTGCTGCGGAAGTTCGTGCTGCTGCTGCCGCTGATCTATCTGCTGCCCCACCTGCTGGCGGACCAGACCCGGGCCGTGTTCCTGGCGGAGCCGGTGGCCGACGTCATCGCCGTCACAGGCACGGTGATCCTGTTCTCCTCCCAGTTCCGCAAGGCCCTGCGTGGCCTGGAAATCGACAACAAATCGTAATATCCGGCGAAAAAATTGCATATTGTATAACGAACAGGCATCCCCGGCCGCTGCCGGGGATGCCTGTCTGCTTCTTCTATATTCATTGCTCTGCGCAGAGATCAACATGTGCTACTTCTTCTTTTTCCCCCTCAGCTGGTACATGATAAACGCTCCCATGGTAATAACAGCAAGAGTCGCTCCCATGTCGTTCAATCCCGCCGAGCTCAACAGATATTCCGAGAAAAAAGCCCACGCAAAATAGGCGGCCAGGGAGCAAACCACACTGAGAATGACAACCCACATAAGAATTCACCACCTTTCTGTTCAGGATTCTTCCTGTTATTGTTGATTATAACATACGCATATTCGAAATGTAAAGAAGTTTTTCCATTTTTCACATTTTCATTTCCGGCAAATCGACAACAAATCGTAATATCCGGCTGGGCCGGAGGTCTTGCCGCTTATTGGTCAGATTTTGATGAGCTCATACTCCCGGGTGCCCATGCCCAGCTTTTCCGCATGCTCCAGGCAGCTCATCCAGTCCGTCTCCGGGTGGAGATGGTGGAAGTGGTCATGGCCGCAGTCCCCGGCGGCAGCGGCCCCCGGCAGGGGCGGCTGGGCGTTTACCGCGTCCGCGCAGGCCATGTCCAGGGCCACCGGATCGAAGGAGGCAAACATGCCCACATCGGGGATGATGGCCGCGTCGTTCTCCGGATGACAGTCGCAGTTGGGAGACACGTCGATGACCAGGCTGATGTGGAAGCAGGGCCGCCCGTCCACCACCGCCTGGGCATACTCGGCGATCTTGCGGTTCAGATTGGTGACCGTCTCGTCCCAGTTCACCCGGATGGCGTCCCGGGGACAGACGGCGATGCACCGGCCGCAGCCCACGCACCTGCTGTGGTCAATGCTGGCCTTGCGGTCTGTGACGGTAAGGCCGCTGTGGGCGCAGATGCGGGTGCAGGCGCCGCAGCCCACGCAGTGCTCCTGGGCCACATGGGGCTTGCCGGCGTTGTGCTGCTCCATTTTTCCGGCCCGGCTACCGCAGCCCATGCCGATGTTCTTCAGCGTGCCGCCGAAGCCCGCCTCCTCGTGGCCCTTGAAATGGCTCAGGGAGATGAACACGTCGGCGTCCATCACCGCCCGGCCGATCCGGGCCTTCTCCACATATTCGCCGCCGCGCACCGGCACCTCCGCCTCGTCGTTGCCCTTGAGGCCGTCGGCGATGATGATCTGGCAGCCGGTGGACAGGGGGGAGAACCCGTTGAGCATGGCGGCGTCCATGTGGTCCAGGGCGTTTTTCCGCCCGCCCACATACAGGGTGTTGCAGTCGGTAAGGAAGGGCTTGCCGCCCCGCTCCTTCACAAAGTCCGCCACGGTCTTGGCCCAGTTGGGCCGCAGGAAGGCCAGGTTGCCGGGCTCGCCGAAGTGCAGCTTGATGGCTGTGAACTTGCCTTCAAAGTCGATCTGGCCCATTCCGGCGGTTTTCATCAGCCGGGTCAGCTTCTGAGGCAGGTTTTCCCGGTAATCGGTCCGCAGGTCGGCCCAATATACTTTTGATGCCATTTGGAGATCCTCCTTGAATCTTAATTGCCCATAGTGTATCATATTCCCGTAGAATTTGTCACGTTATTTTGAAGGGAGGCGGCAGCATGCGCCTGCTGACCTATACCGTTGCGCCGGAGCAGGAGGGCTGGCCCCTGCGCAGGCTCCTGCGGCAGGAGCTGCGGATCTCCGGCTCGTTTCTCTCCCGGCTGAAGTGGCGGCCCGGAGCCATTCTGCTGAACGGGCAGCCCGCCACCGTGGCAGCGCTGGTCCGCGCCGGAGACACCGTCACCGCCGACGTGTCGGACCTGCCCGGAGACAATCCCCATATCCGGCCGGTGGACTATCCCCTGGACATCCTGTGGGAGGACCAGGACCTGCTGATCCTCAACAAGCCCGCAGGCATCGCCATCCACCCGGCGGCCCTGACGGAGGAGACCGTCACCGTGGCCGGGGCCGTGTGCCGGTATCTGGGCCAGGGAAGCTTCCACTGCGTCAACCGGCTGGACCGGGGCACCACCGGCGTCATGGCGGTGGCCAAAACCGGGTACGTCCACCGGCTGTGCATGGAGCAGCTGCACTCCGGCGATTTCCGCCGGACGTATCTGGCGGTGTGCCGGGGCTGCCCGGACCCGGCGGCAGGGTCCATCGACCTGCCCATCGGCCGGGAGCCGGACTCCCTGCTGCGGCGGCGGGTGGACCCGGCGGGTCTGGCGGCCCACACGGACTATGAAACCCTGTGGCAGGGGCCGGACCGGGCGCTGCTGCGGCTGACTCCCGGCACCGGCCGCACCCACCAGCTGCGGCTGCACCTGTCCGCCATTGGCCACCCGCTGCCGGGGGACTGGCTCTACGGCCAGGAGGACCGGGACCTGATCCCCCGTCCGGCCCTGCACTCCCACCGGCTGGAGCTGACCCACCCCGTCACCCGCCGCCGCCTGACGGTAACGGCCCCGCTGCCGGAGGATATGGCCCGGCTTCTGCCGGAAGATATGAACAAATCTTGAAAAATGCAAAAAAGGGATGGAAATTTTGACAGTGTATAGTATAATAGCCTATACACTGTCTTAACGCCGCGCCCCGGCGCGGAATCTATTTTCGGAAGCGGGAGGAACGTATGCGGAACATCTGGCGCATCATCAAGGCGGACGCCCGTTCGCTGTTTACGCATTTCTTTGCTCTGGCCGTGGCCCTGGTCATTGCGGTGCTGCCCAGCCTATACGCCTGGCTGAATATCTACTCCAACTGGGACCCCTACGGCAACACCGGCAACATCAGCATCGCCGTGGCGTCCTTGGATAAGGGCTGGACGGAGGAGGACGGCACCCAGGTCAACAAGGGCCGGGAGGTGGTGGACGATCTGCGCACCAGCACCAGCATCAACTGGGTGGCGGTGGACACCAAGGAGGAGGCCGAGCACGGCGTCTATGCCGGGGATTACTACGCCGCCGTGGTCATCGGTGAGGACTTCTCTTATAATATGTACCACATGCTGACGGAGTGGACCGGCAAGCCCACCATCACCTATTATGAAAACTACAAGAAAAACGCCGTGGCCACCAAGATCACCGACACGGCGGTGTCGTCCCTGAAAACCACCATCAGCAAAAGCTATCTGGACGTGGTGGTGGACGCCGTTTTCCGGGGAGCCAACGACCTGTCGGACCAGCTGAAGGGCGACGACCCCGTGGGCTCCGTTCAGGGGCTGCTGGGCCAGGCCCGGAGCCTGCTGCGCTCCTGCGCCCAGACCGTGGACGCCTTCCAGGCCGCGGGCCAGGACAACAGCAGCTATCGCCAGGACCTGTCGGACCTGGTGGCGAATATCAACCAGAACCGCCCCGACAGCCAGGAGCTTCTGGACACCGTGGCCCAGCTGAACCGCCAGGTCCACGCCGCCCTGGATAAGGCCCAGGCAGCCCTGGACAAGGCCTTTGACGCGGCGGAGAAAATTCTGAACGGCATCGACGTGGACGCTCAGCTGCCCCAGATTCAGGAGGACCTGCGGGACGCCGCCCAGGCCATGGACGATATGGGCGATAAGCTCACGGCCTGGGCCAGATCTATCGCCGTGGAGGCCGGGCCCGTGGGGGCCCAGGCCGCAGCCGCCGCCCAGCGCCTGGCGGACAGCTGCTATCAGCTGCGGGACCGGCTGAACACCGTGGCCGACGGCATCCGGCAGAACTCCGCCGTTTTGCAGGACACCATCGCTTTGGTGGCCCAGCTGGAGAAGCTGACGGACACCCTGCTGACGCCGGTGTTCGGCGATGTGACGGATGATGTGAAAAACGTTCTGGACCAGACGGAGGGCCTGCTCCAGGGCCTCCACGGAACGGCAGCCGATACCCGGGACCTGCTGGCAGCCGCCGGCACGGCGGCCGGCACCCTGGACGGTCTTATGTCCCAGGGCCGCGACGCCATCGGCCAGGCCATCGACAAGCTGGGGAGCCTGCTGGGCGGCCTGGAGGACAGCGACAGCCCGGACTATCTGGACACCCTGCTGGATATCCTGGGCGGCAGCCCGGAGGATTACGGCGCCTACTTCTCCCAGATGGTGCAGACCACCGTGGAGCCGGTGTATCCCATTGCAAACTACGGCAGCGCCATGGCCCCCTTCTATTCCGTTCTGGCCATCTGGGTGGGCGGCGTCATGCTGGTGGCCATTCTCAAGCCCCACGCCCGCCTGGAGGGGCTGGTGGACCCCAAGCCCCATCAGCTGTTCTTCGGCCGGTACTTCCTGTTTTTCGTCATGAGCCAGATTCAGGCCGCCGTCATCGTGGCCGGGGACCTGCTGGTGCTGAAGATCCAGTGCGTGGAGCCGGCGCTGCTGTTTGCCACCGGGGCCATTACCTCCCTGGTGTTCAGCCTGCTGATCTACGCCCTGACCGTGTCCTTCGGCGACGTGGGCAAGGCCGTTGTAGTGGTGGTCATGGTGCTCCAGATCGCCGGCTCCAGCGGCACGTTCCCCATTGAGCTGCTGCCGGACGTGTATCAGAAAATCTATCATATCTTCCCCTTCCCCTATGCCATCGATGCCGTGCGCGAGTGCGTATGCGGCCTGTATGGGACCACATGGCTGAAAAACATCGGCTGCCTGCTGATCTTCGGCGCGGCGGCCCTGGTCATCGGCCTGCTGGTGCGCAAGCCCTTTATGGGACTGAACCATTTCATGGAGGAGAAGCTGAAAGAAACGGAAATGCTGTAAGAAAGGAGGACTCCCTATGGACGAAAAGAAATATAGCCAGCTGTATCAGGCCCTTTTGCAGGAGGTCCTTCAGTTCCACAGCGGCAATCAGCGCCGCATCCGCAAGGGAATGCTGAGCCTGCTGCTGGTGCCGCTGGCATTTCTGGTGCTGCTGTTTTTATCCGACGGCTCCCGGGTGATCTTCCTGCTGCTGTGGATCGTATCCATGTTCGGCATCGCGGCGTATCTCATCGCCGTGGAGTATGTGGACTACGAAATGCAGAACAAGGTGAAGAAGATCACCCAGAAGGAGGTGGAGCTGGATCAGCTGACGGCCCTGCCCACCGGCATGCCCCAGCTGCTGCCCCATCTGCGGGGCCGGAGTCAGGAGAGCGAAGCGGTCCCGGAGGAGCCTGCCCCGGAGGAGCCTGCCCCGGAGGAGCCTGCCCCAGCGGAGCCTGCCCCGGCGGAGCCTTGTCCCGCCCCTGTCCCGCCTTGTCCCCAGCCTGTCCCGCCCCGTCCCGCCTCTGTCCCGGTACAGCCGGAGCCCCTGCACCCGGAGCTGGCCCTGACCCTGTCCGACCTGCAGGAGAGCAGCCGCCAGCTGGCCCAGGGCTTTGAGCAGATGTCCCGGGAGCTGGGCCGCATTTCCCGGTCTATGGGCGATCAGGACCGGCGGTCCAGGGAGGTGCAGGCATGAGGAATATCTGGAGAATTTTCCGGGCCGACTGGCAGCGCATCAGCGCCAGCGTGGTGGCCGTGGTGGTCATCATGGGCCTGTGCCTGATCCCGTGCCTGTATGCATGGTTCAACATTTTTTCCAACTGGGACCCCTACGGCCCCGACGCCACGTCCAATATCCGCGTGGCCGTTACCAGCGAGGATGAGGGCTATGAGCTGCTGGGCCTGAAGCTGAACATCGGGTCCATGGTGCTGGACGGCCTGAAAAGCAACAACCAGATGGGCTGGGACTTTGTAGACAGCCGGGAGGAGGCCCTGGAGGGTGTCCGGTCCGGCAAGTACTACGCCGCCCTGATCGTTCCCGCAGACTTCACCGGGGACTTCGTCAGCATTCTGGACACGGACCTGCGGCACCCCCAGATCGAGTATTACGAAAACGAGAAGAAAAACGCCATCGCCCCCAAGATCACCAACAAGGCCAAGACCGCCGTTCAGGACGAGATCAACGCCACCGTGGTGGAGACGGTGACCAACGCCGTCACCACCGTCAGCTCCGTGTGCAGGGCTCTGGGCCTGGATGCGGACGACGTGTCCCAGGGGGTCATTGAAAAGCTCAGCAGCGCCCAGGACAGCCTGCGCACCCTGGAGGAAACGCTGACGGCCATGCAGACCCTGGCGGACCAGACGGACAGCATCCTGGCCTGCGCCGGGGTGGTCGCCGGCGACCTGGACAGCATCGTCAGCGGCAATGACCTGTCCGGCATCCAGGACGCCCTGGACCGGGGCATCGGCCGCCTGAACGAGACGGAGGCCGAGATCGCCCGGCAGCTGGAGGATATCGACGCCCAGATCGACGTCATCGCCGACGACATTGCCGCCGCCGTGGGAACGGCGGAGGATGTGGCGGGCTTTCTGGCCGGTCCCGCCCAGCAGCTGGACC
>ENA-OUQH01000371-OUQH01000371.1-human-gut-metagenome-genome-assembly--contig:-NODE-371-length-34501-cov-7.457615_pt1 | contig 34501 bp, 38 predicted proteins | sample MGYA00237948_ERZ548828 | MGnify/ENA primary metagenome ERZ548828 (study PRJEB26490, sample SAMN05194711) | human gut metagenome | biome: terrestrial biome; feature: human-associated habitat; material...
GTCCCGCACCGCTGCCAAGGCGGCGGGCCGCGCGGTGGACGTGTCCGCCGACGACTTTGACGACGCAGACTGATGCGCATCGAACGGCTGGAAAATTCCAAACGTAAGCAGGAGCGCGTGCTGGTGCATCTGGAGGATGGCAACATCCTCCGGATCACCGGCGCGGAGCTTCTGCAATTTGGCTTATATCAGGGCCTCGACCTGACGCCGGAAACGCTGGCGGCGCTGGAGGCGGCGGCTCGCCGGAGCTGTGGGACGAGGCGTTGGAGCAGCTGCCGCCGCCGGAGGAGGCCATCCGTAAATTCCTCCGCACCAAGCTGCGGGGACGCCCGCTGACCCCGGAGGACAGCCGCCGTCTGGCTGCTGCCCTCCAACGCCGGGGCTTTGGCTGGCAGGATATCCGCCCCGTCCTCAATGAGCTGGGGCAAGAGATCGACGAAACATGAGGTGACGAACGTGAAAGTATCCTTTATTTCCCTTGGCTGTGCCAAGAATCTGGTGAACACCGAGCAGATGATGGCGCTGTGCCGCGATGCCGGGCATACCCTGCTGGAGGAGCCGGCCGGGGCGGACGTGGTGGTCATCAACACCTGCGGCTTTATCGACAGCGCCAAGGAGGAGGCCATCGACACCATCCTCGCCGCAGCGCAGCTGAAGGCGGAGGGGAAGGTGCGGAAAATTCTGGTCACCGGCTGCCTCACCCAGCGCTACCAGCAGGAGATTTTGACGGAGCTGCCGGAGGTAGACGGCATCATGGGTACCGGCAGCTACGGCGAGATCGTGGCGGCGCTGGAGGAGCTGATGGGCGGCGGCCACCCCTGCCGTTTTGCCAGCATCCACGGCAGGATCGACGAGTTCGACCGGGTGCTGACCACCCCCAAGCACTACGCCTATCTGCGCATCGCCGAGGGCTGCGATAACCACTGCGCCTACTGCGTTATTCCGTCCCTCCGGGGCCGCTACCGCAGCCGCCGCATGGAGGATGTGCTGGCCGAGGCCAAGAAGCTGGCGGACGCCGGCGTGCGGGAGTGCATCGTCATCGCCCAGGATATCACCCGCTACGGCATCGACCTCTACGGCGAGCGGAAGCTGGCGGCACTGCTCCGGGAGCTGTGCAAGCTGGATTTCCACTGGATCCGCCTGCACTACCTGTACCCCGACGAGTTTACCGACGAGCTGATCGACACCATCGCCGATGAGGAGAAGGTGCTGCCCTATCTGGACATCCCCATCCAGCACTGCAACGACAAGGTGCTCAAGGCCATGAACCGCCGGGGCGACAAGGCGGAGCTGCTGGCGCTGTTCCACAAGCTGCGGGCGCGCATCCCCGGACTGGTGCTGCGCACCAGCCTCATCGCCGGTCTGCCCTACGAGGACGAGGCCGCCTTCGAGGAGCTGTGCGAATTCTTGCAGGAGGTGCGGATCGAGCGGGCGGGCGTGTTCCCCTACTCCCCGGAGGAGGGTACCCCTGCCGCCAAGATGGAGCGGGTGGACACCGACGAGGCGGAGCGCCGCGCCGATCTTATTGTAGATGTGCAGTCCCGCATCATGGACGACTTCAACGACAGCCGTATGGGCGGCGTGACGGAGGTGCTGTGCGACGGGTTTGACAACCAAGCTATGATGTTCGTGGGCCGCAGCTATGCGGAGAGCCCCGACATCGACGGGCGCATCTACTTCACCGCCGACCACGAGGTGGAGGCGGGGCAGTTCGTGCCGGTGCGCATCACCGGCGCTATGGACGGTGAGCTGACCGGCGAGCTGGCGGAGTAAAAAATACTTTCCATTTGCCGCTGTCCGTGGTACAATAGCGCAGAGATCAAAACGAAAGGCTGATACATATCATGACGACCGCGAACAAACTGACGATCCTGCGGGTGCTGATGATCCCCGCTTTTCTGGTAGTGCTGTACTGGGGCTTCCCCGGCTGCCGCTATGTGGCGCTGGGCATCTACATCGTCGCCTGTCTCACCGACCTGCTGGACGGCTACATTGCCCGCCACTATAATCAGGTCTCCGATTTCGGCAAATTCATGGATCCGCTGGCGGACAAGTGCCTTGTGATGGCGGCGCTGTGCTGGTTCGTGGAGGAGGGAACCTTCGCCGCGTGGGTGCTGGCCATCGTGCTGCTGCGGGAGTTCGCTGTGTCCGGTATGCGCCTTGTGGCGGTGGAGAAGGGCCGCGTCATTGCCGCCGGCTGGTCGGGCAAGATCAAGACCGCCAGCACCATGGTGTGCATCTGCCTCATCCTGTTCGGCATTCCCCAGTGGCTCAACTATGTGTGTCAGGGCGTGATCCTGGTGACCACCGTCTATTCCGGCATCGAGTATTTTGCCAAGAACGCCGATGTGTTCAAGAGCATCAAATGACTTGACACCTGCGGAAAATCCTGCTACCATAAGACCCAACCGAATAGCGCGTTGATCGGAAAGAGTATGTCCATCCCACGGGGCAAGAGAGAGGGGGCCGTCGGCTGTAAGCCCGCTCACCCGCTGCGGACAGAAAGTGCGTCCGGGAGCGCGAGGGCTGTGGACGCCCTCCGCATGGCCTGCGTCATGGGCCGCACCTGAGTGATAAACGAGAGTGGAACCGCGAAGTATCCTTTCGCCTCTCATGCCTGCGGGCATGGGAGGCGTTTTTTTACACATATAAATATTACAATGTAGATCATAGGAGGCTCATCATGTATCTGTATAATTCCGCCACCCACAAAAAAGAGGAGTTCAAGACCCACACCCCCGGCCATGTGGAGATGTACACCTGCGGCCCCACCGTTTACCACTTTGCCCACATCGGAAACCTCCGCAGCTACATCATGGAGGACGTGCTGGAGAAGTACCTGCGCTATGCCGGGTATGATGTGAACCGCGTCATGAACATCACCGATGTGGGCCACCTGACCTCCGACGCCGACGAGGGCGAGGACAAGATGCTCAAGGGCGCCAAGCGGGAGCACAAGTCCGTCATGGAGATCGCCCGGTATTACACCGACGCCTTCTTCTCCGACTGCCAGAAGCTGAACATCAAGCGTCCCGACGTGGTGCAGCCCGCCACCGGCCTGATCGACGACTATATCAAGATCATCACCAAGCTCATCGACACCGGTTACGCGTATCTGGCCGGCGGCAACGTGTACTTCGACACCAGCAAGCTGAAGCGGTACTACATCTTCAACGACCACAACGAGGAGGATCTGGCCGTGGGTGTCCGCGAGGGCGTGGAGGAGGATACCAACAAGCGCAACAAGAACGACTTTGTGCTGTGGTTCACCAAGTCCAAGTTCGAGGATCAGGCGCTGAAATGGGACTCCCCCTGGGGCGTGGGCTACCCCGGCTGGCACATTGAGTGCTCCGGCATCTCCATGAAGTACAACGGCGAGTACCTGGATCTGCACTGCGGCGGCGTGGACAACGCCTTCCCCCACCACACCAACGAGATCGCCCAGTCGGAGAGCTATCTGGGTCACCCCTGGTGCCCCCACTGGTGCCATGTGGCGCACCTGAACACCGACCACGGCAAGATGTCCAAGTCCAAGGGCGAGTTCCTGACCGTCAGCCTGCTGGAGGAGAAGGGCTACGACCCGCTGGCCTACCGGTTCTTCTGCCTGCAAAGCCACTACCGCAAGAGCCTTGTGTTCACATGGGAGAATCTGGACAACGCCACCGTCGCCTACAACAAGCTGCTGGCGCGTATCGCAGCGCTGAAGGACGAGGGCGACGTGGAGCAGGCTGCCTTTGACGAGTACAAGGCCAAGTTCATGGCGGCCATGGACAACGACCTGAACACCTCCATGGCGGTGACGGTGCTCTATGACGTGCTGAAGGCCAAGACCAACGACAAGACGAAGCTGGCGCTGCTGGACAGCTTCGACACGGTGCTGGGATTGAAGCTGCTGGAGAAGGCGGCGGAGCTGCGCGCCAAGCAGGTGGCCGCCGCGCCTGCTGCCGGCGGGTTTGCCGTGGTCAGCGAGGACGGCGAGGAGAACGCCGAGGTGGAGGCGCTGATCCGCGCCCGCGCCGACGCGAAGAAGGCCAAGAACTTTGCGGAGGCCGACCGCATCCGCGACGAGCTGAAGGCGCAGGGCATCGAGATCACCGATGTACCCGGCGGCGCCAAGTGGAAGCGGATTTAAGTTGACATAAAAAAGAGCGCCCGTTAGGCCGCCTGGCATAAGAAAACATACGCCGCAAAAGGCGCGTTTCGCGCAGCCCCGTCGTTGCGCCGCCTTGACAGACATCCAGTATGCCTGCGGCGACGCGCCTCGGCTCTGCACAAAACGCGCTCTTTTTCGGTGCGAAGCAGTTTTGCCAAAGTAAATTCGAGCTGAAATTGGCTGCAAAAACGCCCACATGCTGACGCATGCGGGCGTTTTTTCGGTCGATTTCAGCCGGATAGACACAGGCAAAACCGTGTGTTTTCTTGTGTCAGGCGGCCTTTTCTTTGCTGATTTTGCAGTTTTTGTTGAAAAACACCTTGACAAGCTGTCATATCCCCGGTATAATACACCCGTTAGTCATGTAAATGACTCTTAAAGAGCGCCCTGGATCGAGCCGGGCGCATCGGAGGGAGGGAAACATAAATGTCCGAAGTCCATGTCAAGGAAGGCGAGTCCCTGGACAGCGCTCTGAAGCGTTTTAAGAGAAGCTGCGCCAAGGCCGGCGTTCTGGCGGAGGTGCGTCGCAGAGAGTGCTATGAAAGCCCCAGCGTCAAGCGCCGCAAGAAGTCCGAGGCTGCGCGTAAGAACCGCAACAAGCGTTACTATTAAGTGACAGAGGAACCCTGAGAGCTGTGCTCTCAGGGTTCTTTTCGTATCACCTCGTCCAGTATATCCCCACACTCCGGCAGCGTCAGAAGTCCCCGCGTGATCCCCAGCTGCCGACCCAGCGCCATCTTCCGCCGCAGGGTGTCGCCGTCGTCGAACAGCACAAAGCGCGTTCCGCTGCCGCTGCGGTAGGTGAAGTAGCGGGCGCCCAGCGTGCGGGAGTAAAACACCGAACGTCCCCGCTGCCGCTGTGCCAGCTGCTCCCCCGTCAGATACACGCCCTCGCCGCCGGGACAGGGCAGGGGAAAGTCCATCCGCAGCCGCTGGAGATCCAGCACGATGCGGTCGGCGCCGAAGGCGCGGCAGCACCGGGTCAGGCGCTCCTCCATATCGCCGCCGGACAGCGCCGTGCACACCAGCACCCGCCCGCCGGGCGCGGCATGGGCGCAGTGCTCGTGTACCCACAGCGCCAGCCCCGCCCGATACAGGGGCGGCGCCAGCGTCTGTACCAGCGATGGGTCGGGAAAGGGGACGATCACCGCGCCATACTGCCGGGCGCGGCACTCCCGGAGAATGCCCTGCGCCGCCGTATCACGCCACACACCGTCCCAACCGGTCAGCAGCATGGCGCCGCCCCGCAATGACCGGGGCATGGGCAGGGCACACAGATAGCCGCCCTCCAGCCGATAGGCGGCGTTGGCCACCGGCAGCCGTGCGGCGCAGGCGGTCTGCCGCAGCTCCGGCGCGGCGGCGATCATCAGCTGCATGGCATCACCCCTTGCGTTACCGCGCTGTGCGTGGTAGAATACTGCTGCAATCTATGAGAGGAGCGCCCTGCCTATGCCTGTTTCCATGACGCCCTACCGTGTTTTCCCGGACTACCGCCATATCGACCCGGCCTTTTTCACGCGGCACGGTATCCGCCTGCTGCTGTGCGATCTGGACTATACGCTGGCGCCCAAGTTCCAGCCGGAGCCGGACGACGCCCTGCGCCGCTGGCTTTCGGAGGTACAGGCGGCGGGCGTCACGGTGATGATCCTGTCCAACAACCGCAGTCCCGCGCGGGTGGAGCGCTTCTGCCGCGATCTGGGCATCACCTACGAGGGTCACGCCGGAAAGCCGTCCCCCAGGGGCTTCCGCCGCGCTATGGCGCGCTGCGGCGCAGCGCCGGAGGAGACGGCCATGCTGGGCGACAAGCTGCTGACGGATATGCTGGGCGCGAACCGGGCGGGCGTTCTGCCGCTGATGGTGGAGCCGCTGGGCGGGCCGCAGGGTGCGTGGAATCATGTGCTGCACGCCCTGCAAAGGCCGTGGAAGGCCGCCAGCCGGAAAAAACACCCGCAGCGTTGACTTTTTTCCGCGGAAGCACTTGCCAAACGGCATATTATCATGTAGAATATACAAGGCCTATTTTGGGCTGGTATCATTTATTCAGAGGGAATGGAGATATTCCCTCATACACAATGGGAGGAATATCAATATGGCAACTATTACCGCCGGTGATTTCAGAAACGGCAAGACCTTTGAGATGGACGGCAAGGTCATGCAGGTCGTGGAGTTCCAGCACGTCAAGCCCGGCAAGGGCGCGGCCTTTGTCCGCACCAAGATGCGCAACGTCGTGACCGGCGCTGTGACCGAGACATCCTTCAACCCTACCGCCAAGTTCGAGGAAGCCTTCGTGGATCGCCGCGACATGGCCTACAGCTACAACGACGGCGACCTGTACTACTTCATGGATCAGGAGACCTTTGATATGGTGCCCCTGAACAAGGAGCTGCTGGGCGATGCGTTCCGCTTCATCACCGAGAACACCGTGTGCAAGGTGCTGAGCTACAAGGGCAGCGTGTTCGGTCTGGAGTGCCCCAACTTCATGGATCTGGAGGTCACTGAGACGGAGCCGGGTCTGGCCGGCAACACCGCCACCAACACTCTGAAGCCCGCCACCGTGGAGACCGGTGCCGAGGTGAAGGTGCCCCTGTTCATCAACATCGGTGACAAGATCACCATCGACACCCGTACCGGCGAGTATCTGAGCCGCTGCAAGTAAGAAAGTCAACCAATTGACCGAGTACAGAAAGGAGCCAACTATGGAGATCTCTGAAAAGGTAGCATATCTGAAGGGGCTGGCCGAGGGCCTGAACCTGGACACCGACAGCAAGGAGGGCAAGCTGATCGCCGCCATTATCGACGTGCTGGACGATATGGCCGAGAAGTTCGCCGAAATCGACGATGAGCTGTGCGACGTGGAGGACGGCCTGGATGCCGTCAGCGACGACCTCAGCGACGTGGAGGAAACCCTGTACTTCGCGCTGGACGACGATGAGGACGAGGACGAAGACGACGAGGAAGAGGAGTGCTTCGTGACCACCTGCCCCGAGTGCGAGGAGGAGGTCTACTTCGACGAGTCCGTCCTGGAGGACGGCGAGGTCGTCTGCCCCAACTGCGGCGCCAAGCTGGAGTTTGATCTCAGCGATCTGGCCGCTGCCGCCGAGGACAGCGAGGACGAGGAGTAATTCCCACAATACGCAGCAGCCCCCAGCCACGGCTGGGGGCTGCTTTTTGCTTATGCACCGCCGGTGACGGAGCGTACCGATCCGGCGGCCGCGTCGTACAGCAGCGTACCGCTGCGGCGGACGCCGTCGGTGCCCTCATAGCTGTAGGCCATTGTCAGCGCGTACCCGTTTGTCCACTGAGGGGCGGACAGCGCCACATGCGGCACCCAGCTGTGCGCCGATACACCGGGCAGCGCCGGCAGCAGGGGAGAGGAAACGGTTTCGCCCTTGTGGCCGGACAGCTGCACCAGAATATCCGTGGAAATATCCTTCCGCCGCACGGGGTCGTCCGTGCCGTCCGGCGCAAAGTCCCACAGCTCCCAGCAGGCCGGTGCCGCGGAGCGTGCTTTACCCTGGATCAGGAGATACCGCCCGTCCGGCGACCATTGCAGACCGATGACGGAGGCGATCCGCTCATCCAGCGGCTGCCGCGTCCGCTTCTGGCCGGAGCCACGCCCGCAGTATGGGCAGCGGGAATCCTCTATATACAGCGGTGTATCTGACAGAACGCTGTATGACCCGCCGATCAGCCTGTCCCGGTATACCGACAGGACCAGAGAGCCGTCCGGCGACACGGTTCGCTGCGCTGTGAACAGAGCGCCGTCGTGCTGCAGGACTACCAGCACCGCGATAAGGGCTATGACCAGCGCGGCGATGGCGGCGATCCGTTTTTGCCGTCGTTTCTGCCGCTGGGTGTTCTCTGCGGAGATGGTCAGCACCGACTGTACAGCCGGGGAGCCGTTCGCCTGTTCGCACTGCGGGGAAGGGGAGTTGTTTGCCATGTGTACCTCACTTTCTTCGCTGCGGCAGGTCAGCAGGTCGTCCACCTTCAGGCGGAAAACATCCGCCAAAGGCTGCAAAAGAGTCACGTCGGGATAGCTGAGCCCGCGCTCCCATTTGCTTACGGCCTTGTCCGTCACATGCAGCGCCAGCGCCAGCGCCGCCTGCGTCATGCCCTGCTGCTTTCTCCTTTCGGCGATAAAAGCGCCGAGAAGCTGTTTGTCCAAAGTGATCACCTCGCTGCCATTGTACCAGACCGGCGGGAAAATGCAACCGACTGTCGGTTTACCTGCATCGCCATGGCCGCGTCCGGTCTGCGGATGGGCGTCAGCGGCTCACGCAGCAGGCCGGGCGGGTATTTTATGTAAGGTGTACTCTTTGCCATGGCGCGCAGCTCCATAAAAACAGAAAATTGCCAAATTGACATTATTACAGCGCGGTGGTATCCTTTCGTAAAGGAAATTTTTTTGGAGTGAGAACGGTATGCTCCCTCCGCGGCTGAAGAAATGATAAAAAACTTTCAGGCTGACAGAAAAATTTTTAGGAGAAATGCAAAAAAGGACTGTTAATTGTCCTAAACGTATGGTATAATCAACGTACAAGAAAGCAGCGCGCCATTTCCGGCGCGATGACATTTTACACAGGAGGTTTTGCAAATGGAAACTTACGGACTGGAAAAGCTGGGCATCATCAATGCCAAGGCTGTCTATCGCAATCTCACTCCCGCGCAGCTGACCGAGCATGCGCTCTGCCGCGGCGAGGGTACTCTGTCCAACACCGGCGCGCTGGTGGTCAAGACCGGTAAATACACCGGCCGCAGCGCCAACGACAAGTTCATTGTCGATACTCCCGCTGTCCATGACGACATCGCCTGGGGCAAGGTGAACCGCCCCATCGAGAAGGCGAAGTTTGACGCCATCCGCTCCAAGGTCATCGCCTATCTGCAGGGCAAGGAGATCTTTATTTTCGACGGCTTTGCCGGCGCCGATCCCAAGTATACCAAGGCCTTCCGCATCGTCAACGAGCTGGCCAGCCAGAACCTCTTCATCCACCAGCTGCTGCGCCGTCCCACCGCCGAGCAGCTGAAGGACTTCCACGAGGACTACACCATCATCGCCGCTCCCGGCTTCAAGTGCATCCCGGAGATCGACGGCACCCGCAGCGAGGCTGCCATCCTGGTGGACTACGAGGCGCACGAGGTGGTGATCTGCGGCACCCGGTATGCCGGCGAGATCAAGAAGTCCGTGTTCTCCGTTATGAACTATGTGCTGCCCAAGCAGGGCGTGTTCCCCATGCACTGCTCCGCCAACATCGGAAAAAACGGCGACAGCGCCGTGTTTTTCGGCCTCAGCGGTACCGGAAAGACCACCCTGTCCGCCGACCCACAGCGGATGCTCATCGGCGACGATGAGCACGGCTGGGCCGACGATTCCGTGTTCAACTTCGAGGGCGGCTGCTACGCCAAGTGCATCAACCTCAGCCCCGAGGGCGAGCCTGAGATCTACAACGCCATCAAGTTCGGCGCTCTGGTGGAGAACGTGGTGATGGATCCCGACACCCGCGAGTTCGATTTCGACGACGATTCTCTGGCCGTCAACTCCCGCGTGGGCTATCCCGTGGAGTATATCCCCAACGCCGAGCTGTCCGGCATGAGCCCCAGCGTCCCCAAGACCGTCATCTTCCTGACAGCGGATGCCTACGGCGTGCTGCCTCCCATCAGCAAGCTGGATAAGAACCAGGCCATGTACTACTTCGTCTCCGGCTTCACCTCCAAGGTGGCCGGTACGGAGATCGGCGTCACCGAGCCGGTGCCCACATTCTCCACCTGCTTCGGCGAGCCCTTCCTGCCGCTGGATCCCTCCGTGTACGCCGCGATGCTGGCGGACAAGGTGGAGAAGGCCGGCGCCAAGGTCTATCTGGTCAACACCGGCTGGAACGGCACAGGCAAGCGCATGAAGCTCAGCTACACCCGCGCCATGGTCACCGCCGCCCTTACCGGCGAGATCGAGAAGAGCCAGTTCGTCACCGATCCCACCTTCGGCGTGCAGGTGCCCACCAGCATCGAGGGTGTGCCCTCCGAGCTGCTGATCCCGGAGAACACCTGGGAGGACAAGGCCGCGTATCAGGCAAGCTGCAAGAAGCTGGCCGCCAGCTTTGTGGAGAACTTCAAGAAGTACACCCACATGAGCGCCGAGGTCGTGGCCGCAGGCCCCAAGGCGTAAACGGAGCAAAAAAATTTCCCCGACACCGTCGGGGAAATTTTTTGCGTATCTTTAAGGTGCATTTCAGCTAAGGGGAATATGCTTGTCACAGTGAAAGAAGGCTCACTTCTTCAGGGCGTTGACGGCCTCCCGCAGGGCATCCACATGCTCCTGCTTCGTGGCCCAGCTTGCGCAGAAGCGCACGCCGGAATGGTCGGCGTCCACCCGCTCCCAGTACTCATAGCCGAAGCGCTTGCCGATCTCGGCCAGCTCCGTGTCGGGCATGATGGGGTACTGCTGGTTGGTGGGCGAGTCGAACAGCAGGGGATAGCCCGCCGACACAAAGATGTCCCGGATCTGATGCGCCATTTCGATGGCGTGGCGGGAGATCTTGAAGTACAGATCGTCGGTGAACAGGGCGTCGAACTGCACGCCCAGCAGACGACCCTTGGCCATGCGGCCGCCCCGCTGCTTCATGATGAAGCGGAAATCCTTTTTCAGGCTCTCGTTCATGATGACCACGGCCTCGCCGAACAGCGCTCCCACCTTGGTGCCGCCGATGTAGAACACGTCGCACAGACGGGCAAGCTCCGGCAGCGTCATGTCGCTCTCATCGGCCATCAGACCGTAGCCCAGACGGGCGCCGTCGATGAACAGGGGCAGGCCGTACTCCCGGCAGGTGCCGTACAGCTCGGTCAGCTCGGCTTTGGTATACAGTGTGCCGCCCTCGGTGGGGTGAGAGATGTACACCATGCCCGGCTGGACGATGTGCTCGGTGGATTCGTCGTGCTTGTGCCACTCCACGTAGTCCCGTACCTGCTGTGCGGTGATCTTCCCGTTGGTGGTGGGCAGGGTGATGACCTTGTGACCAGTGGACTCAATGGCGCCGGCCTCGTGGCAGTTGATGTGACCGCTGACGGCGGAGAGCACGCCCTGCCACGGCCGCAGGATAGCGGCAATGACCGTGGTGTTGGTCTGGGTGCCGCCCACAAGGAAGTGGACGTCGGCCTCCGGTGCCTGGCAGGCGGCCTTGATCTTCTCCCGGGCGGCGGCGCAGTATTCATCCTCGCCGTAGCCCACGGTCTGTACCATGTTCGTCTCGTTGAGCTTTTCCAGCAGGGCGGGATGCGCGCCCTCCAGATAGTCACTGTTGAAGTAGATCATAGCGATTCTCCTTTTCTGTGGGACGGAACGGAATCAGACGCTCCGCCGTCTCAGATAATAGATAACACTTCTATTCTAATACGTTTTTCTTAGGATGTAAAGCAAACTGTTACAATTTCATTACAGCTTGTTTATGTCCCTTGCAATACACGAAAAAACCTGCTACAATACCCAACGACAAGGAGGCTTGTACCATGAACGATACACCCAGAGGTTCCCGTTTGCAGAAGGATACACGCAGCACGGAGCTGCAGCCCGTCGATACCAATAACCGGCGGCGCAGAAAACGCAGAAAAAACGGCAAGGCGCTTTATTATGCTGTGCTGATCGTTCTGCTGGGCGTGCTTGTGTTCTCGTCCGTAAAGATCATCACGTATCTGAGAGATCAGAAGAACGCGGAGAACAAGCAGAACGAGATCAATAACAGCTTTATTACGCCTGATCCCAATGCTTCCGGTACCGATGCCAACAGCAGCGGAACGGATACCGACAACAGCGGCGAGTCAAAGAAGGACGAGAAGCCCAAGGATCCCGATCCCGAGAGCATCATCGTGAACTTCGACAAGATGCAGGCGCAGTACCCCGACGTGGTGGGCTATGTATACAGTGCCGACACCGTGCTGAAGTACCCCATCGTGCAGACCTCCGACGAGGGCGGTGAGTATTACCTGTACCGCGACATCGACGGAAACAACAATAAGAACGGCACCGTGTTCCTGGATTGGCGCTGCAACTCTGACTTCACCTCTCAGAACAATATCATCTACGGTCACAACATGAAGACCGGCCTGATGTTCGCCTCTCTGATGAACTACAAGCAGCAGTACTATTACGATATCCACCCGTACTTCTATCTCTACACGCCCAGCCAGACCTATAAGGTCAACCTGTTCGCCGGCTGCATCGTGGAGCATGACGCGGATGTGTACTCCCTGACCCTCAGCGACAGCTATATTCAGGAGTGCATCCAGAACTCCACCTTCAAGTCCAGCTACGGTGCGCCCACGGGCAATATCCTGACGCTGAGCACCTGCGACTACGACTTCGACAACGCCCGCTACGTGGTCATGGGCGAGCTGGTTCCCGTGAAGAACCCCGCCGAGTCCGCGGAGTAAGCAGATAACGAAAAGACCGCCTGCGGGCGGTCTTTTCTCGCGCAAAAAAACAGACCCCGTGGGGGTCTGTTTTTTTCGTGTGTTTACTTGGTGCCGAAGATACGGTCGCCGGCGTCGCCCAGACCGGGGACGATGTAGCCGTTCTCATTGAGCTTCTCGTCCACCGCACCGGCGTAAATGTCCACGTCGGGATACAGCTTCTGGATATGGGCGATGCCCTCGGGCGCTGCCACCAGCACCATCAGCTTGATGTGCTTGCAGCCGAACTTCTTCATCTCGCCGATGGCTTCGGCAGCGGAGCCGCCGGTGGCCAGCATGGGATCCACGATCAGCACGTCGCGCTCGGCCACGTCCTTGGGCATCTTGCAGAAGTAGGGATGCGGCTCCAGCGTCTCCTCGTCGCGGTACATGCCGATGTGCCCCACACGGGCGGAGGGGACCATGCGCAACACGCCGTCCACAAGCCCCAGACCGGCACGGAGGATGGGAACGACTACGAATTTGCGGCCTGCCAGCGTGGGTGCGTCCATCTCGCAGATGGGCGTTTCGATGTGCTTGGTGGTCAGGGGCAGATCGCGGGTGGCCTCGTAGGTGATGAGCATGCCAATCTCGGATACCAGCTCACGGAAATCCTTGACGCTGGTGTTCTTGTCCCGCATGATGGTCAGCTTGTGCGCTACCAGGGGATGATCCATAATGTGAACCTTACTGCTGTACATAGTGTTCTCCTCCGTATATATGAAATTCAATGGGTACGCTCGTATGTGGGAGACGTTATTCCGCCGTCAGCGGAAGCCCCTTGGCCAGCCGCTCCCGCTCGGCCTGACTGAGACGCAGATACACCGGCTGCAGCTCCTGCGCGGAGCAGAGCCGCCCCTGTGCCGCCAGCGCTTCCGCTGCCAGCGCCGCGCCTGCGGCGCTTTGATACCGGTGCAGAGGGGAGGCCATGCGGCAGGGGATGCCGAAGGCCTGAAGATGCTTGTATAAAAGCTCAGCCCCGTCGCCGACGATGAGTATGTCGTTCTCCGAGGGATAGGCGTCTCGCAGCTCCTGCGCCACATATTCGCAGGAGACGGCGCGATCGTCGCACAGCCGGATGATCCGTCCGTTTTCCGCCTTGAAAAGTGCGTTGTATACCTGCTGCCGCCGGGCGTCCATGGCGCCCACGATCAGGCCGTTGAAATCACCGACGCCGTAGGCCATAGCCGCCAGCGTGGACACACCGCAGCAGGGCAGCCCCTTCGCCCAGGCCAGCCCCTTGGCTGCCGATACGCCGATGCGCAGACCGGTGAAGCTGCCGGGGCCGTGGGTCACAGCCACAAGGCCGATATCGTCCAGCGTCAGACCGGCGCTTTGCAGCATGGCGTCCAGCAGGGGCATCAGGGTGACACTGTGGGTCAGTCCCCGATTCTGATAGGATTGCGCCAACAGCACGCCGTCCTCCGTCACAGCCACGGACACGCTCTTGGCGGATGTCTCCAAAGCCAGTATTTTCAACGTGTCTCGCCTCCTGTGATGGTGATGATGCGGTCGTTTTCCCCGGAGCCGCGGGCGATATCCACCCACAGGGTATCCTCCGGCAGCGCGTCGGTGACGCGCTCCGACCACTCCACGGCGCACACGCCGCCGCGGATAAGATAGTCCTCCCAGCCGATGTCGAACAGCTCGTCCGAGCTGCCCAGCCGGTACATATCGAAGTGGAACAGGGGCACTGTGCCGCTGTACTCATTGACGATGGTGAAGGTGGGGCTGGTGACGCGGCCGGCGCAGCCCAGCCCTCTGGCCAGCCCGCGGGTGAAGGCGGTCTTACCCATGCCCAGACCGCCGCGGTAGGCCACGACGCTGCCGGGGCGGAGCGTTTTACCCAGCGTTTCGCCGATGCGCTCGGTTTCCTCCGGACTGTGGGACAGATATTCCATGGCTTCACCCCGCTTTTGCTTAAATCGTCTTATTATAGCACAGCCTGCCGAAAAAGAAAAGAGCAAAACCGCCGTTGGTACGGAAAAACTCAAGCAGCTTTTTTCAACTTGTTTACAACTTTTATCCAATATGCTATAATAATTTATTAGCTATAAGGAAAGGAACGACCACTATGGAACTGTCGGCAAAGCTGGTACGTTCACAACTGAATTTCTTCAAGCCCTTCGTGGCGGGCTGCTCGCTGGAGGTGACCCGCAAGGGGCAGGACAAGCTGGGCGAGCTGATGAGCGCCCTCCACAAGCGGGAGGTACTGATCCGCGACCATGATTTCGAGCGCTTTCAGGGCGCGTGGGTCATGCCCAAGGACGAGCGGCGCAGCGGCGTGGTGCTGTATCTCCACGGCGGCGGCTATACCTGCGGCAGTCTGGACTACGCCAAGGGCTTCGCCGCGACGCTGGCCAGCGAGTGCGGCGTGCGCGTGTTCTGCGCGGCGTACCGTCTGGCGCCGGAAAATCCGTACCCGGCGGCGGTGGAGGACGCGCTGACGGCCTTCGACTACCTGCTGAAAAAGGGCTATGCGCCGCACCAGATCCTGCTGTGCGGCGAGAGCGCCGGCGGCGGCCTGATCTACGCCCTGAGCCTGAAGCTCAAGCAGCTGGGGCGCGAGCTGCCCTGCGGCTTGATCGGGATATCCCCGTGGGTGGATCTCACCGGCTCCGGCGCGTCCTACGAGACGAACCGGGACAACGACCCGTCCCTGACACAGGAGCTGCTGGAGTTTTACGCCAAATGCTACACACAGGACCCCACCGACCCTCTGTGCTCACCGGTGCGGGGCGACCTGACCGGCATGCCGCCGTCTCTGCTGTTTGCCGGAGGCGACGAGATACTGCTGGACGATGCCCGCACCCTGCATGACCGGCTGAAGGCGGCCGGCTGCCGCAGCAAGCTCATCATCGCGCCGGGACGCTGGCATGCCTATGTGCTCTATTGCTTGCAGGAGAACATGGAGCAGGATATGGAGGAGATCAACCGTTTCCTGACCCAGAACCTGTCCCCGGCGCGGAGCCTGCGCTGGATGCGGCTGGATAACGCCGCCAAGATATACCCCGCCGCCAAGCGGCGCAACTGGAACAACTTTTTCCGTATCTCTGCCACGCTGACGGAGCCTATCGACACCGCGGTGCTGGCCTCGGCGCTGGATGTGACGGCGCGGCGCTTTCCGTCCATTGCCGTGCGCCTGCGGCGGGGCGTGTTCTGGTACTATCTGGAGGAGATACCCAAGACCCCGTCCATCCAGCCGGAGAAGAGCTGCCCGCTGGCGCACGCGCCCTTCCACGAGGTGCGGCAGTGCGCCTTCCGGGTGCTGGTGTATAAAAACAGGGTGGCGGTGGAGTTCTTCCACGCGCTGACCGACGGCACCGGCGCGCTTGTGTTCGTTAAAACGCTGCTGGCGGAGTACCTCAGCGAGAAATACGGACTGTCCGTCCCGGCGGAGAAGGGCGTGCTGGGGCGACTGGAGGAGCCGGCGCCGGAGGAGCTGGAGGACAGCTTTGCCCGCTACGCCGGGGATGTTACCGCCAGCCGCGCCGAGTCCACGGCGTACCATCTGTCCGGTACGCCGGAACGGGACGGCTATAAGAACCTTGTGACCATGATGATCCCGGCGGAGAAGCTGCGTGCCTGCGCCAAGGAGCACGGCGTGTCCGTGACGGAGCTGCTGTGCGCCGCCATGATGCAGGCTATTGGGGAGCTGCAGGCGGAGAAGGTGCCCAATGTCCGCCACCGCAAGCCGGTGAAGGTGCTGATCCCCGTGAACCTGCGGAATCTGTTCCCCAGCCGGTCGCTGCGGAACTTTGCATCCTATATCACCCCGGAGATCGACCCGCGCATGGGCGATTGCAGCTTTTCCGAGCTGTGCAGCCTCGTCCACCACAAGATGGGGCTGGAGAACAACCGGCGCACCATGCGGGCGAAGTTCGCGGCAAACGTGGCCAGCGAACGCTCGCCCATCCTGCGGGTCATGCCGCTGTTTATCAAGAACATCGCCATGAAAGCGGTGTTCGACGCCGTGGGCGAGTGCAAGTCCTGCCTGTGCCTGTCCAATCTGGGCAGGGTGGAACTGCCGGAGGTGATGGTACCCTATGTGCAGCGGATGGATTTCATCATCGGCGTACAGGCGCGGGCACCCCACGACTGCGGCGTTGTCACCTGGGGCGACACGGTGTATATCAACTGTATCCGCAGCATTCAGGAGCCGGAGCTGGAATACCGGTTTTATCGGGTGCTCCACCGGCTGGGACTGCCGGTGAAGGTGGAGAGCAACCAGCGCTGAGGCGGAGGGAAAGGAGTTTTTGTCCATGTATTGTATCAAATGCGGCGTGGAGCTGGCGGACAGCGAGCGGGTGTGCCCGCTGTGCGGCACACGCGTCTTTCATCCCGATCTGCCCTGCGGACAGGGCGAGCCGCCCTATCCCCCGGACGAGCATCCCCGCCACGAGGAGGTCAGCCGCATCGGCGTGATGTTCGTGGTGTCGGTGTGCATGCTGCTGCCGGCGGTGATCTCCGTGCTGTGCGACTGGCGCATCAACGGCCGCATCACATGGTCGGGCTTCGCCGTGGGCGGCCTTGTGCTGCTGTATATTCTGGCGGCGCTGCCCATGTGGTTCAAGCGGCCTGACCCGGTGATCTTCGTGCCGGTGGATTTCGCGGCCATCGCGCTGTTCCTGCTGTATGTGAACTACGCCACCGGCGGACACTGGTATCTGTCCTTCGCCCTGCCCGTTACCGGTGCGGCGGCGCTGCTGGTGTGCGCCATGGTGACGCTGCTGAAATACCTGCCCGGCGGGGCGCTGTATATCTGCGGCGGGGCGCTGATCCTGTCCGGCGTCCTTGCGGTGCTGGTGGAGTTCCTGCTGAACTTGACCTTCGGCCTGCACGACACGTTCCTGTGGTCGATCTATCCGCTGGCGGTGGGCGTGGTGCTGGGCGCCATGCTGCTGGTCATCGCCGTCAGCAAGCCCTTGCGCCGGTCGCTGCACCGGAAATTCTTCCTGTGAGGTATCCTATGGAGCTTGTGTTCATCGACATTGACAATACGCTGCTGGATTTTGACGAGTACATCCGTCAGACCATGCGGGAGGGCTTTGCCCACTTCGGCCTGAAGCCCTATCAGCCGTACATGGAGGAGATATTCCACCGGGAAAACGGAAAGCTGTGGCGGCAGATCGAGCAGGGAACGCTGACGTTCGCGGAGCTGGAACGCATCCGCTGGAACAACGTGTTTGCCGCGCTGGACATCGACTTTGACGGCACAGTGTTCGAAACGTATTTCCGCGCCGCCCTGTACGACAGCGCCATCCCCGTGCCCGGCGCCATGGAGCTGCTGGAGGCGCTCCACGGGAAATACCCGCTGGCTGTGGCCAGCAACGGCCCCTATGACCAGCAGCTCCACCGGTTGGAGCTGGCGGGGATGAAGCGGTATTTCGACTGGTTCTTCATCTCGGAGCGTCTGGGCGCGTCCAAGCCCGCGGCGGCGTTCTTTGACGGGGCGTTCGCACAGCTGAACGAGGGGCGCGCCGCGCCCCTGCCGCCGGAGAAATGTGTCATCATCGGCGACTCGCTGACCTCCGACATGGCCGGCGGCAGGCAGTACGGCATGAAGACCTGCTACTACCGCCGTCCCGGTGCGCCGGAGGGCGCGGACGTTACATGGCAGGTCACGGATCTGCGGCAGATACCGGCACTGCTGGAGGGGAGCGGGATATGACCATCAACGAATACCAGCAGCGCGCCATGGCGACGCTGAACCCGAAGCTGACCGAACAGGACGTGCTCATCAACAGCGTTATGGGGCTGTGCGGCGAGTCCGGCGAGGCCATCGACATCGTGAAAAAGTGGCTGGCGCAGGGGCACCCGCTGGATCGGGAGCATCTGGCCGGAGAGCTGGGCGATGTGGCGTGGTATCTTGCGGAGGCGGCTACGGCGCTGGGTCTGCCGCTGGAGGACATCCTACGCTCCAATCTGGAGAAGCTGGAGCGCCGCTACCCCGACGGCTTTTCTACGGAGAGGTCGGTGGGACGGGAAGCAGACGACAGGTGAAGGGACAGGGCACTGTCCAGCGATGATTTTTCTTGACACCGCCCGGTTTTGTGGTACACTGGGCGGTGTTATTCTGCGTGAAAGAGAGGAAATACCCATGCTTCAGTCGTTTCTTACCGTAGGCCAGCAGATCATTACGCTGTACCTGCTGCTGGTGGTGGGCTTTGTGCTGGGCAAGGTGAAGATACTGGACGACCGCGCTTCCACGGCCATGAGCAACCTTGTGATGTACGTGGTGTCCCCCTGCATGATGATCGTGGCGTTCCAGCGGCCTCTGGAGCGGGAGATGCTGCGGAATTTCGGACTGGTAACAGGCGTTTCGCTGCTGCTGCACGTGGTGTTCATCGTGGTGGCTGTGCTGCTGATCCGGGATGGGGATACCCAGCAGCAGGGCGACCTGCGCTTTGCCGCGGTGTTTTCCAACTGTGGCTTTATCGGCTATCCCCTGATGGCGGCTATGCTGGGCAGCATCGGCATTTTCTACGGCTCGGCGTATGTGATCGTGTTCACGGTGCTCACATGGACGTGGGGCGTGTACGCCGTCACCGGCGACCGCAGCCAGCTGCGGCTGAAGCCGCTGCTGCTGAACCCCGGCGTGATCAGCGTGGCGGCGGCTATGGCGCTGTATCTGTGCCGCATTACGGTGCCGGAGATGCTGATGGTTCCCGTGCGCTATCTGTCCGAGCTGAATACGCCGGTGCCCATGCTGGTGGTGGGCTATCAGCTCAGCCACGCGGACTTTCGCCGGGCGCTGCGGGGCGCCAGCGCATGGGTGACGCTGGCGCTGCGGCTGGTGGTGCTGCCGCTGGTGTCGCTGGGGGTATGCCTTGCGCTGCGGGTGCCCCACGACCTGACACTGGTGCTGCTCATCGCGGCCAGCGCGCCGCCTGCGGCGCTGCTGAGCATGTTCGCCGCCCGGTTCGGCAAGGACACGGAGCTGGCTTCGTCGCTGGTGTCGGTGCAGACGGCGATTTCCGCCGTGACCATGCCGGTGATGGTGGGATTGGCGGAGCTGCTGGCGTGATCGGGGCGGTATTTCCCGGAAATGGGAAAAAATGAATACTTTTTTAATTTCAGGAAACCCTATTGACAACGGCGGAAAAGATGCTACAATATACAGTACAAGTGAATACCTTATCAAGAGTGGCGGAGGGATCGGCCCTGTGAAGCCACGGCAACCTGTTTTTTCAAGGTGCCAAATCCGACGAACGAATCGAAAGATGAGGAGAGCAAGAGATACAGCACTCTGTCGATTCGGACAGAGCGCTTTTTTGTTGCATTTCTCAAAGCTGAAAGGAGAAAAAACCATGGCAAGACATCTGTTTACTTCTGAATCCGTTACCGAGGGACATCCCGATAAGGTCTGCGACCAGATCTCCGACGCGGTTCTGGACGCGATCTTCGAGCAGGATCCCAACGGCCGCGTGGCCTGCGAGACCTGCGCCTCCACCGGCCTGATCCATATCATGGGCGAGATCACCACCAGCTGCTATGTGGATATCCCCAAGATCGCCCGTCAGGTGGTGCTGGACATCGGCTACAACTCCTCCGACTGCGGCTTCGACGGCAATACCTGCGCCGTCATCACCAACATCGACGAGCAGTCCGGTGATATCGCGCTGGGCGTGGACAAGAGCTACGAGGCGAAGTCCACCGGCAAGAGCGAGCTGGACAACGGCGCCGGCGATCAGGGCATGATGTTCGGCTACGCCTGCAACGAGACGCCGGAGCTGATGCCTCTGGCTATCTCCATCGCCCACAAGATGGCCAAGCGCTTGACCGACGTGCGCAAGCAGGGTCTGGTGGACTATCTGCGTCCCGATGGCAAGACCCAGATCACCGTGGAGTACGACGAGAACGGCAAGCCCGTTCGGGTGGACACCGTGGTGCTGTCCACCCAGCACAGCCCTGACGTGACGCTGGAGCAGATCCGCAAGGATATGATCGAGCTGGTCATCAAGCCCACTGTTCCTGCCGAGCTGCTGGACGGCGAGACGAAGATCTATGTGAACCCCACCGGCCGCTTTGTCAGCGGCGGCCCCGCCGCCGATACCGGCCTGACCGGACGCAAGATCATCGTGGATACCTACGGCGGCAGCGCACCCCACGGCGGCGGCGCCTTCTCCGGCAAGGATCCCACCAAGGTGGATCGCTCCGCGGCCTACGCCGCCCGCTGGGTGGCCAAGAACGTGGTGGCTGCCGGTCTTGCCGACAAGTGCCAGGTGCAGCTGGCCTACGCCATCGGCGTGGCGCGTCCCGTCAGCGTGCTGGTGGAGACGTTCGGCACCGGCGTGGTGACCGACAGCGAGCTGGAGGCCGCTGTGGAGAAGGTCTTTGACCTGCGCCCCACCGCCATCATCCGCGATCTCGACCTGCGCAAGCCCATCTACCGCCAGCTGGCGGCCTACGGCCACATGGGTCGTGAGGAGCTGGGCGTGGCTTGGGAAAAGACCGACCGCGTGGACGCTCTCAAGGCGGCGCTGGGTAAGTAAGTGCAAAACGGGAGGGCGGCATCAGCCGCCCTCTTTCATTAAGGAAGGAGCTTTCGGCCATGATGAAGAATTACGACATTTCCACCGTTCTGACCATGAAGGAGCAGGTGGCCTACCAGACCGGTCAGGTGGTCAGCAAGACGCTGGCGCAGAACGACGCCGTCAGCGTTACGCTGTTCGCCTTCGACAAGGGAGAGGAGATCAGCACCCACGAGTCCGGCGGCGACGCGCTGGTGCTGTGTCTGGACGGCGAGGGGCGCATCACCGTGGACGGCGTGGAGCACATCCTCCACGAGGGCGAATCCATCCTCATGCCCGCCCACCATCCCCACGCGGTGTTCGGACAGGAGCGGTTCAAAATGCTGCTGGTTGTGGTATTTTGATAATGCCGCTATTTTTGCGCCACATTTCGGCACGGAAATGGTTGCTTCTCGGAATGACAGGAATGGTACTATTGACAGAAAGTATAAAAGGCGGCCGTGTGGCCGCCTTTTTGCATATTCAAGTACATCACATCGCCCGGACGCCGTCCATGATGATGGCACCGGCCAGAGCCGCCATTTCCTCCGCTGACTCCTTCATGCCGCCGGACAGCCAGTCCAGCGTCAGCGTCAGGTTGCCGGAGACGATAAAGGAACAGAAGTGATCCAGCCGATCGGAGCTGCCGGTGTAGAACCGGGACAGGAAATCCTGGAGGAAGTAGCTGCGAAGAATGGAACAGATCCGCTCGGTGTACGCCCGGTCGCCGTTAGGACCCAGCAGCACCAGACACAGGTCGGCATTGTCCTGCGCGAAGCGGTACAGCTCCGTCAGGTAGGGGAAGGCGCTGACCTCCGTGTTGGCGTAGGCGTACTTTTTGCACACGAGGATCAGACGCTCCGCCATCTCGTCCTCCAGCCGCTGGAGCAGGTCACCAACGTCCTTGTAGTGGATGTAGAACGTGCCGCGGTTGATGTCCGCCCGCTCCGCCAGCTCCCGGACGGAGATGGACTTGGAGGGCTTTTCAGACATGAGATCCATCAAAGCCTGCCGCAGCTGTTTTTTCGTTTTTCTGACGCGACGATCTATATTCTGATCTTCCACCGTGTTCGCCTCCGCATTCATAAAACTTGCACAGTACCCGACTATGTGTCGATTTTACCACAAATTCCCCGTGGATACAAGGGCATTTTCCGCTCTGGGCGGCAGATTCTAAACGACGCCGTGCGCGCATAGATATAAGGCAACAGACAGGATTCGGAGGATGGCATTATGAAGGAGACAACGTCCATTTATCAGGACATGGCGCAGCGCACCGGCGGCAGCGTATATATCGGCGTGGTGGGGCCTGTGCGCACGGGAAAATCCACCTTTGTGAAGCGGTTCATGGAGACGCTGGTGCTGCCGCACATCGACAACGCCTATCGCCGCGACAGGGCGCAGGATGAGCTGCCGCAGAGCGGCTCCGGACGCACCATCATGACGGCGGAGCCAAAGTTCGTGCCGGAGGAGGCGGTGCAGATCCGGCTGGAGGAGGGCGCGGCCTTCTCGGTGCGGCTGGTGGACTGCGTGGGGTACATGGTGGATTCCGCCGTGGGGCAGTTCGAGGATCTGGCGCCGCGCATGGTGATGACGCCGTGGTTCGACCACGAGATACCCATGACGGAGGCGGCGGAGATCGGCACGCGGAAGGTCATTACCGACCACGCCACCGTGGGCGTGGTGGTGACCACCGACGGCACGGTGACGGACATCCCGCGGGAGGACTATCGGGAGGCGGAGGAGCGGGTCATACGGGAGCTGCAGGAGATCGGCAAGCCGTTCCTGGTGCTGATGAACTCCGCCCAGCCGGAGAGCGCCCGCGCTGCCGCCGCAGCGGAGGAGATACGGGAGAAATACGGCGTGGGCTGCCGGTGCGTCAATTGTCTGGCGCTGACGGAGGAGGACATCAACGGCATTATCCGCGAGCTGCTGTATCAGTTCCCCCTGCAGGAGCTGGATGTGTTCCTGCCGCCGTGGGTGGACGCCCTGCCTGGCGAGCACCCCATACGCAGCGGGCTGTATCAGGAGATAAGCCAGGCAGCATCACAGCTGACAAGGATATCCGATTTACAGCCGTGCATGGCGCTTCTGGCGCAGGGAGAGAACGTGGAAAGCGCATCGTCATCGGATATTGACCTGGGCAGCGGCGTGGCGCAGGTGGAAATCCGGCTGCCGCGCCGGATGTTCTTCGAGACGCTGAGCCAGCAGAGCGGCCTGCAGGTCGGCGATGACGGCGACCTGATGCAGCTGATAGGGGAGCTGGCCGAGGCCAAGCGGGAGTATGACAAGGTCGCGCCGGCGCTGAAGGCGGCGCGGGAGACGGGCTATGGCATTGTGATGCCCGGCGTGGAGGAGCTGAATCTGGAGGATCCGGAGATCGTGCGGCAGGGGGGACGGTACGGCGTGCGGATGCGCGCCAGCGCGCCGTCCATACACCTGATCCGGGCGGATATCGAGACGACGGTTTCCCCCATCGTGGGCAACGAAAAGCAGTCGGAGGACATGGTAAACTACCTGCTGCAGGAGTTCGAGGGGGATACCGGCAAGCTGTGGCAGTCCAACATCTTCGGGCGCAGCTTCCACGAGATCGTGGGCGAGGACTTACAGGCGAAGCTGAAGCGCATGCCGGCGGATGCGCAGGCAAAGCTGCGGCAGGCGCTGGAGCGCATCATCAACGAGGGCGGCGGAGGACTGATCTGCATCATTCTGTGACGCCCGCAGAACCCTCCATAAGCACAAGGCCGGACGATCGTCCGACCTTGTGCTGTCTGGCTTATGACATGTGATTCTGAATGAAATTACGACAGAAACGGCATGTTTATAAGGTTTGAAATGTATGGAACATTTGGTTTCGAATTGAGAAAAAATTGAATCTTCCGGCAGAAAAACGGCAAAATTAGCGGTAAAATTGGCAATATTTTTTCACTTTTGTAGTGACAAATTTTTATAAGCTGATATAATGTACCTGGAACAAATACAGCCGCCCAGGGCGGGGAAACGAAGGAAGGACACTGACATGGCAATTAAGATCGGTATCAACGGCTTTGGCCGTATCGGACGGGTGGTGCTGCGCATACTGGCGGACGATCCGGAGCGCTTCGAGGTATGCGGTATCAACCTGCGCAAGGCGGATGTGGACTACATGGTGTATCTGCTGAAGTACGACTCCGTATTCCGCAATTTCCCCGGCACTGTGGAGCACGCCGGCGGCGACCTGATCGTCAACGGGCGTAAGATCAAGATCTACAGCGAGTCCGACGCGGCGATGATCAACTGGGCGGACTGCGGCGCAGAGTACATCATCGAGTCCACCGGCGCCAACAACACCACCGAGAAGGCCTCCCGCCACTTCAAGGGCGGCGCCAAGAAGGTCATCCTGACGGCTCCGGCCAAGGACGACGCCACGCCTACCTTTGTGTTCGGCGTCAACAGCGATGAATACCGCAGCGATATGCGTGTCATCTCCAACGCCAGCTGCACCACCAACTGCCTTGCGCCGCTGGCCTATGTCATCCACAAGGAGTTCGGCATCGAGCAGTCCCTGATGTCCACCATCCATGCCTCCACCGCCAAGCAGAAGGCCGTGGACTCCCGCGGCGGCAGCGACTGGCGCACGGGTCGTTCCATCCTCAACAACATCATCCCCACCACCACCGGCGCAGCCAAGGCCGTTGGCCGCGTGATCCCGTCCCTGAAGGGCAAGATGACCGGCATGGCCTTCCGCGTGCCCACGGCGGACGTATCCGTGGTGGATCTGACCGCGCGGCTCAGCAGGACCGCCTCCTATGCGGACATCTGCTATGAGATCCTCCATGCGTCCGAGACGTACATGAAGGGCGTCATCGGCTATACCCGCGACCAGGTGGTGTCCACCGACCTGATCGGCAATCCCTGCCCCTGCATTTTCGACGAGACGGCAGGTATCTCTCTGGATCAGGATTTCGTCAAGCTCATCGCATGGTACGACAATGAGTGGGGCTACAGCAACATGGTGGTGCGTATGCTGGAGCACATGCACACCGTGGACGAGGCGGACGCCTTCATGACGCAGGAGTGAGAAATAAGATGCGCGATGAACCCCGGCCGACAAGCCGGGGTTCATTTTCGCCTTGTAAAGCGGACTGCACCGTGGTATGATAAGCAAAAAGGGCAGGAAGGAGATCATAGCATGCTTTTGGCCATTGATATCGGGAATTCCAACATATCCGTAGGGCTGTTCGACGGGCAGAAGGAGCTGAAGTTTCTGGCGTCCATTGACACCGACAGCCGCAAGACGGCGGATCAGATCAGCATCGATCTGATGAACCTGTTTACCCTGTACGGCTGCGACATCCGTCAGGTCAGCGGCGCGATCCTGTCCAGCGTGGTGCCGCCCATGAATTTCATGATGGAAAAGGCGCTGACGCGACTGCTGGGCAAGCCGCCCATGGTGGTGGGCGCCGGTATCAAGACGGGACTGAACATCCGCATGGAGTTCAACAGCCAGCAGCTGGGCGCGGATATCGTGGCCAACGCCGTTTCCGCGCTGGAAAAGTACCCGGTGCCCATTATCATGATTGACATGGGGACGGCTACCATTATTTCCTACATTTCCGAGAAGCGCACCTACGAGGGCGGACTGATGTTCCCCGGCGTGCGGCTATCGCTGGATGCACTGTCCCACCACACGGCGCAGCTGCCCAACATCTCGCTGGAGCACCCAAAGCAGCTGATCGGGAAGAACACCGAGGAGTGCATGCGCAGCGGCATCGTATACGGCACGGCGGCCATGCTGGACGGCGTGATCGACCGCATCCGGGAGACGCTGCACGGCGCGGAGCCGTCCATTGTGGCTACCGGCCCCAACGCGCCGGTGATCGCCCGGTACTGCCGCAACCGCGTGGTGTACGACAAGTACCTGCTGATGGAGGGGCTGTATGCCATCTATCAGAAGAATTGCAAATAACGCAATAAATCGGAGCGAAAATACTTGCAATAGATATATATTTATGTCACAATAACATTGAAAAGGAGGACTGAGCGTTAAAGAAGTCCAGATGTAATTTGGAAAAATGCATAAGAGGTGATTATATGAAAAAACGACTGATTGCACTACTGCTGACCTGCTTGATGATCTGCACATGCGTGATCCCGGCCGCCGCATATACTCCTCAAGTTCATTATGTCGACATCAACGACAGCCGTGGTATATCCATGACTCCTGTTATGACGTACAGTGAGATGCTGGATTACATGGTAAACGTTGCCGGAATACCACTTAACAGAGCGTTATCAGTCCTTGGTGCCGAAAGCAGATCCGTGAGAACCGGAAGCTATCGTACACTGTCGGTGGATCTTGAGGTCAAAGGAAAGTCCGACTTTTATGTACCGACGATCGACTTTTATTGTGAGGTGTCTGTGGGCGACGGTGTGTGGGGCATTGTGAGTATCTATGACGTAGAGATCAACCGCTCCTACAGGAACCTGGTAAAGACGTTTGCGGGAACTGCGAAGGTCTGGCTCAGAGGGCCGGAGCGGATCGAGTATGCTGTCAATGGGGATTTTTACAATACAGGTACAACGACTCGTTCTGATTCCGGCGGGTTCAAGATCGATCTTGGTGGGTACGGTGAGATATCCTATTCCGCGTCTTCCGCTACGACATCAAATTGGTACGGGTATTGTTACGATCACTATACAAAGCGGTTCACATGAGGACCTTAGCTGAATAATAAAAACGGCCGGAAAGTAGAAATATTTTCCTTCCAAAGATCATCAATGCATTCATTTGTATCATTCCGAAAAACGAAGCGCCGCACAAAAGCGGCGCTTCGTTTTTCACACTTTGGGGGTGCGGGGCATACGATGGCATGAGTACAAAGGAGGTGCCAGCATGGAGGAATATCTCATCACCGCACGCTCTGTGACCCACGCCCAGCGTATGGCGCAGGCACTGGAGCGGCGGGGTGTCCGCGCCGTTGTCGCCCGTGCGCCCATGGGACTGACGGGGAAGGGCTGCGGATATGTGCTGCGGCTGCGGGGCAGAGAGCGGACAGCGGCGGCGCTGCGGCTGCTGCGGGAGGCGGGCTTTGCGCCCGCGCAGGTGTTTTGCCGGGAGGACGACAGATTCAGAGAGGTGGAGCTATGATCTATTTTGACGCGGGCGCTACCACGCTGCAAAAGCCGGAAGCAGTGGCGCGCGCCATGTACCGGGCGGTGGGGACGCTGTCCTCTCCGGGGCGGGGGAGCTATCCGGCCACCCGCGCGGCGGAGGAGACGGATCTGCGGTGCCGGACGCTGGCGGCGGAGCTGTTCGGCGTGACCGATCCGGAGCGGGTGGTGTTCACGTCCAGCGCCACCCACGGGCTGAACATCGCCATCCGGACGCTGGTGAAGCCCGGCGGCCGGGTGGTGATCTCCGGGTATGAGCACAACGCGGTGACGCGGCCGCTGCACGCCATCCCCGGCGTGGAGATCGCGGTGGCGGACGCGCCGCTTTTCGACCGGGAGGAGATGGTTCGGCAGTTCGTGCAGGCGCTGGAAACGCCGGCGGATGCGGTGATCTGCACCCACGTGTCCAACGTGTTCGGCTGCCGGCTGCCGGTGGAGCGCATTGCGGCGCTGTGCCGGGAGAGGGGTGTGCCCTTCGTGCTGGACGCCTCCCAGTCAGCGGGGACGCTGCCGGTGGACATGGCGGCGCTGGGCGCGGCGTTCGTCGCCATGCCGGGACACAAGGGACTGTATGGCCCGCAGGGGACGGGGCTGCTGCTGTGCGGCATGGAGCCGGAGCCGCTGCTGCGGGGCGGCACCGGGTCGCAGTCGCTTTTGCAGGTCATGCCCGACCAGCTGCCGGATCGGTTGGAGCCGGGAACGCACAATATGCCGGGCATTGCGGGGCTGCTGGAGGGGCTGCGCTTCGTGAAGGCGCGGGGCACGGAGCGTATCGCCGCCCACGAGCGGCGGCTGACGCGGCAGTTGGCGGCGCGGCTGGCGGGAATGCCCGGCGTGGAGGTGTTTTTCTGCCCGGATGATGATTCGCAGACGGCGGTGCTGAGCTTCCGGGCAGAGGGCTGGGACTGCGAGGAGCTGGGCGAGGCGCTGGCTGCCCGGGGCGCGGCGGTAAGGGCGGGGCTGCACTGTGCGCCGCTGGCGCACCGGACGGCGGGGACGCTGGACACGGGCACGGTGCGGTGCAGCTTTTCCGTCTTCAACACGGCGGCGCAGGTGGAGGAATTTGCGCGGCTGCTGGGGCAGACTCTTCGTTAAACTGCAAAACTGTTCACATAATTTTTTGTTGCATTTTCCCAGTGTTTTTAATATAATGATACTATCTGTTTTTATGCGTACTTTCTTCCCGAAGCGGAAAGGGTGACAACATGGAAAAGGTATTGGCATTATTAGAAAATATTGGGAGCTACTTACTGCTGATCCGCATTTCGGACGTGCTGGATATCGCCATCATCGCGTTTCTGGTGTACAGTCTGCTGCGGATGGTCAAGAGCACCCGCGCGGAGAATATCCTCAAGGGCGTGGTGGCCTTTCTGCTGGCACTGGGATTGGCGGATATATTGCAGCTGAACGCCATCTCCTATATCATGAAGAATCTGGTGCAGGTGGGCATTCTGGCCATTATCGTTCTGTTCCAGCCGGAGATACGGCAGATACTGGAAAAGGTGGGCAGCCGCAACATCAAGCTGCTGAAGGTGTTCAACGACCCCAAGCAGCAGTCGGAGTTGGAGACGGCCATCGACCAGACGGTGGTGGCCTGCAAGGAGATGTCCCAGAGCAAGACCGGCGTGCTGATCGTGTTCGAGCGGGATATCCGGCTGGACGATATGGTGCGCAGCGGCACCATGCTGGATGCCGCCGTGTCCTCCGAGCTGCTGAAGAACATCTTCTTCGTCAAGGCGCCCATGCACGACGGCGCCGTTATCATCCGCCACGGGCGGATACTGGGCGCAGGCTGCATGCTGCCCCTGAGTAAGAACGTGAATCTGAGCCGTGACCTGGGCATGCGGCACCGGGCGGGCATCGGAATGAGCGAGAATTCCGACGCGGTGGTGGTCATCGTGTCGGAGGAGACGGGCTCCATCTCCGTGGCCATCGGCGGAATGCTGAAGCGGCACCTGATGCCGGAGACGCTGGGCAAGCTGCTGCGCAACGAGCTGATGCCGCCGGAGGAGGAGACAGAGGACAAGCCCCGCCGTACACTGGCAGAGATACTGGGCCTGAACAGAAAGGGGGATAAGGACGATGTCGGAATGGATGTCTGATCGGGAGCCGAACACCGAGGAGGAAAAGCCCCGGTTCAACCGCAGCAAGGTGGTGCGGATCGTTATCTCTATTCTGGTGGCCATTGCCATGTGGCTGTATGTGGATCTGGAAAGAGCGCCGGAGCGCACAATGACCATACGGGACATCCCTGTGGAGTTCTCCGGCGAGAATACCACGCTGGCGGACAAGAACCTGATGCTGCTGTCGGGGTACGATACCACCATCGATCTGAAGATACGGGGTCCCAAGCGGGAGCTGGTGAAGATGAACCGGGACAACGTGCGGGTCATCGCCAGCACGTCCAGCATCGACTCCGTGGGCGTACACCAGCTGGATTGGACAGTCAGCTTCCCTGACGGGGTGGTGCGCACCAACGTCAGTGTGGAGAAGGCCAGCCTGAGTCAGATCACGGTGACGGTGGGTGAGCTGTATACGAAAGAGGTGCCGGTGGAGTGCCAGGTCGTCGGCGAGGTGGCCGAGGGTTATTTCACCGGTGATGTGGTGCTGGATCCTGAGGTGCTGACGCTGCGCGCCCAGAGAGATGACCTGCTGAACGTCAGCTGTGCCAAGCTGACGGTGGATATCAGCGGCGCTACCCGGTCGGTGGTGCAGACGGTGGATGTGCAGCTGTACGACTACGACGGTAATCCGGTGGAGAACAGCAATATCCGCACCAACACCAGCTTGATACAGGCCAAGGTGCCGGTGCTGACCACCAGAGAGGTGGAGCTGGCAGTGGAGTTCTCCGGCGTACCCGGCGCGGCCATGAACAGCATCAAGTGTGACATTACGCCTAAGACGGTGCGGCTCAACGGCGAGGCCGACGTGCTGGACTCCATCGACAAGCTGGTGCTGGCCACGCTGCATGTGGACGATCTGGAGCTGCATCAGCAGAACAGCTATGTGGTCACGCCGCCGGACGGCACATGGCTGGTGAACGGCAACGAGGTGGCCACGGCGGATATCACGCTGGAGGGCATCGAGGAAAAGAGCCTGACGGCCACAAGCATTGAATTCGACAAGCTCCCGTCCGGGCTGTATGCCATTGCGCCCGACGGCGGACTGACGGTGCGGCTGTGGGGGCTGAGTGAGGAGATCGAGGCTGTCACGGCGGAGAATCTGCGGGTGATAGCGGATATGAGCGCCGTAACGGGTCAGGGGACGGTGACAGTCCCCGTGACAGTGACCATCAGCGGCTTTAACGACGTGACGGTGCGGGGCACCTATGAGCTGACGGTGACAGTCACCGATGTGGCACCCACCGTGCCGGAGACGGCGGAGGGCGCGGCGGCATCGCACCCGGCGGCATGAGCGGAGAGGTGATACGATGACACAGATCGCAACAGTGGAAAAGCTGCTGCCCGGCGGGTACGCGGAGATATCCGTGCCTCGGAAGTCGGCCTGCGGGCACGACTGCGAGGAGTGCGCCGGGTGCGGCATGACGGGCGCGGCCATCAAAGCCCGCGCCAAGAATGACCCCAACGCCCAGCCCGGCGAAAAAGTGGTGGTGGAGAGCAGCACCAGAAAGCTGCTGGGCGTGGTGGCGCTGGTGTATGTGCTGCCGGTGGTGTGCTTCCTGCTGGGGTACTTCCTGTCGGAGGGACTGGCAGAGGGCTGGCGTTACGGTATCGCCATCGCCGCCGCTGCGCTGGCGTTTGTGCCCAGCGTGGTCTATGACCGCTACGCCCGGCGCAAGGAGCTGCTGACCTACCACATCCTGCGGGTGTTCTGAGAGATGTTCGGCTATGTGCGCCCCTCTGATCGGCGGCTGTCGGAGCAGGAACGGGAGGCGTTTCGCGCTGCCTATTGCGGGCTGTGCCATGCGTTGGGAAAACGGTACGGTCTGGCGGGGCGGATGATCCTGAACTATGACCTGACGTTTCTGGCCATGGTGCTATCCGACGGAGCGGGCAGGACGGAGTGCAGGCGCTGCGCGATCCATCCGGTGAAGGGCTGCCCCTGCGCGGAGGGCGATCCGGCGCTGGACACGGCGGCGGACATGAGCGTGATACTGACCTACTGGCAGCTGCGGGACGGCGTGGCCGACCACGGCTTCTGGGGCGGATTGAAATATCGGGTGGCTTCGGCGCTGCTGGGCAGGGCGTACCGCAAGGCGCGGCAGGCGCTGCCGTGGTTCGACCGGGACGCGCGGCAGCAGCTGGACGAGCTGTCCGCACTGGAAAGGGAAAGCTGTCCGACGCTGGATGAGCCGGCGGACGCCTTTGCGCGGCTGCTGGCGCTGGCGGCGGGGGAGATCGCGGAGGAAAAGCGCCGCCGGGTGACGGAGCAGATGCTGTATCATCTGGGACGGTGGATCTACCTGACCGACGCGGCGGACGATCTGCGCAGCGACATGAAAACCGGCAGCTACAACCCGCTGGCGCTGCGGTTCGCACCGGAGGACGGCAGACTGCGCCCGGCGGATCGACAGGCGCTGGCACAGACCATGGACGGCTCGGTGCAGGCGATGGCGGCGGCCTTTGAACTGCTGCCGGAGAGTGTGTATACCCCTGTCCTCCGCGCCACAGTGTACGAGGGACTGTATGCCGTGGGTGCGGCGGTGCTGAACGGCACGTTCCGCAAGCGGCAGAGACGGAAAGATATAGGAAAGGCGGACACGGACTATGCGTGATCCCTATCAGGTGCTGGGCGTGCCCAGTACCGCTACGGATGAAGAAGTAAAGAAGGCGTACCGCGATCTGGCGCGGAAGTACCATCCGGATAACTACCACGACAACCCGCTGGCGGATCTGGCGCAGGAGCGCATGAAGGAGATCAACGAGGCTTACGAGGCGGTGCAGTCCCAGCGGAAGGCGGCGCGTGCCGGCGGGTACAGCGGCGGCGGCTACGGTGGCTATCAGGCGGGCTACCAGTCCGGGTACCAGTCCGGCGGCAGCCGGTACCAGCGCATCCGCATGGCCATATCCCAGGGGAACCTGAATCTGGCGGAGGAGCTGCTGAACGCCATGACCGACCACGACGCCGAGTGGAGCTTCCTCAAGGGCGCTATATGCTATCGGCGCGGCTGGCTGGACGAGGCGCGGCGGTATTATCAGAACGCCGTGAACATGGATCCGGACAATCAGGAATACCAGCGGGCGCTGGACATCGCGGAGGGGCGGAGCACCGCCTACCGGCCGGAGGGATACGACAACGTGACCACCGGAACCTGCGGCAACGGGGACTGCCTGCGGCTGTGCGGCGCAACACTGTGCTGCAACGCCTTCGGCGTGCCGATCTGTTTCTGCTGAAGCTGTGAATACCGGGGAGGAGTCCCCGTTTACTAAAATGAAGGAGTTGATCCCGTGGTCAAAAGTATGACCGGTTACGGCCGTGCCCGCGAAATGCGCAGCGGACGCGATATCACAGTGGAGGTGCGTTCCGTCAACAACCGCTATCTGGACTGCACCGTGAAGCTGCCCCGCGCGTACATCTTTGCGGAGGATGCCATCAAGACCCGCGTGCAGAAGGCCATTTCCCGGGGCAAGGTGGATGTGTTTGTGACCATCGATACCTCCGCGGCGGATGTGGCGGTGGTGCAGGTGAACGAGGGGCTGGCCAAGGGCTATTATGAGGCCCTGACGCTGCTGAAGGAGCGCTTTACGCTGCCCGGCGAGATCACGCCGGAGGTGCTGGCCAGATTCCCCGATGTGCTGACCGTTACCAAGGCGGAGGAGGACGTGGAGGCCATCGCCGCCGATATCTGCGCCGTGCTGGACGACGCGCTGGCTGCCTATAATGCCATGCGCACGGTGGAGGGCGAGAAGCTGGCGCTGGATGTCGGCTCCCGCGTGGACACCATCGAGGAGACGGTGGGCAAGGTGGAGGTACAGTCGCCCCAGACGGTGGCAGCCTACCGGCAGCGGCTGGAGGCCAAGATGCAGGAGGTGCTGCAATCCACCACCATCGACGAGAGCCGTATCCTGACGGAGGCGGCTATCTTCGCCGACAAGGTAGCGGTGGACGAAGAGACGGTGCGTCTGCGCAGCCACATCGCCCAGCTGCGGGACATGCTGCAAAGCAGCGAGCCTGTTGGTCGGAAGCTGGACTTCCTTATCCAGGAGGTCAACCGGGAGTGCAACACCATCGGCTCCAAGTGCAACGACCTGACCGTGGCGCGGGACGTGGTGAACATGAAGGCCGAGGTGGAGAAGATCCGCGAGCAGGTACAGAATATGGAATAAGGAGATGCCGGGATGCAGTTTATCAACATTGGTTTCGGCAATCTGATCTCCGCGCAGCGGCTCATCGCTGTGGTAAGCCCCGACTCCGCGCCAGTGAAGCGGCTGGTGCAGGAGTCACGGGACAGGGGGATGCTCATTGACGCCACCTACGGCCGCAAGACGGCCTCCGTGCTGATCATGGACAGCGACCATGTGGTGCTGTCCGCACTGGCGGCGGAGCGGCTGGCACCCCGTCTGGGCATGACGGTGGCCGACATGACTGAGGAGGAATGACGCATGCATACAATGGGAAAAACGTTTATTGTCTCCGGACCCTCCGGCGTGGGAAAGAGCACCGTGCTCCACGCGCTGTTTGAGGGGCGGGACGACCTGTATTTCTCTGTTTCCGCCACCACCCGCACGCCCCGCGAGGGTGAGCGGGACGGCGTGGACTATCACTTCATCCACGCGGATCGCTTCCGCGAGATGATCGAGGGCGATGCGTTTCTGGAGTATGCCGAGTATGTGGGCAACTTCTACGGCACACCGAAAAAATATGTGGACGAGGCCATGGAGCAGGGCAAGGACGTGATCCTCGACATCGAGATCCAGGGCGCGGCGCAGGTCTGCGCCAAACGACCGGAGACGGTACGGATCTTCATCGCACCCCCCAGCTGGAAGGAGCTGGAGCGCCGCCTCACCGCCCGCGGCACAGACACACCGGAGAAGGTGCAGAAGCGTCTGCTCCGGGCGCAGGTGGAGCTGAAGAACGCCAGCGACTACAACTATTTTGTCATCAACGATACGGTGGAGCAGGCAGTGGAGGAGCTGCGCGCGATCCTGTGCGCCGAGCACTGCAAGCCCGCCGAGCGTATGGAATACATTCTCAACGGAAAGGAAATGTGATTATTATGATGCTGTATCCTGCAATGAACAAACTGACGGAGTATATCCCCAACCGCTATATGATGGTGAAC
>ENA-OUQH01000373-OUQH01000373.1-human-gut-metagenome-genome-assembly--contig:-NODE-373-length-34413-cov-16.669917_pt1 | contig 34413 bp, 29 predicted proteins | sample MGYA00237948_ERZ548828 | MGnify/ENA primary metagenome ERZ548828 (study PRJEB26490, sample SAMN05194711) | human gut metagenome | biome: terrestrial biome; feature: human-associated habitat; material...
CTTTGCCGTCTTTATCTACAACCAATTTGCCGTTGGCAGCATAGAATGCGCCGTTGCTGTTTACGAAGAACGGCATGCTGCCGTTTGGATTTGCAGTACCTACGGACAGGTTGTATTTTGCGTTCAGTGCATTGGTCTGGATGGAGTTTGCACCAGCAATGTTGCCGTTTTCATCGATAGTTACTTTGCCCAGCTTAGCACCTTTAGTAGTGATTTGGCTGTAGTTGCCGCTTGCATCGCCTACGAGCAGCTCACCATCACGCAGTGCGGAATTACCGGTGAATACGCCATTTTTCAGAACTACGTTGCCGATTTCGCCTTCGGTTGCGGTTACTTTGCCGTCTTTATCTACAACCAATTTGCCGTTGGCAGCATAGAATGCGCCGTTACTGTTTACGAAGAACGGCATGCTGCCGCTTGGATTTGCAGTGCCTACGGACAGGTTGTATTTGGAGTTCAATGCATTGGTCTGAATCCAATTGGCATTGACGTTATCGGCAGTGACATCCACTGCTTGTACCTCGCTCATTCCCATAACGCCAGTAAGAGCAAATGCAGCTAAAAAAGCGGCAGCGCATGTACGTGCACGGTTTCCTTTTCCATATCTTTTCGCAATTTTGTAAATCCGATTCATGATATATCCTCTCTTCCCTTTAAATACAGTGTAATACGATGATCACAGACACTCTTTCCTAAGAATTAGAAAAAACAACAAAAAGGCACCCCCCACCTTTCTTCGGTTTCCCAGCATTCCTTGATTTCTTCTGTTGTTTCATGAAGGGTTAACAAAAAAATTGATCATATAATAGTGATTAAGGTTTCATGTTTATGCGAAGCCTTAAACTATGTATAAACAGTACCACCCCCCCGATTTCGTCAATACCTATATATTTTTTTAGCCTTTATAGAAATCTATAAAGTTGTTCCCCAATAACAGGGGGTTCCAGTATACCAGTAAAGCATTCCAGTTCAAGCTCTGGAAGCAGGGTATGGAGCAATCCATGTCCCGCGTTGGGCATGGCATCGATCATTGCCCAGTGGAAGGGGTCTGGGGAATTGTGAAGACAGAGATGTATTCCCGGAATAAGTTCAGTAGCGGAGACGAGGTGCGTTCGGCCATCGAACAATACATTCCATTTTTACAATTACGAACGTTTTCAGGAACGATTTGGAGTAAGGACGCCAATGGAAGTTCGTACGGCAGCTCTGCACGCGAAGAACCCGGAACAGTTCCCGATTGCCGAAAACAAACGGATTCAGAAATACAAAGCGAAATTTGCGGCATAACAAAATGCCGCAAATCCCATGTTGATGCTAAAACACCAACATGAAATTTACGGCTATTAATTTTTAGATATTTGCCATGTCTACCTTGACAGGGGCTGATCACTTCCTCTTTACTATGAAAGTGGATCGTCAGGTTAAACTGATTCACCGGGTTAAAAAAGGACGGGGCATACGATTCATAAGTACCCCAATCCGCATATAACTTCATAGAGTATTTCGTTATCCTAAGTGGTGAGAAACATCATATGTGCGAAGTGTACTTAGTAGAAAGTATGACCTCTCCTGAAGTATGTCGCTACACGTTTTCCCCTATTAAAACTAAAGAACGTATGCTCCAATGGCTTTCATTCATAGTGACGCCGATAAGGGATCATGGTTTGGAAAAAGCAATGCACTGCATTGCTAATCAAGCAAAAACCACCGAGATACTTACTCAGTGGTTTTTACATGCGTTCAAGCGAACTTTATTTTTCTTTTTTCTCCCCGAGTTGCTTTTCCAGACGGCGGATCTTTTTCATCAGTTCCGGCAGGTGCGAGAGAGCCGCTTCAACTCTTCCCCACTGGGCGTGGGTCCTCGCCGGATAGCCGAGGTAGGTACCTGGGGTCTTGATGGTGCCGATGATGCCTGTCTTGCCTCCGAAGACAGCGTTGTCACAGATAGTGATATGGCCATTCACGCCGGTCTGTCCGGCCATGATGACGTGATCACCGACCTTGGTGCTGCCGGCGATGCCGACCTGCGCGCAGAGGAAATTGTCTTGGCCGATCTCGACATTATGTCCCAAGTGACAAAGGTTATCGATCTTGGTGCCGCTGCCGACGATGGTGTTATTCATCGCACCGTTGTCGACGGTGGAGCAGGCACCGATCTCGACGTCATCTCTGATGACAGCGCGGCCGAGCTGGCGGATGTGATGATGGTGGCCTGCCTCGTCAGTGGAAAAGCCGAAGCCCTGACCGCCGACGACGGCATGCGCACGAAGGACGACGCGGTCGCCTAAGATGCTGTTTTCATGTACGACGGAGCCCGGATTCAGTTCGCAGTCTTTGCCGAGCTTCGCATACTTTCCGATGTAGCAGTACGGGTAGATGACACAGCCGTCTCCGATCTCAGCGCCTTCTTCGATGACGGCATACGCCATAATGGTGACGTCTTTGCCGATCAGGGCTTTTTCACTGATGACGGCAGTCTCATGGATGCCCGGTTCCCATTTGTTTTCCGGACGGAAAACTTCGATGAGTTCGCCAAAGGAGCGGCGGGCATCGGGGACGACGATGAGATTCTTCGTGTAGTGGTGAGGGAGTTCATCGACCAGGATGACACCTGCCTGCATTTCTTCGATGTGCTCGGCGTAGACACCGCGGGCAAAGGTCACCTGTGACGGGCCAGCGCTTTCTGCGCTGGCGACGTCGTCGATCAAGACCGTGCTGTCTCCATAGAGAGTGCCGCCGATCAGGGCAGCGATTTCACCTGCTGTTTTTTTCATGATGGACCTCACTTGGATGCGGACGAAGCAGCGCCGGATGCCGCTTTCGATGTGCCATCGATCTTGGCCATCACTTCATCGGTGATGTCGACGGCACCGCCGGGTACGGCTCTCTTATGCATGACGATGCCGATGCCCTTTTCTTTCGCGATCTGGGCTGCCTGAGACTCAACCATGGACTGGATCTGTTTCTGTTTGCTCTGGATGAAGATCATACGCTCCTGCTGAGCGGACTGGACTTTCTTCTGCATGTCTTCATCGGAGAGGCCGCTCTGGGAGTCCTGATCCAGGCGGTCTCTGATTTCTTTATCCTTATCGTTGATTTCTTTTTCGATAGACTGGATCTTCGGAGAGGAAGCTTCCAGCTTCTGGTAGTCAATGACTGCCACTTTATGTTCACTGCCGCAGCCGGCAAAGGCGAGTGCTGCGCCAATGAGTCCTACGCAGGCCAGTTTTTTCCACATAGCCATTCGATTTCCTCCTACTTGGTGATATTGACTATACGATTCACCATATCCCCCGTCACGTCTTCGGCGTGGATATTGGCTTTGTATTTCGAGAAGATCATGGAAAGGTGCTTGTCAGAGGCCTCGCGGGCAGCTTCTTTCCGGATGTCTTCCATAATTTCTTTCTTGACGGCGGCCATCTCTTTCTGCTTGGCATCGATCTTCTGTTGCCAGTCTTCGTTCCAGGATGGGTCGATGGTATCTTCGGGAAGAGGCACATCGACGCTCGTTTCCTCCGCGAGGTTCTGCTTGATGTCTTTCGCGGTCTTCTCTGAAAAGTCAGAAAGCTCCTTCGATGCGTTTTCTTTTGCCTCTTTCATCGTTTTCACTTCGTCCTCTGTCCAGCCGATGGTATCCATCTTCGCACGCTCGGTGCGAAGATCCATCAGATCATGGAGACGCTGCTTGACTTCTTCCTTTTCGGAGCCGGTGACGCCGAGGACGGTGAGCTTCATTTGGAGATTCGCCATCTCGGCGCGCTCTTCGTCAGTGAGACCATCGGGCGTGAAGGTCTTGTCCTTCTTGTGCGCTTCGCTGATGGTCTTGTAGAGTTTTGCAAGGCCGTCATTCAGTTCGTCTTCTTTTGCCTTGACCTTCGTCTTCCACTCATTTTCGGCAGCCATGCGCCGGCTCTGATCGGAGAGCGCGGCCTTGATGTGCTGCTGCTGAGATGCGATGTGAATGAGCTTATTTCGTTCATTCTGATACTGATCAAGGAGATGGTTGTACTCAGTCTCGAGGCGGAAATATGTACTGTATTTCGGATGGGCTTTCACAAGGGTCTCCAAGTCGACCACGCCGTAGGAAACGGCAGGTGGCGCCGGCTCCTCGGTTTTTTTATCGCTGCATCCGCTTACCGCCAGGGAGCACGCCACGAGGAGGGCAGCCGCCATGGTGTATACACAGTTTCTATATTTCATGAGACGTCCTTATTTTTTGCTTTCAGAGGAAGCTGCGGATGCTGCGGAAGAGGAAGCAGCGGAAGAAAGAGACTTCGAAAGGGAATCGGTGACTTCCTTCGTGATGTCTGTGCCGCCGTAAATGACAGCAGATTTATCGACGACAAGAGCAAGGCCCTTCTTGGATGCGACGGACTTCACAGCGCCGGTCACCTGATCGTCCATGTCCTTCTCGATGGCCTGTCTCTTCTGATTGAACTGCTGCTGCATGTCAGCGAAGAGTTTTTCTTTTTCTGCATCACTCATGCCTTCTGACTTCGCATCGAAGTCTTTCTGCATTTCATCTGCCGTTTCTTTCATCTTCTGCTGGTAGTTCGCTGCGAGGGTACTGTTCGCGGAGATCACTTCCCTCTGGTCAACGACGCCGATGTCAGAGGTCGGAGCGGCATTCGCTGTATCCCCCATGGATACCACCGCCATCGCTGCCACAGAGGCGATGAATACGCCCGCCAAAGCGAAGGAAAAAATCTTTACGTTTTTCTTGTTCCCAAGAGTTGTCATCATGATAGGTTACTCTCCTCTTTTATAAATTGGCAATCAGCCGGAGCCATTTGCCTTCTTCATCATTATACACATATTCGATCGTCATGTAATTATGGATCTTATAGGAAAATCCATATTCATTCTCTTTTTTCTTGAAATCACGGTCATAGCGCAGGGCGAAGTTCTCGCCGAAGGGGATCTGACCAAAGGCATGGTGGCTGTTTTCTACGAAATCATACTTATAGCCCAGATCCATGACGCGTCCGAAGTGATGGTACCAGCCGCCATAGACATTCCAGTCGACGGGGCCGGGGTAGAAGCGGGCCTCGCCGAAGATCACATTGTTCCTGCCCACAAAATGCCCGAGCATGCCTTCGATCGCCGTATTGCGATTTCCATCGCGCCCGGCATCCATCCATGCTTCCGTGCGAATGATCCAGTGATCGGTCAGTGCATCGACTTTGAGTTCTGTGATCTCTCCCGGGTAAAGATAGGCCTTTGTCTCTATGCCATACTTTTCAATGAAGGGGTCCTTGGCGAGGATGTCATTCATCGAGGCAGCCAGATCCTTCTGATGGCGGGCGACAAAAGCGAGCGGAAGTCCTTCAAGACTTCGAAGAGCATGCTCCGTCTCATTCACCGCGCGAAGCATCAGAAGGTGCGGAATGGTGGTCTTGTGCAGGGTGAGCTTTCCGGTACGGACGATCGTCCCCTGCGGAATGAGGGAGATCCGCACTTTTGTCTTCTCCCCCGAGGTCACCTCAAAGTTGGCAGTAAATTCCGGGAGGATCTCCTTAAGAAGCTCTCGCCCGGCTGACTCAGAGACACTCTCCGCCCAGCCGACCGAATCGACGGGAAGCCCCGAGAGGAGCTGACTCATAAGGAGCGGTACACCGGCGCTGTCCTTCTTCACCAGCGCTGCCGCTTCCGGAGACAGATTCCCGTAATCGATCTCGGTCTCCACCTCGCGGATCATCTGCCCGACTGGAGTGAGCGATACATGAAGCGCTGTCTTTTCTCCATAAGAGGCAGATATATCATCCACCACATAGCCCACGACCACACGATTCACGATGTCTGCAAGGACCTTATCGTACTCGCTCTCGTGCGAGCGAAAGAGGCTCTCATCCTTGCCGACAAGGATGCGGTTTCCTATGGCAGAAATGCTCGCCGTGATCCGCTTCTCCACAGCGGGCGGCATGCCGCCCGCTCCCGTGACGGAGACGCTCACTTCACGGATCGGTGCCGCATCTGCCCCGGCAGGAAGCAGGAATGACGAAACGAGCAGGGCAAGACCTGCTCGAGTCATCGAATGAAATAAGGAAGAATGCATGGCTCCTCCTTCGGAAAATCAGTGGATAGCTAGGAAAACGCTGATTAAATCGCAGAGTCGAATTTCATATGGTTTTTTATACATAGCTTCGTCATCATCCTCCTTACATAGCTCGCTATTCGCGTCAGATGATTCCTTGCTCTGTATAAAAATCCAAGAATGAAATCTGACAACGATTTAATCAGTGTTTCCCTAGCAGAATGTGGCCAGGTTCCGCAGGTGCAAATGGATTCAGCAGGTGCAACGAAGAACATTTCCGAACCCACCTCCGCCCCTGCGGGCACCTCCTTCCAGCGGAAAGAGGGAAAAATCGGAGCTGCGGCGCTTTATGCATGTTGCACCGCACCACCATTTCTCATTTCGCATTCAAATCAGAACTGTGTGCCGAAGCTGAAGTGGAATTTATTCTTATCACCGTGGCCATAGTCAAGACGGATCGGTCCGATCGGGGTCTGGAGACGCAGGCCTACGCCGCAAGACCACTGGAAGCCATCATCATCTTCATACCACGGGATCTGTCCGTTATCGATGCCCCAAGTGCTGCCGCCATCGGTGAAGAGGACGCCCTGTACTTTCTTGGCGATCGGGAAACGATATTCCAGTGTCGCCGCGTACATTTTCTTGCCCTTGAACTGGTCATCTTCATAGCCGCGAAGGGTATTCGAACCACCGAGGTCAAAGAGGTTCCCGTAAGAGACATCGCCGTCGATGTAGCCGCCCTGCAGACGGAGCGCAAGGATGTGACCATTGCCAAGCCCCTTGTAGAAGCGGCCTTCTGTCGTGAACTTGTAGAAATCATAGTCGCCGCCAAGGCCATGTCCGCCCCACTGGGTAGAGAAGGAGATGCGGCGGCCCTTGCTGGCATTGAAGTAGTTGTCGCGGTTATCGAAGACATGCGTGAAGGTGAAGCTGTTCGTGGTACCAAAATTATCATCGATAGCGCCACGCCAAGCTTTTTTCATTTCATCCTCGCTATTATAACCTTCCGTCTTATAATTCTTAAAGCGGTCAGTTGCTGCGCTGCCCCATTCGAAACCGTCATGGTCATCGTATTTTTCCTTCGCACTTTCAAATGCAAAGTAGTTCGTGCGATATTCGCCATTCTGACGTCCCCAGGTGAGGTTCCAGCCGCTTCTTCTCTTATCGTATTCTGCGACGGTATCACCGTTCGAATCATAGTCATCGTATTCATAGATGCGGTTGAAGATGGAAGCCCCGAGGGAGTCACCGTTGGAATTGATCCACGGGCGGGTGTAGGAGATGGTATAGTTCTTACCGTCGCCGGCGCCGCCGAATTCCCAGTGGAAATTGACTTTATCGCCTGTGCCGCGGAAGTTCGTATCACCGAGCTCGATGATGCCGACTGTACCGTCAGAGTCCGAGTAGCCGGCGCCGACAGTGATGACACCGGTCTTCTGCTCGACAACATCGATCTCGATGACGACATTGTGTTCATTTTCTTTGCCGGGGAGCAGCTTCATGTTGACATCTTCAAAGTAGCCCAGATTATAGAGTCTTTCCATGGAGCGGCTTGCTTGGAATTTATTAAAGGGCTTGCCCTTCTTCATCTTGAGTTCGCGGAGGATGACTTTGTCCTTCGTCTTATCATTGCCGACGAGCTGGATATCTTCGATGACGCCTTCGGAAATATGGACTTTCAGGATGCCCTTCGGCGTCACTTCCACATTCGGGATGGAGACGAGCATGTAGCCCTGCTTGAGGTAGGCATCTTCGATCTCCTTGAGCTTCTGGTTCACGAGGACGAAGTTCAGGACGCTGCCCTCTGGCACCTGCAGGATGGACTTCAGGTAGTCAGAGGTGAAGATGGTATTGCCGGTGAATTCCACATCACGAACGATGGGATTTGTGACAAGACCATAGGTGAGATCCACGCCTTCGGGGATTTCCTTGAAATTCGGACGGATCTGAGAGAAAACACCTGTCGAGCCAAGAGATGCCACATCATTGCGGATGCTCTCAGCCGTGACTGTGCTGCCCGGTTTGCTCTGCAGAAGAGGGGACAGCTTCGTCTTGACTTCTTCCGGGATCCCGTCGAAGTCGACATGCGCGATGGTCTTGCCTGTATGTGCTTCGATGGCTGCGTCATCGTCCGCCGAAAGATAGAGCGAGGCATCGCCCACTGCGACGGTCTGGTGGGATTCCTTCACTTCCATGGATGGTTCCGCTTTTTCCGTCTGGTCGGAGATCTCACCGGTCTTACCCGCTTCCTTACCGCTCTTCACATCGATCATGGAGCTCTGGGACATGCCGTTCTGGGAGCCGGTCATCTGCGGTGCTTCCGCAAAGACGTCCGCGCCGGAAAGCGCAAGCAGGATCGCAGAGGCAAGCAGTGCTTTCTTATATGTTGCTGTCATCGTAAATTCCTCCTCATGTATTGGATGGTGAATTTCTATATATTTATGGAAATACAGATGGGTATCTGGCTTACTTGCCAAAACGTGTGATTTCCTTAAATAACATTGGGATTGATGGATTCGGTGCAGGACGGAAGTTCCTAAAGGGGGCCCTTTCGAACCGCTGGAATCCTTCTTATTATTAATTTCCTCGGAGAGCCCTTCCCGCTTCGCCTACAACACGCTGGATCTCCTGATCGGAGAGGGCGGGGGCGGCAGGCTTCGGAGCAGCAACCTTTATGGGAGCCGGCGCGGGCGTCATGACGACGGGAGCTGCTTTAGCAGGCGGCACCACCTCGGGATCTGGCTTTGGCGGATCCGTTTCCACCGGTTCTGTCGTGACAGTCTCTGCAGATACAGGAAGGATCTCTTCTGTTTTCTTATCCGCTTCCTCGACTGGTACAACCGCCGTATCCGGTGTCGTGACTGCTGTTTCTACCGACCTTACCGGAGTAGACGCAGGTGCCAAAAAATTGTCCTTCAAAAAAGAGGCGCCGAGGAAAAGCAATCCTGCCACAGCCAGCGCGCCGCCGCGAAGCAGCCACTTCCGCCGCGGCGAAGTCCCTCTCACCTCTTTCAGGCGCTGCATCTCTGCCTGCGCCATGATGAGATTCATCTCGCCTGTCAGTTCTTTATGGTTGGAATAGGAATTTTCTGCTTTTTCCAGCCACCGCTTCACTGACTTCACTCTCTTCAGCGTATCCCCCGACATACTGCCTCCTGCTGAGAAAACCGGAATCATTCCGATCTCTGCCAACGACTGGTTACATGATTCTTATATATAATCAGTGTTTTAGAAGTACAAGTGAACATCCAAATTTATTATTTATTTCACATTTTCTTGTATTTTCAAGCATTCTTGCAGAAATGCGAGTGTTTTTAGGCTGGAATGATATGTTTTACAGGGTCCGAGGAGCAGAGATCCGATTTCTGTTCCATCTTACTCTTTTCGATAGGTTCAGCGGGACAACGAGACAGTGCCGAAAATGGGACCGCATGAAACGCTATGCCGCGTCATTCCCTACTTTCTCTCATGAATCAGCTTCGAGAGCATCCCGCGTAGACGCCGGATGCCGCGTTTCTCGAGGCGGTAGACGTAGGCCTGACTGACGCCCATGGCATCGGCAGTCTCCGCAGCGGTCTGCTCCGCGAGGTAGACAGAGCGGATGACATCCTGCTCTTTGGCAGAGAGTCGCTGCACCGCCATGTCGACTGCCGCATGCAGCGATTCACGGTCGGCACTTTCGAAAGCCATATCGGGAATGGCCTGCGCAAGGAAGACCTTCTCTTCCTCCCCGTCCTTAAGAAGGATCTCCTTCTTATTGGCATTCAGGAAATTCAGCATGCGTCCGCGGATGCGATGGATGGCATACAGGGAGAAGGCGACACCGGCCAAAGGATCATAGCGCTCAACAGCCTCCATGAGCCCTACAGTGCCTTCCTGAATAAGGTCCATCGTCACCGCCTCCTGCAGGCCGTACTTGACTGCCTCCTTGAAGACAAGCGGCTGGTAATTCTCGATCAGACGCTGTCGCGCGTCGATCTCCTCTTCCTCTTTGTATTCTTTCCAAAGTGCCTGCTCTTCCTCCCGGCTGAGCAAGGTCACACGGGACAGGCAGGCTTTGTATTCTTCGAGCATAATAATAGGTACTCCATGTCAATGGGATTTCGCGAAATAGACCTTCCCCTCCTGTCAGCGCTGAACGAAAAATGCGTTACCGGATCATTGGCACATTTTTCCGTGATCTAAGGGAAAGTTATTGGCTTGACAAGCGGCGAATGGGAAAATGAGTTCGCGCCGAAGGATCGCGGCGAAGCCGCACCTCCTCCCCGAGCCAATCAGGCTTAGGGACTAAAATTTAAAGCTCCAATCGCTGCCGATGTAACTGTCGTGATTACTATTATACCACGATGAGAGACCGACGCGCGAATTCAAATCATAATGAAAGCCCAAACTCTTTTCCTCATTATTCACTCCCATGGTCGCAGTCAGCATGAAGTCATTGAAGAGGTACTTACCGATCTTGATGTAGTAGTAGCTGTCATTGTTATCATCGATGTTGTCATAGTAGTCTGTCAGATTCGACGTGATGCTGATGAGGTCAAGGCCGATCTTATCTGCGAGGAAGTCCTGCATTGTATTCCCGAAGAGCATGGTGAGGCCGGCATTGAAGAGCGCCCCCTGCATCGAGCCATCCTTATCCTTGGTCGGATCCTGATGGAGCGTCAGCAGCATGATGATCTGCGAATCATTCAGCGCAGGATCACTGTGGAAGGTCGTCTTCATATCACCGGGCAGTCCATCCAGCTCGGCTTTGATATTGTAATGACCGACCTTGGTATCGGCACGCGCATGGATGACAGGCAGGAAGGAGCCGGGGGTACCGCCCCAGACAGCATTGGCCTGATCGATCTTGAATTCCGTGGTATTGATCTTGACCATTCCTTTTTCTACATTCACGCGGCCCGTCATGATCGGTTCGCGGAAATGGCCCATCATCGAAATATTTCCTTTGATCATGAGGTCATAGAGCGAGCTGCTGTAGAGCCGTACATTGTCTCCGATGGCTATGTCGATCTTCGTCAGGAAATTGGCCGACGACTCACCGCTCTCCGCAAGGAGAGCGAGCGGCACTTCGCAGGTCGCATTGTGGATAGCGATCTTGCCCGTAACACCGAGCTGATCCATGAACTCACCCAGTGAAAGGTCAGCATCGACGGCTCCTTTGTAATAGGCAGAGTCGATGGAAGGAGTATGCATATGCACTTCCCCATCATAATGCGTGATCGCCTTTTCTTTCCAGTCAGCAGAGCCCTTCGCAGTGACGCCGCCGCCACCGAAGGAGGCACTGCCATCAAATGTCACGCGATGTCCATCAAATCGTAAAGACAGATCAATCGGCTGAATGACTTCATTCATGGTCATAAGACCGAGCGCCCCATTCTTTGCTGTGATGCTGCCCCTAAGCTCCGGGTCACGATAGTCACCGACAAGTTGTACATGCCCCTTGATCGGGCCGCTCGCACGCGTCACAGCTTTACCGAAGAGAGCCAGAATATTCATATCTGCCTGATCGAGATTGAAATCAACGGAAAGCGGCACTGCCGCATCGGTGGTGCTGCCGGTGAAAAGATTGCCGGGGAGTATGCCCTTGGCACTCGCACGATAGTTTCCCTTCGATACCAGTGCATTTTGCAGCGTCACGACATTGCTCTTGGCATTCGCCATCAGAGAGAAGCTGTCAAAGCTGATTTCTCCGTAGCTCGGATGCTCGATACCGATCGAGATGTCTGCTTCCGGCGATGTCTTATTTCCGCTGAGAACAACTCCGGCCGTCAGACGCCCGCCCATCCGTATGTCATTTCGTCCCAATACCTGCGGCAGCCAGGATATCTCCATGTCTTTGGCTGCGAGCTGGATGGCGAGCTCCCCATCGCTATTCATAGAGCCTTCAGCAGCGAGCAGTCCATCTCCTACAGGAAGATGAAACTTACGGATCGAGAGCGCCCCATTTATGTAGGAAAAATCGATCGCTCCCTGACCGACAGGTGTATCCCCCAGATGTCCTCCCAGAAAATCTGCTTTGAAGTCGATGCTGGGGTTTTCCAGTGTCCCTCCGATCTGCATGCCGCCATTGACAGCACCATCCACAGCGGACTCAGGCAGCTTGAAAAGACGCATGATCTCCTTGATATTCCATTCCTTAAATCGGAGGAAGCCCTGCAGGGTATGGGAGTCCATGTGATAGCTGCCTCTCCATTCGAAATGTCCATTCTTCTGGTTGAATATACCGTCATCAAGGCTTACGACATGGTTCTGATAATAGATGCCGGCAGACGCCATATAAATGGCAGTGCCGCCTACAGAGATCTGCCTGGAGGAGACCGTCCCTTCAAAGACCGGATCTTCCATCGTTCCGGATACATGCCCGCGCATATTGACCTTGCCGTCTGCGCCGCGTCCCGGAAGCATCCGCGAAAGGCTGATATCATTCAGCGCCACATCCATATCGATCATATCCGGCTTCACCGTACCGCTCACGATGGCTGTACCATCGTAGATATAGGCAAGGCCGTTTTTTAGGGTGATGTCATTTCCATCATAGGTATATTCGCCTGAGACGCTCTGGAAAAGCTCACCCATGACCGAACCGTCGAAGGCCAGAAAATCGCCTTTCACCTGCGGCGCTTCCATCGTGCCAGTGACGGTCATGGTATTTTCAACCCATCCCGTCACCGGGTAGTCCTCTCCGGCAAGCGCAAGCAGTTTCTCGATGCGTGTCTTGTCGGTATCGATGGTGAGTGTGAGATGGTGCGGCGCAAAGAGACCGACGGTCCCCTTCACGGTGTGCTTGCCGTCCGGCCCTTCCCAGCGAAGCGAGGTGATAGTCGCCAGCTGATCTCCTAGCGATACATGTCCTTCGATACGGTCAAAGGAGATGCCACGGATCTCCCCATCCTGCGCTGTGAAATCTGCCGCGCCGTATGGATCCTCCCTGCTCCCGCTGACTACGAAACGACTGGAGAGACGTCCTGCCATATCCATCCCCGAAAGGCCGGAAAGCGCAGAAAGGTCGATGGACGATACCTCGCCCGAAAGCGAGAGAGCCGGCCCATATGTCCCCTTCACGGTGAATGCGCCTTCGCCAGATGTGCCAGTCAGATACGCGATATCCATCACGCCGCCGCGCGAAGTCGCCTCCCCCGAGAGGGTATCCATGGACATCCCATCATACGAAAGATCCATGCCATAGAAAACACCATGCCAGTCACCATCCCGGTAACTGCCAAAGCCGGAAACCTTGCCGGCTGCCATATTCTCATACGAAAGACCCGTGCCATCCATTTCTCCGGAAGCCATTTCCAAAGACAGTGCGCCTTCCTTATAGGTGCCCTTCGCTTTCCCCGATCCGCTCACAATGCCGGATGCAGAAATCCCGACCGGAAGAGAAGAAAGGTCGATATGCTCTCCGGCGGCTTCGCCTTCGAAGGCCCCGCTTGTCATAGTATATGAGCCTTCGCCGATCAGAAGACCGCCAGCCATCTGTGCCTTCAGATAGGGGATCGAGATCCGATCCTCTCCATAGACAAAGCGCACATTCGCCTCTTTGACAGAAAGATCCTCATATTGCCCATCCTTCACATGGGCTTCGCCAGACACGAAAGGATCTCCCATCGTCCCCGAAATATCTACGCTGCCGGAAACAACTCCGGTGACGCCTTTCTCCGGCAGCAACTCTTCCGCCTTGATATCCTTCAGAATCACATGTCCCATCAGGATCGGATCGTCCACGTCAAAAAGAACCTTCGCATCCCCGGTGAATGTTTGCCCATTGACCTTTACGGCTGCTTCGGTGATGACAGCTTCACCATTTTCAATATCAAAAAAGGCTGCTCCGTCAGCCAGAATAAAATGATCATAGCGAAGAGCAGCATCTTTGATAGAGCCTTGGACATGATAAGCGACAGCGCCATCACTTTTCCAGATCTTGGCGCTGGTCACCTGTCCTGTCCCTTTGTCTATATCAAGTTTTGAAGAAATCTGTGGGAACTGCTCTAAGAGCGGCTTCAACGAGGTAAGGGAAACCGGATCCGTTTCCAGACTGATTTCCATGTTATTCGTATTCGTGTACTTCACGTCTCCCTTGAAATGGCTGTCAAATGCCTCACCCGCAAAAGAGCCTGTGATCGTACCCTTGCTGTCCCAGCCGAGCGTGCCTCCCAGCGAAGTGAAATCATACGAACCGATATCAGGTGCAGAGATGGAAGCCTTCCCGTCCTTCACGATGACCTGTCCTGTGAAAGTACCGTTGTCCGAAGAGTCCGATGGTTTTAGAATCTTCTCTACATTCCACAGTCCATCTTCCGTCTTGGCGAGATGGACCTCCGGATCCTCAATAGTCACCGTCTTTACGACATCAGCGATGCCGCCGTCTTTGAAAGCATAGTTATACAGCGCAGAAGCAGACCATCCGATCGCCAAAGAGGGCGACTTGAACACAACCTCTCCTTTCGCGTCCTTCAGCTCCAGGTCGGTGAAGGAAAGGTCATAGTTCGGATCCAGATCCATCATGGTCCACGTCAGGGTGCCATTGATGCGCTCCCCTGCCGCGTCTTTGATGACGGGTTCCAGATTCTGTGTGATGATCGGACGGATCAGCAGATAAATGATACAGAGCATGACGAAAATAAATGCTGCGATACCATTGATCCACCATTTGATTCTGCTAGTCAAGGTCAAGTTCTCCAAAGTAAAAATAAAGTTTCAAGGTTCAGGGTTAGCCCCGGGGGCGTGCCGCCCCTTGCTCGGGGATGAAAGGGTGGAAACCGGTTCTATAAGTTCAAAAGGTTCAAAGGGGGGTGGTGCGGCGCATAAAAAATCAGAAGCGCCGCGGAGTATAAATAGGGCGATGCCCGAAGATCAGCGATTAACAGGCTTCCCATTTATGGTTTCCTGACATCATCCTTTTGACCGCGAATGACAAAGATTTCTCGCTTCGCTCGAAATGACGATATGCGAGTCTGATGTCTCCCAGTGACTAGTCACTAGTCACTAAAAATTACGCTTTTGCAAATTCCGGGTGAATGACAGCCGGTACGCCCATCGCATGTTCCAGCGTAGCGAGACCGATGTTGTAGTTGTAGAGCGCGGTGATGTAGTTCGTTCTCGCAGTATTGAGGGCGAGTTCTGCATCGAGGACATCCAAGTTGATGCCGACGCCGCTGCTGTAGCGGACGGTCGCGATCTTATATGCTTCTTCTGCCTGAGCGACCGATGCTTCGGCAGCGCGGATCTGTTCTTTATAAGAGAGGACATTCAGGTAGTCCTGACGGACTTCGAGCTCGATCTTTTCTCTCGCCTGCAGGAGCGTTTCCTGTGCCGTCTTGACAGCGGCATCCGCTTTCTTCACAGAAGCCTGGGTAGCGCCGCCATCCCAAAGTGACCAGGAAAGCCCGCCCTGGACAGCCCAGTCATCTTTATCGACCGCCGTCACGCTGGCTTCCTTCCAGTTGTATCCGCCGCCGACGCTGACTGTCGGGAGATAGCCGGCCTTTGCAGAGCGAAGAGAGGCCTCAGCTGCCTTTACGCCATAGTCTGCTTCGACGAGTTCCCAGCGGTATTTCTGCGCCATCAGAATGGCCTGTTCCATGGTAAGGTCAAATTCCGGTTCCGGGAAATTCTTATCCAGCGGGTTCAGCGTCGTATTCATCGGGATACGCATGATGTTGTTCAGGTTCGCTTCTGCGACATCACGGGTGTTGTCCGCTGCGATGCTCTTCTGCTTCGCATTGGCGAGCGATACATTGGAAGACAGTACGTCCAGCTTAGCCACGATGCCGGCATCGAACTGCTGCTGTACGTTATTCAGATGGCTTGCATAGTCAGTGACAGACTGTGCCTGCACTTCAGCGAGCTTGACCGCTTCAAGGTACTGGTAGTATGCCTGCACGGCCGCGAGCTTCGTATCCGCTTCTGTTTTGTAGACATTAAGATCTGCGATGTTTTTCTGATAGCGTGCGGCATCGATCGCACCTTCTACCTTGCCGAAGGTCCAGATCGGCCAGGAAACATTGATCCCCTGGCTATAGCCATGGTTGGAGCTCTGCGTGCCTACGACAGTAGTGACTACCTTATTACCATCCATGGTGGTTTTGGTCACCGGACCACGCTGGGTCGGATACTGATTTCTTTGCCAGGAGTAGCTGACGGATGGATTCTTCTTGGCTGCCACTGCGCTGACATCGGCTTCCGCTTCTCTTCGTTTTAGCTCTGCGATGGTGATGTCACGGTTATTCTGAATGGCAGTCGTGACCGCACCTTTGAGGTCGATATCCATAGCCACTGCTTCCGGAGCTGCCGCTTCTGTGATGGAAGACGCCAGATTCTTCTGGAGCAGCATGTTATTGAAGTTCACATCTTTATTCGCTACCGTCTGATTCATCTGTGCCTCGATGGCTTTCTGTGTGATCGACGGATCCGTCATGATCTTCGTCTGAGATCCTTTTGCTTCTGCGCCGAGCCCGCAGGAAAGGGCAAGCACGATAGAAGCAGTCAGAATTTTGCAGGTCATTGTATTCATTCAACATTCATCCCTTCTAGACAGATGTCTTTGTTGTCATTGTATCCAGACCGCCCATCTTGGGGCGCTGTTTTCATTTAATAATTGTATCCCACACCGATGTACTCTCCGCCGCCGCGGTTATTATGCGGGAAAATGGACTGTCCGGTCAGGAACAGATTCGGCGTAAGAGCATACTGTCCGCGCAGGCGGACAGAGAGATCATTGGGGTCATACACATCTGCGGAGAATTTCCAACGCCCGGACGCATAGTCCGCGCCAGCGCCGATCTTGTTTCGAATGATACCGGCATGTACGCCATAGTCCCCTCTCATACGACCATAGAGCGCATCATAGACCGGATCATTTCCCATGGATTCTATCCCCAGAAGGCCATAGGAATCCTTCCCCACGCGGAGGAAGAGATTCGGCGAGAAATCGTCCTTCTTAGTATTATATAACAATTCGCCGGAAACAGATACATCAAAATCACCATTTCCCTGCATAAATCCATTTATTTTCCCGGAAATCTCTTTGGCATTCTGAGAGATCTCCTTCGCATTCTCCGATGCCACGACCATATTGTCCATGATCCTGCGCACATCGCCGGTGGCTTTGCCGTCTCCATTCAGCTGATACAGCATCTGATTCACCTGCGAGGTGATGCTCTGGATCTCATTCGCTGTCTGTATCCCCTGCGCGGTCAGGATGGCGAGATTTTCGGAAATCGCATCAAAATTATTGATGCTGTTCTTCACATGCTTCTGCGAAGAGGGGTCTGCGACGACGCTATTGATCCCATCGAGCATGGTCTGCGCGGACGTGATGAGCTTATCCATCTTATCCATCGCCTGATCGATCCCCGGCGCTGACTTGCCCTCGACCTTCATCCCCTCGGCAAGATAGCCGCGTTCCTGATGACCGCCGGAGGCCTTCACGAAGCGTCCGCCCATGACACTGCTGGTCTGGATGGAGAAGTCCGCATCCTTCGGCACCTTGGCATCGTGATAAAAACGCAGCTTCACGACGGCTTCCCCGTTCTCCACCGTGATGCCATCGACCATGCCTACTTCGACGCCGGCATAGTGGATCGGATTTCCCGGTTCTATGCCTTCCGCTTCCTTGAAATAGCCGGTCACATGAAATCCGCTCTTTCCAAAGATCACAAGGCTGGAAAGCTCGATCAGGATCCCGGCAAAGAGGAGTATCCCCGCAAGGGCAAAGGCTCCGACCTTTGCTTCCGTTGACCATTTCATCAGGCATCACCTTCTTTCAAAAAATCAGGATTCGATGGCAGACCGTTCATGAACTGCCGTACTCTTTCATCCTTCGATGCATATAATTCTTTAGCTGTCCCTACCGCAAGGAACGAGCCCTTATACAAAAAAGCCATGCGGTCCGCGATCATTTCCGCAGACTTCAGGTCGTGCGTCACGACGACGCTCGTCGCATGCAGGGCCTTTTGCGTCTCTTTGATCAAAAGGCTGATATCGGTCGAACGGATCGGATCGAGCCCCGCTGTCGGTTCATCATAGAGAATGATCTTCGGCTCGAGCGCGATCGCTCTGGCAAGGCTCACGCGTTTCTTCATGCCGCCGGACAGATTCGCCGGCATGAGATCTTCGATCCCATCAAGTCCGACCAGATGCAGTTTCTCCTTCACGATGGCATCGATCTTTTCTTCAGAAAGCCGCGTGTGCATACGCAGACCAAAGGCTACATTTTCTTTCACATTGAGAGAGTCAAAGAGCGCAGAATACTGAAAGACCATCCCCATCGAACGGCGCTCCTCATTCAGCTCCTCTTCGCTGAGCTGTCCCATATCCTTTCCGTTCACAAGGACTTTTCCGGATGTAGGGCACAAAAGACCGATGATGAGCTTTAGGAGCGTTGATTTCCCGGAGCCGGACGCTCCCAGGATGACCATCGTCTCTCCCTCCTTGATGGAAAGACTGACATCTTTCAAGATATGACGATCGCCAAAAGTCTGGTATACATGCCTGATATCAATCATAGGACGCCTCAAAACAGAATGGACGAGAGCAGGTAATTCGCCGCAAAAAGCATAATAATCGAATATACTACGGACTGGGTGGTCGCCTTGCCGACGCCTTCTGCCCCTGCCGTACAGGTCATCCCGCGGTCACAGCCGACAAGCGCGACGATCATACCGAAAATGACCGACTTGAAAACGCCGATGTACAGGTCAGAAGAAACACAGTACACATGAATGGAGTGCATGAAGGTATAGGAGGAGACGCCATGCGTGAGCGAAGCGACGATCATCCCGCCGCCAACGCCGATGGTGACACCAAAGACCGTCAGAAGCGGCAGCATCGTCATACAGGCGACGAGCCGCGGCACCACGAGATACCCCACAGGACTCACCGCAAGGCACCTTAGCGCATCGATCTGCTCGGTCACCCGCATCGTACCGATCTCAGCCGTGATGGCTGCCCCGACGCGGCCTGCAAGGACGACACCGCAGAGCACCGGTCCCAGTTCACGCCCCATGCCGATGGCTACGATCGCACCGACGGTGAAGTCTGCGCCATACTTTGTGAGCTCGCCCGCGATCTGTACGGAAAGCACCATGCCGGTAAAGAGCAGTGTCAATGCCACGATGGGAAAGGACAGCACGCCCAATGCCAGGCACTGCTTCATCGTCTCCCGCCCGCGGAATGCGCCGATCTCTTTCACCGCCGCCGCAAGGAGCAGGATCACCGCTCCCAGCTGATGAAAGATGCCGATGGTATAGCGGCCAAGCGTTTCTAAGAATGACGACATGGGTAGAGAGACCTCCTTTCGGGGAAAATGTGGTTTGAGGTTTGGTTTTTGTAGGGTTCAACAGGTTCAACGAGGATGGTGCGGCGCATTTCGTCATCCTGAGCGGAGAAAAACGTCGTGTGTTAAAAAATGGCTTATCTGAAATAGGAGAACTGAGTCGAAGGATCTAAGCGCCGCGGAGTTTAGGAGACTAGGAATGGCATCTGATGTCTATCGTCTCTTAGTCTATCAGTCACTCAAAGCGCAATCATAGCTGATGTCTTTTGCGAATCTTTTTCGTCTTTATCCGTTCCTTCCGTCTTCTTATCCTTATTCTCAAGCGTTTCTTTTTCCTTATTGCTCATCTCGATGGTGGCCTGCTGTTTGCTCTTTGCGAGCTTCTTCAAGGCTTTATCGCGTTCCGCTTGCGGCAGAACTTTGAAGGTGAATTGTCCGTCACCATAGATGACATAGTCTGTATCGATGGCGCTCTTCGGAGTCTCTTTTTCTCCGTCTTCTTTGAACCCGTCCTTATTCTTCAGATAGTCTGGATTTTCCGGTGCCTTTTTCTCCTGTATTTCTGCCTTTTTGCCGCTGTTTTCACCTTTGGAGATCATGCTGACCTCCGGATCTAGGATCTCCACGACGACCTGATTGTTCTGGTCTTCCTTCATCAGTCGGCTGTGCAGGTCATTGAAATCCTTGTACGTGCGGATGCGGTCTAAGATCTCATCCGTCAAATTGAATTTCTGCTGCTGGATGAGGTAGGGGAGCGGCACGACACCGCCGCCGCGGACTTCGAGGATCATATCTCCGTACGGCTGATCTTTCGGCACGGTGAATGTCAGGTCCTTATAGAAGACTTCTCCCCTGTAGGGAGAAAGACGCGCGCGTACATAGATGGTATCGCCCGGGCTCACGATGATCGGAGACGCCGAGGCATCGAGAAGCTGCGCGGTCTTTCGTTCACTCGTCACATGCATGTCGACCATAATGCTGCGAAGAGGATATTTTTCAAAACGGTTCTGCTCGAGAAGCCGTACCACATTGTAGAGCTCATCTACGCTTCGCTCCGCGATGTCTTTGGACGACCAGTACATATTGCTTCTGGTGAAAGGCTTCTGCTTCATATCCTCCGGGTAAAGCGTATAGGTGAAATCGACCGTCCCCTGTCCTTTACGATCCATGGCATTGCTGATCGCATGGTACACCGAAGTGACGGATAAGGTCGGCAGCAACGCTTCATTCGGGATCATGCGTACATGGAGATCTTCCTTCTTCTTCGTATCTTCATCGGTCACGGACGCATGAAGCGAGACAGCATGTGGAAGCTTCCCCATCATTCCGCCGATACCGGCTCCCCGGTCCTGATTGACCGTGCCGATCTCTGCACCGACGGATCCCAGCTTGAAGGGGATATTCTTGCTCGGGATGACGGTGAAGATATAGGAATTGTGCATGAAATAATCGGTATTTCCGCGATCCATGAACGGATGCCCGAAAGCCACCATGCGATCGCCGTCGACATAGGTGACCGTCCCGACAGCGCCGAGCTTGAGATCGCCTGTCACCATGGTTGCCGAGACGGCACTTCCCGGTTCAAGCGGCTGCGGCACATCATCCTGCGAGGCAGATGCGGAAGCAAATGGGACCATGTGGAAATCCTGCATTTTCCCTGTGAGGAAATCCATCGCATCCGGGGTGTATCCGCTCGCCATGAGGGGCGTCGTAAGCGGGATCAGGCCTTTGGAGGATGGCGGCGTAAGACCGGTGTCCTTTCCGTCATCGATGGTCCAGAGCTTCAGCATGTCACCGATCGGCGTCACCATACCGATGCGCCCGCCGGACTGTGGAAATCCATACGCCACTGCGCCGAGCAGCTTCCCATCAATGTAGACCGGACTGCCGCTCATCCCCTGCGCGATGCCTTCTGTCTGATCGATCAATGGTCCGGATACCTTCACCAGCACCAGATCTCCGCCGGTCGCTCCCTTATCTTTCATGATGCCCAGCACATCGACATCAAAGGTCTCGATCTTCGTACCATGTACGACGGTCTTGGCATAGCCATGCATACCCTCCTGTACTTCTGACACAGGAAGAAATTCCTGTGCTGCACAAGGCATCACGCAGGAAAGCGTGAGGCAGACAGCCGCTGCCAGATGCTTCATTGACTTTTTAAACCGATTGGGCATAGAATCCCCCTTACCGAAATATAAGTTTGAAATCAGAAATGGCGATTTCATCGGATACATCCGCATAGGTGCAGCAGGATTCCAATGAAAGGCAAAGGACAGGCCGTCTGGGGAGCGAAGAAGACGTGCCAGACTGCCGGCTCCTTTATTTGCTCTCCAGCACCGCTACGACGTCCTGTTTAGCGATCGTCTGGCCCTTCTGGACGCGGACCTCTTTGACCACGCCATCCCGATCGGCTCTCGCCGCCGGTACACCGCCGACCAGTGAGTCCACAGAGACCAGTACATCGCCTTCCTTGACAGGTGTGCCTGCCTCTATGACAGAAACGACCGTCCCATTCAGTACAGCCTGCTGCGAGACGTCCTCCGCAGACACGCTATATACACCGGCAGCCACAAGTGCTGCCAGCGCCAAGCCGATTTTCATCGCGTTTCTCATGATGTACCTCCCTGTGTTGTAAAATTCACATATAGGTATATTATATTTTACCATTTTATCTGCCTCTTGGCATGAAGAAAATAAAAAGGGACATAACAAATGAATGTTATATCCCCATGTATGTGTCGATGGAATGCGATCTGTTCCGCTTTTTCTCAGTGCAGATCCTGCAGTGAGTCTCTGAATGCATTGATATAGTTGAGCGAAGCCCCGGCACCGATGGCATTCACATAGGAAGGTCTCTCCGCTACCTTCGCTGCGATCCCGGTGATACGGGTGATCAGCTCATCGATGCCCTTTAGCTGAGACACCCCGCCGACCAGCATGATGCCCTGCTCTCGGATCGCTGCCAGAAGCGCCGGTGGCGTCCTCTGCAGCACATCCTGAATGTTTTTGAAAATCCTGTACAGGATCGGATTGATGGCATGCGCCACATCTTCAGCCGTTACGGCGATCTTGACCGGCGATCCCGATACGATGGAAAGGCCATATGTTTCAGCCACGCGCGGCGCCTGATCCAGATCCCAGTAGGCGCCCAGCGAGATCTTGAGGCTTTCCGCCTCTTTGCGGCCGATGCGGATATGATACTTGTCGCGGATAGCCGCCATGATGGCCTGATCCATTTCCAGTCCGGACTCCGGTGAGAAATGGCTGACCACGATCCCGTGTTTCGAAAGCACGGAAACCTTCGTCGAGCCGCCGCCAATATCCACGATCATCGCACCCTGACAGTTATCCCCCGTGAGCCCGAGACCCATCATCGCCGCGATAGGCTGATCGATGAGGACCGTCTTCCGTGCACCCATAGCCACAGCCGCTTCCAAAAGCGCTCTTCTCTGTACGCTGCCCATTCCCCGAGACACGCACATCATGAGACGCGGATGAAAGAACATCCCTTTCAAATACGACTGATTCACGATGGAGTTCAAAAGATAAGCCGCCCCGTTATAGTCGATGATCGCACTTCGCTTCATCGGATGGACGATCTCTATGTCCCGCGGCGACTTGCCCTCCATTTCCTCTGCCTTCGTACCGTAAGCGAAGAATTCCTTCGTCACGGCGTGGCGGGCGATCACAAAGGCTTCCGGAAATACGACGCCCTTATGCTTGACGTAAATCACTACATTCGACGTCCCGATATCGACGCCGATGTCTTCTGAACCGAAAGAGCCGATCCAGTCCAGAAGGGTCTTCTGCCCCGCCAGACGCTCTGCCTTCTCCGCCAGTGCTTTAGTCTCGATCGACACGGACAATGTCTGCTCCTAACCCCTGCAGCTTTTCTACAAGATGGTCATAACCACGATCAATATGATGAAGCTCGCCCACTTCTGTCTCTCCGTGCGCAGCGAGCCCGGCCAGTGTCAGTGCTGCCCCTGCACGAAGGTCCGTCGCTCTGACGAAGGCACCTGTCAGGAAGGGAACGCCCTCAACGATCGCACAGCGGCCTTCGACCTGAATGGAAGCCCCCATCCGCTGCAACTCGCCGGCATGCATGAAACGATTTTCAAATACCGTCTCTGTGATACGGCTGACGCCGCTGCCCACGGTCATGAGTGCCATGAACTGCGCCTGCAGATCCGTAGGGAAGCCCGGATAGGGCAGCGTCTTGATATCCGTAGAGCGGATATGCCCATCACTGATGACACGGACACTGTCGACATCCTTGATCACCTTGACGCCTGCTTCTCCCAGCTTGGCAAGGAGCGGCTTCAGATGTTCATTCAATACATTTTCGATCACGACATCACCGCCGGCCATAGCCGCTGCGATCATGAAGGTCCCCGCTTCGATACGGTCCGGAATGACTGTATGAGCGACGCCTTCCAGCTTCTTGACACCTTCCACACGGATGATATTCGTCCCTGCGCCTTTGATGTTTGCACCCATGGAATTCAGGAACGTCACGAGATCCACGATCTCCGGCTCTTCCGCCGCATTTTCAATGATGGTACGGCCTTCTGCCGTAGCAGCTGCCATGAGGATATTCTCTGTCGCGCCGACACTCGGGAAATCGAGATAAATGGTCGTGCCCTTCAGCCCCTTCGGTGCATATCCTTCGACATAGCCGTTGCCTACATTGATCTCTGCCCCCATGGCTTCAAAGGCTTTCAGGTGCAAATCAATCGGACGGCTACCGATCATGCAGCCCCCGGGAAGCGCGATCTTCGCATGCCCCATCTTGGCCAGAAGCGGTCCCATGATCAGGAAAGAGGCTCTCATGCGGCTCATAAGCTCATAAGAAGCTTCGGTCTTATTCACCCCGGATGCATCAAAAGTCAGGACATTGTCCTCTCTTTGAACTTTGACGCCCAAAGACTCCAATACACTGCAAATGGTCACCACATCATCGAGATTTGGTGCATCGACAATGGATGCCGGTGTCTCCGGCAAAAGTGTCGCTACAATGATAGGAAGAACGGCATTCTTTGCGCTGGAAACACGGACGTGTCCACGCAGGGGATGTCCACCATGAATTACTAATTTTTCCAAAAGGAATCACTCCTGTACTGATGAAATACTGAAAGCAAAGATCTATCTGATACCGCAGCCAAAAGGTGCGGCGCTGTCCTACAAAGGTCAATTATATGTATGATACCATAAAAAAACAAGGGATTTCAATGTGAAAATTGGATTAAGCCTCTGAGGGAAAGTCTGCCCATGGATTCGGGAGGAAAGAGGTCCGATGCCATGGGAGGAGCCCGCCGACTGCCCATCCTCTTTTACTGTTCCAGCGACTCGGTGACGCGCTTGACACTTTCCGAGTCTCCCAGAATGATGAGCGTATCCTGTTCCTTCATGTTCATATCCGGTCTCGGATTGACGAACATATCTCCTCCGCGCTTGATCGCAACGACGGTGATGTTATATTTTCTTCTGACGTCGGTATCGATCAGACTCTTGTTCACCCACTCCTGCGGCACATGAATGGAAAGAATGGTGATGTTGTTTTCCATCTCGATATAGTCAACGATGCCTGGGGAGATCAGATTGTGCGCGACGCGGACACCCATTTCCTTCTCTGAGTAAATGATCTTGTCTGCACCGATCTTCTGCAGCATTTTCCCATGAATGGGATCCAGGGCTTTGACGACGATCTTCTTGACGCCCATTTCCTTTAAAAGCAGTGTCGTCATCAGGCTGGCCGACAGATCGCCGACAGAAACGACAGCGATGTCCGCATTGCCGGCACCGATGGCTACCAGGTTCTTCTCATCGGAACAGTCCGCGCAGACCACGTAGCCCAGTGTATCTGAAAGATCTTGCACTACCTCTTCATCGATATCCATGGCCATGACGTCATAGCCCATCTTTTCCAATGTGACGGCGACACTGATGCCGAAGCGGCCCAGACCTGCCACGAAAAACTGTAATTTCTTTGCCATAGAGAGTACCTCGTGATGGATGATTCTATGCAATAATAAATGGTTCGATCGGATCTAGGGAAACACTGATTAAATCGTTATCGGATTTCATTCTTGGATTTTTATGCAGAGCGAGGAGACATTCGACGCGAATAGCGAGCTATTTAAGGAGGATGTCGACGACGCTATGTATAAAAATCCATATGAAATCTGATTCTGTGATTTAATCAGCGTTTCCCTAGAGGAGAGCTGCCCGAAGGCAGCATTTCTGCCCCTCTCCTTTTATCCGATGACTATATTTTCCTTCGGATACTTGATCTGACTCTTCGGACGGCCGGCAAAGGTGACGGCGAGCGTCATGACGCCGATACGCCCAATGAACATAGCGATCATGATGACGATTTTACAGGGGATATTCCACTCCGTCGTGAGTCCCATCGAGAAGCCGACGGTGCTGAAGGCGGAGACAGCTTCGAAGAGGGCATCCTCAAAATCGAAGTGGGACGCAGGCTCTAAGAGGAAGACCATCATCGCAGTGAGGAAGGTCAGTACCGTCGCCAGTGTAAAAACGTTCGATGCTTTCACCAGACATTCCGGATCGACCCGTTTATGGAAGATGACCACATCTTTTCTCCCGCGGATCCACGACCAGAGCGAGAGCAGAAGAAGTCCGATGGTGGTCGTGCGGATACCGCCTGCGGTCGAGACAGGCGCCGCTCCGATGAACATGAAGAGCATGATGATAAGCCCGGTCGCATTGTTCATGGCGTGGATATCAAAGAGAGTGAAGCCTGCCATGCGGGAAGAGATCGACATGAAGAAGGCACTCTGCCACTTTTCAGCCGTGCTGAGATGTCCCAGCGTCGCCGGATTATTGCCCTCCAGAAGAAAATAGACGATAACGCCCAGCGGAATCAGTATCATTTCCATGACCAGAATGAATTTGCTGTTCAGAGTCAGTGCGCTCCAGCTATGGTGCCTCAAAAGATCATCCAGCGCGATGAAGCCTACGCCTCCCAGAAACATCGAGATACAGACAACGGTACTGACCAGCGGATTGGCTGCCATTCCGGCGAATCCGACATCATTTCCCATGATATCCATACCGCAATTCGTGAAGGCAGAGACCGCATGCCAGTAGCCCTGATAAATGCCAATCCATCCATTCTGTGTGAAGAAATAGGCCGCAAGGATGCTGCCGGCACAAAACTCTATAGAGAGCGTCATCAGGATGATCTTCCGCACCAGCATCACCATACCAGATGGTGTCTGCAGATTGAAGGAATCCCGGATAAGGAGCCTCTCCTGCAGGCGGATCTTCCGCCCCCGGGAGATGCCGACCATGGCCATCATCGTCATGATCCCCAGACCTCCCACCTGCATCAGAAAGAGCACGACCAGCTGCCCGAAGATGGTAAAGTCAGTCTTCAGGTCAAACATGCTCATCCCCGTCACGCTGACGATACTGACAGACATAAAGAGCGCATCCAGGAAGGAGACTTCTTTCGTCCCTGTCTGCGAGATGGGCAGCATGAGGAGGAGCGCCCCAAACAGCATGAAGGCTGCAAAACCACCACAGATGAGGACGCCTCGATGAAGCTGGCTCAGCGCGTTAAATAATTTTCTCATCATGAAGTGCCTCTCCCATTGTAAAAGCGAATCACGCAAGGATCCGCAGCTATCTGTCGCCAGTGACGATCCACCAGCCGCTCATAAATATATTCTCCTTATTATACTATGCCCGCAAAAGAATTGACAGGGAACGCACACAAGTAAAAAGAGAAGTCCCATCGGCCTTCTCTTTTACCCGCAAGGAAAGCAGCACGCTATTCCCTGTTTCTCATATGCTCTTCGACCTGCGTTGCTGCGATAGCCCCCAGGATATCATGACGTGTGATGATTCCGACGAGACGCGCCGGCGGCTGCTCACCCTCACGCTCGACGCTAAGCTTCGCCTTTTCTACGACAGGCACCGTCTTCAGATGGTGATCCACCATGAGTGTCGTGATAGCCTCCATGTTCGTCTCCGGCGTGACACAGCGCACATCCGTCGTCATGATATCCTTCGCAGTCGTGGCGAGCAGCTTCCTGAAGGATTTCTCATACCGGCCAAAGCCGCAGTAGTACACTGTGCCGCCCAGCACATCGACATGCGGCGGAATCTTCGGCTGCACCTTCTTGTACAGAAGATCACCCTCGGAAACAATGCCAAGAAGCTCATTATCATCTCCCACGACCGGGATCGCAGACACAGGATGCGTCACGAAAAGTCCCACCAGCTCCTGTACGGTCGTATCCGGTGATACCGTGAACACATACTTCGTCATAAAGTCTTTCGCTTTCATAGATTTCATGATAAGGCCTCCTTGCAGGAAATACGAAAAATCGGCTCATATTGAGACAAATGAGGAAAACACTTTCTCTTTATATTTTAATTCTTTCGAGCCGGAACTGCAATAGGAGGGCTGGCGAAGAAGGCACCGGTTCTTGAGAAATGATTTTCCCGGGAAGCCTCTTTATAGATGGTACGGTTCATGCCGTATGATCTTCATCGCGCGATAGAGCTGCTCGGAGAGGATCAGGCGTGCCATCTGGTGCGTAAAGGTCATGGCACTGATAGAGATCTTGAGATCCGCCCGATGCCGGATGTTCTTCCCATTCCCATAGGGACCGCCGATCATGAAGTAAAAATGGCTTGTCCCGGTGACCATACGCCGTGAGATCCAGTCTGCCAATCCTTCCGAGGACATGGGATCCCCTCTGAGATCAAGCAGCACAAGGCAGTCATCGTCAGAGAGATACTTCAGCATCTTCTCTCCTTCTTTCTCCATCACCCTTTCCTTCATGGCAGGAGATGGATTCTCCGGCATTTTTTCTTCATCCTGTGCGATGATCTCCAGAGGTGCGATCGGCTTCAGGCGCTTCACGTACTCCTCGATGCCCTGCCGCATCCATTTTTCTTTGATCTTGCCGATGGCAAGCAGTGTAAATTTCATAACTCTTCCTTTTCTGCGGACCAATGCTGCAAGCGGAATGATGCCCCGAGATACCACCAAGGCCATGTCCATAGGACCTCTTTTTCGACAGGAAACCGCTCGTCAGATCGTTTCCTTACTTATTATTCTCCGGTGCAGCCGCAAGAAGGACATCCGCCTTGGCTTCTCTTCCCTGGTGTTCGTAGGTGATGGAGATCTTTTCCCCCGGCTTATGAGTATCGAGGATTTCCCGCATCTCCTTCATAGTATTGCACTCCTTCCCATCGATCGCAAGAATGTAGTCTCCCGGCTCAATGTCAGTCAGACTGATCGGGCTTCTGACCGCGATCTTCATGACGAGGACTCCCTTCTCGTGATCCCAGCTGTAACCGTAGCGGGCGGCAATGTCCTTGTCTGCTGCATACACGCCCAGATAGGCGCGCGTCACTTTGCCATGGTCTATGAGCTGCGAGATGATGCCCTTTGTCTGATTGATCGGGATGGCAAAGCCCATGCCTTCGACCCCTTCTTTCGCGATCTTCGCACTATTGATCCCGACGACCTTTCCATCAGCGGTGACGAGTGCCCCGCCGGAGTTGCCCGGATTGATGGCCGCATCGGTCTGAATGAGCTTGAAACGCTGGTCGATATCATCGAGGCTTCTGTTCAATGCGCTGATGACGCCGACCGTTACGGTTCCCTGAAATTCAAGGCCCAATGGATTCCCGATCGCGATCGCCGTTTCTCCGACCTGCAGGCCATCAGAGTCTCCCAAAGAAGCTACGGGGAGATCGTCACTGCCTTCGATCTTGACGACAGCAAGATCGGTCGACGGATCCGTCCCCACCACTTTGCCGGAAACTGTCTTTCCGGAAGAAAGCGAGACATTGACCTCCTTGCTGCCGGAGACGACGTGGTTATTCGTCACGATGTAGCCTTTCTTGTCAAAGACCACACCCGATCCTACGCTTTGCCCAACTTCGACGCGGCGGTTAAACATATCGCGATCATATACCTTGGTCGTGATGCCGACGACCGCCGGTCCGACCTCTTTCACCGCCTGCACGATCGCCGTATTGCGGATGGCCGGCAGCTCCTGCAGCTTCTTATCCGCCCCCTGCGGTACCTGGTACGAGGAAGAAGCTCCGTCCTTCTTCGGGATCGCCGGAAACTCGCCGAAGAAACAGCCTCCCGCGCCGCCGATGACGAGCAGAGCAAGTGCTGCGGCGAAGAGCTTCATCCGTCCCTTGCGTGATCCTGTGATCTCTTTCTGCATGGCTTCCCCATGCTCTTTCAGCTGCTGATCCAAGTCTTCTCTATCCATGATGAGTACCTCTATTCATTTCTGTGAAATCTATCACACGATCTGTCCTTTGGGTCTATCAGACCCGATGGAACCAACGGAAACAAGATCGCAATCCGCTCCCTGCTCCCCGTCCGCCAGAGTCCCCTCTCCTAATGTGTTCCCCATTATAACATACCTGCCCCCAAAAAGAAAAAGAAGCTGCCGAAGCAGCTTCTTTTGGTAAGCATTATTTCGCAATATCCGTCGCGCGGGTCTCGCGGATGACGACCACCTTGACTTGCCCCGGATACTGGAGTTCCTTTTCGATCCGCTGGGAAATATCATGCGCCAGAATGACGGCCTGATCCTCATTGACCTTCTCCGGCTTCACGATGACACGCAGCTCACGTCCTGCCTGAATGGCATAGCAGCTGGCCACGCCTAGGAAGGATTTCGCAATATCTTCGAGCTTCGTAAGTCTCTTGATATAGTTTTCCAATGTCTCTCGGCGGGCACCCGGGCGGGCAGCGGAGATCGCATCAGCCGCAGCGACCAGTACAGACTCGACACAAGTCGGCTCTGTATCCCCATGATGGGAAGCAATGGCATTGATGACCTGCGGCGATTCATGATATTTCTGAGCGAGCTCCACGCCGAGTTCTACATGCGTCCCCTCCTGTTCCCGATCGACAGCCTTGCCGATATCATGAAGCAGACCCGCTCTTCTGGCAAGCTCTACATCGGCTCCCACTTCAGCCGCCAGGATGCCGGAGAAATAGGAGGTATCAATACAGTGCTGCAGGACATTCTGCCCATAGCTGGTACGATACTTCAGACGGCCAAGCGTCTTGATCAGTTCAGGATTCATACCGCGGATTCCGCATTCCATGACAGCCTGTTCACCGGCTTCACGGATCGCCTTATCCACTTCTTTCTTCGTCTTCGCCACGACCTCTTCGATGCGGGCCGGATGGATACGGCCATCCTTGACAAGACTTTCCAGCGCAAGACGCGCGACTTCACGGCGGATCGGATCAAAGCACGACAGGATGACAGCTTCCGGAGTATCATCAATGATGAGATCGACACCGGTCAGCGTTTCGATGGCACGGATATTTCTGCCTTCACGACCAATGATGCGTCCCTTCATCTCTTCGTTCGGAAGAGCCACGACGGAAACCGTGGTCTCTGATACGGTATCGGCCGCATTTCTCTGAATGGCAGCCGCGATGATCTCTCTCGCTTTGGTATCCGCACTGCTCTTGGCTTCCTCGACCGCATCACGGATGCGAACAGCCTTCTCATGCGTCAGCTCCTCATCCACACGGGACAGGATCATTTCCTTCGCCTGTTCACGGGACAGCTGAGAGATCTCTTCCAGCTTCGCCTGCTGGGACACATACAGGGCATCGACTTTTTCTTTCTGGGCCTTGACCTGATTTTCTTTGCGGTCCAGCTGTGATTCACGCTGTTCCAGATTGCTGCTGCGCTGATCCAGATTATTGTCCTTCTGTACCAGACGCTGCTCGTACTTCGCCAGCTCATCGCGGCGATCCTTATTTTCCTTTTCCATATCCTCGCGGAGCTTATGGATCTCCTCACGGGTCTGTACCAAGGTTTCTTTCTTCAGCGTCTCCGCTTCACGAGACGCTGTATCCAGCATCTTTTTCGCATCCTCTGCGATCTGCTTCGCTTTTTCCTCTGCAGAACCGATCCGGGCTTCTGCGATGCGCTTGCGCAGCAGGTAACCGATCCCCGTACCGCAGACAGCCGCTGCGATACCACAGAGAATGACGTAGAGTAAAACTTCATCCAGTGTCAAATGGTTCACCTCTCTCTTTCTGATTTTATTATTTTAAGACAGGAAATACGTAGCTCCGGGTAAGCCGGAAAGTGCAGGCCGTGGTAAATGGTCTTTCATCCTTCAAGAGAAAAGGTTCCTATGACACAAAACATCCTTTGCAAAAAATTTCAGCAGGTGATGATGGCGAAAAGGCTGACAGATGGCCTTTATCTATAATAAGAATCCCTCCGCTCGCGGAGTTCTCACTGGGCTTGCAGCTTGCATGCTGATCCATCGGGGACGCTGCACATACGGCGGGCATCGTATCACGATGATTTAAGCACTGCATCAATTTTAAAATGTTTATTTTTTATTGTCAAGGTTGAGATAGAGAGCAGGGTAGCCCGTAGGGCGTGCCGCCCTTTGATTCCATTTAAAAACGTCACGCTTTCTAGTTAGGAATTAGGAGTTAGGAGTGGTGGTGCGGCGCATAAAAATCAGAAGCGCCGCAGAATTTTGATAGCGCTTCGCGCCATCGTCAGCTCGAGCGTAGTAGAGATCTTTCTTGCAGAACTGTCAGCGTTCTAACTGCGCTATTTCAATCACCGCTTGCTTTTAATCTCTAGTCACCAGTCACTTGTCACTTGTCACTCGGGGCTCCTAATCCCTAGCTACTCATCACAAGTCACCAGCCCCCTAACTCCTTCTGCCTCCCCCGAAGAGAGACCATACAAAAAGAGCCGCCACCGCTGCCCAGGACATATGGTAATTCATGATCCCAAGATCCGTCATGATATTGATCACCGTAAGCCCCAGCATGAAGAGCATATTCGCCCGCAGATCGATGCCCCGCTCTCTTCGAAGGATCAGGTACGAGATCAAAAGGATAGAGAGATGCACACCAAAGACCGCGTACAGATAAAACATGAGCGGCGTCATCTGCAGGATGAATCCGCCAATCAGCATAATGCCAATGATCCACATCCAGCCATTTGTCATAAAGTTCCTCCCATGCCGGTTATATAAACCTTCGTGTCAAAGGTAAGGAAATGCTGATCCGTTCAGCATTTCCTTACACCAAGATCAGAGATCGCCAGGGCTAAGACTCAGTCTCCTTGACATCTCCATCCTTTTCGGGGATCCAGAGCTTCTGTTCCGGATAATGCCAGAGAAATTCATAAGAGGGAAGCCAGCGCTTGCCGAAAGCATGCATGGCGACGAGGAGCTTCGGCTCTACCCTTTCAAGATATGCCATGACGCCCCACTCGCGGGCTGCCTGCTGCCTCGCATCCACCGGGAAAAAAGCCACATCGACCTGTCTTTCGGAAAAACGGGACAGCTCATGGAAGAAATCCCGCCTGGCGGCCAGATTATCCGCCGCCGGTTCGCCGGCCCAGTGCCACCAGTTCAGATCTCCCGCGTGGAAGATCGTCTTGCCCCCGCTTTTGACCAGAAACGAGCCCCCCTCATCTGTCGAGCCATACATAGTGACCGTCAGATCGCCGATCGTCAGCGTATCTCCGGGGACCATAAGATGCTTCTTTTCTTCCCTGTCCATCGTCAGCCAGCAGTTCTTATGCATGATGTAGGCCTCTGCCCGCTCTTCCCACCTTCGTATATCGCGGTTGAAATGATCGGCATGGTAATGACTCACGAAGAAATACAATTTCTTCGTGGAATCCTTGAGAAGCTTCTCCAGCCGGTTCTCCGGGTCTTTATAGAAATCAAAAACAAGAAGGCTTGTCTCATTTTCATAGATGAATCCGCTGTGATGCAGAAAATAAATGATATCGCTCATAAGCACTGTCCTCCGATATTGAAAGATTCGTACGTATTTATAGATTTTACCTGTGATGAAAAGCAGAACTATTTATAGTATAATAATTATAATTGTTGTATAATTACCTCATCAACAGCGTATATATAGTATGGTAGCCGTAAGGTCAGCATACGGAGCAGGAAACGGAATCCAGCAGAAATACAGCGTATTTGCCAGAGATCTGCCTGCTGCCGCTTCTGGCACCAATTATACCATACCTGATGGGATTTATATATTTTTCAGATTTTCTTTGACCTTTGTCCTTAAATTGTGTACAATGTTCATTGTGTCTTTTGCAGAAAACAGGAGGTCCTTCTTATGATTATCCATGATGAAGCCCATTGTCGATTTCTACAGGAAGACCCGAAAGGAACCGCCTATATGGAGTATACCTGCGCGGGAAATATTCTCACCGTCACCCATACAAAAGTCCCCGATGCCCTCGCCGGACGCGGCATCGCCGGAAAGCTGGCTTCTGCCTTCTATGAATGGGCCAGCCGCCATCACTACATCATCCACTCCGAATGCTCTTACATGAGTCATTGGATGGAAAAAAACAAGTGACTTGTGACTGGTAGCTAGGGATTAGTGGCTAGGGATTAGGGATTAGGAGTCTCAAGTGACTGGTGACTAGTGACTGGAATGCCAGCTCATGGCATCGCCATTATCTATACTTCTTATATTTCTTATACTTCGCGGCGCTTCAGATTTTTTATGCGCCGCACCACCATTTCGCATTTCTCATTTCTAATTTCTCATTCATGCGAGACTTTCATCTACAATCAAGGGGGGCGGCACGCCCCAAGGGCTAACCCTGAACCCTGAACCCTGAACCCTGATGCACTTGTCAACAAAAATTGGACACGAAACTAAAAAAATTAGGCATAAAAATTGAATACTTGTACAAGATACAGTGAATCTTCCAACATCGTCTCGGGAACCGCCAGACACTTTATGCCAACTACAACTTGAATAAGTTCAGCATTTAGAAATATGGCGTTCTCGGTACTGCTTCGGCGTCAAGTAGCCCAGTGTATAGGCTGGCCTATATTCGTTAAAGAAATGGATGTAATCATCCACCTCTTCCGCGATGGACTTCTCTCCGGTCACGTGCAAGTCCATGAACATCTCGGCCTTAATCCATCCATTGACAGATTCCATTGCAGCGTTATCTGTCGGCGTTCCGGCACGTGACATCGACCGGGTAATGCCGTACATGGGCAGCAGGTCGTTGTAGGCCTTAGATGCGTAGACAGATCC
>ENA-OUQH01000374-OUQH01000374.1-human-gut-metagenome-genome-assembly--contig:-NODE-374-length-34392-cov-4.425081_pt1 | contig 34392 bp, 26 predicted proteins | sample MGYA00237948_ERZ548828 | MGnify/ENA primary metagenome ERZ548828 (study PRJEB26490, sample SAMN05194711) | human gut metagenome | biome: terrestrial biome; feature: human-associated habitat; material...
TGTGTCAAGTGCGCGCAGACACAAATCTCGCAATTGAAAAATGTTATTTTTCAATCTTTTCTCCATTTCGGAGCAGCTGGTGTGAAAAAAGCGTTGTGCCTCTTTTCCGGCTGCTCTCAGGTCTACTGCGGAACGGGCAAAACAGCAGACCGCCCCGGTTTTGTGATTGTGAATGATCTGAATTATTTTAACATACTCTCAGTTTGAGGGCAACGGATAGAGAAAAATTTACAGCCATCGGAACGTCTTTTGGGATCGTTCCGGTGGCTGTTGATTCATGACAATAGAATGCTCGCAGAGCGTGCATTCTATTGTTTTGTTGCTTTACTCAGCTGCAGTCGGTTGTTTTTCAGAAAGTGTGACCAGGATCAGTCCGACCGCAAAGAGGAGGATCAGAGACAGCACGCCGTATTTGGAGTTGTGGAAAAAGTATGCACAGAAGGAAATGATCAGCGGGCCGAAGAAGTCCGCAAACTTGCCGAATACGTCAAAGAAGCCGAAGTATTCGCTGGATTCGTCCTTCGGGATGATTTTTCCGTAGTAGGAACGGGACAGTGCCTGGATGCCGCCCTGACAGATACCGACAGAAACCGCCAGGATCCAGAATTCCAACTCGGTGTCAAGTCCGTAGCCGAACAGGCAGATTGCCATGTACATGACGATGAAGAGCTTGATCATACGCATGGAGCCGAACTTCTTGGCAAGTGTTCCGCTCAAGATGGAGCAGGGGAAGGCAACAAACTGGGTTAAAAGCAGGGCGAGAACCATAGCATTGGAATCGATGCCGACTTCTCCGCCATAGGTGGTTGCCATGGAAATAATTGTGTAAACACCGTCGATATAGCAGAAATATCCTATGATAAAGAACAGCATCCGCTTGTCTTTTGCCAGCTTTTGAAAGGTTGCACCGAGGCGTTTAAAGGTAGCAGCAAAAACATGGGGCTCATGAGGCAGGGAATATTGCTGGTGCACATTTTTGTACAGCGGAATCGACATAATGATCCACCATACCATCGTGATGACGAAGGAAATCCGTGTTGCCGTAACCATAGGAAGACCGATGGTATCGCAGTTTAAGATCAGGAGCAGTCCTGCAACGAAGGGAATGCAGCTGCCGATATAGCCGAATGCATAGCCGCAGGTGGAAACCCGGTCCATCCGCTCATCTGTCGTAACATCGATGAGCATAGCATCGTAAAAAATATTGCAGGCGGCATAGCCGATCCTGGATATGATAAAGAAAATCAAAAAGGACAGCCATCCGGGTGCGAATGTGAAAAGGAAACCTCCGGCGATGGCGATGACGAAAAAGATCGTGAAAATTTTCTTCTTCATATTTTCGTAGTCTGCAATTGCACCGAGAACGGGGGAAAGCAGGGCGAGGATCAGGATGGAAATGCTGGTTGCGCTGCCCCAGAGGGAGGTGGCGGAGGTGCCGCTCATGCCGGAGCCCTCTGCCAGACTGCGGAAATAGATGGGGATTGTCGCAGTAACGATCATAATAAAAGCGGAATTAGCCACATCGTAGAGAATCCAGCTCTTTTCCGCTTTGTTGAGCCGTTGGGAGGAATCTTTTGTTTCTTTCATATGAAATACTCCTTTGTATTTTATTCATGACGATAGAATGCACGCTCTGCGAATATTCTATTGTATGAAATCCTGATTTTATTGTAGAGGATGAGCGGAGGGAAAGCAACGAAGAATCTATATTTTGTGAAAATAATACAAAGGAGAAACATAAAACACAGATCCCCTTTACAGCGTATTTGCATTTCTTACTCTCCGTGCCGGTTTACATAACTATTTTCAAATTTCGAATACACGATCGTCTGTGCGTGGTACAGGCTGTAATATCCGGAAAGCATGTAGCTGACGGCGATTGCGATCAGGTAGTAATAAGCGTGGTCGAAGCCGAACAGCTCGAAGCTGATCAACAGCGCGGTGATTGGGCAGTTTGTCACGCCGCAGAAAACAGAAACCATGCCGATTGCGGCACATAGCGGAGCACTTGCACCTGTCAGGATGGCAAACAGACAGCCGAATGTTGCACCGGTAAAGAACGAGGGCACAATTTCGCCGCCTTTAAAGCCTGCACCGATGGTGAGTGCGGTGAAAAGAATTTTCAAAAGAAAGGCAAATGCCGCAGTTTCTCCGTGTAAGGCGCGTTCGATGATATTCATGCCAGGACCGAGGTAGTCGTCGGTGCGCAAAAGAAGCGAAAGCAGGATAATAATGACACCGCCTGTAAATGCGCGAACAAACGGGTTCGGAAAAAATCTGGCATAAAGGGCCTTGATGACGTGCATGGTTTTGCAAAACAGGATGCTGACAAACGCGCACAGGACGGCGAGCAAAATCACGCGGGCGGAACCGCCGAGGTTTAATGTGGCATCCGATGAAATCGCAAGATTTTCAAAGGGAGCGTGAAATGCTTTGGCAAGCATATAGGCAGTCAGGGAAGCCCAGATGCAGGGAACGAGCGCCGCATAGTACATGATACCGATGCTGGCGATTTCCATTGCGAGAAAAGCAGCTGCCATGGGGGTTCCGAACAGGGCGGAGAAGGCAGCGGAAATACCGCTCATGAGCATGATTTTTTTATCCTTTTCATTAAAACGGAGCTTTTCCCCGATCTGTTCCCCGATGCTGCCGCCAATCTGCATGGCAGCGCCCTCACGTCCGACGGAGCCGCCGCACAAAACGGTCAGGATGGTGGAAACAAAGATCAGAAAGCTCATGCGAAGCGGAATATGAGCTTCTTTATGGATGCTGTTGATAACAGTGTCTGTGCCGGCATTATTTTCATAGTGAAAAAAACGATACAGAAATACGATGGCAAGTCCGGCAACAGGTAAAAAGAGCACAACCCAGAGATGGGCATGTCTGAAATCGACTGCGAATTTCAGCCCAAAATTAAATATAGTGCTGACGGATCCGACAACGAGTCCGGTCAGGGTTGAAATAAGCATCCAGCGAAGAAACTGGAAGAGGTTGCTTGCACTGGAGAAAAAAGGATTGTTTGCAAGCTTGGAGCGCAGGCGGGCTTCTTCGGCCTGCAGGGAGGAGATGGGTTCCATGAAGAACCTCCTTTCGGGTGGTAGTGGTTTATCTGAACAGTATTGTATGATGTCGTGGTCAAAAGCCCCCGACCTTGATGCCTGCGGATTGTTCCGTGCTGCGCACTCCCACAATCCTGCCCGATAGTCGCATATCGTGGGATTATCATCCCACTTTTATGCTCCTATCGGGGCGGGTCAAAAGGTCTTTCACCCACCTATGAGCAAGCTCATGTGGGCTTAGACTTTTTGACCCTGGCATCATTGTATATCGGAATGGGGAAAATGTAAATTGTTCGAAATGCGGTATTCTTAAAGATGCCGAATGCCTGCAGAGAATGCTTTTCGCGAAGAACCTGCCTCTCTGCCTGGCGCTGTGCCGTGAGGTTGATTCCGGAAATCCACCTAACAGCTCACGTTCCCGGAAAAAAGGAGAGGGCGCCGGTTTTCCGACGCCCTGAAAGGAGAAAGTAGTGTGAGGTTGAAATAGTTCAATCTGCACCGAATATAAGAGAATGTCTGTCTCAAAAGCCCAATGTTAAGGCTCAACAATGTGTCCTGCATGATCCAGGGCTTCCTGAATCGCTTTTTTGACCTCAGGATCTTTTTCCTGGGACATCTGATAACGGACACGCGTATTTAAATAATCCGTATTCAATTTTGCAGCAACACAACATGCCTTGGTACGGATCGCAGGATCTTCATGTTCCAGATAATGTGTAATCTCATTGAGGGAATCCTCGTCGGCAATGTCGCCGAGTGCTTCCAGTGCTGCGCAGATCACTTCGGCATCGGAATGCTTACCCTCCATCAGTTTAATAATAGAAGCTGTTTTATGCTTCGTATCAAGTTTGTGGATTTTTTCAATTTTGCCCTGATCACTCATAGTAGTCCTCTTTTCCGAGCGAGCGGTTCGTTTTTGCGAAGGTTCGTTCCTATTGATAAATACTAATGTAGTCCAAAACTGTGTCGATTGTGTGAAAATCCGATTAAAAAAAGATAAAATCGGAGAATCGCTTTAAATGTGCCGTTTGCTCCAGGAAAATCTTCCCATTCCGCTTGACAATGCCGCAATTCGGGTTTTATAATCTATGGCATCGGAATGCACACGCATTCCAGCCTCATAGAAACAGGTTATAAAAAGAAAGACTGTGACGAAGACAGTAAGCCATCGTTGAAAGCTGCAGCGAGCCGGTGCAGGTGCAAGACCGGTGCGAGTAGAGTTGGTTGAAAATCCCTTCCGAGTTGTGCGGTCAAACGGTATTCGGGGCAGGTCCGGTTTCCGAAGAGCAGAAGCTTTTGCAGGAAACACAGGATCAGGGTATCTGGTAGGCAGCAACGTCAGTTTCCGGCGTTATCGGAGCGCATATTTCCCGGCAGAGTTGATTTGCAGCGGGCGTATGTTGTAACGGGTGGTGAAACGAAGTCACGAACAAGTGCCTCGTCCCTTTACAGGGGCGGGGCTTTTTTATTTCAAAGGAAAGGAACAAAGCCATGTACAACAAAGTTGACACAAACTTGAATTTCATGGAACGCGAAAAGAACGTTGAACAGTTCTGGCGTGACAATGATATTTTTAAAAAGAGTATGGAACAGCGCAAGCAGGGTCCGACCTATACATTCTATGACGGACCTCCGACTGCAAACGGCAAGCCGCATATCGGACATCTGGAAACCCGTGTTATCAAGGACATGATTCCCCGTTACCGCACCATGAAGGGCTATTATGTACCCCGTAAGGCAGGCTGGGATACCCACGGACTTCCGGTTGAGCTGGAAGTGGAAAAGCTGCTGGGTCTGGACGGCAAGGATCAGATCGAACAGTACGGACTGGTTCCTTTTATTGATAAATGTAAGGAAAGCGTCTGGAAGTACAAGGGTATGTGGGAAAAATTTTCCGATACCGTTGGTTTCTGGGCAGATATGGACAATCCCTACATCACCTATGATGATAACTATATCGAATCCGAGTGGTGGGCATTAAAGCAGATCTGGGACAAAAACCTGTTATACAAAGGCTTTAAGATCGTCCCCTACTGTCCTCGCTGCGGAACACCGCTGTCTGCACAGGAGGTTGCGCAGGGCTATAAGGACGTCAAGGAACGTTCTGCAGTCGTTCGCTTCAAGGTAGTCGGCGAAGACGCTTATTTCCTGGCATGGACAACCACGCCGTGGACCCTGCCCTCCAACGTTGCGCTTTGCGTAAATCCGAACGAAGCATACTGCAAGGTAAAAGCTGCTGACGGTTATACCTATTATATGGCAGAAGCTCTGCTGGATACCGTTCTTGGCAAGCTGAATGCGGAAAATCCGGAAGCTCCCGCTTATGAAGTGCTGGAAACCTACACCGGCAAAGATCTGGAATACAAGGCATATGAGCCGCTGTTTGACTGTGCGGTGGATATTTGCAAAAAACAGAATAAGAAAGCCTACTATGTAACCTGCGATACCTACGTTACTCTGACAGATGGTACCGGCGTGGTTCATATCGCTCCTGCATTCGGTGAAGACGATGCAAACGTAGGCAGAAAATATGATCTTCCGTTCGTACAGCTGGTAGACGGCAAAGGTGATATGACCAAAGAAACTCCCTGGCCGGGTGTATTTGTAAAGAAAGCAGATCCCCTTGTCCTGCAGGCTCTGGAGGATGCGCACCTGCTGTTTGCGGCTCCGAAGTTTGAGCATAGCTATCCTCACTGCTGGAGATGCGACACGCCTCTGATCTACTACGCAAGAGAATCCTGGTTCATCCGCATGACGGCAGTCCGCGACGAACTGATCGCAAATAACAATACGGTAAACTGGATTCCGGAATCCATCGGTAAAGGACGTTTCGGCGACTGGCTGGAAAACGTACAGGACTGGGGTATTTCCAGAAACCGTTACTGGGGAACTCCTCTGAACGTATGGGAGTGCTCCTGCGGACATATGGAATCCATCGGCAGCCGTCAGGAGCTGTTTGAAAAATCCGGCAACGAAAAGGCGCTGACTGTAGAGCTGCATCGTCCTTATATCGACGAGATCACAATGAAGTGCCCGGACTGCGGCGGCACCATGCACCGCGTTCCTGAAGTAATCGACTGCTGGTTTGACTCCGGCGCGATGCCTTTTGCACAGCATCATTATCCCTTTGAAAATCAGGACGTATTTAAGAGACAGTTCCCGGCACAGTTCATTTCCGAGGCTGTTGACCAGACAAGAGGCTGGTTTTACTCTCTGATGGCGGAATCTACGCTGCTGTTTAACCGCTCTCCTTTTGAAAACGTTATCGTTATGGGTCACGTTCTCGATGAAAATGGTCAGAAGATGAGTAAGTCCAAGGGCAATGCGGTGGATCCCTTCGAAGCCCTGGAAAAATACGGCGCAGATGCAAACCGTTGGTATTTCTATACAGTATCCGCTCCCTGGATTCCGAAGCGCTACAGCGGCAAGGCAGTTATGGAAGGTCAGCGTAAGTTCATGAGCACGCTGTGGAACTCCTATGCGTTCTTTGTACTGTATGCAAATATCGATAATTTCAATGCGACAGAGCATACACTGGAATATGATAAGCTTTCCGTTATGGATAAATGGATTCTGTCCAGACTCAACACCATGGTAAAATCTGTGGATGAAAACCTGGATCAGTACCGTATCCCCGAAGCTGCAAGAGCACTGCAGGATTTTGTGGATGATTTAAGTAACTGGTATGTAAGAAGAAGCCGGGAACGTTTCTGGGCAAAGGGCATGGAGCAGGATAAGATCAACGCTTACATGACACTGTATACAGCGCTTGTGACAACTGCCAAGGCTGCAGCCCCGATGATCCCGTTTATGACAGAGGATATTTACAGAAACCTCGTCTGCAGCGTAGATGCAAGCGCTCCGGAAAGCGTTCATCTGTGCGACTTCCCGACCGTGGATACCGCTATGATCGATGAGAAGCTGGAAGAGGATATGAAAGAGGTTCTGGAAATCGTCGTTATGGGACGTGCGTGCCGCAACACGGCAAACATCAAGAACCGTCAGCCTATCGGCACGATGTTTGTCAAAGCCGACAAGCAGCTGTCTGATTTCTATCAGGAAATCATTGAAGACGAATTAAATGTCAAGAAGGTAGTCTTCACAGATGACGTGCGTGACTTTACTGCATACACCTTCAAGCCTCAGCTGCGCACCGTGGGACCCAAATACGGCAAACAGCTTGGCGGCATCAAAAAGCATTTGGATGAGCTGGATGGAAATGCTGCAATGGATGAGCTGGAAAGCGTTGGAGCACTGAAATTTGACGTGAACGGCACAGAAGTGGAGCTGACCAAAGAGGACCTGCTGATCGATATGGCTCAGAAGCCCGGTTATGTATCTGAGGCAGACAACTACATGACAGTTGTTCTGGACACCAACCTGTCTGAGGAGCTGCTGGAAGAGGGCTTTGTATACGAAGTCATCAGCAAGATCCAGACTATGCGTAAGGATGCAGGCTTTGAAGTGATGGATCACATTAAGGTTTCTGTCTGCGGCAATGAGAAGGTAGAAGGCATTGTTGCACGGAATGAAGCAATGATCGCCGGCAAGGTTCTGGCGGATGCGTTCGTCGGTGAAGAGGCGCTTGCAGTCAGCAAGGAGTGGAACGTTAACGGAGAAACCGTTACCATCGGTGTAGAAAAAGTAAACGCATAAACAGCGCAAGCACGCGGCACGGGCAGGGCGGTTGAAGCGCCAGCCTGCCGTCAAATGGCTCTGCACGTGTCATGCGCAGCATCGGAAGGCTGGAAGAAGTGCAGCTGTCTGATGCCAATATGCGAATAAAAAATCCCGGAGCAGGATGCTGTCTGGCAAATATTTGCTGAGAAGACATTCTGCTCCGGGTTTTTTGTGCCTTTGCCGGATGGCGTGGGGCGTTGCATCAAGCCTGCGCCCTCACTCGTCCCGCGTCAGCTTCCGAATCCAGTTGCCGTAGTTGGATTCCAGAAAGGCGGGCACGCATTTAAAAATCTGATCTGCGTTCAGACACCAGACCACGACGGTCGGGGATGCATGCATCACAAACGCCATGAAAAACGACAGCGGCAGGACGATGCACCAGATGCTGATCAGGTCCATTTTGACGACGAAAAGTGCGTTCCCGCCGCCGCGGATGATGCCGTTATTGGTGGGCATCTGATAAGTCATGCCGACGCAGATGACACTCAGGATGATGAGAAAAGTATTTGCCATTTCCTTTGTGGCAGGCTGCAGATCGTAGATCGAGAGGATCGGGATACGGATGAAAAACAGTGTAATGCCGGACAGTACACCAATGCATAAAAACAGACGCTGCAGCAGTTTGGAATAGTGTTTTGTCAGCGGGATGTCACCGGAGCCGACTGCTTTTCCGATCATGACGGAGGCTGTGGAGGAAGCACCGACGGCGGTGGATTTGATGAGCATGTAAAGGGTCGAGGCAACGCTGTTTGCCGCGATGGCAGCAGCTGTCATATGCCCTAAAATAACGGTCTGCAGGGCGGTATTGACGCCCCAGAGTCCATTCGTGATGAGCATAGGGGCTGTTGTTTTGAGGTAATCCTTCGTCAGAACCGGATCGACATGGAAGTAATTGGAAAAATGCAGCCCGAGCTTTTTGCCTGCGCTGCGGAAAAGGTAAACAAGCAGAACGATAACCTCCAATATGCGGGCGGTTAGCGTGCCGATCGCCGCACCGCGGATGCCCAGCTGCGGGAATCCGAAATGACCGAAAATCAGAAGATAGTTAATCGAACAATTGACAAGAAGTGCCATACAGGAAAGCCGGAACGCAATGCCGACAATTTCCACACTTCGAAGGGTTGCGAGCAGAATCTGTGTGATTGCAAAGAACAGGTAAGTAAAACGGATAATACTCAGATACTGTGCGCCCTGTTCGAGGATGGCGGAATCCGTCGTGAAAATCCGAAGCGCCTGTATCGGGAAAATGCTGACCAGCAGGAATAAAACTGCAGAAAGCAAAAGCCCGAAGTGCATGGCGGATGCGGCGATTTTGCGCAGCGGGGAAAGCTGCTTTTTGCCCCAATACTGGCTGCCGAACATGACGAGTCCATCGCCCAGGGCAGTAAGCAGGCACTGATAGACGAATTGAATCTGATTGACGGCTGCAGCACCGGACAGTGCGGATTCACCGTAAGCTCCGAGCATCATGTTGTCGGCGAGATTGACGGAAAGCGTCACGACATTCTGCAGGACGAGCAGCGGATACATGGAAAAAAACGCCTTATAAAAAGCGGAATCGGACGGCTTTTTAGAATGGAATCCGAAGCGGCTGAGCCGGGAATCGGACAAATTTTGACTGGAAATGGATTGTTCCTGTTGCATGGGAGTGACCTCTTTCGTAAATACATTTTTTGCGGGCGGGAAATCTGCCTACACAGTCGCGCCATTCGCAGCTTCCTGCAGATAGATTTTTCTGCGAGCAGAAAATTTATCCACAGAAAGCTATGAGTAAGCTACGAGTGCACTGTACCACGTTTTGCCATGTAAAAACAATGGAAAAAAACAACTTCTTGCACGAATGCAGGGGGAGAATTATAATAGAAATGGCGTTTTGGCAGTTTGTGAGCAGAAGTTAGAGAAAACTGACCAAAATGACCGCAGCAGAAATGAGGATTGCAATGAATTTACTTTCCATAGAACATTTGTCAAAATCATACAGCCGACGGCAGCTGTTTGACGATACGTCGTTTTTTCTGCAGGAGGGCGAAAAGGTCGGGATCATCGGCATCAACGGAACCGGCAAGTCCACGCTGTTAAAAATCATGGCGGGGCTGGAAGAGACGGACGAGGGTACAGTGACGAAAGCGAACCATGCGGTGATCGCCTATCTGCCCCAGCACCCAGTCTTTGATCCGGAAATGACGGCCCTTGACTGTGTGCTGGCAGGACACAGGGAGCTGTCCGGACCGGAATCCGGACAGGCAGAGAAGCGGGAGCATCAGGATGAGGCGGCGCTTGTGACAAAGGCGAAAACGATGCTGACGAAGCTGGGCGTTTCGAATTTTGACCAGAAATCGGGCGAGCTATCCGGTGGACAGAGAAAACGCCTTGCGCTGGTGAGCGTTTTATTAAAGGAAGCGGATATTTTGCTTCTGGACGAGCCGACGAACCATCTGGACCATGAAATGGCGGACTGGCTGGAGGAGCAGCTAAAACAGCGCAAAGAGGCGTTGGTGATGATTACCCATGACCGGTATTTCTTAGACAGTGTGTGCAATCGGATCGCAGAGGTCGACAAGGGAAAGCTTTATTCTTACGACACGAACTATGCCGGTTATCTGGAATTAAAGGCGCAGCGGGAAGAAATGGCACAGGCAACGGAGCTAAAGCGCCAGAATATCCTTCGGACAGAGCTTGCATGGGTACAGCACGGCGCGCGGGCGCGTTCGACAAAGCAGAAAGCGCGTCTGGAACGCTATGAAGAGCTGAAAAATCGCAAGGCGCCGGAGACGGACGGACAGGTGGAGCTCGGCAGCATTTCCACGCGCCTTGGCAGGACGACCCTGGAAGCCCGTCATGTGGAGAAGGGATACGGGGACAGAATTCTGATTCACGACTTTTCGTATATTTTTCTGAAAAATGACCGTGTTGCGTTTATCGGCGCAAACGGATGCGGAAAGACGACGCTGATGAAGCTTTTGACCGGAAAGGAACAGCCCGACAGTGGGGAAATTATCGTCGGACAGACCGTGAAAATCGGCTATTATGCGCAGGAAGTGACACATATGGATCCGAATATGCGCGTGATTGACTACGTCCGTGAGGTTGCGGAATTTGTGCCGACGACGGAGGGAAGCGTATCTGCGGCGAAGATGCTGGAGCGCTTTTTGTTTGAAGGAAGCGAGCAGTATACGGAGATCGGGCGCCTTTCCGGTGGGGAAAAACGGCGGCTGAATCTGCTGCGGGTGCTGATGGGCGCGCCCAATGTTCTCATTTTGGATGAGCCGACCAACGACCTCGACATCACAACACTGACAGTGCTTGAGGATTATCTGGATCATTTTGAGGGGATCGTCATTATCGTTTCCCATGACCGGTATTTTCTCGACCGGACGGTGAGCCGGATTTTCGCCTTCGAAGAGGGCGGACATCTGCAACAGTACGAAGGCAATTACAGCGATTATGCGCTGCGTAAAAGTATGGAGGCGCAGGAATTTGACAGCATAGCAGAAGTCGGAAACGGCGGCAGAAAAGAAACCTCAGGGGAAAAGAGTGAGTCTGCAAGGGCAACCTGGAAAAAGCCTGCGCGGAAGCTGAAATTTACCTATCAGGAACAGAAAGATTATGATACGATTGAACAGGAGATGGCAGATCTGGAAGATTTGGTCTGTCGACTGAATGAGGATATTCTGAAAGCGGCGACGGACTTTGTCCGTTTAAACGAGCTGTCGAAGCAAAAGGAAGAAGCTTCTGCAAAGCTCGAAGAAAAAATGGAGCGGTGGATGTATCTGGAAGAAAAAGCTGCCAGAATTGAAGCCGGAGAACTGGAGGAAAACACAGAAAATGAGTAAGAAACTGGAACGTAACGACCCGTGCTGGTGCGGCAGCGGCAAAAAGTACAAGAATTGCCACATGCGGTTCGATGAAAAGATTCATGGCTTTGAGCTGGAAGGACATATTGTGCCGGGACATGATATAATCAAGACGCCGGAGCAGATTGAGGGCATCCGGGAGAGCGGTAAAGTGAATATCGCCGTTCTGGATTATGTGGCAGAGAATATCCGTGCCGGAATCAGCACAGAACAGATCAACAAATGGGTTGACGACAAGACCCGCGAACTGGGCGGCATCCCGGCTCCGCTCGGCTACGAGGGCTTTCCGAAGAGCGTTTGCACTTCCATCAACGACGAGGTTTGCCATGGTATTCCGAGTGAGGACGTGATCTTAAAAGAAGGCGATATCATTAACGTCGATGTTTCTACGATTTACAATGGATATTTCTCCGATTCTTCGAGAATGTTTATCATTGGAAAGACGACGCCGGATAAGGAAAAGCTCGTGCGGGTTGCAAAGGAGTGCGTGGAAGAGGGCATCAAGGCGGTAAAACCGTGGACATTTCTGGGAGATATGGCGGATGCGGTCAACCGCCATGCAAAGGAAAACGGCTATAGTATCGTTGTGGACATCGGCGGACATGGTGTTGGACTGGAATTTCATGAAGATCCCTTTGTCAGCTATGTAACGCCAAAGGGGACAGAGATGCTGATGGTACCCGGAATGGTATTTACGATTGAGCCGATGGTAAATGCCGGAACAGCTGAAATTTATCAGGATGCCGATAATGGCTGGACGATTTATACAGATGACGGCAAGCCGTCCGCACAGTGGGAGGTTACCGTTGCGGTAACAGAGGATGGCTGTGAGGTTTTGGTGTGGTAAGGTGCTTTTGCAGGCTTGCCGCCGATAAATAGAAAAATTATTCCATAATCTGATTGTCCAGTAGGATTTATTCTTAAAATCGGCGATGCTAAAAGTCGTACAAAAAGACAAAATGTATAAACCACTCTGAACAATAAGGAGATATGAAATGACGACGCTCTTATTACTTATTATTTACATTGCGTTTATTAGTTTAGGAATTCCTGATTCACTATTTGGGACAGCTTGGCCAGCTATTTACTCTGAACTAACTTTGCCCATTTCCTATGGAAGTTTTGTAACAATCATAATATCCTGCGGAACTATCATTTCCAGTCTTTTAAGTTCACGGTTGCTTGCTCGATTTGGAACTGGATTTATTTGTATATTCAGCACGGCATTAACGGCAATTGCGTTGTTGCTATTTTCCTTTTCTAATAACTTTTACTTGTTATGCGTCTGCGCCTTACCTCTTGGATTAGGCGCAGGAGCAATCGATATTGCACTTAACAATTACGTTGCCCTCCATTATTCCGCAATACACATGAGCTTTTTACACTGTTTCTACGGTGTAGGTGTATCGGCCAGCCCATATATCTTATCAAAAATTATTGGATCACAAGGAAACTGGCGCATCGGGTACCAAACTGCCGCCAGTATTCAATTTGCAATTCTATTATTATTGATAGCCACAATAACCCTTTGGAGCAAAACTAAGATTTCGGTATCTTCTGCTTCTGTACGCCATGGATCCAGTCTTTCTTTTCGCACAATTGTCCGGATGCCAGGAGTCAAAGAAATCTGCTGTATGTTTATAACATCTTGCGGAATAGAATATACCTGTGGTAATTGGTGCAGTACATTTCTCGTTGAAAATAAAAATATGCCGATTGCCAACGCGGCTCAAGTAGTTATGTTATATTATATTGGCCTTACGCTTGGACGATTTTGTTCCGGTTTATTAGCTGTGCGGCTACATAGCTGGAAGATCATTCGATTGGGGCAAATTGTTCTTGGTGCAGGAATTCTCTTGCTCTTTATGCCTTTCCTGACAACATCCGTTATAGGCTTTTTCTTGATCGGCTTTGGTAACGGGCCGTTATTTCCAAACTTAAACTATTTAACCCCTGAGAATTTTGGAGAAAATATTTCTCAAAACATTATGGGAATACAGATGGCAGCTTCGTATCTGGGGATTATGTTGGCACCAGCCGTGTTCGGTATTCTCGGACAATGGATTGGGGTATGGTTACTGCCACTCTTTCTCATCTGTTTTTATTTTGTTATGTTGGCTTCACATTCACGGGCAAAACATTTTCTTCAGTCAAATTCCTAGTACATATCCAATTCTGTATGGACAAAAAGCACCCAGTCATTTTATACTGAGTGCTGCATCAAATTTATATTCAATTATTCAAATTTGGTCAAACCATACAGCTGAGTTTAGATACAGTAAAACTCCGGAAAACCTTGATTTTCCGGGGTTTTTGAACCATTTTGATACGGTTTGAACAGCAGATTATCTCTTGCTGAACTGAGGCGCGCGACGGGCTGCCTTGAGACCTGGTTTATTTTTTCCCCAGCTCCCAGAATGCGACTGCGCTTGCAGCGGCAACATTTAAGGAATCCACTCCGTGGAACATCGGGATACAGACGGTGTCGTCGCAGTTGTCGATGGTTTCATCCAACAGTCCTTCCCCCTCGGAGCCGAGGATGACAGCGAGCTTTTGTTTGGAAGAAAGTTTTGGATCATCAATCGAAACAGAATCACAGCGAAGCGCCATTGAAACGGTGTGGAAGCCGTGATTTTTTAATTCGGAAATCCCCGGAAGCGGCCAGCTGCTGTCCAGGAAGGTCCACGGAATCTGGAAAACGGTTCCCATGCTGACACGGATCGCGCGCCGGTAAAGCGGATTGGAGCAGTCAGAGGTCAGCAGCACGCCGTCCATGCCGAGAGCGGCAGCGGAGCGGAAAATTGCGCCGATGTTGGTAGGGTTCATAATATTTTCCAGAATAACAAGACGGCTGGAAGCCTGACAAAGCTCTTCCACAGAGGGAAGCTTCGGACGTTTCATAGCGCAGAGCATACCGCGGGTCAGGGCAAAGCCTGTCAGCTGTGTGAGCACCTCAAATGGGGCGGAAAAAAACGGGATATCCGGGCAGCGTTCCAGAAACGGAAGCGCCTGATTTTCCAGATGTCTGTCCTCCGTCAGAAAAGAGATCGGGATGCAGCCGGCGTCCAGCGCGCGTTCGATGACCTTTGGGCTTTCAGCAATAAAAATTCCATTCTGCGGGTCGCAGCGGTTTAACAGCTGATTTTCGGAAAGACGGGCATAGATGTCCAGCTGCGGGTCAAGAAAATCAGTGATCGGTAGTATGGTCGGCATATGTTTTACATTCTCCAGCTTCTTTGAGCGCCCGGTTCCATTTGCGGAGCGTGTCGGGGTCAATTTTACAGATTTCTCTGTCGTAAGTATAAATTCCGTTTGTTTCCTCTTCAATGTCGGAAAGCTGTGTATACACGGTCGCGCCGATGCCTTTCTTGACAGCGGGCAGAATCGTCTGTCGGATCAGGTCGATATAGCCGTAGGTCAGCGTACCGGTGGAGTTGAATTTTTTGTAGCCGTATACTTTTTTACAGCAGCTGTGTCCGGGGATCGAAAGGGAATATCCCCCGAATTCGGTCAGCGCCGCCGCGCGTTTGCTTTCCGGTTTGAATTTTAATTTCAGAAAATAATAATGCAGGCTCAAAATATCGCCGCCCTTCTGGTCAAACCAGCCGCTTGCGTGATCGACCAGCCGGGAGGAATCGAGGGTGCGGATTTGTTCGCAGGCCGCGAGCGCGTCGAACTGCCCCCAGCCTTCATTAAATGGAACCCAGACGACGATACTGGGATGGTTGTACAAAAAGGCGATGGTTTCTGTGATTTCGCGCCGGAATTCGTCTTTTCCCTCGGGATGGAGCCGGGAGAGCAGACCGGCGTGCTTTTCATCGTCGGAAAAAGAAATATGGTTCCAGTTCATCAAAGTCGCCAGATAGGTGACGAACCAGTGTTTATAGGCGGAACCGCCGTTTACCATATCCTGCCAGACGAGCATGCCCAGCTGGTCGCAGTGGTAGTAAAAACGCTCGGGCTCGATTTTGGCGTGTTTGCGCAGCATGTTGAAGCCGAGCTCCTTCATCCGCGAAATATCGGCGATCAGCGCTTCATCCGTCGGTGCGGTGTAGAGGCTTTCCGGCCAGTAGCCCTGATCCAGCACACCCGCCTGAAAATACGGTTTATTGTTTAAGAAAAAGCGCTGTGTGCCGTCCGGCGCAGTCTGGATATCGCATTTTCGCATCGCAAAATAGCTGGATACGCGGTCGGCGCTGCTTTTCAGGCTGACGAGATATAAAAACGGGTCTTCCGGTGTCCAGGGATGGAAATCGGGCAGGGAAACGATCAGCTCGGAGTTGGTCATACCGTTTATGCAGACCGGCTCCATGTCTTTGCCGGAGATCACGCATTCGACCGGGGCGGAATGCTGTGTCAGCACTTTTAAGTGGACGAGTCCCTGATCATAGTCGGTGTGATAAAAAATCTGTTCTATATAATTGACTGGAACAATTTCCATCCAGACCGTCTGCCACAGGCCGCTCTGCGCCGTATAAAACATGCCGCCGGGCTTTAAGGACTGCTTGCCGCGCGCATGCCAGGACGTGTTGCTTTCATCCTGAATCCGGACGATCAGTTCGTTGTCGCCCTCTTGGAGATAATCCGTGATATCTGCAGAAAAAGGCAGATAGCCGCCGCAGTGACGCACTGCAGAAATCCGATTGACAAAGACCTCCGCCGTCTGGTCTGCAGCGCCGAAATGGAGCAGGATGCGCTTATCCTGCTGTGGCTTTGCGAGGGGGATGGTGCGGCGGTACCAGAGATATTCGCCGGGCTTTAGCTGTCTGGAAACGCCTGAAAGCTGACATTCCGGGGAAAAGGGGACCAGAATGCTCAAATCGAAGGAAAGCGGGATTTCCGGTGTTTTGGAAAAGGCGCATTCCCAGCGCCCGTTTAAATTCAAATAAGAAGTACGAACCAGCGACGGCCGCGGATATTCCGGGAGAACGTTATGTTCATCGACCTGCCGACTGAATTTTGTCTGAAGCTGTATCATATAACCTCTCATTCTGTCCTGCAGCAGTGACAATCCCATGCAGGGCAATCCTTGCGGAGTGGTTTTTTATATCTATGATGCCGGATGGGTCCGTGGGCAACATGGCAAAAGCCCCGACCTTGAGGTCTGTAGAGTGTTCTGTGCTGCGCATTCTCACAATCCTGCATCATCCTATATCAGTATATAGGAATGCGAAATTTTTGACAAGAATCGACCCGGAAAATGTGCCGCAGTTCGCGTGTCTCTTTTCGCAGGAAAGCTGAGCTGCGAATCAGCGGAAGGTATCGTAAAAAAAATATTTTAACGTACAGAACATCAGTTTGTCAATCAGTTTGTAACTGGATGACAGACGTAAAAATCTGGAATAAAATGATAACAGAGTAAAAAACAGGCTGCCGCAATCCCACTGGCATAAGGCGATGGGGAGTTCACAATGCAGACAGGGGCGATGACGATGAAGAGCAGGATGACGGTGACAGAGGCGCTGAAGGAGCGCGAACTTTTAAAGAAGCGGATCACGAAGAAGATCGGACGGCTGGGAAGGGAGGCAGGCACGGACGGCGCTTTTGCAGAACGGAGAAGCACGCGGTTCGACGCGTCTCAGACAGGCAGAAAGCAGGCACAGTCAGCTGTGTCTGGCAACATAGGGCATGGTGCGGTATCTGACGGGACAAGTGCGCATTGCGGTGCGCACCTCGATGCCGCCCTGCAGCAGATCCAGGCCCTGATCCTCCGGTATGATTCGATCTGCAGCGCGGTTGCCAGATCGAACGGAGAGACATGGCTGGATACCTCGCGCGGCTATATGACCGTCTCGGAGGCAGTCGCCCTGCGCGGCCGCCTGAACGATAAAGAGACAGCCGACACTGCATTTGAGCAGCTGTTGACGAATCGCCTGGAAAGCATTTTGAAAAAACAGAAGGCGTTTTCCAAGCACGGTCAGAATCCGTCTGGACGCCGCCCGGCACTGAAAGGAAATGTAGTGATTTTGCAGAATCCGTCTGCAGGAAGAGGCAGCGCCGGGCAGGAGAAAGTCAGCCGTGCCGACGCTGGACAGCTCAAGCCGCCGCAGCCTATCCTTTCTGCACAGGAGTTGTCGAAGCTCCGCAGTCTGACAGAAAGGATTCAGGAGAGCAGGGAAGAATTACTTCTGGAGCTGGACACGAAGCTTGCGCTGTCAAATGCTGCAACCTGGATCGAAGTGTAGCAGCAGGAGACCTGAATCCGCCGCGCCTGTTTGGAGGTGGATGCAAAACTTTGAAGAGGTCTGCGAAGCAGGAAGCCCATTGGCTTTAGACAATGGGTAGTGCACATCCTCCTCAATAGGACAGAATGATACGTATAACAAAACGGATTGCTCAGACCCTCCGCACGAAATTCCCAAAACGGACCCCAGACACACTACCCTCCCCGGTAGTTGTGCCCCAAGCAAACAGAATTTAGTCTGGTAGAAAAGATAGAAAGATAGTTTAAATTTTGATTGATGATACAGACCTGCCGGAGTTGCCGGACGGGTTGAAATCCATGAGAACGGTCAGCGCTGTCCGGGCGCGGGAATTCCGCATGGCTGTGCGGCGGGTTTTTTCCAGTAAGCTGTAACGAATCTTTTGGTGCGAGTCCGTACAATGGGACACGCAATGAGGTAGAATAAATAGAAAATAACAAGTAACTGTTCCGCAGGTCTGCGCATTTACTGCGCTGACCGTAAGAGAACTTAGACGAGAAGGCAAAAATCCTATCGGCGCAGCCGATTTGAAATGGATTTTTGCGCGTAACTGCGAGGGTACGGAACAGTTACGAAAAGAGTACGATCGCTGTCTGCTGTGGTCACAGCGCGCAGAGGCAGCGTGTGCATATTTTAGGCAGCGGTTTCATAAGGTATAGTAATTTCTGCTTTGCAGGGAACCTATGGAACTGAGCAAACCGTTTCACCGCAAAAAGATCGTCGTAATTTTTCTGGCGTGCATTCTGATCTTTTCAGGGCTGTCCGCCAGAGTGGTATATCTGATGGTATTTCGGGCGGCACATTATTCTGAGCTCGCGCTGGATTTGCATCAGAGAGAGCGCAAAATCAAGGCAAAGCGCGGGAGAATTTTAGACCGGAACGGGATCGTGCTGGCGGATAACCAGCCGGTCTGTACGATTTCTGTCATCCATAACCAGATTCGCGATCCCGATGCAGTGATTGCGCTTTTGTGCAGCAAGCTTGGACTGTCGGAAGAGACCGTTCGAAAAAGAGTGGAAAAGGTATCGTCCATCGAAAAAATCAAAAGCAATGTCGATCTGGAAACCGGGGAGGAAATTTACCGGACAGGGCTGGACGGCATCAAGGTGGACGAGGATTATAAACGATATTATCCGTATGAGAATCTCGCTTCCAAAGTGATCGGCTTTACCGGAGGCGATAATCAGGGAATTTTGGCATTGGAAAGCCGGTATGAGGAAGTGCTTTCCGGGCAGGAGGGCCTGATTCTGGAAATGACGGACGCACGCGGCGTCCGGCTTCTGGATGAAGGAGAGAGCCGGGTAGAGCCGGTGGATGGAAAAGATTTATACATTAGTCTGGATGCCAACATCCAGCTGTACGCGCAGCAGCTGGCGGAGCAGGTCTGCTTGGAAAAAGAAGCGGAAAGCGTTTCGATTCTGGTGCTGCGTCCCGATAACGGAGAAATCCTTGCGATGGCGGATGTGCCGGAATATCAGTTGAATGACCCGTTCACACTTCCGGAGGGGCAGCAAGAACAGCTCATGACCGAAAAAGAAAAGCAGGAAGCCCTGAATAAAATGTGGAGAAACGCCTGCATCAACGATACCTACGAGCCTGGATCTGCCTTTAAGGTCATTACGGCGGCAGCCGCACTGGAAAACGGCGTTGTCCGGGAAGAGGATTCTTTTCAGTGCCCGGGCTATATTGTCGTAGAGGGCAGAAAAATCCGGTGTGCAAAGGTTCGGGGTCATGGAACTGAAAATTTCGTACAGGGGACGATGAATTCCTGCAATCCGGTGTTTGTGACGGTAGGGCTTCGGATGGGTGCAGATACGTTTTACCAAAGCATGAAGCAGTTCGGGCTGCTGAACAGAACTGGAATCGATGTGCCTGGAGAAGCCGGTACAATCATGCACGCACAGGATCAGATCGGTCCGGTGGAGCTTGCGACGATTTCGTTCGGGCAGTCCTTTCAGATCACGCCGATCCAGCTTGCAGCGACGGTCAGCTCCCTCATTAATGGCGGGACGCGGATTACACCGCATTTGGGACTGTATTGCGAAAAGACGGACGGTTCAGAGCGCATTTCGGTGCAGAAGGAAACGGAGCAAAAACGGATTCTTTCGGAAGAAACGAGCGCCCGGCTGCGCAGCATCCTGTTTCAGGTCGTGGAAAACGGCGGCGGGAAAAATGGAAAAGTCGAAGGCTATCAGGTGGGCGGCAAGACGGCGACCAGCGAGACACTTCCTCGCGGTACTGGTCGGTATATTTCTTCGTTTCTGGGTTTTGCACCTGCGGACGATCCGAAGGTGCTGGCATTGTGCATTATCCGAAACCCCCAAGGCGTCTATTATGGTGGACTGGTGGCGGCACCGGTAGTGCGCGAGCTTTTTGAAAATATTCTTCCCTATCTGGATGAAATAGGGTATTATGAGAAGAATGAAACAATAAACCGCAATTAATTGCAGGGAAACATAGAACGAAAGTGCTGCCTATGGCAGCGAAAGGAGAGAATCAACATGGATTTACTGGGAAAAAAGGTACTGGTAGCCGGATGCGGAAAGAGCGGACTCGGAGCCGCCGGACTCTTGCAGAAAGCGGGAGCCGTTCCCGTTCTGTTTGATGAAAATGAAAAGCTGGATGGGAAGGCGCTCTGCGCGCGGGAGGATTATCCAAAAGACACTGCGCTGGTACTGGGAAGCCTTCCGAAGGAGTTGCTTTCCGAGCTTTCGCTGGCGGTTTTAAGCCCCGGTATTTCCATTGAAGAAGCGTTTGTTTCTACACTGGAAGAGGCGGATATTCCGGTATGGGGCGAAATTGAGCTCGCCTGGAACTATGAAAAGGGAAAGGTGCTCGCAATTACAGGCACGAACGGAAAGACCACGACGACAACGCTGGTGGGCGAGATCATGAAGCGTTATCAGGACAATACGTTTGTTGTCGGCAATATCGGAACCCCCTATACGCAGGAGGTTTTAAAAACAGATAAGGACAGCGTGACGGTAGCGGAGATCAGCAGCTTCCAGCTGGAAACTGCAGTGCATTTCTATCCGACTGTCAGCGCGATTTTAAATATCACGCCGGATCATTTGAACCGTCATCATACGATGGAGAACTATGCGGCAGTCAAGGAATCCATCACGAAGAACCAGACAAAGGACGATTTCTGTGTGCTCAATCACGAGGACAGCTGGTTAAAGGCGTTTGCACCGAAGTGCCCGGCCCAGGTCATCTGGTTTTCTTCCAAAGAAAAGCTGGAGAGAGGCTATTATCTGGTCGGCAGCAAAATCTGCAGAAATCTCGGAAATGGGGAAGAAGTCCTGATGGATGTTGACAAGATGCAGCTGATCGGCGTACATAATTTTGAAAACGTGATGGCGGCGATTGCGATTGCAGCAGCATACGGCGTGCCGATGGAAACAATTCTGGATACCGTAAAACATTTTCAGGCAGTAGAACACAGAATCGAATATGTAGCGACCAAAAACGGCGTCGTTTATTATAACGATTCCAAGGGAACCAATCCCGATGCGGCGATTCAGGCGATCCGCGCAATGAAGTGGCCCACCGTGCTGATCGGCGGCGGCTATGATAAGCAGAACACCTACGACGAGTGGATTGAAGCGTTTGACGGCAAGGTGAAGCTGCTTGTGCTGATCGGTCAGACGCGGGAAAAGATCGCGGAGTGCGCAAAGAAGCACGGAATGGAAAATATCGTTTTGGCGGACAGCTTTGAAGAAGCGATGGATACCTGTGTAAAGGCAGCGTGTCCGGGCGACGCGGTGCTGTTGTCTCCCGCATGCGCGAGCTGGGGAATGTTCCCGAATTATGAAGTGCGCGGTAAAATGTTCAAGGAATATGTAAACAGCCTGAAGGGGTGAGCAAGTGACAGGACGGAGAAAATCTCAGAAAACAGAATACTATTTTGATTACAGTCTTCTGTTCATCATCCTGTTTCTGACAGGCTTCGGACTGGTTATGATTTATTCCGCCAGCGCTTACGATGCGACGACGCAGAATCTGAACGAGGACTATTATCTGATGCATCAGGCGTTTGCGGCGGCGCTGGGGCTGGTGGGGATGTTTTTCGTCTCCCACATCCCATATCATTTTTGGGAACGGTTTGCGGTAATCGGCTATGTGGTTTCCCTGATTTTGATTGTACTCGTGCTGTCGCCGCTGGGCGTCGAGGTCAACGGTGCAAGAAGGTGGTTGAATCTCGGTATGTCGATTCAGCCTGCGGAGATCGCAAAGCTGGCGATGATTCTGTTTCTGGCGACGTTTATCTGCAAGATGGGAAGAAACATTCGGACGTCGAAAGGCTTTTTGACGGTTATTGGAGTTTCCCTGCCGCACGTTTTTTGTATCTGGCAAATCACCAACAACCTGAGCTCTGCGATTATCGTGCTGGGAATTGCGGTCCTGATGCTGTTTGTGGCGAGTCCGCAATACAAACCATTTTTCATCATAGGAGGAATTGGAGCACTCGCAGTTATAGGCGTAATTTTCGGTGTCAAGCAGCTGCAGAGCATCGAAGGGCTGGATTTCCGTTTCGCCCGTATCATGGCGTGGCTCGATCCGGAAGCCTATGCGTCCGGCAAGGGCTTCCAGACGCTGCAGGCACTCTATGCGATCGGCTCCGGCGGTATTTTTGGAAAGGGGCTCGGGCAGAGTATCCAGAAACTGGGCTTTTTGCCGGAACAGCAGAATGATATGATCTTTTCGATCATTTGTGAGGAGCTGGGGCTGTTCGGCGGCATTGCTGTGATCCTGATTTTTTTGCTGTTGATCTGGCGTCTGATGATTATTGCGAACAACGCGTCGGATCTGTTCGGTGCGCTGTTAGTTGTCGGCGTGCTGGGGCATATCGCGATTCAGGTCATTTTAAATGTTGCGGTCGTAACGAACTCAATGCCGAACACCGGCGTGTCCCTGCCGTTTATCAGCTACGGCGGCTCATCGATCCTGTTTTTGCTGATAGAGATGGGGCTCGTCATGAGCGTTGCCCGCGGCATCAAGGTCCGGGATGTGTAATGGTGTATGCGCGTATCGTGCCTTCAACGGGAGCAAAGAAGACGAGCGTTTTGTCCGGGCACGGGTGGCAGCAGTGCAGCTGCATTTGTCACGCATGCGGCATCTTTGCCATAGTATAAGGTAAGAGCAGCGCGGACGGTGGTTTTGTGGATGCAATCTGGATCAGGGGCAAAAGACCTCTTTACGGGGAAATGACAGTGCAGGGGTCGAAAAACGCCGTGCTGCCGATTCTGGCGTCGACCATTCTGATCGCCGGAAAGACGACACTGCGAAACTGCCCGGATATTTCGGATGTGGACTGCATGTGCCGCATTTTGCAGAAAATCGGCGCAACAGTGACAAAAACCGGTCACGAGATCTGCGTGGACGCTTCCGGTGCGCTGCAAAGCAGGCTTCCGGCAGAGGAAGTGGTTCGGATGCGTTCCTCCATCGTGCTGACGGGCGCGCTTTTGGGGCGGCTGGGGCAGGCGTCCTTCTGCGATCCGGGCGGCTGTGTCATCGGCGACCGCCCGATCGATTTGCATCTGAAAGCCTTTGCGCGCTTCGGTTGTCAGATAAGGCGGGAGGATGACAATTTTTTGACGGTATTTGCAAAGCGACTGAACGGCGTACAGATCCGTTTTCCGTTTTCGAGCGTCGGTGCGACGCAGAATGCGATTTTATGCGCGGTCTGTGCAAAGGGAGAAACAGTGCTGACAGGTTGTGCAAAGGAACCGGAGGTCGTTTCGCTGTGCCGCTTTTTAAACGGTGCAGGGGCAAAGATCGAAGGAGCCGGAAGCAAAACGATTCGAATTGAGGGCGTAAAAAAGCTTTGCAGCACAGAATTTTCCATCGATGCGGACCGGATCGTGGCAGGAACCTGTCTGATCGGTGTACTCGCGGCAGGCGGGGAAGCGTTTTTGCGGCAGGCGCCGATCGGGCAGCTTACAGCGGTGATTGCAGTTGCCAAAAAAATGGGCGCACAGATTATCCCAACCCCAAAGGGGCTGTTGGTAAAACGTGCAGGCAGGCTGGTTTCCCCGCTTTTACTGGAAACGGACGTATATCCGGGCTATCCGACCGACCTGCAGTCCCCGATGCTGACGGCACTGTGCTGCGCAGAAGGAAACTGTATGGTGTCGGAGCGCGTTTTTAATGGAAGGTTTGGTGTGCACGAGCAGTTAAACCGTATGGGTGCTGCGATCGTCGCCGGACAAACAAGCGCGGAGGTCACCGGAGGCAGAAAACTGCACGGAGAGCGGGTTTTTGCAAAAGAACTGCGGGGCGGGGCAGCACTCGTGCTGGCGGGGCTGTGCGCAGAGCATAAGACGGTCGTGGAAAACTGTCATTTTATCCGGAGAGGATATGAAGATATCGTAAGGGATTTCAGAGAGTTGGGAGCAGACATTGGCACAGAAACAGAAATATAAGCTGCTGGACGGCGGAAAATCTGAAAAAAGTCGGAAGAAATCAGCTTCCGGCAAAAAAAAGAAAAAAAGCAGCGGCAAAGCTGCCGGGTATTCCTATGCAGTGGCAACGCCGGGCGAGTGGCTGCGCGCAAATCTCGGCGTACTGATTGCCAGCATTGCGATCGTCTGTCTGGCGGCGATAGCCCTCGTCGTGGTGTTCGTGTTTCGGGTGCAGAATATTTCGGTCGAGGGAAATGTTCACTACACGAGCGAAGAGATCGAGGCGATGGTTTTGACCGATCGGCTTTCCTACAATTCGCTCTATCTTTCGTTAAAATATCGGAATAAGGAAATCCGGGACATTCCGTTTATCGAAACGATGAGTGTCCGGGTCGATTCGCCGGACAGCATCACGATTCGTGTTTATGAAAAGTCTGTGGCGGGCTACGTCGAATACATGGGGCGTTACATGTATTTTGACCGGGACGGTATCGTGGTGGAATCTTCGGAAACGAGGACAGAAGGAATTCCGCAGGTGACGGGAATTAGGTTCGACCATGTTGTTTTGTATGAGGCGCTTCCGGTGAAGAATACCGATATTTTTCAGGAAATCCTTTCGATTACGCAAATGCTTTCCAAGCATCAGATCACGACGGATAAAATATATTTCAACGAATCAAATGAAATAACACTTTATTTCGACAATATCCGGGCAAAGCTGGGAAAGGATAACCTGGAGGAAAAGGTGATGCGCCTGGAGCAGATTTTACCGAATCTGTCGGGCGAAAGCGGAGTACTCGATCTGCAGAATTACTCGGAAGACCGTAAAAATGTGACGTTTCAGAAAGATGGATAACCGCAAAGAAATTGAAAAAATGGGTTGCGTAATTCTGAAAATGATTATATGATAAATATTATGAAGTTTGTCAGGAATGAAGGAGGAAATACCCTTGCTGGAGATTAAAGTAAATGACGCAGAAGCGGCAGCGCACATCCTTGTCATTGGAGTTGGCGGTGCAGGCAATAATGCTGTAAATAGAATGATTGATGAGAAAATTGACGGTGTGGAGTTTATCGGAGTTAATACAGACCGACAGGCTCTGCAGTTCTGCAAAGCGGAAAAGCACCTGCAGATCGGTGAGAAGCTGACCAAGGGACTGGGCGCAGGCGCAAAGCCCGAAATCGGTGAGCAGGCAGCTCAGGAGAGTGCAGAAGAAATTTCCAAATCCTTAGACGGAGCAGATATGGTATTTGTTACCTGCGGTATGGGCGGCGGAACCGGAACCGGTGCGGCTCCTGTTGTCGCAAAGCTTGCCAAGGACAAAGGAATCCTGACCGTCGGTGTTGTAACCAAGCCGTTCCGCTTTGAAGCAAAGACCCGTATGAACAATGCGATGTCCGGTATCGAGAAGCTGCGTGACAGCGTGGATACTCTGATCGTTATTCCAAATGACAAGATTCTGGAAATCGTGGACAAGCGTACCAGCATGCCGGAAGCCCTGATGAAGGCAGACGAAGTCCTTCAGCAGGCAGTACAGGGGATTACCGATCTGATCAACGTCCCCGCAGTCATTAACCTCGACTTTGCGGACGTACAGACCGTTATGCGCGACAAGGGCATTGCTCATATCGGTATCGGCGAAGGTAAAGGCGACGATAAGGCTGTCATGGCAGTCAAAGCCGCTGTAGAGAGCCCGCTGTTAGAGACAACGATTGCAGGCGCAACCGATATCATCATCAATGTGTCCGGCGATATTTCCATGTTTGACGCTTCCGATGCGGTGGATTATGTCCGTGAGATCACCGGCGATGACGTTAACATTATCTTCGGTGCCATGTACGATTCCAACCAGGCAGACTACTGCCGGATTACCGTAATTGCAACCGGTATTGAGGAGACACCGGCTTCCCGCTTCGGTACTTCCTTTGCAAGAAAACCGATCACTCCTTCCGTAGGCCAGACCGGCATGAAGACCACAGTGAGCGCGACGGGCGCGAACACGACAAGACCGTATAACAGCGCACTGCAGCAGCCGGTTCATCCCGGAGCTGCTTCCAATGCGGAATTAAAGAAGCCGGCAGGCATAAATGGCATTCAGCCTGCTCCTACGGTACTGCGCAGCAAGGTACAGGAGAGAGATTTAAAGATTCCGGATTTCCTTCAGAAAAAATAAATAATTTTAGTAACGAAACAGAAAACACCGCGAGGTGACTGAAAAAGTCATTTCGCGGTGTTTTTTTGTCGAAACTTTCCCCGGCAGTGCACAGCGTTTCGACAAAATCCACGCGTCAGCATTTTTATAATAAGGACATACAGTTTTGGAAAACGTGCGGGAGGAAAGGCTTGTGAGCTATCGGATTTATGCAGACCGGGTCTGGATAATGCACACCTGTATCAATGTGCTGCTTTTATTTCTGACAGCGAAACTGTCTGGGATAACAGTAAGGGTTCGACGGATTATCGAAATAGCAGCCGGAAATGCGCTGTGCTTTACGGCAATCCTGTTGTTGCCTGCTCCGGCGGTTTTGCAGGGAGAAGTAGGGATAATTCTGGCAGGAAAAACGTTTTTTTGCCTGATTGCAGCACTTTGGTGGGTACAGCGATGCTTTCAGGTCAAAAGCCGGGAAGGAATGCGGCGTGTCTGGATCTGCTATATGTGTTGTGCCTGCGTGCTCGGCGGCGTCTGCAACGGCATTTCTGAAGTCCGGGAGCTGTTTGAAACCGATCAAAACGGTTTTGGGACCGGCGGGCAGGTTTCCATGATGCAGCTTTTGGTCTGGTGTGCGATTGTCGTCTGGTATGGTGCAAAGCTTCTGGACCGGGAGCGCAGGCGGCAGAAACATCCGATCTGGAAAGTCTCTTTTTTCTGGAAAACAAAGTTTTTTTCCGGAAGCGCGTTGATGGACAGCGGAAATTCCCTGAAAGACCCGTACACGGGGCGCCCGGTCTGTGTTTTGGACGAAGAGACGGCGAAAAAGCTTGGAATTTCGACGGAAAAGGCGGTTCGGCTGATTCCCTATCACAGCATCGGCAGGGCCCACGGACTCCTTCGGGCGGTGACGGTTTCAGAACTGTATCTGAGAAAAGACGGACAGGAGAAAAAGATTGCAGATGTGACGGTTGCGGTCGGACCCGGGCGTTTGAGCCGGTCGGGCGGATACCAGATGATTCTGCATCCAGCATTACTGGAGGAAAAGAAAGGAGCAGACCATGATATTAAAAGTAGCGATGCCGGGAAAAGTGCAGTTTAAATTGATCCGCCGGGAACCGGCATTTTTTATGGCACATGAGGGGGATATTCATTATATTGGCGGCGCAGATGTGCTTCCGGCACCTCTGGAAACGGAACAGGAAAACGAGGTGATTCAGGATCTGGCGACAGAGGAATATGCGCAGGAGGCACGGTCAATTTTAATTGAACACAACCTGCGCCTGGTTGTTTACATAGCAAAGAAATTTGATAATACGGGCGTCGGCGTGGAGGATCTGATTTCGATCGGCACGATTGGACTGATCAAGTCAATCAATACATTCAATCCCGGGAAAAATATCAAGCTCGCAACTTATGCATCCCGATGCATTGAAAATGAAATCCTGATGTATCTGCGCCGCAACCACAAGACGCGGATGGAGGTTTCGATCGACGAGCCGCTGAACGTGGACTGGGACGGGAACGAGCTGCTTTTGTCGGATATCCTGGGGACGGATGAGGACGTGATCTACCGGGATATGGAAAACGAGGCAGAGCGCAGGATTTTAAGAAATGCGGTGGCGAAGCTTTCCGAGCGGGAGCGCACAATCGTCAGCCTGCGTTTTGGACTGGATACGCCGGACGGGCAGGAAATGACCCAGAAGGAGGTCGCGGCATATCTGGGTATTTCCCAGTCCTATATTTCCCGGCTGGAAAAAAAGATCATGAAGCGGCTGAAAAAAGAGATGGTGCGGGAGTGAAGCTGCGCGCTGCAGCTGCGTCCGACCGACATGCCGAAAAGTGTCGTGTCTGCACGCATTCCGGGATGTGCTGTCATGCCGTGAAATACTCACACCGTGTGTTACATGCTCCCTGCATCATGCGCTCAAATACGCGCGCATGATGCGGAGAGCATTTTTTTCGAGCCGGGAAACCTGTGCCTGGGAAATTCCGATCAGCTCGGCAACCTCCATCTGCGTTTTTCCCTCGAAAAAGCGCAGGGAAATGATCTCATGTTCCCGGGCATTGAGCTTTTTTAACGCGTCGGACAAAGACAGATGCTCGACCCAGTTTTCCTCCCGGTTCTTTTTATCCCGAATCTGATCCATCACATAGAGCGTGTCTCCACCGTCTGTGAAAATCGGCTCATACAGGCTCATGGGATTCTGGATGGCGTCGAGGGCATAGACAATATCCTCCCGGGAGATGCCGACCTCGGAGGCAACCTCGGTGATGGACGGCTCCTTCTGGTTCTTTTTTAAAAGCATTTCCCGCGCGTAGATGGCTTTATAGGCGGTGTCGCGCAGTGAACGGCTGACCCGGATGGAGTTGTTGTCCCGCAGAAAACGCCGGATCTCACCAATAATCATTGGAACAGCATAAGTTGAAAACCGTACTCCCAGTTCGGTATTGAAATGGTCGATTGCCTTGATCAGACCGATACAGCCAATCTGAAATAGATCGTCTACGTTTTCCCCTGCAGAGGAAAAGCGTCGGATGACGCTCAAAACGAGCCGCAGATTTCCCTTGATAAACTGTTCCCGTGCCTCGGCGTCGCCCTGCCGGATCTGGATAAAAAGCGCGTCTTTTTCTTCATTGGTTAGGATCGGCAGGCGGGCGGTGTTGACGCCGCAGATTTCCACTTTGTTGAGTGCCATGGCATTGCCTCCTGTGATTGAAAAGCTATGGAAAGAGCATGGACGAAAAAACGGAATTTATTCAAAGCGATGACGCAGATTTTGATGCATTGCAGCGCATGGCAGCCGTAGTGAAAAGTGCGGCACCAGCGTGCGCGCCGCTGCATAGGATAGAAAAAACGGGAGAATTTCGGATGCTTTTTTCAGAATTAAAAAGCAAGGAAGTCGTAAACTTACGCGACTGCCGAAAAATGGGACATGTGACGGACTTCGAGTTCGATGAGTGCAGCGGCGTGATCCAGAAAATCATTGTGCCGGGCATCGGCGGCAAAAACTGGAAATGCCTGTTTGGCTGCGATACGGAGTATGCGATTGCGTATCAGGATATCAAACAGATCGGACCGGATGTGATTATGGTAGATGTGCCGTAACACAGCGGAGTATAAGGGTCGAAAAACGGCAGATTTCCGGCGACAGTTTTATTATCGTATAGGAAACTTTGTTTCCATACGATAATAAACGCGCTACGAGGATGCGTGTTTTTCTCAAATTTTACCAAAATGACAATGCAGCGGATATTCGGGTGTGCTATACTGAACATAAGAGAAACTGCGTCGCAGGCGACACAAAGTAGCCAGGATCGCAGAGACGAACTGGATGTTCGTCTCGCGGTTCCTTCGGCGCAAAGCGCCCGCGGAATGGAGATTGGTATGAAAATTCTTTTGATCAATGGAAGCCCGAAAGGCGATCGAAGCAACACGTTAAAGCTTTCCAAAGCATTTCTGGAGGGCATTTTGGAAATCGACAAGGATGCAGAGATCAGACAGATGAACCTTTCCGAGAAAAAGATCGCTCCCTGTAGGGGCTGTTTTGCCTGCTGGAACAAAACGCCGGGCAAATGCGTGATGGCAGACGATATGCAGGAGGGCATCGAAGGCGAGCTGTGGGCGGATCTCATGATCTGGAGCTTTCCACTTTACTATTTCAGCGTTCCGGGGCTTTTGAAAAACTTTATCGACAGGCAGCTGCCCATGAACCTCCCGTTTATGGAAGAGCAGGAGGGGCAGACCGGGAGCGGCGGGCATCCGTCCCGATACGATATGAGCGGTAAGCGGCATCTGCTGATTTCCACCTGCGGATTTTATACCGCAAAGAATAATTACGACAGCGTAACGAAGCTGTTCGACCATGTGTGCGGCGCAGGGCAGTATGAAAGCATTTTCTGCGGACAGGGTGAGCTGTTCCGTGTTCCGGAATTGAAAGCGCGGACGGATGAATATCTGGAATGCGTCAGACAGGCGGGGCGCGAATACGCACAGAAACAGGCGATTTCAGAAGGCATGAAGGAAAAGCTGAGGGAACTTCTGTATCCGAGAGATGTATTTGAAAAAATGGCGGATGCGAGCTGGGGCGTGGAAAAAAACAGCGGCGAAAAGGAAGATCCGGTGCTGACCTTTACCAGGCAGATGGCGGCGCTTTATAACAAAGACAGCTTCGACCAAAAAGAGCGCGTGCTGGAAATACGCTATACAGATCTGGGAAAAGCATGGCAGATCGTGCTCGGAAAAGACGGCAGCACGGTGCTGGATGCAGGCAGCAGGGAGGCAACGACGGTGATCGAGACGCCCTGGGACGTCTGGCAGTCGATTGCAAGGGGAGAGATCCGTGGGGATGCAGCACTGGCAAAAGGAATGTATCGCGTGACCGGAGATTTTTCCCTGATGATACACTGGGATGATTTCTTTGGTGCAGCAAATGCAGCTGCGGGAAAAGAAAAATCCGGCAAAAATTCCGACGGGAAGACAGCAGAAAAAGAAAAACAGCCGCAGATGATTTTCATGCTGGCAGCGTGGATTACGTTCTGGGTGGCAGTGTCTGTCGGAGGAAATGTCGGAGCGATCGTGACGCTGGCAATCTGCGCGTGCCTGCCGCTTGCTGCGTGGAACCGGAAGCTGACACTTTATGACCGGCTTTCCTTTGGAATCGTCGCATTACTTTCTGTCCTCGCCCTGCAGGAAGGCTATGTCAATATCGCCCTGCTTGCCGGATATCTGGGCTTCGGGCTGATGTGGCTGTTATCCTGCCTGACAAAAGAGCCGGTCTGCGCCGCTTATGTCAAATACAACTACCATGGCGACGATGCGCTGGAAAATCCGATTTTTATGAAAACGAACAGAATCCTGGCAGCGGGCTGGGGAATCCTCTACATTCTGATCGCAATCTGGTCGGCATTTCTGCTGCCGGCAGGGCATACGGTGCTGATGCAGATTTTAAACAATACGGCGACCGTGCTCATGGGCATCTTTACGGGTTGGTTTGAAAAATGGTATCCGCAGCGTGTCGCGGCGGGAAAATAATTCCATCCCCCTCTTTACAAAGATGTTTTAATGGAACTATAATACTTTATATAAAACTAAAAGATAGTGCAAACAGATAAGGAGGGTATTGTTGTGAAGCTTCAGATTTCAAACTGAAAAAAGGCGGCGGTTCAGGACGGCATGATCGGTCTGTTTTTTGAGGATATCAACTACGCGGCGGACGGCGGTCTGTACGCAGAGATGATTGAAAACCGGTCGTTTTCCTTTGTGGACTGTTACGGGGACGTGGGAGATTATTATACTAAGCCTGCATGGGGCTATGGCTGGAATGCGACCAAAGAATGTGGTGAGGGCCGCATGGAATATGTGACGGGCAGCCCGATCAGCCGCGTGAATCCGTGGTATCTGCGGTTCACGGCGCAGGATGCCGGACAGGGCTTCTGGAATAAGGCGTACGACGGTATTTATCTGGAAAAAGGAAAGACCTACACCGTTCGGTTTTATGCGCGGGCGGCGCAGTATCCGGAAGGGAATATTACGGTACAGGTCACAAAGGACGGCAGAATCTGCGCACAGGCAGAGGTTTCCTGCATCCATGCGCCGGAGAAAACCTGGCAGAAATGGAACCTGTATGAAGCAGTACTGGAAGCCGGGGAGACAATCCGGAACGGCAGATTTACGATCAGCCTGACAAAGCCCGGCACGGTCGAGTTCGATTTGATTTCCATGATGCCGGACGATGCGGTGGCAGGTGTGTTCCGCAAAGATCTGTTTGACCTGTTAAAAGGCTTGCATCCCGGTTTTTTGCGTTTTCCGGGTGGATGTATTATCGAAGGAAATACACTGGAAAATCGTTACCGCTGGAAAGAGAGCGTCGGCGACATCAAAGATCGCCGCACGAATTTCAATCGCTGGGCAGTGCATCTGACGAGCGAGGAAAACGGATGGCACACGCAGTATTCCCATTACAACCAGACCCTCGGCATCGGTTTTTATGAATATTTTCTGCTGTGTGAGCTGATCGGTGCAAAGCCGCTGCCGGTTTTGAACGTCGGTCTGGCGTGTCAGTTCCAGTCCTATGAGCTGGTGGAAATGGACGAGCCGGAGTTTCAGGAGTTTTTGCAGGATGCGGTTGACTTGATCGAGTTTGCAAACGGTCCCGCAGACAGCACCTGGGGAAGTGTCCGTGCAAAAATGGGACATCCAGAGCCCTTCGGGTTGACGATGGTCGGCATCGGCAACGAGCAGTGGCAGACGGAAAAGATTGACTTCTTTGGTCGATATCAGGCATTCGAAAAGGCAATCCACGCAAAATATCCCGAAATTAAGCTGATCGGCTCTGCAGGACCGGATATCACCTCCGAGCATTACGACAAGGCATGGGAATTCTATAAAAAAGAAGTTCCTGCAAGAGACAATTTCTGCTATGCAGTGGATGAGCATTACTATGTAAAACCCGACTGGTTTTATGCACATACAGATTTCTATGATGAATATCCGAGGGATGTCAAGGTGTTCTCCGGGGAATATGCTTCTCATCCGATCAGCGGCATGAACCTGCCTCAGGCAAACACCCTGGGAGGCGCACTGGCAGAGGCTGCATTTTTGACCGGCGTGGAAAGAAATGCGGACGTTGTTGTGCTGGCTTCCTATGCGCCCCTGTTTGCAAGAGTCGGCTACGCGCAGTGGTCTCCGGATATGATCTGGTTCGATGAGACGAAAGCCTATGGGACGCCCAGCTATTTCGTACAGAAGCTTTACGGAGAAAATATGGGAACCGTGACCCTTGCGATGGACGGACAGGAAAAAGAGCTGCGCAAGGAGCAGGTTTATGCAAACGTAAGCCTCGATGAAAGAACCGGAGATCTCATCCTCAAGGTGGTCAACCATAACGACTGCGAAAAAACGCTCGAGCTCGATCTGGGCAGCTTCCGGGCAGCAGGAACGGCAAAGAACGTGATTTTGACCGGCGAGGGTAAAGACGCGTATAACTGCATTGAGCATCCGGACAGCGTAAAACTTTCGGAGTGCGAGAGCAATGCAGCAGACGGCATCGTGCTTCCGGCAAACAGCTTTGTTGTAACACGGATTCCGACTGTGCGGTAAAAAAGGATTCTAAAATGGCAGGAGAAATAAAAAAGAATCCTGCGAAGCAGGATTCTCCGCCTGCGGCGGGTCGCGTAAGCGACATTCTACCATTCCGCCGCAGTGCGATCCTCGCGGAGCGTTTTTATCGTATAGAAACGAAGTTTCCTATACGATAGGAATTGCCGCTCAGTCCTCGAATTTACGGACTGAGCGGCATTTTTTTGACGTTAAGACAAACATTTTCTAAAAACATCCTGAAAACCAAATACACAGCTTCCAAATTTTCAGGAATCCGTTTGAAACAGTTCCCCATACCCAACCTGATACAGCTCTTTCAACGCATTCAGCTCGCTGATGCGGATGTTGTATTTGTTCTGCTCGATCTTTTTATAAATGTCAGTTGTCATGTACACGCCCCGCTCACACAGAAGCGCCGCCACCTGTGACTGGCTGTAACCGGCGTCCTGCCGGAGTTTTCTGAGATTCTGACCGATTCCAATTGGCTCCTGCTTTAATTTCATCGGTCACCGCCTTTTTCCTGTTGCACGAAAAAGTCATCAAACGAGTCCACCTCATAGACCTGTTTGAAGGCAAGTAATACACTGATGCGAATATTATGATGTCCGGATTCCATCTGCGAAATAATTTCACGGCTCATGGAGATTCCCATCAGTTCCAGCTGTGCTGCAGCCCGTTCCTGTGAATATCCGGCACGTTTTCGCAAAATGCGCAGATTCTCCCCGATCGAGACATCCTGAGATAGTTTGGTAGACATAGATTGCGGCTCCCGTCTGAAATACTGGAATAAAACCGTTCCAATTTTTAGTTTACAAATTTTCCGACAGGATATTGGAACGAAAACATTCCAATTTTGCCATTCTATTTTTCTAAAAATGAATTTGAAATTTTTTTACGAAAAAGCTTGCCAAGCAGAAGAAACTGTGTTATTATAAATTTC
>ENA-OUQH01000377-OUQH01000377.1-human-gut-metagenome-genome-assembly--contig:-NODE-377-length-34099-cov-8.367906_pt1 | contig 34099 bp, 30 predicted proteins | sample MGYA00237948_ERZ548828 | MGnify/ENA primary metagenome ERZ548828 (study PRJEB26490, sample SAMN05194711) | human gut metagenome | biome: terrestrial biome; feature: human-associated habitat; material...
GCTGCGGCGTATGCACCCTGTCCATCGACTACTACGATCTGGGCGTGACCACCGGTAAGATGGCTGCCAAGATCCTCAAGGGCGAGGCGGACATCTCCACTATGCCCATCGAATACGCTCCCGCTGCCCCCAAGTACAACGCCGCCATGTGCGAAACGATGAACATCACTCCGCTGGAGGGCTACACCGCCATCGAGGGCTGAACGCCTGAGCTGTAACCGGGAGGGGGGCTATCCCCCTCCCCCCTCATACGGATAGGCTCCACCGCAGGAGAACGAACACGAGCGCCCTTCTGCGGCAGAGCCTGACAAGGAAAAGGAAGGAAAATAACATGTTGCTCACCTCGCTTCTTAACGCGCTGCCGGGCGCCGTCACCCAAGGCCTCATCTGGGGACTGATGGCCATCGGCGTATACATCACCTACCGCATTCTGGACGTGGCCGACCTGACCGTGGACGGCTCGCTGGCGCTGGGCGGCGCGGCCTGCGTCATGCTGATTCGCGGCGGCGCAAATCCGTGGCTGGCGCTGCTCATCGCCGCCCTGTGCGGCGCGGCGGCAGGCTTTATCACCGGAACGCTCCATACCCGCTGCGGCATCCCCGCTATTCTGGCCGGTATTCTGACGCAGCTGGCGCTCTATTCCGTAAACCTGCGGATCATGGGCGGCAAGGCCAATCAGGCCGTCAGCGTGGACAAGTACGACCTGATCGTATCCCAGCGCTTTGTGCGGCAGCTGAGTCTGGAAAATCCCATGCCCCTGCTGCTGCTCGTCACCGCCCTGCTCATCGCCGCGCTGTACTGGTTCTTCGGCACGGAGATCGGCTGCGGTATCCGCGCCACCGGCGCCAATGCCCGCATGGCGCGGGCGCAGGGCATCAACACCCAGCGCAACGTGGTGGTGGGTCTTGCTCTCTCCAACGGCATCGCGGCGCTCTCCGGCGCGCTCCTGTGCCAGTATCAGGGTTCGGCGGACGTGAACATGGGCCGCGGCGCCATCGTCATCGGCCTGGCCGCCGTCATCATCGGCGAGAGCCTGTTGGGCAAGGTGTTCCGCAACTTCGGCCTTCGTATGCTGTCGGTGTCGCTGGGCGCTATTGTCTATTACCTTGTTTTGCAGGTGGTCTTGCAGCTGGGCCTGAACACCAATGATCTGAAGCTCCTGTCCGCCGCAATCGTGGCCGTATTTCTGGCCATCCCCCACCTGAAAGGAAAACTCACCCACAAAGGAGGCACCGTCCATGCTTGAGCTGAAACATATTTCCAAAACCTTCTTCCCCGGCACAGTCAACGCCAAAACAGCGCTGGATGACCTGTCGCTGACCCTCCATGACGGCGATTTCGTCACCGTCATCGGCGGCAACGGCGCGGGAAAATCCACCATGCTCAACGCTGTGGCAGGCACGTTCACCGTGGACAGCGGCTCCATCCTGCTGGACGGCGAGGACATCACCCGCAAGCCGGAGCACCGCCGTGCCGCCGATCTGGGCCGGGTATTCCAAGACCCCATGATGGGCACCGCCGGTGACATGTGGATCGAGGAAAATCTGGCGCTGGCCGCCCGCCGCGGCAGCCGCCGCACCTTCAAATGGGGCATCTCTCCCGCCGAGCGGGAGCAATACCGCGCCCTGCTGGCCCCACTGGGTCTGGGGCTGGAGGATCGACTGACCACCAAGGTAGGGCTGCTCTCCGGCGGTCAGCGGCAGGCGCTGACGCTGCTGATGGCCTCCCTGAAGAAGCCCAAGCTCCTGTTGCTGGACGAGCACACCGCCGCCCTCGACCCCAAGACCGCCGCCAAGGTGCTGGAGCTCTCCGACCGCATCGTGGCCGAAAACGGCCTGACCACCATGATGGTGACCCACAATATGAAGGACGCCATTGCCCACGGCAACCGCCTCATTATGATGGATGCCGGCCGTGTGGTGCTGGACATTGCCGGCCGGGAAAAGCAGAGGCTCACCGTACCCGATCTGCTGGCGCTCTTTTCCGAGGCCGGCGGCACCGACGCAGCAGACGATAAGCTGCTGCTGGCATAAGCTTTCCGACAAGCGTTGCAAAACAGCATGCCCCCGGCTCTGCCGGGGGCTTTGTGCTGTCATACCGCAGCCGGAGCGCGCATACGCTGTAGCAAACTCAGTAAAGGACGGGATGGCCATGGGCAAGGGAAAGGTGCGGGTATTTCTGCTGCGGCGGCGGGCGGTGGCGGCACTGGGGGCGCTGGTGCTGGCAGGGGCCATATTTTATGTGGTCAGCTGCCCTCCCAGCATCACGGCTTCCTCCGCTCAGCGGCAGCTGCCCATCTACTGCGTGGAGCGGGAGCAGAAAATGTGCTCCGTCAGCTTCGACGCCGCCTGGGGCAACGAGGACACCCAGATCCTTATCGACATTCTGGCCCGGTACAACGTGAAGGCCACGTTTTTCTGCGTGGGCGACTGGGCGGAGAAATACCCGGAGTCGGTAAAGGCCCTTCACGACGCGGGCCACGAGGTCATGAGCCACTCCAACCACCACGACCACTACAACAGCCTGACGGCGGAGGAGATCGTGGCGGATGTTACCGCCAGCAACCAGCGCATCGCTGCCTCCACCGGGGTGACGCCCACGCTGATCCGCTGCCCCTACGGCGAGTACGACGACCATGTGATCTCCGCCATCCGCTCCATGGGCATGGAGCCTATCCAGTGGAACGTGGACAGTCTGGACTGGAAGGACTATGACGCCGGGACCATCTGCAAACGGGTCCGCGATAAGCTGTGCCCCGGGTCCATCGTGCTGTTCCACAACGCCGCCCTCCACACGCCGGAGGCCCTGCCGTCGGTGCTGGAGCACATGATCCGGGAGGGCTACACCGTGGTGCCCATCGGGCAGCTGATCTATACGGAAAACTATACCATCGACCACACGGGCCGCCAGTTCCCGGCGGAGGGGAAGTGAGCGCACTGGCGGGGGAATACAGGAGGGAAAGAACTTTTTTTGACAGACTGTGACGTCACGAACCGCAATGGGTTCGTGACGTTTTTTGCGGCGGGAACGCCCGCCCGGACAAAAAATCGCCCCGCAGCAGCGCTGCGGGGCGAGAGGATACGGGGATTCAGTTGACGATGACGAAGCAGCTGACGCTCTGGTCGCCCACGGTAGCCTTCAGAACGGTTTTGCCCTTGGCCACGCCGGTGACCAGACCGTCGGCGGTGACGGTGGCGATCTTGGGGTCCTCGATGGTCCAGGTGATGGTCTGCTCGGTGCCGTCTACGCGCATCTGGACGGCGGCGCCCACGCTGGTGGAGAACTCAGAGATGGTCTCTCCCTTGGCCTGATAAATGGAGCGCAGGCCCAGCTCCTCCTTGGGCGGCTCCGGCGGCAGGGGGGTGGCTACCTGGACGGTGCAGGCGGCAGACTGGGAGCCGTCGGCGGTGGTGACGGTGATGGTGGCCGTGCCGGGAACGCCGGCGGTGACGGTGCCGCTGTCGTCCACCGTGGCCACGTTGGGATCGCTGCTGGTCCAGAGGACATTCTCCGCGCCGGTGACAGTGAGGGTGGCCGTCTCCCCCTGGTTCATGTTCAGGGTGGTCTGGTCCAGGGTCAGGGGCTCGGTGGGTGTGGGCGTGGGCTCCTCCACCGGGGGCTTGTCTGCGGGCTTATTGGCGCTGCCCTTGCCGCCGAACAGCAGCACGCCCACCAGCACCGCCGCCAATACCACCACCAGCACCATGGCGGGGCCCAGGATGCTGGGAGCCCGGCGGTGCTTGGTGACCTTGCGGTGGGGGGCGGCGGACCGGCCCTTCAGGGCCTCGTCCTCCTGGCAGAAGGGGCAGGTTTTATAGCTGTCGGAGTACATCTCTCCGCACTTGGGGCACTTGATGAGCTTCATACAATATATCCTCCGTTGGAAAACGCCGAAGGGCGGCGAAAGTTGTTCTCTATTATCATACTCATTTTCAAAGGTGCCGTCAACTGAAATCCTTGGAAATTCATGCTTTTTTTACATGTTCCCTTGCAATCCGACGGGAAGTTCCCTATAATACAAACAGAAATCATTCCGGAATCGTCTTATGCGGGAGGCAGCGATATGAACACCATCTTCATCGGCATCGCCGGAGGTACCGGCAGCGGCAAGACCACCCTCACCGAGCATCTGGTGTCCCGGTTCGGCGACGACATCGCCGTGGTGCACCACGACAACTACTACAAGCGGCAGGACTGCTCCTTTGAGGAGCGCTGCAAGCAGAATTACGACCATCCCGACGCCTTCGACACGGATCTGATGATCCGGGACCTGAAAAAGCTGAAGGCGGGAGAGACGATCTACTGCCCTGTGTATGATTACGCCATCCACAACCGCACCGACGAGACGGTGGAGATCAAGCCCGCCAAGGTGGTCATCGTGGAGGGCATCCTGATCTTCCAGAGCAAGGAGCTGCGGGACCTGCTGGACATCAAGATCTTCGTGGAGACCGACGCCGATGTGCGCATTCTGCGCCGGGCCCTGCGGGACGTGGAGGAGCGGGGCCGCTCCATGCAGTCGGTGGTGACCCAGTATCTGACCACGGTGAAGCCCATGCACGAGCAGTTCGTGGAGCCCACCCGCAAGTATGCGGATATCGTGGTGCTGGAGGGCGGCCACAACCTGGTGGCCCTGGACCTGATCATGCAGCGCATCGCCAACCATATCGCGGAGAAGTGATGTGAAAAAATATGCCTTTTGGCTCCGTATGGCCGGGGCGCTTCTGTGCATACTGCTGGAGCTGTATTTCCTGGCCCCGGCAGCTATGGGCATCTGGCATGTGGGCATGCTGTACCCCATGGTGCCCCTGACCCTGCTGTCCGTATGGCTGTCGTGCCCCCGGTTCTTTGACCGGCTTCCCCGGTGGCTGTGCCGCGCCGGGGCGGCCGTGGTGGGCGCGGGAGCGGCGGTGGTCCTGGCGGTGATGGTGCTGATGGGCATCCAGGCCGGGCACCGGCCCATGGAGGGGGACTGCACCGTCATCGTCCTGGGGTGCCAGGTGTCCCGGGACGGGAGCCCCACGGTGATGCTGGACGACCGCATCGACGCGGCGTACCGCTATCTGTCGGAGCACCCGGAGAGCCGGTGCGTAGCCTCCGGCGGACAGAACGACAACGAACCCATTTCCGAGGCGGCCTGCATCCGCAACACTCTGGTGGCCCGGGGCATTCACCCGGACCGCATTTACCTGGAGGACCGGTCCCGGTCCACGGAGGAGAACCTGACGTTTTCGGCGGAGCTCATCCGGAAGGAGGGCCTGCCCACCCGGGTAGCCATCGCATCGGACAACTTTCACCAGCTGCGGGCTGCCGTGTGGGCCAGGCGGGGCGGATTGGATCCCTGGTCCATCGGCTGCGTCACTTGGTGGCCCCTGTCCCCCGGCTACTGGGCCCGGGAGGCTGCGGCCATAACCGTGCTGGGCATCCGCACTGCGGTGGGATAAAGACGGCCGCGGCGCTTTTGGCGGGGCGATCTGAAAACTGGCAATCTGCAAAAAGGGAGACGGGCCGCAGCCCGTCTCCCTTTTTGCCGTTTGTTATCCAATGTACGAGTTTTCCACCTTCACCACGGCGAAGTAGCGCCCGTCATCCATGGACCGGACCAGGGTGCGTATTTTGTCCGCCGCCTGGGCGGCAGTGAGCTTTTCGTCAAAGGGCACCACCGCGTCGAACACCAGATTGGTGTGGGTAGGGCCGGCCACCACCCGGAAATCGTGGATGGTGATGGCGGGGTCCACCTGCTTCACCAGCTCCGCCACGCGGCTGCGGAGGGGACCGGTAAGGCCGTCGTCGGTGACCACCGGGTCCATGTGGATCACGGCCTGGCAGTTCAGCTGCCGGGACAGGTCCATTTCGATGTTGTCCACGATGTCGTGAAGCTCCAGCAGATCGCCGTGGGCCGGGACCTCCGCGTGAAGAGACACCATTACCCGGCCGGGGCCGTAATCGTGGACCACCAGGTCATGGAGACCCAGAATGGCCGGATGGGACAGGACGATGGATTCTATGCGGTCCACAAACTCCTTTTCCGGCGGCTGGCCCAGCAGGGGACTGATGGTCTCCCGGGCGGATTTGACGCCGGAGAACAGGATGAAGCCCGCCACCACCAGGCCCACCCAGCCGTCGATGTCCAGACTGGTCCACCGGGCGATGCACATGGCCAGCAGTACCGCAGCGGTGGCTGCCGTGTCCGACAGACTGTCGGCAGCGGTGGCCTCCATGGCGGCGGAGTGGATCCTCTTGCCAACGCGGCGGTTATACAGGCACATATACAGCTTTACGCAGATGGACGCCGCCAGGATCACCAGGGCGGCCACGCTGAAATCCACCGCCGACGGATGGAGGATCTTCTCCACCGACGTTTTGGCCAGCTCCACGCCCATCAGAAGAATGAGGCCCGCCACGATGAGACCGGAGACGTATTCCAGCCGCCCGTGGCCGAAGGGATGATGGGGATCCGGCTTTTTTCCGGCCAGGCGGAAGCCCAGCAGCGTCACCACCGAGGAACCGGCGTCGGACAGGTTGTTGAAGGCGTCGGCGGTGATGGCCACGGACCCGCTGACCGCGCCGGCAAACAGCTTCCCGGCAAACAGCAGCAGGTTCAGGCCGATGCCCACCAGGCCGCACAGCTGGCCGTAGGCCCGGCGGACCCGGGGGTCCGTGACGTTGTCCCGGTCCCGGATGAACCACCTGGAGAGAAGTCCGATCATATTACGCCCTCCCCGGAATGGTCAGGGACATCTGGCAGCAGAGCCGGTCCAGGTCCTCGTCGGTGGCGGCGGGGAGACGCAGCTTGCCGCCGCAGTCCCGGCAGCACAGATCCACGGAGTCCCGGTGGACCTGGATGCCATAGCGGGTGCTGCCGCAGCGGCAGCGGATGCCGCCCCGGGCCGCAATGTCCTTCAGCTCCGACAACACCTCATACATGATGATGTTGTCGGTGAAGGCCTCCGGGTCCTGGGCCTTCTCCTTGGCCGCCCGGACGGCCAGCTGCTCCATCTGGGCGGACACCTGCTCCTCCTGGCCGATATAGCAGCAGAGCTGCCTGGTTTTGGGGCAGGCCAGACCGATGCCCCGGCCATGGAGCACCGCCTCGGCGCTGCACTCGGCCTGGTGGGTCTCGCCGCACAGGCCGCAGGGCACCCACATGCGGAATTTGGAGCCGTCGGTCTCGATGAGCATGTCGGACTCGCCGCAGGGGCACTCAATGTGGGCGGCGGCCGCCGCCAGGGAAAAGGCGCTGCGCCGGGCCATAACGGCCTTGCCGCACTTGGGACAGATATAGCCGAAGCTCCTGGTTTCTTCCATGATGATCCCTCGCTTGATGATAGTCGGTTTGTGGAAAAAGGCTGTTGATGGGAGCCGGTTCGGGCGGGGCAGAGCCCACGCCCCTACGGACCCTCTCAGTCGGCTGCGCCGACAGCTCTCCCAAAGGGAGAGCCAAGTAGGGCCCGCTGCCCTCAGCGGGCCGCCGGGCCCGGCGCAATGACAGGCTTTTCCACAAGCTGTTTGTGATCGTCCCATCAGTGTACCACACCCCCGGTTTTCCGTCAATAAAAAGCCTTGACAGGAGAGGTTGAATCTGTTAAACTTACCGTAAGGTTTAACGTATTCAACCCGAAAGGAGGAGCGTGACATGAGCGTACCCCAGATATTCGAGAGCGAGTACCGGTTCTGCCTGATCCTGTGGGAGCACGAGCCGGTGAACAGCACCCAGCTGGTGCATCTGTGCCAGGAGCAGCTGGGCTGGTCCAAGGCCACCACCTATACCGTGATCCGGCGGCTGAGCCAGCGGGGCGTGGTGAAAAATGAAAACGCCGTGGTGACCAGTCTGGTCACGAAGGAGCAGGTGCAGCAGAGCCAGATCGACCAGCTGGTGGACAAGACCTTTGAGGGCTCCCTGCCCGCCTTTGTGGCGGCCTTTGCCCGGGGGCGGCGGCTTTCAGAAAAGGAGGTCCGGCAGCTGCAGCAGCTTATTGACGACAGCGGAAAGGAGAACTGACCATGGAACAGCTTTTTCTGACCATTCTGAACCGGGCGGTTACCGCCGGGTGGCTGGTGCTGCTGGTGATGGTGCTGCGGGTGGTGCTGAAAAAAGCGCCCCGGGCGGCGCACTATGGCCTGTGGGCCATTGTGGCGGTGCGGCTGCTGTGGCCGGGGGACCTGCTGCCCCGGGCCGGCGTCAGCCTGGTGCCCACCACGGAGCCTATCTCCGGAGACGTGCTGACGGCGGCGGGAACAGCGGTATCCGGCGGGCTTCCCGCCGTCGGCAGTCCCGCCGGTGCGGCGGCAGCGGAGACGGCGGCCCGGACGGGGCAGAGCCTGGGCCACATCGCCGCGGTGGTGTGGCTTGTGGGCATGGCGGCCATGGCGCTGTATCTGGCAGGCAGCTATGTGCGGCTGCGGGTGCGGCTGCGGACGGCGGTGCGGCTGGAGGACGGCGTGTGGGAAAGCGAACAGGCCCCGTCTCCCTTTGTGCTGGGGTTTATCCGGCCCCGCATCTACCTGCCCTTCGGCCTGGACCGGGGAAGCCGGGACTATGTGCTGGCCCATGAGCGGACCCACATCCGGCACCGGGACCACTGGGTGAAGCCCCTGGCGTTTCTGCTGCTGGCGGTGTACTGGTTCAACCCACTGCTGTGGGCGGCGTATATCCTGCTGTGCCGGGATATGGAATACGCCTGTGACGAGGCGGTGCTGCGGGACCTGGAGGAGCCGGACAAGCGGGCGTATTCCCAGGCGCTTCTGAATTGCGCCGGACCCCGGCGGGCGGTGACGGCGTGTCCGGTGGCCTTCGGCGAGATCTGCGTCAAGGGGCGCATCCGCCGGGCTCTGCGGTATAAAAAGCCTGCCGTGTGGGTGACGGCGGCTGCTGTGGTGGTGTGCGCTGCGGCGGCGGTCTGCCTGCTGACCAACCCCAGGGACCGGACCCCCTATGGGTGGGCCAGCCGGGTGACGGCTGGGGGGCTGAACGTGACGTATCTGTGTGAGGGGAACTCTGCCCGGACACCGGCCGGAATGTCGGGGCTGACCTCCCGGCTGGCGGAGCAGCTCAACGGACTGACGGAGGAGGACTTCCCTCTGCTGGAGAACTACGCATACAATATCTTTGACCAGGGGAGGGAGCCCTTCCGCCTGCAAATGGGGCGGAAGGCCGGAAAGCGGGAGCTTCTGTACGGCGGCGACAGCGGATATCCGCTGATGCTGCTGTACCGGGGGAAGCTCTACGGCGTGGACAGCGAGGAGCTGCTGCAGACCATCCTGGAGTATACCCGGGGCGTGCAGGTGGTTCCGGCAGGGACGGAGCTGGCCCTGCGGATGGGGCTGCCCGGAGTGTACCGGATGATGACAAAGGAGAGCGCCCACGGGCCGGATGTGATACAGGGAGATGACTTTTCCTGGACCCCGGCGGCGTGGCAGGGCGGCATGGCATATGTGGACCTGATGCGGACGGAGGGGGATGCTTCCGGCTCTGTGGGCCGCATCTGGTGCGCCAGGGCCCGGTGGGGCGGCCAGGAGCGCTGGCTGGTATACGCCCGGGACGGGCAGATCGCCCTGCGGCCCACGGAAAGCGGCTCCACGAGACTGAGCATCGTCGGGCGGGGACTGGCATTCCCGGAGGACGGGACGTATCTGACGGCGGAGTGCGTGTATCAGACGCCGGAGATGCCCAGCCCGTCTCCCCTGTCGGCGGAGCTGCTGCAATTCCGGGATGAAGCCGTGAAATACTGGGCCCGGTATCAGGAGAACGCCGACGGGCAGCTGACCACTGCACTGGACCCGGAGAAGTACAGTCAGTATCCCATCCAGGGCGGTCAGAGCGTCAGCCTGGAGGAATGGGACAGCCGGTTCCCGGAGGGGTTTAGCCCGGATATCAGCGGGTACCAGGAGCGGTGGCTGTTCCAGCTGGAGGACGGCTGTCAGCTGCTGCGGCTGGACCATCAGCTGTATTTGCTGCAATATCACCAGGCTGACGGGGAAGTTTTCGAGATGCTGCGGCTGCGGCCGGTGCCGCTGGAGCCGGAGCGGGTGCTGGAGCTGGATCGCCTGCTGCTCAGTGTCAGCGGAGACGACAGCGTGGCGGCCATCAGCTTTTCCGGGGCCGTGGAGGCCGCTATGCGGCAGCTGCCGGATTACCGGCGGCTGCTGGACGGCGGGGCGGACACCCTGCGGTACTGCTTCACCATGCTGGAGTGCCGGTATAACGGCGGGTATGGGATGCAGGCGGCCATGATGGCGGTGTGCCAGGATCTGCTGGCGGACATGGGTGAGGATGTGACTCCCTATGCCGGGATCCTCTCCGCTCAGGCGTGGTACGATCAGGTCAAGACCCAGGCCTTCGCCGTGTCGGAGGACCTGGTGCACCATCCGGGGTATGCTGTGCTGCTGGGGCTGGGGGTGTCCCGGCCTGACGGCACGGCGGCGATAACCTATGTGGACATGGACGGCGACGGACTGGCGGAGCGCCTTACGGCAGAGAACGGAGGACTCCGGGTGCTGCGGTATGACGGCACGGAGGTGTGGTCCTCCGGCCCGGTGGGGCAGAATGGGGATGAGGCCCTGTTCCTGCACCGGAACGGCGGGCAGTGGGAGCTTCTGCGCTATGGCCGGACGGCGGAGGAGCAGTTCTATGAGCTGCTGAGCCTGACCGGCGGCCGGGAGCGGCTGGTGCGGTCCCGGCATCTGGCCCACGGTGCGGCGGCAGAGAGCGTCCGGGTCTTTGCGGAGGAGTTCCATACCCTGCTCTATGGCGTGGATGAGGCGGGGCTCTCCGACGGGTGCGAGATGCTGCTGCTGTCCGTCAGGAACGGCGAGACCCGGGTGGGGCCACTGTACAACTTCAGCGGCTATGAGATCGGAGAGGGAAACGGATGAACGGAAGCGGCTATACCATTGTACAGGCCGGGGCGGAGGTGCCGGCGGAGGAATTCGTCAGGCGGTATGTGGACCTGAAGGACCCCGCCGCCGGGTGCCGCCCCTGCCCGGACTATGGGCGGTACTGGACGTGCCCGCCCTATGACGTTCCGGCGGCGGAATACTGGGGGCGGTATGAAACGGTGCTGCTGCGGGGGATGCAGTTCCACTTTACCCGGGAGCTGCTGGAGCGGCGGTTCACGCCGGAGGAGCTGGCGGAATATACCCGGGAGCTGACCGCCGCCCACGCCCGGCGGATGGACGAGCATCTGCGGGCGCTGTATCCCGGAGCGGCAGTGCTGACCACCGGGGGGTGCATGCTGTGCGCGGCGTGTACCCGGCCCGCAGGGCGGCCCTGCCGCCATCCGGAGGCGGTGGGCTACAGTCTGGAATCTCTGGGCTGCGACGTGGGGGCCGCCGCCTGGGGAGAGCTGGGCTGGGAGCTGCTGTGGCCCCGGCGGGATAAGCTGCCGCGATACCTGACATTACTGTGCGCGGTGCTGCGGTGACATACAGAAATTTTGAAATTTTTTCAAAATTCAGGTTGATTTTTCAATATCGACCGTGTATAATGAATTTATATTCAGGGCCACCTCCGAGGCTCTGGAACCGAAGCCGGACCGCTCGGCGGTCTGCCTGACTTCGCTGATTTCCCCCTTCCCCCCTATAGCAAAAACGCCGGTATCGCTGCGATACCGGCGTTTTTGCCGCTTGATACGCGCACAGCCGCCGCAGCTTGCTCTGCGGCGGCTGTTTCCTGCGTTTTTTGGGTCAGGACAACTCCTCCTGGCCGGTGCAGAGCTGATAGTACCGGCCCTTTTGGGCCATGAGCTCCGCATGGTCGCCGCGCTCGATGATGCGGCCCTGCTCCAGCACCAGGATGGCCTGGGCGTTGCGGACGGTGGAGAGCCGGTGGGCGATGACGAACACCGTGCGCCCGGCCATCAGGGAATCCATCCCCTGCTCGATGAGCTTCTCCGTGCGGGTGTCGATGGAGGAGGTGGCCTCATCCAGGATCAGCACCGGAGGATCGGACACGGCGGCCCGGGCAATGGCCAGCAGCTGGCGTTCCCCCTGGCTGAGGCTGCCGCCGTCGCCGGTGATGACGGTGTCGTACCCCTGGGGCAGGTGGCGGATAAAGGTGTCGGCGTTGGCCAGCCTGGCCGCGGCGCGGACCTCCTCATCGGTGGCGTCCAGCTTCCCGTAGCGGATGTTGTCGGCCACGGTTCCGGTGAACAGGTGGGTATCCTGCAAAACAATGCCCAGAGAGCGGCGCAGGGAGTCCTTCCGGATGTCCCGGACGTCGATGCCGTCATAGGTGACGGAGCCGGATTGAATGTCATAAAACCGGTTGATCAGGTTGGTAATGGTGGTCTTTCCAGCGCCGGTGGAGCCCACGAAGGCGATCTTCTGGCCGGGCTTGGCAAACAGGGACACGTCGTGGAGCACCGTCTTTTCCGGATCGTAGCCGAAGTCCACATGGTCAAAGCGCACGTCGCCCCGCAGCTCCGTCAGGGAGCCGTCGGGCTTCTTCCAGGCCCAGTGGCCGGTGCGGCGGTCCGTCTCCGTCAGGGAATCGCCGTCCTTCAGCACCCGCACCAGGGTGGTGCGGCCCTCATCCGTCTCGGGGTCGGCGTTCATCACGGCAAAAATGCGCTCCGCGCCGGCTACGGCGGCCAGCAGGGTGTTCACCTGCTGGCTGATCTGGCCCACCGGCTGGGACACCTGCTTGACATACAGCAGGTACGCGCCCAGGGAGCCGATATCGAACACACCGGAGATGGACAGCAGGCCGCCCACGCAGCAGGTGACGGCGTAGTTGATGCGGGAGAGGTTGCCCATGGCGGGCATCATGGACCCGGCATAGGTCTGGGCCATGGCGGCGGCGTCGCGATAGGCGCTGTTGCGGGCGGCGAACTCGTCCATGGTCTTCTGCTCGTGGTGAAAGACCTTGATGACCTTCTGGCCCTCGATCATCTCCTCAATGTAGCCATTGAGGCTGCCCAGGGCCGCCTGCTGCTGCTGGAAGCTGACGCGGCTGCGGCCGCCCACGCTTTTGACCACCAGGAGCATCAGACCCAGGAACACGAAGGTGATGAGGGTCAGGGCCCAGTTCAGGTAAATCAGCATGAACACGGTGCACACAAAGGTGATGAGGTTGGACACCACGCTGGCGAAGCTGTTGCCGATCATATCGGACACGGTGTCCATGTCGTTGGTGAAGCGGCTCATCAGGTCGCCGGACTGGTGGGTGTCGAAATACCGCAGGGGCAGGGTCTGGAGCCTGTTGAACAGATCCTGCCGCAGGGTGGCCACGGTCCGCTGGGAGATGCGGACCATCAGGCGGGAATAGGCATAGGAGCACCCGGCGGAGGCCAGGAACACGCCGCCCATGGCCACCAGCATCCAGAACAGGCCCTTGAAGTCCCCGGCCACAATGTGGTTCAGGGCGGGCTTGAGGAAATAGCTGCCGGCCACGGAGCCCACGGAGCTGAGGATCAGGCACACGGCCACCACGATCAGCGCGCCCTTGTAGCGGCCGATGTAGCCCAGGAGCTTGCCCACGGTGCCCCGGAGATCCTGGGGCCGCTGATAGCCGTGTCCCCGGCCGTGGGGGCCGCCGGGACGGACCTGCTTCTTGCTGTCAGCCATCGATGGTCGCTCCTTCCTGCTGAGATTTATAGACCTCCTGATAGATCCGATTGGTGGCCATCAGCCGGTCATGGGTGCCTGCGCCGGAAATTTTGCCGTCGTCCAGCACCACGATCAGATCCGCATCCATAACGGAGGAGATGCGCTGGGCGATGATGAGCTTGGTGGACCCGGGCAGGGCCTGGCGCAGGGCTGCGCGGATCCTGGCGTCGGTGGCGGTGTCCACGGCAGAGGTGGAGTCGTCCAGGATCAGCACCCGGGGCCGCCGGAGAATGGCCCGGGCAATGCACAGGCGCTGCTTCTGGCCGCCGGACACGTTGGCGCCGCCCTGCTCAATGTGGGTATCGTAGCCGTCGGGCATGCGGGAGATAAACTCGTCGGCGCAGGCCATGCGGCAGGCCTCCTCCATCTCGGCGTCGGTGGCGTCCTCCCGGCCCCAGCGGAGATTTTCCCGGATGGTGCCGGAGAACAGGGTGTTCTTTTGCAGCACCATGGCACAGCCCTGGCGCAGAGCCTCCATGGTGTATTCCCGGACGTCATGTCCGCCTACGGACACAACACCCTCCGTGGCCTCATACAGTCGGGGAATCAGACTCACCAGGGTGCTCTTGGCGCTGCCGGTGCCGCCCAGGATGCCAACGGTCATGCCGCTGTCGATATGCAGGCAGACATCCTCCAGGTTCCAGGCGTCGCTGTCCTTGTGGTATTTGAAATAGACATGATCAAAGTCCACGTCGCCGTTTTCCACGGTCAGGGCCGGGTCGGCGGCGGAGTCGGTGATCTCGGGCTGCTCCTCCAGCACCTCCACAATGCGCTTTCCGCAGGCGATGGACCGGGTCAGCACCATCATCACCATGGCCACCATCATCAGGGACATGAGGATTTCGGAGGCGTAGGTGAAGAAGGCGATCAGGTCGCCGGAGAGCATGGAGCCGCCCACCACATAGTGGCCGCCCAGCCACATGATGGCCATGATGGTGCCGCCCATAATGAGGGTCACCAGGGGGACAAACAGCACCACGAAGCTGTAGGCCCGCTCCGCCGTATCCCGGAGGGTGTCGCTGCGCTGGGCAAACTTCTCCTGCTCCCGGTCCTCCCGGACGAAGGATTTCACCACGCGGATGGCGTTCAGATCCTCCTGGACCACCAGGTTCAGATCGTCGGTGGACTTTTGCAGGGCGGTGAAAAACGGCCCCACATAGCGGATGACGATGGCCACCAGGATCAGCAGCAGCGGCAGCACCACCAGGAATACCTGGCTCAGCTGCAAGCTGATGGTCAGGGCCATGACCAGGGCGGTGATCAGCATCACCGGGGCCCGGACCAGCATGCGCATGCCCATCATCAGGGTCATCTGCACCGACGAAACGTCGTTGGTGAGCCGGGTGATCAGGGATGCGGTGGAAAAATGCTCAATGTTGGCAAAGGAGAACCGCTGCACCTGGGCATATTCCGCGGCGCGGACGTTGGCGCCGAAGCCCATACCGGCCCGGGCGGCCAGAGCCGCCGCCCCCACGCCCATCACCAGGGACGCCAGGGCCATGAGGATCATTTTCAGGCCCATGGCCAGAATGTACTCCTTGTCGCCGTTGGCAATGCCCACGTCCACGATCTGGCTCATGGCCTTGGGCAGCAGCAGCTCCAGCACGGCCTCGCCGGCTGAGCACAGAACGCCCAGGATGATCCAGATGCGATATCCCTTGGTATAGGGAGCTAATTTACGAATCATGCGTTGTCCTCCTCCGATGTCAGGTTTTCCGCCGCCCGCAGCAGGAGCCGGCGGAGCGTATCCACCTCCTGGGGGGTCATGCCCCGCTGGACCAGGGCCTCTATTTCATGGGTGATGGAAACGAAGTCGTCATAAAACTGCTGGCCGCACGCCGTCAGCCGCAGGATGCGGCAGCGGGCGTCGGTTTCGCCGGGGGCGCGGGTCAGCATGCCCTTTTCCACCAGACGGTCCACAATGCCGTTGACGGTGGAGGGCTTCACGGCCAGATGCTGCTGCAGCTGCTTCTGGGTCACGGGGCCGGGCTGGCGGTGCAGATACGTCAGGGTCCGGCACTGGATGGGCGTGACGCCATAGCGCCGCAGCTTTTTGTCCATGCTCAGATATGCCCGATGATTGCAGTAGCCCAGCAGCGGGCCGATGAGCTCGGGCTTCTTCTCGCAGTCCATATAGCTTTCTCCTTTCTTCTGACTTTTAATACTTAGCATACTAAATGTTAGCGAGCTAAATATTACCACCGTGGCTGCCGGCCGTCAATAGGCAGATTGCCGGTTTCCTGTGAACGTTCTGTAAACTGTGGGCCGGACCGCTTGACTTTTTCCCGCCGGGACGGTATGATAAGCCCGTAATCCGAAAGCTGTTATCATTGTTATTCTCTCTCCTTTTACCACAAAACAAACCGCCGGTCCCCTCTTTCCCGGGACCGGCGGTTTGTGTTGTCTTGACAAAGGTACGAAATCGTACTATAATCCGTTTGGTATGATTTCGGACAGAAGGGAGGCGGCAGCCTATGCAATATATATCCCGGGACCTGCGGCGGTATAACCACCTTTTGCAGGAAACCGACGCGGTTTATCATGAAATGGCCCAGCACTGGGGCCTGCCGGACAGCGTGATGGGCGTGCTGTATACCCTGTGCGACACCGGGGGGCGCTGCTCCGTGCGGGAGGTCTGCCGCCTGGGAGGCATGAGCAAGCAGACCGTCAACTCCGCCCTGCGGCGGATGGAGCGGGAGGGCCTGATCTATCTGGAGGCCGCCGGACGGGGCAAGGACGTGTGCCTGACGGAGGCGGGAGAGGGACTGGCCTGCCGGACCGCCCTGCGGGTAATCCAGGCGGAGAACCAGGTGTTTGCCGCCTGGCCCCAGGCGGATGTGGAGCAATATCTGGCGCTGACCCGACGCTTTCAGGAGGCCCTGGGGGAAAAAGCGAAGGAAATCAAGGAGGAGTCATGAGCAAAGCGTCCATTCAATTATCGGACCACTTCACCTGCGGCAGGCTGATCCGGTTTACGCTGCCGTCCATCACCATGATGATCTTTACCGCGGTTTACGGCGTGGTGGACGGCTTTTTTGTGTCCAATTACGCGGGAAAGACGCCCTTTGCGGCGGTGAATCTTATCATCCCGGTGCTGCTGGGCTTAGGCTGCGTGGGGTTCATGTTCGGCACCGGCGGCGGCGCGCTTATCGCCAAGACCATGGGCCAGGGGGACCGGGAACGGGCCAACGACATCTTCTCCATGATCGTGTACGTCTCGGCGGCCATCGGCGTGGTGCTGGCGGGCCTGGGCTTTCTGATCCTGCGCCCGGCGGCGGTGCTGATGGGGGCGGAGGGGGAGCTTCTGGAGCAGGCCCTGATCTATGGCCGCATCAACCTGATCGCCCTGCCGTTTTATGTGCTGCAATATGAGTTCCAGTGCCTGTTTGCCACGGCGGAAAAGCCGCGGCTGGGGCTATATATCACCGTGGCGGCAGGCGTCACCAATATGGTGCTGGACGCCCTGTTCGTGGCGGTGTTTTCCTGGGGCGCGGCAGGTGCGGCGGCGGCCACAGCCCTGAGCCAGTTCATCGGCGGCAGCCTGCCCCTGGTGTACTTCGCCCGGCCCAACAGCAGCCTGCTGCGGCTGGGCAAATGCCGGATGGACCTGCGCGCCCTGCTGAAAACCTGCTCCAACGGGTCGTCGGAGTTTATGAGCAACGTGTCCATGTCCCTGGTGAGCATGCTGTATAACGTGCAGCTGATGAAGTACGCCGGAGAGGACGGTGTCTCTGCCTACGGCGTGCTGATGTATGTAAATATGATCTTCCAGGCCATCTATATCGGCTATTCCGTGGGGGCGGCCCCTGTTGTGTCGTTCCACTATGGGGCCGGAAAACGCGGGGAGCTGCGGGGCCTGCTGCGGCGCAGCGGCGGCCTGCTGGCCGTGTGCGCGGTGTGCATGCTGGCGGCGGGGCAGGTTCTGGCTGCGCCGCTGTCCCGGCTGTATGTGGGGTATGACCCGGGACTGTTCCGGATGACGTCCCACGCCTTCTCCATTTTCTCGTTCTCGTTCCTGTTCTCGGGCTTCGCCATCTACGGCTCGTCCTTCTTCACGGCCCTGAACGACGGGCTCACCTCGGCCATCATCGCGTTCTTGCGGACCCTGGTGTTCCAGGTGGGAGCGGTGCTGCTGTTCCCGCTGTTGTGGAGGCTGGACGGCATCTGGATGTCCATCGTGGCGGCGGAGGTCATGGCCGTTGTCGCCACGGGTATCTTCCTGCTGGCCAAGCGGAAACGGTATGGCTACTAAAAAAACGGAAAAATTTCAAAAAACCCCTTGCATTCCCCGAAAAGGTGTGGTATAGTAATCAAGCTGACTTGAGTGATTCGGTTGGCTATCCGGGTGTGGCGAAGTTTGGTATCGCGCTTGAATGGGGTTCAAGAGGCCTTGAGTTCGAATCTCAACACTCGGACCATAATGTGGAGACAAAACAGATGTCTCCTGCGAAAAGCCCGACTATATCGGGCTTTTTTGCTGCCCAAACGGCGATTTTTCTCTGTACCAAAACGCAGATGTAAAATCGCCGTTTTCCCTTTGCGGATAGACTTGAACTCCCGAAAAGTAAATATCAGATACACTGGCAGATAGAAAGCAAAAATCTATCTGCCTTTTTTGTTACCCTGAAAAGGAGAAATCAGATATGCTGCAGAAAGAATGAGCCAAACGCCTCAAAGTTCGGTACGACACCAAGATGGACAGCAACGAATGGTTGGAGGTGTCCTCGGACGGCATCCCCCTCTGCCGGATCGACAGTATGCTGAGAACGCCCAACTGCCCGTTCGTGCTTTTCGTCGGCACAAAGAAATTGGTCAAGCGAAAGGAATTTGAACAGCTCATCAGTGAAAAACTGGTGATATAAGAGGTTCCGAAAAATTTACAAATAGGCGGAGAGTTTTTTCACGCAACGGCTTGAGAAAAAGGACGTTATATGCTATAATTTATTTGTAGTAGTGCGTCCTTTTTCGCAAGCGCGGAAAGGATACAATCTATGGGTAAGAATCTAAAAGGCAAAGAATGTGGTAAGGGTATCTGCCAGAGAAAGGACGGTTTATATTACGCACGGTTCGTAGATAAGACAGGAAAGCGGCATGAGAAGTATCTTCCGACGCTCCCCGAAGCTCGCAACTGGATTGAAGAATCAAAATACGCCGATGCGCACGAGGATGTTTTCGTAGCCACCGATACGACGGTGGATCAATGGTTTGATTTCTGGATTGAGAATATTGTGGGTGATTTAGCCCCTAATACGCTCCGCAATTATCGGGAGCGGTATGTCCACAATATTCAGCCTGTTATGGGCAAAATGATGATTGCCAACGTCAAGCCGATGCACTGCAAAAAGGTGTTCATTCAGATGGATGCTGACTATGCGGGTTCCACCATCCGTCAAGCCTATATCACAATGGGAACAATGTTCAAGGCTGCGAAGATGAATGACCTGATTGCCAAGCACCCAATGGACGGTGTGCGGTTTACAAAGCCCGTTCGTGCAACAGACGATATTAAGTTCCTCACCCGTGACGAGCAGCGCGTGTTTCTTGAAACAGCGAAACGCTCCCGCAACTACAACCAATACGCGCTGATCCTTGAAACCGGCTTGCGCACCGGCGAGATGATCGGACTGACGTGGGATGCGATAGATTTCCAGAATCGGACGCTGACGGTCAACAAAACCTTGGAGTACCGCCACAAGCAGCACTTTTGGCGTGCAGGACCACCGAAAACGCAGCAGAGCTATCGCACAATACCGTTGACGGATCGGGCTTATGAAATCCTCAAAGGTATTTGGGATAACCGCCCGGAGCGAAAGGAGTCACCGACGCTGGACAAAACGCTTGAGTACATAGACAGACGTACAGGCGTTTCTTCTCGGCTGGTCATGCGTGATCTTGTCTTTATCAACTGGCGTACCGGGGAACCGGCGAAAAACAGTTCCTATGATACCCACCTTTACAAGCTATGCGACGAAGCAGGAATTGAAAAATTCTGTATGCACGCTTTACGCCATACCTACGCCACAAGAGCGATCGAAAGCGGGATGCAGCCGAAGGTGCTGCAAAAACTGCTGGGTCATGCCAGCATCAAAACAACAATGGATCGGTATGTTCATGTGACTGCCGAATCGCTGGATTATGCCATCAAGCAATTTCAGCAAAATGGTGTAGTCTGATGAAATCCAATAAAGCCAAATGCGGAAATGGTGTAAAAATGGTGTAACAGCCAAGACACCAAACGCTGAAACCCCTTGAAAATCAAGGAAAATCGAAGGAGAATGAGTACAAATGAAATTAGGTATCGTCGGACTGCCGAACGTCGGCAAATCAACCCTCTTCAACGCCATCACGAACGCGGGCGCGGCGTCGGCAAACTTCCCGTTCTGCACGATCGAGCCGAACGTCGGCATGGTGACCGTGCCGGACGAGCGGCTGGACTTCCTCGCAGAGCTGTACCAGCCCAAGAAGTACACCCCTGCCGTCATCGAATTCGTTGACATCGCGGGTCTTGTCAAGGGTGCGTCCAAGGGCGAGGGACTCGGCAACAAGTTCCTCGGCAACATCCGTGCCACCGACGCGATAATCCACGTCGTGCGCTGCTTTGACGACGAGAACGTCATCCACGTTGAGGGCAGCACCGACCCGAAGCGCGACATCGATATCATCGACCTCGAACTCATCATGGCCGACATGGAGATGGTCGAGCGCCGCATCGACAAGGCGCTCAAGGCCGCGAAGGGCGACAAGAAGTTCATGCACGAGGCGGACGTGTTCAAGGCGCTGCTCGAGCACCTGAATAACGGCAAGAGTGCCCGCAGCTTCGAGTGCGATGAGGACGACGCCGAGATAATCGCGACGAGCGACCTGCTGACCTCGAAGCCCATCATCTACGCCGCGAACATGGACGAGGACGGCGTCGCGCACTTTGCAGACAACAAATATTACCAGACCGTCGCCGCCATCGCGGCCGAAGAGGGCGCGCAGGTCCTGCCGATATGCGCCAAGGTCGAGGAGGAGATGGCGGAGCTGGAGCCGGAGGACAAGCTGATGTTCCTTGAGGAGCTGGGGCTTGAGGAGTCCGGACTCGACCGCATGATAAAATGCTCCTACGAGCTGCTCGGTCTGATATCCTTCCTGACCTGCGGCAGCGACGAGTGCCGCGCATGGACTATCCGCCGCGGGACGAAGGCTCCGCAGGCGGCGGGCAAGATACACAGCGACTTTGAGCGCGGCTTTATCCGTGCGGAGATAGTCGCCTTTGACGATCTCAAGGCCTGCGGCAGCATGGCGGCGGCCAAGGAGAAAGGGCTCGTCCGCAGCGAGGGCAAGGACTACGTCATGCACGACGGCGATGTGACCCTCTTCAGGTTTAATGTATAATTTAAGGCTAAAAAATGGCCAAATAGTTAATTCTGCCCAAATCCCGGCGAAAGTCGATTGACTTCCGCCGGGGCTTATGCTAAACTAAGCGCGTTAAAGGGGAGTAGCTTGCGCATATGTGCGTTGATGCGTCGTCATCCCAACCGAAAGGTTCGGCGTATCGGATACATGCTCTGTTTTACATGTATTTTGCAAGACTTTTACAGCTCACGCTGTAGGAGTCTTTTTTTATTTGCCAAGTCGCAAATAAAACGGCTTCCGCAGGCGAAACTAATATGGGAGGATAGCCTATGAAAACCTATTGCGAAGAAAAGGAAGCCGTCCTTGCCGAGCTTGACAGCTCCGAGAACGGCCTGAGCAGCGCCGAAGCCCAGAAGCGGCTCGAAGCGCACGGCAAAAACAAGCTGAAGGAGCCTGCCAAGGAGTCCCTGATCAAGCGCTTCTTCGGCCAGATGGCAGACCCGATGATAATCATCCTGCTCGTCGCGGCGGCGATAAGCGGCGTGCTCGCGGTCACGCAGGGCGAGAGCTTTGCCGACGTTATCATCATCCTCGCCGTCGTCGTCGTCAACGCCGTGCTCGGCGTGTATCAGGAGAACAAGGCCGAGAAAGCCATCGAGGCGCTGCAGGAGATGTCCGCTGCCACCTCGAAGGTGCTGCGCGACGGTAAGCTCGTCACGATCCACAGCGAGGAGCTTGTCCCCGGCGACGTCATCCTGCTCGAAGCGGGCGACGCAATCCCCGCCGACGGCCGCCTGCTCACCAGCGCCAGCCTCAAGATAGAGGAAGCCGCGCTGACCGGCGAATCCGTCCCCGTGCTGAAGTTCATCGACGCGATAAACCTTGTCGATGAGACGAAGGACGTCACCCTCGGCGACCGCAAGAACATGGTCTACATGGGCAGCACCGTGGTCTACGGCCGCGGTACCGCCGTCATCACCGCCACCGGCATGGACACCGAGATGGGCAAGATCGCCGACGCTCTGGCCACCGCCGAGGAGGGGCAGACCCCGCTGCAGATAAAGATGTCCCAGCTGTCGAAGATACTGACCTGGCTGGTGCTCGGCATATGCGCGCTGGTGTTCGTTGTACAGCTGCTGCGCGCGGGCGGCTTCACGGTCGAGGTAGTGCTCGATTCGTTCATGATCGCCGTCTCCCTCGCCGTCGCGGCCATCCCCGAAGGGCTTGTCGCCGTCGTCACGATGGTGCTGTCCATCGGCGTCACGAACATGTCCAAGCGCAACGCGATAATTCGCAAGCTGACTGCGGTCGAGACTCTCGGCTGCGCGCAGATAATCTGTTCCGACAAGACCGGCACCCTCACCCAGAACAAGATGACCGTTGTCGATTACTTCGGCACCGACGAGAAGAAGCTCGCTTCCGCCATGGCGCTGTGTTCCGACGCGGAGCTGGATGAGAGCGGCAAGGTCACGGGCGAGCCGACCGAGGCCGCGCTCGTCGCATGGGCGAATAAGCTCGGCGCGGATAAGACCACGCTCAAGGCGCGTTTCCTGCGCTGCGGCGAGGCTCCGTTTGACTCCACGCGCAAGCTCATGAGCACCGTCCATGTCAGCGGCAGCGGCTGCATCCAGTACACCAAGGGCGCGCCCGACGTGCTTATCGGCAAGTGCGCCTATTATATCGATTCCGACGGCCGGCGCGTCCCGATGACCGACGAGTACCGCGCCGAGATACTCCGCGCGAACAAGGCCATGGCCGACCGCGCGCTGCGAGTGCTCGCATGTGCCGAGCGCGTCTGGGATGCAAAGCCCGTCAACTTCGAGCCGGAGACCCTTGAGCAGGAGCTGTGCTTCATGGGGCTGTGCGGCATGATAGACCCCGTCCGCCCCGAAGTCGTGGACGCCATCGCGGAGTGCCGCGAGGCGGGCATCCGCCCCATCATGATAACCGGCGACCATATCGACACCGCGGTCGCCATCGCAAAGGAGCTCGGCATTCTCACCGACGGCAGCGAGGCCATCACCGGCGCGCAGCTCAACGAGATGAGCGACGAGGAGTTTGAGCAGAAGTTCAAAAATATCAGCGTCTACGCCCGCGTCCAGCCGGAGCACAAGACCCGCATCGTAAACGCATGGCGCAAGGCGGGCTACGTCACCGCCATGACAGGCGACGGCGTCAACGACGCGCCCAGCATCAAGTCCGCCGACATCGGCGTCGGCATGGGCATCACCGGCACCGACGTCACCAAGAACGCCGCCGACATGGTGCTCGCGGACGATAACTTTGCAACGATAGTCGGCGCTGTCGAGGAAGGCCGCCGCGTGTACGGCAACATCCGCAAGGCGATCCAATTCCTGCTCGGCTCGAACATGAGCGAGGTGCTTAGCATCTTCTTCGCAACCATACTGGGCTTCACCATTCTTGAGCCTGTGCATCTGCTGTGGATAAACCTTGTAACCGACTGCTTCCCGGCGCTGGCGCTGGGCATGGAGAAGGCAGAGCCGGACGTCATGCGCCGCCGCCCGCGCGACGCAAAGGCCGGCATCTTCGCCGGCGGCATGGGCTTCGATATCGCGTATCAGGGCTTCTTCGTGACGCTGCTTATCATGATATCCTACTTCATCGGTCACTTTATCGAGACCGGCGTATGGGAGATAACCAACAGCGCCGACGGCACGACGATGGCCTTCCTGACCATGTCCATGGCCGAGATCTTCCACTCCTTCAATATGCGCTCTCAGCGCGGCAGCATCTTCACTCTCGGCACTCACAACAAGGCCCTGATATTCGCAGCGGTCGGCTCCCTCATCGCAACCACCCTCGTGTGCGAAGTGCCGTTCCTGGCAAACGCTTTTGATTTCACCGCCGTCGACTTCAACGAGTACCTCATCGCAATCGCCCTCGGCGCCTGCATCATCCCGCTCGTTGAGCTTGTAAAGCTCATCCAGCGCAAAATCGGCAAAAACGATTGACAGGCCGGGGAAACGGTGCTATCATAGTTGCATTGAAACTGGCGTTGACGGAGAACACGGAAGCGGATACGCACAGAGAGGACAGTCACCGGCTGCAAGCTGTCCCGGATATGCTTCCGAGTGACCGCTCCTGAGCCGGAGGGCGGAAATGCCCTCACGTATCCCCGGCGTTAACGGGCAATGAGTGAAAGCTCAAGGTGGAACCGTGTATTTTTATGCACCCTTGGCGCGATAATATGTCGCGTCAAGGGTGTTTTGATTTAGGAGGACATTATGGACGAGAACAAATACAGCTTTGAAAATGAAGAATACCGCCGCACTTATTGGCACACCTGTTCCCATGTGCTGGCACAGGCCGTGAAGCGCCTCTACCCTGAGGTCAAGCTGGCCATCGGCCCCGCCATTGAAAACGGCTTCTATTATGATATGGACTCTCCCTTCCCCTTTACTCCGGAAATAATGGAGAAGATCGAGGCCGAGATGCGCAAGATCTGCAAGGAGAAGCTGAAGCTTGAGCGCTTTGAGCTGCCCCGCGAGGAGGCCATCAAGTTCATGGAGGAGCGCGAGGAGCCGTATAAGGTCGAGCTTATAAACGACCTGCCGGAGGATGCGCACATCTCCTTCTACCGTCAGGGCGAGTTTGTCGACCTCTGCGCCGGCCCGCACCTTGACTCCACCGGCCGCATCAAGGGCAACGCCATCAAGCTCACCGCCTGCAACGCCGCCTACTGGCGCGGCGACTCCAGCCGTCAGACGCTCCAGCGCATATACGGCGTAGCCTTCCCGAAGAAGGACGAGCTGGACGCATATCTTCAGCGTCTTGAGGAGGCAAAGCGCCGCGACCATCGCCGTCTCGGCAAGGAGCTGGGGCTGTTCATGCTGACCGAGGAGGGCCCCGGCTTCCCGTTCTTCCTGCCGAAGGGCATGGTGCTGAAAAACACCCTTATCGACTACTGGCGCGAGGTGCACAAGAGATACGGCTACGTCGAGGTATCGACCCCGATGATACTCAACCGCCACCTCTGGGAGACCTCCGGTCACTGGTATCACTACAAAGAGAACATGTACACCACCGTCATCGATGGCGAGGATTACGCGATAAAGCCCATGAACTGCCCCGGCGGAATGCTGGTATATAAGACAGAGCCGCATTCCTATCGCGAGCTGCCGCTGAGGATGGCGGAACTTGGCCTTGTGCACAGGCACGAGCTGTCCGGTGCGCTGCACGGCCTGTTCCGCGTCCGCTGCTTCACTCAGGACGACGCGCACATCTTCATGACCTGGGATCAGATGAAGGACGAGATAAAGAACGTCGTCCGCCTCTTCGACGAGGTCTACTCCCTCTTCGGCCTGCCCTATGAGATAGAGCTGTCCACCATGCCCGACGACCATATGGGCGACGAGAAGGATTGGGAGTTCGCGCAGGAGACGCTGAAGGAAGCCATCACCGAGATGGGCAAGAGCTATGTTATCAACGAGGGCGACGGCGCGTTCTACGGCCCGAAGCTGGACTTCCATCTTCAGGACTCCCTCGGCCGTACCTGGCAGTGCGGCACCATCCAGCTCGATATGCAGTTGCCCGAGCGCTTTGAGCTTGAGTACACCGGCGCGGACGGCGAGAAGCACCGCCCCGTCATGATACACCGCGTTGTCTTTGGCTCCATCGAGCGCTTCATCGGCGTCATCACCGAGCATTTTGCCGGCGCATTCCCGGTGTGGCTCTCTCCGGTTCAGGTCAAGGTCATGCCCATCACCGACCGCGCTGCGGACTACGCCAAGAGCGTCGCCGCAAAGCTTGACGCGGCGAAGGTCCGCGTCGAGACCGACCTCAGGAACGAGAAGATCGGCTACAAGATCCGCGAGGCGCAGATGCAGAAGATCCCGTACATGCTTGTCGTCGGCGATAAGGAAGCCGAAGCCGGAACCGTCTCCGTCCGCACCCGCGCGGGCGTCGACCTTGGCGCGATGCCGCTTGATGAGTTCATGGCAAAGATCGGCGAGGAGATCAGCACCCGCAGCAAGGATTGATTTTTGAACCGAACTGAATAAAACAGGAAGCACCCCCACAAACTATCAAAAAGCTTGTGGGGGTGTTGTTTTGAACTGGAGAAAAAGAATGTGGACGGCGGGGCTGTGCGTGATGCTGGCGGTCTGCGCCGTGATGGCGAGCCTGACGGGCGCATGGGGCGACGCGTATAAAAAGGGCGCGAGCGGCGCCACCGTGACCGAGATACAGACGCGCCTGAAAAACTGGGGCTATTATTCCGGCGAGGTCGACGGCGTGTTCGGCAGCGCGACCGAGAAGGCGGTAAAGTATTTTCAGCAGAAGAACGGCCTGACCGCAGACGGCGTCGTCGGCGCGCAGACGCTCGCAGCGCTGGGCATAAACGGCGGCGGGGGCGATTCGTCGGGCGGCACGCAGTCAGGCGATCTGTATCTGCTCGCGCGCGTGATCTCCGCCGAGGCGCGCGGCGAGCCGTATACGGGGCAGGTGGCCGTCGGCGCTGTCGTGCTCAACCGCGTGCGGCACTCGTCGTTCCCGAATTCGATCTCGGGCGTGATATATCAGTCCGGCGCGTTTTCCTGCCTTGACGACGGCCAGTTTGACGAGCCGATCGCCGAGAGCGCCTACCGCGCCGCGCAGGACGCGCTCAACGGCTCCGACCCGAGCGGCGGCGCGATATATTATTTCAATCCCGCCACCGCGACCAGCAAGTGGATCTGGTCGCGCCCGCTGATCGTCACCATCGGCAAGCACCGCTTCTGCTCGTGAGCAGAGATGTGGCACCCCCTTGGCTCCCCTCTTAGGTAGCGAAGCGGCGGCGCGGTAGTGAATGACATGCCGGTGGCATGTCAGAGCCGCGCCGTGACCGAGCCGCAGTGAGACGCTGGCGCGTCAGCGTCTGAGGGGTCGCCAGACTTGGGCTATTGCCAATAGGAAAAAGAAAGAGCAAAGTAAACACCACGGGACGGCATATATGCCGTCCCGTTATTATTTTACTTCACAGCACAATAACATCCCCGCTGATGCCGGGGTCGTGGCTCGCGAGCACGGCGGCGCAGCCGGCCAACGCGGCCTCAGCGCGTATCCACTCCAACGACTTCCGCTGCGCCAGCCGGTTGAACCCTAAGCCCGGCACTATCATCTCTTCCCACGAGCGCGGCGAATATGCCGCGTCGGCGGTCAGCAGCGCAAAACGGCTCCCGTGCTGGATTCTGGCGGCGAATTGCCCGTCCGTGTGGCCGGGGACGTTTATGAGCTGCACACTGCCGTCGCCGAACAGATCGTACGACCAGCGGTTCGGCCCAAGGGGCGTGCCCTTGTACCAGAACACGTCGATCGGCCTGTCGCGCCATAGCTCCTTCGGCTCGCGCATGGCGTAGACCGTGCGGCAGCTCCAGAACCGCTCTTCCTCGGCCATGAGAAAGCGCTTCGCGCCTGTGAGATGGCGGATGCCGCTGACATGATCCGGGTCGAGATGACTTATGAGCACACAGTCGATATCCTCCGCCTGCAGCCCAAGCGCCGCCAAGCGTTCGTCGATTGCCTCACCCTTCGGGAGCGTCGGGTGGTAGAGCGCGGCCAGCCGCTCCGGCAATATGCGGCGCACGGCCTTCACGTCATAGCGCCCGTCCGGACTTATCTCGCGGCACCAGCCGCAGTCGAACAGCAGCCGCCCCCGTGGATGCTCTATCAGAAACGCGAACACGGGCAGTTCGACGCGCGCCCTGTCCGGACAGAGCGCCATTTCCACCGCACCGCGCAGCCCAAGCTCGCCGCCGTAGGCCATCTTCGGCGACACGCGGATGCTGCCGCAGCGCAGGGGATAGATCCGTATATGCTTCTCTTCGCTCAAAATATCACCGCCTGATTTTTGTTGACCGTGTGGTTATAAAAACATATTACCACCCATAAAAACGAAAGTCAAGTTATTGACAATGCCGGAAGAATGTGCTATTTTTATTATTGACCAAGCGGTCAATAATAAAAATTCTGGGGAGGATATTGCAATGTCATCCAAGGAGAAAAACGCCGTCCGCCTGCTGGACACGAAGCTTGACGCGAAGACCACCAAGACAATGGTCATCTGCGCGGTCATCATGCTCGTGTCGGTGCTCATCCACGACGGCGACCATATCCGTCAGGCCGTCAACTGGGGCTACACCATCCCGCTGTCGCTCTGGGCGCTGAACCTCATCGTCTACGTGCTGCCCGTCGTGTCCATCTTTCTGGCCAAGAGCCGCCGCATGTCCGCGACGCTCGTCAGCGCGCTGGGCGGCATCGTCACCTCGCTCTCGTTCGTCGTGCTGCACTGCTTCGGCTCCTCCAGCGGCCTGAACTGGGGCATCTGGAACTTTACATATTTTGAGCTTATCGAGGGTGTCTGGTACGACGCGGGCAACGGCATGCAATTCTATCAGGGCGTCGATACCCTCAGCTGGATCCTGCTCTTCCACGTGCCGGTGTTCTGCCTGCCCTGCTCCGTCATCTCTCTCAAGAAGTTTTTCAAGATCAAAAAGGCCGTTGAGGCCGAAAACGCGGCAAAATAAGAATCATATCAACGGATACGGTGGACGGCATCTCCCGTATCGGACGTATTGAGCAAGGTGTCCGCAATGAAAGAAATTTCCCTGAAAATCAGCGATATCGACTGCGCGGCCTGCGTCGAGCGGCTGAACCGCGCGCTTGGCGCCGTGAACGGCGTGCGCGCGGCGGCGGTGAACTACGCATCCGGCCGCGCGCTCATAAGCTATGACGAGGACGAGGCGAGCATCGCGGCGATTGCTGCCGCGGTGAAAAAAGCGGGCTTCGGCGTTCCGGCGGACAGCGTGGAGCTGAAATGCCCCGCGCTCGACGCGGAGACGATGAGCCGTGCCATCGCCGCTCTGCGCGCCATGGAAGAGGTGCAGAGCGCGGAGCAGAACGCCGAGACCGGCAGTATCCTCGTCCGCGTCTGGCCTGTGAATCCGGACAGCCGCCGTCTGCTCGCGGCGTTGCGCGAGGTCGGTGTGTGGGCGGAACTGGGCGAGATGACCAGCGGCGAGGAGGAGTCGGAGGTCAGAAAGCGGCTCGCGCTGCTGCGGCTCATCGTCGCCGCGACGCTTCTGAGCGTGCCGCTCGTCTGGGAGATGCACTACCTTGTCCAGTTTGTGATCGCAACCGTGATCCTGTTCTGGCCTGGCATGTATTTTTACCGCGGCGCCTGGCGCGGCCTGCGCAACGGGACGATGAACATGGACGTCCTCGTCGCGCTGTCAACGACGATAATTTACCTTTACAGCAGCTACGTCGGCTTCACCGTTCCTGTCGGGAAGATGCTGTACTTCCTCTCCAACGGCGTGCTCATCGCGCTGCTGCTGTTCGGGCGCTACCTTGAGCAGCTTGCCATGGGCGAAAGCTCGCAGGCGATACGCCGCCTCATGCGGCTTCAGCCGAAAACCGCGCTCGTGCAGCGCGGCGGCGAGGAGAAGGAGCTGAGCATTGAGGAGATCGAGGAGCACGACGTCGTCATCATCCGCCCGGGGGAGCGCATCCCCGTGGACGGCGTGATAATCGAGGGGCGCTGCGCGGTCGACGAGTCGCTGCTGACGGGGGAGAGCCTGCCGGTAGATAAAGCCGAGGGCGACGAGCTGCTCGGCGGCACGCTCAACCGCTCCGGCAGTGTGAAGCTCGCTGCGACGCGGCTTGGCAAGGACTCTGTTCTGCAGCAGATAATCGACCTTGTGCAGCGCGCGCAAAGCTCCAAAGCGCCCGTGCAGCGGCTGGCGGATAAGATCGCGGCGGTGTTCGTGCCGGTGATGATCGCGCTGGCGGCGGGCGTGTTCTGCCTGTGGTTCTTCGCGCTCGCCCCTGGCGACTGGGACAGGGCGATAAACTGCCTGTGCAGCATGCTGGTCATCGCCTGCCCCTGCGCGCTCGGTCTCGCCACGCCCACGGCCATCATGGTCGGTACAGGCCGCGCGGCGGAGCTGGGCGTCCTGTTCAGAAACGGCGCGGCAATAGAAAATTGCTGGCGCACGGGCGCTGTGGTGTTCGACAAGACCGGCACACTCACATGGGGTCAGCCGGAGGTCACGGAGCTGCTGCCTTGCAGCGGGACTTCGCCGCAGGAGCTGGCGGTGTGCGCGGCGGCGGTCGAGCGGCTGTCGGAGCATCCGGTGGCGCAGGCGGTGTGCCGCGGCGCGGCGTTCGGCTGTGCGGGTATGCTGCCGCCGAAGCTGACGGATTTTGAGAACCTGCCCGGCCTCGGCGTGACCGGCAGAACCGGCGGCGAAACGCTCGCGGCGGGGAGCCGTGAGCTGATGGCGCGGCTGGGCGTGGACATATCTCCGCTGGCCGCACTGCCCGACGTCCGCAGTCAGGCGAAAACCGAGGTCTGCGTCGCCCGCGGCGGGAAGCTGCTGGGCGTCATCGGCGTGTCCGACCGTCTCCGTCCGGACGCGGCGGAGACGGTGCGGCGGCTGAAAAAGCTCGGCGTCGAGCTGTGGCTCATCACCGGCGACAACGAGCGCACGGCGCAGGCGGTCGCCGCCGAATGTGATATAGAATACGTCCTCAGCGGCGTTTTGCCGGAGAATAAGGCCGAAAAAGTACGCGAACTGCAATCGCGCGGCCTGAAGCTCGCCATGGTCGGCGACGGGATAAACGACGCGCCCGCCCTCACCGCGGCAGACACGGCGATAGCCATGGGCGGCGGGACGGACGTCGCAATCGAGTCGTCCGACATAACGCTGCTCGGCGGCAGACTGAGCGCCGTACCGGACGCGCTTGAAGTCTCGCGCGCGACGATGGGCGCGATAAGGCTGAATCTCGCGTGGGCGTTGCTGTATAACGTCCTGTCGGTCGGTGCGGCGGCCTTCGGTGTCGTCAATCCCTCGATGGCCGCGGCGGCGATGAGCCTGTCGTCCATCGCGGTGCTGATGAATTCACTGCGGCTGAAGAAGGCGGTGGAGAAAAAATGAGCGCGTATACGACGGAAATTCTGGATATGAAGCTCGGCGGCATGGTCTGCCCCTCGTGTGAGGACGTGATCGCCGCGGCGCTGCTCGCGGAGCGCGGGGTCGTGGACGCGGAGGTCAGCTATTATAAGAGCGCCGCGCGCGTGAAGTATGACCCCGCCATCGTCACGCCGGAGCGGCTGGAGCAGTGCGTGAAAAATGCCGGTTACGGCGTGGGCGGCGGCGGACTCGGCGGCGTGGCGGCGGATGCTATATGCGCGGCTGCCGTAATCCTGCTGACCTGGCTGCTGACTCGGTATGCGAAGCCGGGCGCTCCGGTCATGAGCGCCGGTATGAGCCTGCTTCAGGTGCTGCTGCTCGGCATGGTCACGAGCGTGCACTGTCTCGGCATGTGCGGCGGCATCGCCATGGCGCAGGGCGGGGGTATCGACGTCGGGCGCGGCGCGGAGCTTCGCGCCGCCGCGGCCTATAATCTCGGCAGAGTCGCGGCCTATACCGCGGTGGGCGCGCTGTGCGGCGGGCTTGGCGCGGCAATAAGCTACGGCGCGCAGACAAAGTCCATGGTCTTTACGCTTGCGGGCGCGGCGGTCGCGCTCATGGGCGTGAATCTGTCCGGCTCCGCTCCGGCGCTGCGGCGGCTCGCGGCGCAGCTCATGCCGCGCAGACGCGGCCTGCCGAAGGGCGGCGCGCCGCTTATCGCGGGTCTTGCGACGGGGCTTATGCCCTGCGGCTCGCTCTACGCGATGTGGACCTACGCCGTCGGCACGGGCTCTGCCGTCCGGGGCGCGGCGGTGATGCTGTGCTTCGCCCTCGGCACAGTGCCCACGCTGTTTCTGCTTGGCGTGTGCAAGGGGCTTGTTCCGCCGAAGCTGAAAAAATACGCGGCGCGCGTGTCGTCCGTGCTCGTCACGGCGATGGGGCTGAAAATGCTCATCGCCGGTCTGAAGCTTGGGAACTTTATATGAAAAAGGCTGTCATTGTATAATGACAGCCTTTTTGTGTATCAATGATGGTTATGGTAATCCCCTTGGCTCCCCTTCTGGGTAGCGAAGCGGCGGCGCGGCGAGACGCTGGTGCGTCAGCGCCTGAGGGGGCGCCAGTCTTTATAGATTGCCATTAGGGAAAAGACAAGGCAGAGTTAAGACTGCGTCAGAGGGAGGCAAGAGCATGATTTCAGCGTTCAGAACAACATGCAGATTCCCGCGAGCGCGGCGCAGACAGGGATGTGTACGATGAAGTGCGTTATGTGCGATTTCTTGTTGTACCCGAACTGATGCGACCCGACGACGCCCTTCAGCTCCGGATAGAAGTGCGGGAAAAAGTTCGAGTGGCAGAGCAGCACCCAGTCGAAGAACGCAATGTCGTAGAGCTCCATGATGTAGAGGATCGCAATGAACCGCGCGAAGAACCGGCCGAATCCGAAGCCGTTTTTCACGCTGTCCCACACGGCGAGAACGAACGCGCCCGCGAACATCAAAATCGCAAGTATGCCGATAATCCAGCCAATCACATGCGCGCCGCGGAACCGCTCCTTCTTATCGGGTATCGCGTCGAGATTCTCCTTCGGCGCGGAAGAGAAAAGCGCTTGTTCTGAATGAAAGCGACACCGGCGTACAGTATGAGAAAATACGCTGCTATTATGATGAGCGCCGAGAGAAGCGTTATTGCCATTTTGCCGTGTCCTCCTTAGATTCTTGCTGTGTCACTCGCCCTTGTTTCCGCCCGTCTCGGCGTTTACTCTTAACAAATAGAACTGCCGTACCCAATCGGGCTGGGTTTCAAAGGATTCCTGAAGCTTTTGAAGAGTCCGTTTTCCTACTCTTCTGTCCAGAACCACAAACATTCTGACGATAGGGTCATCGGAACGGATACTCTCCTGAATGTTTTGATCGCGGTATGCTTCCAAAGCCTCGCAGAATTCCTCGTCTGTATATTCCGTGCGCTGGTCGGGCGGGTATTTTTTCAATAGCGTCCAAAACTCCGCCCAATAATCGCCGACTCCGCCCGGAGCGGGATTTGTCGTGTAGCCGCTGTTGATAAAGTACGTGTTTACGGTTTCCCAAGAAAAGCGCTTTACCTGTACGCCGTCCACGCACACCTCAAAAATCCGGCAGCCATCCATCCCCACGTATGAGGTGCAGCCGTATCTTATCCTGCCGTGAAGCGAATCGGCGAGCATTTCCTGTTCAAGGTACTTTCTCATTCCGCTCCACGAACCGAGCGCTTTTCCCATGAGCAAACTCCTTTTTGCTTTCAGATTTAGTTTCTTGCCGAGTCACTCGGCCTTCTTATCGTCAACGAAGGTCAGCACCAGCCCCGCGGCGCCTACCGCCAGCGTGAGCGGCTCCAAACCGGAGCTGCACAATTGCAGCAGAATGGCGAACAGCAAAACCGCGATGCCTCTGAGCTTTTTCATATGTATAAACTCCTTTTCAATTCCAAATTATCTTGAATTCCCGCCCTCAGGCTTCGGGCATTTTCTTGTATCTCTTGAAGCACAGCCCCGCGAACACCGCGCACAGCACGCCGCCCGCGAGCATGATGTACAGATAGCAGATGTCCTCGCCCGCGCCCACTATCAGCGCGTACACGATGCCAATAAGCGCAACGGCCGCGCCCGTGATGCCGCCGAGGCTCAGCGCCCCGAAGCCCCTGTAAACGCGAGCCTTGGGCAGAATATAGTCCAGCTTCTGTATGCGCTCGCTGATAAGCTCGACCAGCCCAACCAGCATGAGAAGCGCGGGGATAATGGCCAGCACGGCCACTGCCGCCAAGCCCCAGTACTGCATGAATTCCGGTTTTTCCGCGAAGCATTTCACCAGAACGACATAGTAGGCGATCCACCCGACGTTCCCGAAAATGTCATACACTATCCACCTTGTAGGTGTAATATCAGTCTTGTACATATAGCCCTCCAGCCTTAAAATTTTGTCCTGCGCGGGTCAGACGAGAGTGCGGAGCCGGCTGTTACAGCTTCACGTTCGGGTTCGTGTACTGCCCGTGCCGCCGCGTGTTTTCGCCATAGTGTACCATCAGTTAACAAGGGCAGACACGCCTGACAGCGCGTCTTTTCGGCGCTTTTTGTTCTTTTCGCCGCGTCAGAAGAAGCTTGCACCGTTCCACTTCCGCCTTGCGGCAAAAGCTGCACTCTGCAATCTCCTTCTTCCTTCTCAAATCAAACCCACTTCGTTGGGCTTTGATTTGAATTATAGAAGGGCGGCAGC
>ENA-OUQH01000378-OUQH01000378.1-human-gut-metagenome-genome-assembly--contig:-NODE-378-length-34042-cov-22.444229_pt1 | contig 34042 bp, 28 predicted proteins | sample MGYA00237948_ERZ548828 | MGnify/ENA primary metagenome ERZ548828 (study PRJEB26490, sample SAMN05194711) | human gut metagenome | biome: terrestrial biome; feature: human-associated habitat; material...
AATCGGCGGCTGCCGCAGTGCGGAACGTGATCTCCATCACGTCCACGCCGCCCGCGAGCAGCGCCTTTGCAGTCGGCACCGCATCCGCCGCGTCGTCGAGCACGACGACGGGCACCACTGCCGCGTTATAGAGTCTTTCTAATGCTGTCATATTTTTTTACCTCCCGCCCTTTTCGGGCAAATAAGTGGAATAATTACAGGTGATTGACCGGATAGCGAGGAGTTCTCCCTTCCAGTACGTCCACAACGTTCTGCGCCGCCTTGGTCTTGAGCTCCGTTACGCCCTCCGCCGTGGAGTAGGCCGTATGATCGGTCAGCACAACATTGTCAAGCTGGCAGAAGGGCGACTGCGCGCCGAGCGGTTCGTGATTATGCGTATCAAGCCCCGCCGTAAGAATGCGGCGTTCGCGCAGCGCGTCGAGCAGATCCTCGTCCTTGACGAGCGGACCGCGGCTGACGTTGATGAGGATCGCCGTCGGCTTCATCAGTGCAAGCGTCTCCTTGCAGATCATGCCGTTTGTCTCAGCATTGGCGTGCAGATGGAGGGAGATGATATCGGAAATGCGGAACAGCTCCTCCTTTTCCACCTTGCGCACGCCGATCTCAGCCAACTGCTCGGCGCTGATATAGGGATCGTATGCCACGACCTCGGCAAAACCGAAGCCGCTGACCTTGCGGATCAGCGCGCGCGCGATGCGGCCTGCGCCGATGACACCGAGCGTTTTGCCCTTCAGCCGGAAGCTGTCTGCCTGAATGTTCCATTTCCCCTCGCGGACCTCGCGGTCGCGCAGCGGGATATGACGCAGACAGGAAAGCATCAGCGCCAACGCATGGTCGGAAACATCCTCCATGCAGTAATCGGGAACATTGGTGACCTGAATGCCTGCGGCGGTCGCCGCATCCAGATCGACATTCTCAAAACCGACACCGTAGCGGCTGATGACCTTGCATTTTCTCAACCCTGCAACCGCCTCGGCGGTCATAGGTGCAAGGTCAAGCAGTACGGCGTCCGCATCCGCACACTGTGCGGCGATATCCGCAGCGCTTTCGCAGTGGCAGAGCTTCAGCTCTGCACCGGCCTTTTCCAGAATGGCGCGCTCGATCTCATAGCTCGCATGGCGCTCATCGCTGACACAAACAAGATATTTTGCCATTGCTTTCCCCCGCCTTTACTTGACAAGATAGCCGCCGTCAACGGGGATGACCGCACCGTTGAGATAGTCGGAGGCGTGGGAGGAAAGGAAGATGGCCGTGCCCTTCATGTCGTCCGGCGTGCCCCAGCGGTGTGCGGGGATACGGTCAGTTTATTGGTTGGTGGATGGCTTTGTGCTGTTGTCTGATGTATTTTGCAAATTCAGAATACATCAGACAACTCCGTTCGTCAATAGTTGATATTTAATTCACAATGTTTTCTGTATTTCGTCTGATTTCTTTGCACCTTTTTTAGTTATTTTGCAAAAACGCACAGAAATTTCGTTAGGCATACGAAATCTCTGTGCGTTAGTTGTGTGATGACTCAAGGTGTGGTGCGCTTTCAGCGCTTCGCCGCGCAGTTATCCCGAGAATGGAGCATGGAATTGCGGCTGGTGTTCAGGTGCGCGATCATGCTGTACTTTGCCCCCTCCGGGTCATGGCGGCGGATGGCGTCGACGATACGCTGGTGTTCCATGCCGCTCTGGGAGCGGTGCTCATCGTTCGTCACCGTGATCACAACGCCGATCGCCGAGGCGATGATCGGGATGAGATTGGGCAGCACATGGTTTCCGCTGCATTCGGCAAGATACTGGTGGAACTTTGCGTCGGCGGCGGAATAATCCTCCTCCGCTTCGATCAGGCGCGTCGCCTCATCGCAGTATGCCTGCATCTGGTCGATCTGCTCGGGCGTTGCGCCGCGCGCAACGATCGCGCAGGTCTCCGGCTCAAGCATCAATCGAATATCCTGCAGGTCGAGCGCGAGATTCTCCGCGCCCTCTTCCATCATAAACGTCAGTCCGAGCGGGTCTTCCGGCACGCCGTTCTTCTCCGAGACAAACGTGCCCGCGCCCTGCCGCGCCGTTAAAATATTGCGGGCAACAAGGCGCTTAATCGCCTCGCGCAGCGTGCTGCGGCCCACGCCCAGCTCGCGCGCCAGATCATACTCGTTCGGCAGCTTGTCACCGGCCTTCATATCGCGGTCCAAAATGACCTGAATGATCTGATCGACTGCAAGATCGACGCGCGATTTTCCCCCAACCGCTTTTTTCATACTCTGCCTTCTTTCCTGTATCGATTGTTTGTTTGGTCTAGAGTATAATATGTCTGACGTATTTTGGCAAGTTCTTTTTTATATTCTTCTTACTGCCGAGCGGATCCGGGGCTTTCACTTGTTAGAACGTACACTCATCGGGCGCACCAACAAAGCAGGCGACCCTGCAGAGCTGTAGTCCGCATAGTATTGTCGACCCACGACTACGCAATACTACACCTAACCCTACCTGTGTAGTATTGCGTAGCCGTAATGTAAACCAGTTTCTCTCTGCCCCTTCCTTATGTTCGCAAACGCCTACACTATGCGCAATTGTCCGAAACATCGGCGCACCGGCCACACGCTTCCACGATCTGCGTCATACTTTCGCCGTTGCCTCTATCAAGAGCGGCGACGACATTAAGACCGTGCAGGAAAATCTCGGTCACGCCACCGCAGCGTTTACATTAGATGTTTACGGACACGTTACGAAGCAGATGAAGCAGGACAGTGCAGAGCGTATGGAGCAGTTTATCAAGAGCGTTTCGGATGCTTGAGGGACAATAAGGCTAAAAATACGGCTAAACAGGGTTTCAGGGCAATAAAAAACCTTGAAGCCATTGAAGCTTCAAGGTTTTTTCTGGTGCGCGGTACAGGACTCGAACCTGTGACCCCATGCACGTCAAGCATGTGCTCTACCAGCTGAGCTAACCGCGCGAATCGAACAGTGATATACTACTATATCTGCATTCTTTTGTCAACACTTTTTTCAAAAAGTGCGGATTTTTTCTTCCCCTCGTGAAGAGACTGTTTATAGCATACGCTAAGAGCTCGCTGATGTAAAGAGGGGAAAATAGCAGAAATTCGCCGCCGTTTTTCATCTATTTTTCTGCGGGCACATTTCTTGTCAAGCCGCCGTACGTTCTATATAATAGGCATATATTATGTGTAAATTGAAAACGGGGTGCTTTTTACGATGGGACAAATCGGTTTTGATAACGACAAATACCTTGCCATGCAGTCCGCGCACATCCGCGAGCGCATCAGCAAGTTCGGCGGCAAGCTGTACCTGGAGTTCGGCGGCAAGCTCTTCGACGACTTTCACGCTTCGCGCGTGCTGCCCGGCTTCCAGCCCGACAGCAAGATCCGCATGCTTCAGCAGCTGCGCGACGACGCGGAGATCGTCATCGCGGTCAACGCGAACGACATTGAAAAGAACAAGGTGCGCGGCGACCTCGGCATCACCTATGATGACGACTGCCTGCGCCTGATCGACGCGTTCCGCTCGCTGGGGCTTTATGTCGGCGGCGTATGCATCACGCAGTACGCGGGGCAGAACGCGGCGGATGCCTTCATCAAGCGTCTCAACACGCTTGGCGTTCGCAACTACCGCCACTACCCCATCGCGGGCTATCCCTCCGACGTCGCCCACATCGTGAGCGACGAGGGCTTTGGCCACAACGAGTATATCGAGACGACGCATTCGCTCATCGTCGTCACCGCGCCGGGCCCCGGCAGCGGCAAGATGGCGACGTGCCTCTCCCAGCTCTACCACGAGCACAAACACGGCGTGAGCGCGGGCTACGCCAAGTTTGAGACCTTCCCCATCTGGAACCTGCCGCTCAAGCACCCCGTGAACCTCGCCTACGAGGCCGCGACCGCGGACCTTGACGACGTGAACATGATCGACCCGTTCCACCTCGAGGCCTACGGCGAGACGACCGTGAACTATAACCGCGACGTGGAGATCTTCCCCGTCCTGCGCGCGATCTTCGAGCGCATCTCCGGCAAGTGCCCCTACCAGTCCCCCACCGACATGGGCGTCAACATGGCGGGCAACTGCATCATCGACGATGAGGTCTGTCGTCAGGCCTCGCGCATGGAAATTCTGCGCCGCTACTACACCGCGCAGGTCGACGTCGCGCGCGGCATTGCTGACGCCTGCCAGCTCAGAAAGCTCGAGCTCGTCATGCAGCAGGCGGATGTGACGCCCGACCTCTGCCCCGCTGTGGCCGCGGCCAAGCAGAAGGCCGAGGAGACCGGCGCGCCCGCGGGCGCGATGGTGCTGCCCGACGGCCGCGTTGTCACGGGCAAGACCTCTTCCCTTCTCGGCGCTTCGGCGGCGCTGCTGCTCAACGCGCTCAAGGCCATGGCGGGCATCCGCAGCGACATGAACCTCATCTCGAATCAGGTCATTGAGCCGATCTCAGCGCTCAAGATCCAGTCGCTCGGCCACCACAACCCGCGCCTGCACTCTGACGAGGTGCTCATCGCGCTGGCGATCTCGGCGCTGACGAACCCCCTCGCCGACATGGCAAGAGCCCAGCTCGGCACGCTCCGCGGCTGCGATGCGCACTTCTCCGTCATCATCTCGGAGGAGGACATCAAGCTCTACAAGCGCCTCGGCATTCACGTCAGCTGCGAGCCGAAGTATGAATCCAAGCGTCTTTATCACAAATAATTCGGAGAAAGCAACATCATGTCTAACGAAAAGAATCTTCCCTACGCCGTCGTCTGCGGCGGCGTGAATATCGACATCGGCGCGCACTCTTTCGCGCCGCTGCGCGCGAAGGACTCGAACCCCGGCAAGGTCGAGCTGAGCCTCGGCGGCGTGGGACGCAACATCGCGCACAACATGCGCCTGCTCGGCGTACCGACGTATCTTCTGACCGCCGTGGGCGGCGATTCGCGCGCAAGCCAGGTCGAAGAGAGCTGTAAAGAACTCGGCATCGACCTTTCGCACGCGCTGCGCGTGCCCGACGGCCGCACCTCGACCTACGTGTTCGTGGGCGACAGCGACGGCGACATGGCCGTGGCCGTGGCCGACATGGAGATCTGCGAAAAGTTGACGCCGGACTACTTCGCCTCGCAGAAGGAGCTGCTCGACGGCGCCGCCGCGGTGGTCGTGGACGCGAACCTGCCGCGCGAGTCCATCGCGTACCTTGTCGAGCACTGCGCCGCGCCGCTCTTCGTCGATCCGGTATCCACCGTCAAGGCGGAAAAGCTCCAGGGCTTACTCAGTCACGTCCACACGCTCAAGCCCAACCGCATTGAAGCAGAGCTCCTCTCCGGCGTGAAGATCTCGGACGACGCCACGCTCCATCAGGCCGCGCAGGCGCTGCTCGATCAGGGCGTGCAGCGCGTGTTCCTGTCGCTCGGCGGCGACGGCGTGTTCGCCGCGCAGCAGGGCGAGACGCATTTGGAGCCCATCTGCAAGGCCGAGATGCGCAACGCCACCGGCGCGGGCGACGCGATGATGGCGTCCCTCGTCTGGTCGTTCCTCGCAGGCCGCAACCTTGCCGAAAGCTGCGCCGCCGGTACCGCCGCCGCGGCCATCGCGGTCGAGAGCGAAGAGACCATCAATCCGAACATGAGCGCCGAGGCCGTTCTGGCCCGCGCCGCGAAGTAAATTTCTACGACAAAAAAGAACCGCCGCAATCGGGCGGTTCTTTTTTTGCTTATTTTCTCAGATCCAGCAGCATCGCGACGTGGCGATAGAGACTTCTCTTGACTGCGGGGGGCATGCAGGCCTCCTTGATGGGCATGGCGAGCTTTCTGAGCTCGTCCTCGGCCTGCGCGATGACCTCGTCATCCGTGGCGTCGGAGTCGATCTTTGCCGCCGTCTCGGTCATCACGACCGGATGGGGCACGACCGCGCCCGCGGCCAGACGCGCGGGGCGCTTGCCGCCGCAGCGGAGCGCGAAGTTGATGATCGGGAAGTCGATCGTCGTGCGCATGGCGTACTTATAAAAGCCGCTGCGCTCGCCCTCTTCCACCGCGGGGACGAAAAAGCGCGTGACGAGGATGGGCAGGTGCTCGTGGCAGGCAAGGCCGTTGGCCACGCTGTGGCGCTCGATGAGGGACTTGAGGTCGGTGCGGTGCGTCTCGCCGTCTTCGATGTACTCGACCTCCGCCTCGTAAGCGATGAGCGCGGTGGCGACATCGGAATAGTAGATCGCGCGGCAGACCGGCGAGTTCGGGATCTGGTGGCAAATGCTGCCGCCGGTCTTGAAGCAGTAGGCAAGGCCGCTGCGCCACAGGTGCGGCTGGTTGAAGTAGATGCAGCGGCGGTCCTGCATGATGTTGCCGCCGACGGTGGCGATGTTTCTGATCTGCGGGGATGCCGTCAGCGACGCCGCCTGCGCGATGGCCGCGTATCGGCTGTTCAAAAGCGCGCTCTCGGCAAGCTCGGTGAGCGTCATCGCCGCGCCGATGATGAGCTCGCCGTCCTTTTCCTCCAAAACGTGCAGCTCCGGAATTTTCTTCAGGAAGACGAAGTCCCTGTCGTCGCGCACCTCGTTTTTCAGCAGCGGCATGATGTCCGTGCCGCCGCCGATGTAGGTCGGGTGCTCGGCGGAGACGACGTCGCGTAAGCTCGATAAAACCTGTTCGCTCATTTCACATTCCCCCTCTCGGTCGGCAGGATGGTAAATTTATCGCACAGCGGCAGGCTGTTGATCTCAATGCCGCTTGCCCGGCGCACCGCGTTCACGATGGCCGGCGCCACGGGCACCGTGGCAAGCTCGCCGACGCTCTTCGCGCCGTGCGGGCCGTAGGGGTCGTGGCTCGAGACCATGTCGACATACGTGCGCGGCATGTCGCCCATCTGCGGGATGCGATAGTGCAGAAAATCGGTCGACAGTGTGCGGCGCGAGCGCGGGTTGATCTCCATGCGCTCATAGAGCGCGTAGCCCACGCCCTGCGCGATGCCGCCCTCGAGCTGACCGGCGACGGTCAGGCGGTTGATGGGCGTGCCGACATCCACGACCTCGATGATGTCCATGAGGCGGATGGCGTTGAGCTTTTTGTGGTATTCCGCCTTGACAAAGCAGACGGAGAACGGGTTGGGGCAGGCCAGAGCCTTGTAGGTGCCCGCGCCGATGGGCACGCTGCCCTTGGGGTCGAACAGGATCTTGCGCGCGGCGTCTTCAAAGCTCAGCTCGAGCTCCTCGCCGCCGCTGATATAGTAGCGGTGGTCCTTTTCCTTGACCGTGCAGCCATCGTAGATGACCTTGAGCTGCTCGACCATCTTCTTTTTCAGATCGTCGCAGGCGAGCTTGACGGCGTTGCCGCAGATAAACGTCTGGCTCGAACCGAACGTGCCGGTGTTATACGGCGTCAGACCCGTGTCCGCCGCGGTGATCTGCACGCTGGAGAGGGGGATACCGAGGCATTCCGCCGCGATCTGGCTCTCCATCGTCTCGCTGCCCTGGCCGATATCGGCAGAGCCGACGAGAAGATGCACGGACGCATCGGCATTGAGCATGACGACCGCGCCGCTCAGACCCTCTTTCGAGGACGGACCGGAGCCGTGGCAGCTGAACGAGATGCCCCATGCCTGACGGATGTCGTCGTCGTCGATCAGGGGCTCTTTCTCGTCGATCTCCTTCTGGATCTGCTGGCAGCGGCGCGCGCAGTCCTCAATGCCGTTGCTGCTGACGGGGATGCTCGCGCAGGGGAAGCACTCGCCCACCTGCACGTGGTTCATCAGGCGGAATTCGACAGGGTCCATATCGAGCTTCTGCGCGAGGCGGTCCATCAGAATTTCGCGGCCGAACGTGAGCTGCGTGTTGCCGTAGCCGCGGAACGCGCCGCCCGTCACGTGGTTCGTGAAAACGCTCAGGCCGATGAACGAGTAGTTCGGCACGTTGTACTGCAATTTACGCGCGGCGGCGGCCACGACCGTCGGCGTGTGCGTGGTGTAGGGGCCGGCATTCAGGCGGAACGTCGTATCAAAGAGCTGCAGCTTGCCGTTTTTGTCCGCGCCGATGCGCAGATCGACATCAGAGGCGTGACGCACGACGGAGTAGAAGTCCTCCTCGCGCGAATAGAGCAGCTTCACGGGGCGCTTGATCTTGCGCGAGATGAGCGCTGCGGCGTGCTGGGCGTGCAGCTGCTGGCGCGCGCCGAAGCCTGCGCCGACAAGCGGCTTGATGATGTGCACGTCCACTTCCTTGAGGCCGAAGAGCTCGGCCAGAATGCGGCGCTCCTGAAACACCGTCTGCGAGCAGCTGTAGATCGTCATGTGCTCGCCGTCGCTGAAGTCGCAGATACAGCAGGTCAGCTCGATCATCGTGTGCTGCATCGGCGGCGTGACGAAGTGGTCTTCGAGAATGATGTCGGACTTTTCCTCGCCCACAGCGATGTCGCCCTGCGACACCTCGCGCCGCTGGACGACGTTCGTGTCGGAAAGATGCGGCTGCATCGCGGGCGCGTTGTCGGCGAGCGCGGCCTTGACGTCGAGGATCGGCATAAGGTTCTCGTATTCGACCTTCACTGCCTCGGCAGCGGCGCGGGCGGCCTCCTCCGTCTCCGCGGCGACGACGGCCACGCGGTCGCCGATGGTCAGCGGCTCGGTCGTCAGCACCTTTTCATCCGCCATCAGAAGCGGAGAGGGCGGGTTGCCCGAGCAGTTAAAGTAGGCCTGCGGGGCCTCCTCCGGCAGGGCGCAGCCGAGAAAACCGGGAACCTTTTCCGCCTCGCTCACATCGATGCTCAGCACCTTGGCGTGGGAATACGGGCAGCGCACGAGCGCGGCGTAGGCCATGTTGGGGAGTTCTAAGTCGTCGGTGTACTTGCCGCGGCCCAGCGCCTTATCCATGGACTCAAGGCGCGGCGTGGCGTGGTTGACAATGTCGAAATGACGCTGCTCCATCACTGCTGCGCCTCCTTTCCGTTCGCGTACTGTTCAATGACCCTGGAGGCCGCGACGATGTCCTCCTCGATCTTCGTGTAGCCCGTGCAGCGGCAGAGGTTGCCGGACATGGCGGCGTGGATCTCCTCGCGCGTGGGATGGGGATCGCGGTCGAGCAACGCCTTGGCCGCCATGATCATTCCGGGCGTGCAATAGCCGCACTGGATGGCGCCGGCGTCGATAAACGCCTGCTGCAGCGGGTGCGGCTCGTCGGCGGTGCCGATGCCCTCGATGGTCTCGACCGTACTGCCGTCCGCCTCGATGGCGAACACACAGCACGAGTTGACCGCGCGCCCGTCCATGATGACCGTGCAGGCGCCGCATTCGCCAAGGTCACAGCCCTTCTTCGCGCCCGTCAGGTGCGCGCGCTCGCGCAGCACGTGCAGAAGCGTCTCCTGCGGCTCCACCGTGAACGCGCGGCTCTCGCCGTTGAGCGTCAGGTGAATCGTGTGGTTGTTTTCAAGCATGATGTTCTATCTTCTGTGCAGAATTTGCTGTATGTTCCGTATCGGCCCGTTTCCGCCGCTCTGTGCGCTGCGGCAGGTTCTCACTCACCGGAGAGCGGTCGTCTCATATCCTCTTTTTCGCCCGCGGGCATATTCTTTCCCGCGCGGGCGCAACGGCCCTCGAGGGCCTTTTTTTGGTATGGCCAACAGTATGCTATCTATTTTGCACAAAATAAAGCGTTTACTTACGTCGAATTCATTCAGCTTTTGTGCATTATGTCTCAAAGCGGTTATCAACGCTTTTTCCAACGTTCGAACGGGGCGTCCCCCCTCGTCTTTCTCCACATCAAAAAAAGGCACGGGACAGCCTTCGCTGCCCCGTGCCCTTTTCCCTTTTTGCGCAAAAAACGGGCCGCTGAGGTATCAGCGGCCCGCCCTTCGCCTTTTCACTTTTCAATGAGATAGCTGCCGCTGTCCGTCGCCTCCGTCACGATGGGGACGAACTCGACGTCGTAGGCCTTCATCGCCTCGGTGACGCTCTCGAGCTGGTCTGCCGTGACCTTGACGTACACGCGGTCGAACTTTTCCGTGAGCTCGCTCATCACGATGCCGGAGTTTGCCTCACTGCCCGCAAGCGCGATGTCCGCGTCCACGCTGACGGAGAGCTTGCCCTTGTAGCCCGCCTGCTCAAGCGCGGTGTGGATATCGTCGGCGAGCAGCGCAAGCGCCTCCTGCTGCGTCATGGTGCGCTCGTCCGTCTTGATGCGGCTCATGCGCCCCTCGCGCGGGTAGTGGAAATCGTCGAGCAGCAGCTCGTCAAAGCCCATCTGTGCGCATTCCGTGACGATATCGGTCACATACTGCCGCGCGGCCTGCTTTTCGGGCGCAAGCCAGTGGGTGCTGTTCGTATCGTACCAGACAAAGCCCGTCAGCTGGCACACGGCGGCGTCCGTCATGTGCTCGTAGGCGTACAGGCTGTCGTGCAGCGTGCTGATGCGGCCGATCGTGTAATAGTCCGAGTCGACAAGGCCCTGAATGGCCGTGTCCGATGTGCTGTTCCCGGCCACCGCACCGCAGTCGATCGCGCCCTGCACTTTAGAGCCGTAATGGATCTTGCCGCTCGCGTCCTTGAGCTCGACCGCCACGGCGTTCACGTCCTTATCAAGGCCATCGAGCGCTGCCTGCCAATCGCTGCCGAGCGCGTCTGCACCCAGCTCGACTGCGTAGGTATCCTTGATGACGGGCTTTTGCACCGTGATCTCAAGGTCGTCCTGCTTCTTATCGTCGCCGCTGTCGCCGCCATTTGCGGTGTCGTCCTGTGGGGTCTTCTTTATCCAGGGGAACTCAAAGCGGACCGAGCCGTCCGCATCGTATACCATATAGCGCTGCGCAAACAAAAAGCCGCACGCCAGCAGCAAAATGACCACCAGCACCACGGCCAGCACGCCTCTGCCGCGCCTGCGCCCGCGATAACCGGTATAGCCCTTCGTTCCGCTCGATCTTCTTGCCATTGTCTGCATCCGCCTCCTTTTTCTCGTGCAACAGTTTACCTTTTGAGAGCAAAAAAATCAACAAAAACCTTTCGGTTTTTGTTGATTTTCCGTTTTTGTATGCTTTAGCCCTCGATAGCGTCCATCAGCGCGACGCGGCGGGCGTGGCGGCCGCCCTCAAACGCGGTGGAGAGGAACGTCTCAACCATGGCCGCGGCCAGCTTCGGGCCCGTGAAGCCCGCGCCGATGGCCATCATGTTCGCGTTGTTGTGCTGGCGGCAGAGCTGCGCCTCGAGCGTATCGGCGCAGTGCGCGCAGCGGATGCCCTTGACCTTGTTCGCCGCGATGGAGATGCCGATGCCCGTCGTGCACACGACGATACCGTACTCGCACTCTCCGCTCGCGACGGCGCGCGCGGCGGCCTCGCCGAAAATGGGATAGTCGCAGCTCTCGGTGGAATAGGTGCCGCAGTCCTTGACCTCGTGGCCCAGGCCCTCCAGCTGCTTTTTGATGTCTTCCTTCATGGCGTATCCGCCGTGGTCACAGCCCAATGCGATCTTCATAGTGTTTCTCCTTTTGTCAGTCAGATTTTGTGAAAGACCGGTTTTTTCTTTTCAAACGTGCACACATAGTTGAGGCCGCAGCTCTTGAGTAATTCCTGCGTCTCGCGGGCGCGCATGCCGACGAATTCCGGCGTATGCGCGTCGGTGCCGATGGTGATGATCTCGCCGCCGAGCTCGTGATAGAGCCTCAGCCATTTGGCGTCCGGCAGCGGCGTGTTGCCGCGGTTGACGTTGCACTCGATGCCGCAGCCATTTTCAATGAGCGCGCGGAACACCTGCGCCACCTCGTCCTCAAAACCGTCGAAACTCATGTGCATGCCATGGTTTTCGTTCATGTAGCGAAGCGGCAGCGTCAGGTGGCCGAGCACGGAGAACTTCCCCCACTTGGCCGTCTCCAGAACGAGCGTTAAATAGTCCGCGATCTGCTCGCGCGCCTCCTGCTCCGTGGCCTCGGGCATGAAGTAGAGGTCGTTCCAATCGTACTTTTCCGACAGCTGATGCTGCGAGCCGATGACAAAGTCGAGCTCCGGCAAACGCGAGAGCAGCTCGTCTGCGTAGGCAAAGTCGCGCATCGCCTCGCCGAGCTCGATACCGCGGCGGACGATGATCTTCCCGTCCGCCGCCTGGTCGGCGCGCGCAAAGGTCTCTTCACGATTCGAAAAATCGTGCTCCCAGCGCGCCGTCTCCCTCGGGTGGAACAGGTCTCCATGGTCGGTCAGGCACATTTCCTGCAAACCCTGCGCGATGCCCGCGCGCACCATGTCTTCCACCGGCGTTTTCGAGTCGAACGAAAGCGAACAGTGGGTGTGATAATCGGATAAATACATCTTCTATTCGTTACAGCTTGAACTTTCCGAAAAAGCTCTTGTGTTCCTCATAATTCTTCTCGCCGAGCGACTCGCTGAACTTCTTGAGCGCTTCCTTCTGCTCGCGGTTCAGGTTGCGCGGCGTCTCGATATACACGGTGACGTACTGGTCGCCGCGGCCGCGGCCGTTGAGGCCGGGAATGCCCTTGCCCTTCAGGCGGAACGTCGTGCCGCTCTGCGTCCCCTCGGGGATGGTGTACTTCACCTTGCCGTCGATCGTCGGGATCTCAAGCTCCGCGCCGAGCACCGCCTGCGTGAACGTGATGGGCGCTTCGCACAGGACGCTCGTGCCCTCGCGGCGGAAGATCTCGTGCGGACGCACGGACACGACGATCAGAAGGTCGCCCGCGGGGCCGCCGTTCTTGCCCGCGTTGCCCTGCGCGCGCAGCGAAATGGTCTGCCCGTTGTCGATGCCCGCAGGAATGCTGACCTTGATGGTCTTGCGGTGGCGGATCATGCCCTTGCCGCCGCACTTGGGGCAGGGCTGATGAATGATCTTGCCCTTGCCTCCGCAGCGCTGGCAGGGTGCCGACGTCGACATATAGCCCAGCGGCGTCTGGCGGCGCTGCTGGACCACGCCGCTGCCGCGGCAGTCAGGACAGACCTCGGCGGTCGTTCCCTTGGCGCAGCCCGAGCCGCGGCAGTCAGGACACTGCTCGATGCGGTCGATGCTGACTTCCTTCTCGCAGCCGAAGGCCGCCTCTTCAAAGCTGATGTTCACGCTCGTGCGCAGGCTTTCGCCGCGCTGGGGCGCGTTGGGGTTCGCGCGCGCGCCGCCGAAGCCCCCGCCGAAGAAGCTGCCGAAGATATCGCCGAGGTCGCCGAAGTCGAACCCGCCCGCGCTGTAAGCGCCGCCACCGGCGCCTGCGCCGTAATTCGGGTCAACGCCCGCAAAGCCGAACTGGTCGTAGCGCGCCTTCTTGTCTGGGTCGCTCAAAACCTCGTTCGCCTCGTTGATCTCCTTGAACTTCTCCTCGGCTTCCTTGTCGCCGGGGTTCATGTCGGGGTGATACTTGCGTGCGAGCTTTTTGTATGCTTTTTTGATCTCTTCTTCCGAAGCGCCCTTGGAAACGCCGAGCACCTCGTAATAGTCTCTTTTATTTTCAGCCATAGACTACGCTCCTAAAAACGCCGCAATCGGGGGCAGTATAAACTGTCCCCGCTGCGTCGATCGGTTTCAAATTACTTCTTGTTGTTGTCGTCGTCATCCACGACCTTGTAGTCAGCATCATAATACTGCTGACCGTTCGGGCCGGTCTGCGCGCCGCCGTTCTGGCCGCCCATGTCAGGACCGGCCTGTGCGCCGCCCTGCGGGTTCGCCTGCTGATAAAGCTTCTCGCTCATCTGATAGAACATCTGCGTGAGCTCTTCGGTCGCGCTCTTGATGGCGTCGGTGTCGTCGCCCTTGAGGACTTCCTTCAGCTTGTCGATACCACTCTGAACCTTGGCCTTCTCGTCCGCGGGGATCTTGTCGCCCACTTCGCCGAGGGTCTTCTCGCTCTGGTAGACCATCTGGTCGGCCTGGTTGCGGACTTCGACCTTTTCCTTGATTTTGGCGTCCTCAGCGGCGTACTGCTCGGCGTCCTTGACGGCCTTTTCGATATCCTCCTTGCTCATGTTGGAGGAAGAGGTGATGGTGATGTGCTGCTCAGTGCCGGTGCCGAGGTCCTTCGCGCTGACGTTCACGATGCCGTTGGCGTCGATATCGAATGTGACCTCGATCTGAGGCACGCCGCGGCGGGCCGGAGCGATGCCATCGAGGTGGAAGCGGCCGAGGCTCTTGTTGGCAGCGGCCATCTCACGCTCGCCCTGCAGAACGTTGACTTCAACGCTCGTCTGGTTGTCGGCGGCGGTGGAGAAGATCTGGCTCTTCTTCACGGGGATGGTGGTGTTGCGGTCGATGAGCTTGGTGCAAACGCCGCCCATGGTCTCAATGCCGAGGGACAGCGGGGTGACGTCGAGCAGCAGCAGGCCCTTGACATCGCCGGTCAGAACGCCCGCCTGAAGCGCAGCGCCCATGGCGACGCACTCATCGGGGTTGATGCCCTTGAAGCCTTCCTTGCCGGTGAGCTTCTTGACCATTTCCTGCACGGCGGGGATACGGCTGGAGCCGCCGACCATCAGGACCTTGTGGATGTCGTTGCCGGTGAGGCCCGCATCGCTGAGCGCCTGACGGACAGGGCCGGCAGTGGCTTCGACCAGGTGCACGGTCAGCTCGTTGAACTTAGCGCGCGTGAGGGTCAGGTCGAGGTGCTTCGGGCCCGTGGCGTCGGCGGTGATATACGGGAGGTTAATGTTGGTGGAGGTCACGCCGGAGAGCTCGATCTTGGCCTTCTCGGCAGCTTCCTTCAAGCGCTGCATGGCGACCTTGTCGCCGCTAAGGTCGACGCCGTCGGTACGCTTGAACTCGCTGACCATCCACTTCATGATGCACTCATCGAAGTCGTCGCCGCCGAGGCGGTTGTTGCCCGCGGTGGCCAGAACCTCAATAACGCCGTCGTCGATATCGAGGATGGAGACATCGAACGTGCCGCCGCCGAGGTCGTAGACCATGACCTTCTGGCTCTGCTCCTTGTCGACGCCGTAGGCGAGGGCCGCGGCCGTCGGCTCGTTGATGATACGCTTGACCTCGAGGCCGGCGATCTTACCGGCGTCCTTGGTCGCCTGACGCTGCGCATCGGTGAAGTAAGCGGGAACGGTGATGACGGCTTCGCTCACGGGGCCGCCGAGGTAAGCCTCAGCGTCGCTCTTGAGCTTCTGCAGGATCATCGCGCTGATCTCCTGCGGGGTGTACTTCTTGCCGTCGACTTCGACTTTATAATCAGAACCCATCTCGCGCTTGATCGAAGAGATCGTGCGCTCGGGGTTGGTGATGGCCTGACGCTTTGCGACCTGACCGACCATACGCTCGCCGGTCTTACTGAACGCGACGACGGACGGGGTGGTGCGGTTGCCTTCGGCGTTGGGGATGACGACGGCTTCGCCGCCTTCCATCACGGCCACACAAGAGTTGGTAGTACCAAGGTCAATACCGATAACTTTAGACATAATGTTGTCCTCCTAAGATCTATCTTAATTTTTTTGTTAACCACTTTATATGTTCATTTCGCGTCCGCAGACGCGAAACAAATCCAAATCGTTTTTTCTGACGACAGAAGGTGAATTGCCGCAAAGCGGCAAGAGAAGCCGCCCTGGGCGTGCGCGTCAGAAAAAACACATCTCAGCCCTGAAACGTGCGAGCGCAGCGAGTGCGCTGCACAGGGCTGCAAGCCCTTTCAAAAATGTGTGCCACACATTTTTGAGGAACTTTTAGTTGGCCACTTTTACAATGGCAAATCGCAGCACCTTATCGCCCAGCGTGAAGCCCTGCTGGAGCACCTCGACCACGGTGTTTTCCCCGTAGTTTTCGTCTTCCACATGCATCACGGCATTGTGCTTTTCGGGGTCAAAGGGCTTTCCGGCGGCGTCCATCGTTTCAACGCCCAGCTTTTTGAGGCTCTCTTTGAACTGGTTGAACACCATTTCAAGGCCCTTGCGGTGGGGCGACTCCTCGTCGCCATACTGGGCAAGGCCGCGCTCGAGGTTATCGTAAACGCCCAGCAGCGCCTTGATCGTGTCGATCTTCGCGTCGGCGTAAAGGCTTTCCTTTTCCTTCGCAGTGCGCTTGCGGTAGTTGTCGTACTCGGCGGCAAGGCGCAGGTATTTGTCCTGCTCGTCGGCAAGCGACTTGGCAAGGCCTTCCATCTTCTCCATCTGCTCGCGCGTGACGATGAAGGTCTCGGGCTCCGCGCTCTTTTCGGCGGTCTCGTCAGCCTTGGCAGTTTCTGCGGTCTTGGCCGCCTCGTCTGCTGTCGGCTGCTGCGCCGTGTTCTTTTTCGGCGTGCTCTCCGCCGCGTTCTTCTTGTCTTTCTTACCCATTTCTTACTCCTTATCTTCTTCCTTGGGCGGAAGCTCGTTCTTGCCGAACATCCGCGTCAGGCTGTCTGCAAAATAACTCAGCCGCGCCGTCACGGTGGCGTAGTCCATTCTGGTGGGACCCACCACACCGACGAGGCCGCGCATCCCGTCGCCGATATCGTAGCTGGCGACGACCACGCTCGTTTCCTTGAGCGCCTCGTTCACGTTTTCCGGCCCGATCAGGATCTTGAGCGGCGCGCCGTCATCCGGCACAGGAAGCTCTTCCTTGTTATCCACAAGGAATGTCACGAGATCGTGCGCCTTGTCGACATCGCGGTACTCAGGCATTTTCAAGATCTGGCTCGCACCCGCGGTCTCCACATTGCGCTGCGCGCTCTGCTCGAGCACACCGATCGCATATTCGACCGCCTTGGACACCACTAAAAATAGCTCGGGCGAAAGCTGCTCGGAAAGGCTCATCAGCCTTGCACTCATCTCATCGGCGCTCCGGCCGGTGAAGTGCGTGTTCAAAAGCTCCTTGACGTCCGCAAGCCGCTGGCTGTCGAACGGGAGGTCCGAGCGCTGGAGCTGACTCTTCACGCGGTTATCCTCGCCCATCACCACGACGATGAAGCTCATTTCATCGACCGCGATGAGCTCGAAGCGCTTGACGCTCGCCTCGCGCCGTCCGCCCGTCACGCTGTACACGGGGTAATTGACGATGCTCGACACCATCTGCCCCGCCTTGGCGATCACGCTGTCCGTGCCGCTGAGCTTGGACTTTAGCTGCTCGTTGATCTCCTCCGCTTCTGTTTCGGAGACCTCGCGCTTTTCCATCAGCTCGTTGACGTACAAGCGGTAACCTTTCGGCGACGGCACGCGTCCGGCGGACGTGTGCGGCTGCTCAAGGTAGCCCATTTCGACCAGATCCGCAAGCTCGTTGCGGATGGTCGCGGAGCTCACCGAACCGCCCATCTCCTCGGCCAGCGCCTTGGAGCCGACCGGCTCAGCCGCGGCGATGTAATCCTCGACAACGCGCTTGAGAATCTGCTTTTTGCGCTCGGTCAAGTCCATACGCCGCGCTCCTTTCATAGCTTTAGCACTCCTTTCCCCTGAGTGCTAAACGCAGTGTACCACCGACATTTCCCATTGTCAATAGGAGGCAGTGTAAACAGTTTGTGAACTACGCAAAAGTCAGGCCAAGGCCTGCCTTTTGAAGCGTTTTCACTCCGCTCTGTGCCTCGCCTACGGCTCGACACTCGCTGCGCGAGAAGAGTTTTTTGGCACGCACACGCCCCAGGGCGGCTTCTCTTGCTGCTCTGCGGCAATTCACTTTCTGTCGCGCCAAAAAAGATTCAACATTATTTGCCGCCGTGCGCGGCAGTCCTGGGCAGCCGTTGGCAGCTTCGCTGCCTTACGGATGCCGCGTACCCCTTGTGGGTAAAAGTCTGCGACGCTTTTCCATTTCACGGCAGCTTCGCAGAATTCCGTGCCCGCAGGCACGGAAAAATTAAAATCGTAAATCGCCGCGACCGGCGCGTGGCGATTTACACTTCTCACGGAGCGGAGTGTGCGCGCCTTTGGCGCGTGCATGCAGCGCAGTGAAAACCTTCTCCAAAAGCGGCAGCGCCGCTTTTGGAAGAATAAAAAAAGAGGAACGCTTTCGCGTTCCTCTTTTTTTAAGAACCTTTATTCGGCCTTGGGCGCTTCGGCGGCTTTCGCGGCTTCGGCAGCCTTAGCTTCGGCGGCTGCCTTGGCGGCAGCGGCCTTGCGCTCGGCGGCAGCCTTCTGCGCAGCCTTGAACTTCTCCTTCTCCTCGGGGGTCGGGATGGGCTCGATGGCGTTGCGCGGGCAGGCCTTGGCGCACATGGTGCAGTTTTTGCACTTGGTGTAGTCGATGACGGCCACGTTGTTGACGACGTGGATGGCGTCGAACTTACAGGTGCGCTCGCACATGCCGCAGGCGATGCAGGAGTTGGCGCACACCTTCGTAACGGCGGGGCCCTTCTCCTTGTTCGAGCAGTTGACGAAGACCTTCTGCTTGTAGGGCACCTCGACGATCAGCTTGCGCGGGCAGGCCTCGCGGCAGGCGCCGCAGTTGGTACACTTCTCCTTGTCGACCTCGGCGACGCCCTGCTCATTGATATGGATGGCGTCGAACTGGCAGGCGGCAACGCAGGTGCCAAAGCCCATGCAGCCAAAGGAGCACGCGGTCGGGCCGCCGGCGACCTTCGTCGCGGCGACGCAGTCGTGAAGACCGACATACTCGAAATTCTTCACAGAGGCCTCGCCGCCGTTGCACAGCACGTGCGCGACCTGCTTTTCGCCGCTGGGGGCTTCCATGCCCATGATCTCAGCGATCTTGGCGGCGCCCTCTGCGCCAGCAGGCGCGCAGGCGGTGACGGGAGCCTTACCGGCAAGAATTGCCTCGGCGCAGCCCGCGCAGCCGGGGTAGCCGCAGCCGCCGCAGTTTGCGCCGGCGAGGCAGGCCTGGATCTTGGGCAGGCGCTCATCGACCTTGACCTCAAAGGCCTTGGCCGCAACGGACAGGATCAGGCCGAACACGACGGCGATCACGCCCAGCACGAGAACAGCAAAAATTACATTCATCATTTCTTCGTTCCCTCCTTACATGGGCCACACCTGCAGGCCGGAGAAGCCCATGAATGCAAGGGCGATCAGGCCTGCGGTGATCAGCGCGATGGGGAAGCCTTCAAATGCCTTGGGATAGTCGGCAAACTCCAGGCGCTCGCGCACCGTGGAGAACAGGTAGATCGCCAGCAGGAAGCCAAGGCCGCCGGTGATGCCGTACACCACGGATCCGATGAAGTTGTAGTCGTTCTGCACGTTGAGCAGCACCACGCCGAGAACGGCGCAGTTGGTGGTGATCAGCGGCAGGTACACGCCGAGGGCCGTGTAGAGCGTCGGCATGGACTTTTTGAGGAACATCTCGATGAACTGCACGAGGCTCGCCACCACGAGAATGAAGGCGACGGTCTGCATGTAGTCAAGGCCGAGCTTGACGAGGATGATGTTCACGCCGTAGCAGAACGCCGAGGCAAGGCCCATGACGAACGTAACGGCAAGGCCCATACCGATGGCGGTGTCGCTCTTTTTCGACACGCCGAGGAACGGGCAGATACCCAAGAACTGCGAGAAGATGAAGTTATTCGTCAGGATCGCGCCGAGGGAAATAGCAAGTAACTTAGTCACACTCATTTTTATTTACCCTCCGTTTCTTTCTTTTCCGCGTTCTTCTTCTCGCTTCTGGCAAGCGCCCACTGCATGATGGCGATCAGCGTGCCGAGGCAGAGGAAGCCGCCGACGGGCAGCGTGAGCATACCGGCGGGAACATAGGAAGAAGGCATGACCTGGATGCCGAGCAGCGTGCCCGCGCCCAAGAGCTCGCGGAACGCGCTCAGGATCAGCAGCACCACCGTGTAGCCGATGCCCTGGCAGATGCCGTCCACCGCGGAGGCGGCAACGGAGTTCTTGCTGGCAAAGGCCTCGGCGCGGCCGAGGATGATGCAGTTGACGACGATCAGCGGGATGAACACGCCAAGGCTCTCGGCGATGTCAGGGACAAACGCCTGCAGGCACAGATCAACGATCGTAACGAAGCCCGCGATGACGACGATGTAGCACGCGATACGCACTTCGTTGGGGATGATCTTGCGCAGAAGGGAAATAAAGATGTTGGAAAGCGTCAGGATGATGAGAACGGAGATGCCCATACCAAAACCGTTTGCAACACTCGTGGTGATGGCCATGGTGGAGCACATACCGAGCACCTGCACCAGAACGGGGTTTTGGTAGATCAGACCGTCTTTGAGCTGTTTGTTGAAATTCATAGATCGTTCCCCCTTTCTCAGTTCATGGCCTCGGCGGCAGCCAGAGCGGCGTTGACGCCCTTGGTCACGCCCTTGGTGGAGACCGTCGCGCCGGTGACGGCGTCAATGTTCTGCTTGACGACGAGCGTGCCCGCGCCGGACTTGCTGACGAACTGATCGAGCGCGCCGGTGCCTGCGGAGGTCGCTTCATTGTCGATGACCTTGGAGCCGATGCCCGCGGTCTCGGAGGCCTTGACGATGGAAACGCCCGTGACGGTGAGGTCGGTGTCCACGCCGACGATCATCACGATGTTGCCCTGAGAGCCGCTCGCGGTGACCTTGAAGGCATAGCCGATGGTGTCGCCGCCGGACTGCACCTCATAGACCTCGCTCAGCTTGCCGCCCTGTTCGTTGGCAGCGTCGATCATGGCCTGCGGGATGTCCTCCATCGGGGGGAACTCGCAGTCGGCCGCGGAGACGACCTTGGCGAGCGCCTCTTCGGTCTTTTGCTTGTTGATGGCCGCGATCTTGTCCGCGGTCAGCATGTTGGTCAGGCCCAGCAGCAGCGCGACGACCAGCGAGATCGCCGTCAGCGTACCGGCTACCTTGAAAATGAATTTACCTTCGATCTTCATTTCTTTGCCGCCTCCTTCGCTGCTTTCTTATCTACGCCGAAGCGGGTGGGCTTGGTGTACTTGTCAATAATCCAGGTGCAGCAGTTCATCACAAGGATGGAGTAGCAAACGCCCTCGGGATAGGAGCCGAAGTAGCGGATGAACACCGTGATGAGACCGCAGCCGATGCCGAAGATCAGCTGGCCCTTCTTCGTGACGGGGGAGGTGACATAGTCAGTGGCCATGAAGAACGCGCCGAGGAACAGGCCGCCGCCGAGCACGTTGTAGAGCATCCAGCTCATCGCGTCGTTGCCCTGGGGGAAGAGGAACGTGAGGACTGCCACCGTGCCGATGTAGGCAACGGGGATCTGCCAGGAGATGACCTTGCGGAAGATTAAGTACAATCCGCCGATGAGCAGCATCATCGCGGAGATCTCACCGAGAGAGCCGCCGATGTTGCCGATGAACATGTCGGAAAGGCTGTACTGTGCCGTCACCTCGGCAAACTCGCCGCCCTTCATCATCGCGAGCGGGGTGGCCGCGGTCACGACGTCAGCGCCGCCGAAGAGCGGTGCCTTGCCGGAGGCCGGGTCGATCCAGGAGGTCATCTGGCTCGTGTAGCACGCGACGAGCGCGGCACGGCCGGCCAGCGCGGGGTTCAGGAAGTTCTTGCCAAGGCCGCCGTAGAGCTGCTTGACAAGGAAGATCGCGAAGAAGTTGCCGACGATCAGCATCCAGTAAGGAAGCGTCACGGGGCAGACGAACGCGAGCAGGACACCGGTGACGGCGGCGGACAGGTCGCCGAGCGTCTGCGTCTTGTGCATCAGCTTACGGTAGAGCCACTCGAAAAACATCGCGGAAACTACGCTCACGAGCACGGAGATCAGCGCGCGGAAACCGAAACGGATGACGCTCATGATGAGCGCGGGGCACAGCGCGATGATCACGTCGAGCATGATCGAGCGCGTGTCTTCATTGTTGCGGATATGGGGGTTGGAGGAAGCGATGAGCTTCAGACCCTTATAATCATTCAGCATCTCTTAAGCCTCCTTCTTTGCTTCTTCAGCAGCCTTGGCAGCCTCAGCCGCGGCCTTGGCCTTGGCGGCGGCTTCCTTGACCTTCTGCTTGCCAACCTTGAACGAATGCGTCAGGTGCAGGCGGCCCGGGCAGATGTAAGAGCACGCGCCGCACTCGATGCAGTCCATGACGTGCGCCGCCTCGAGATCCTCGATGCGGTTCTTCTGCACATATAAATAGAGGTACAGGGGCTCGAGGTGCATGGGGCACGCCTCAACGCAGCGGCCACAGCGGATGCAGGTCGGGTCCTCGGAGACCTTGTTCTCGTTGCCCGCAAACGCCAGCACCGCGCCCGTGCCCTTGGCCACGGGGAAGTCGGCGGAGGCCTGCGCCATACCCATCATCGGGCCGCCGGCGATGAGCTTGAACGTCTCGTCCTTCAGGCCGCCGCAGGCGTCGAACAGGAGCGAAACGGGCGTGCCGATCGGGCACTCGAGATTCTTCGGCTCCACAACGCCGCTGCCGGACACGGTGACGACCTTGCGCACCACGGGCATGCCGTCCTTGATGGCATGGTAGATGGCGATGGTGGTGTTGATGTTGAACACGGCGCAGCCGATGTTCGCGGGCAGACCGCCCGGGGGCACCTGCTTGCCGGTGATGGCCTGGCAGAGCTGCTTTTCACCGCCCTGAGGGTAGCGGCAGCGCAGCGATTCGACCACGACGGGAGCCTTCTGCTCGGCGATGACCTTGTTGAGGGACTCGATGCCGTTTTTCTTGTTGTCCTCCACGCCGATGACGACCTTGCTCACGCCGAACATCTTGGCGAGGTAGCAGCAGCCGCCGATGATCTCAGCGGGGCGCTCAAGCATCGCGCGATGGTCGCCGGTGATGTAGGGCTCGCACTCCGCGCCGTTGATGATGACGGTATCGACCTTGCCGATGCCGCTGGAGATCTTCGTGTGCGTGGGGAACGTTGCGCCTCCCATACCGACGATACCGGCCTGCTTGACCATTTCGACCATTTCCTCCACGCTCAGCGCGTCGGGGTCGGCCGGAGCATGGACTTCCTCGCTCAAGTCGTCCTTGAAGTCATTGTCGATGACAACGGACATGACCTTGCCGCCCATGGAATAGGGACGGGGCTCCACCGCAGCGACCGTACCGGATACGCTTGCGTGAATGGGAGCGCCGAGACCTTTGAATTCGCCGATCTTCTGTCCAAGCTTGACATAGTCGCCCTTGGAGACCGTCGGGGTGCAGGGTGCGCCGAAGTGCATCGACATGGGGATCACCACCTGAGCAGGGGCTTGTAACTGCTCGATGGCCTTTTCATTGGTAGCAGCCTTCATATCATTGGGATGAACGCCGCCAAAGAAAGCTTGTGCCATAGTCTTCACCTCATCTTTATACTGCCAGAGCAGCGGAAACACTGCTCCATAATCGGATAGATTATATCCCCTTTCTTTTCTCTTGTCCAGAAAATATTCTTCATGACCATCATTTTCCTACATAATTTATCAGATTTCGTCGTCATTTTCTCGCAAAAACAGCATTTTGCCAAACAATTTGCCTTTCGACGGCCCGCGGAGGGAATAACCCATTTTTCCGCTTCTTGACGTGTCCCGGACGCGATGCTATAGTTATGTATTATTATTTTTATGAATTTCGTGCATTTTCCGCACATTGCCGTCCGTTTTTCCCCGTTCCGGCAAGAAAGGAGCTTTTTTATGCCCATGCAGCTCGATACCGGCGCGATCAAGGCAGAATCGCGCTCACTGCTGCGCACCGGTGAGGTCAATCCCTTCCGGATGACGCTTTTCTATCTTCTCATCACCCTTGTGCTCGATATGATCAACTCGGGCGTGAGCTATATGATCGACTCTGCCGGCGGCTTCACAGTGCTCTCGTTCAGCTTTGTGAGCATCCTCGTCGGCCTTGTCGCACTCGTTCTGAACGCAGGGTATTACTGCTACTGCTTCGGCATCCTGCGCCGTGAGGAAATGCCGTATGAGAGCCTTTTTGACGCGTTCCCCTTTGCCGGGAAGGTCATCCTGCTTTCCATCGTCGAGGGCGTTTTCATCTTTCTCTGGTTGATGCTTTTCGTCATCCCCGGCATCATCGCGGCCTACCGCTACTCGTTCGCCATGCTGAACCTGTGCGAAAATCCCGAGCTCGGCGTGATGGAGGCATTGAACCTGAGCAAGCGGCAGACAAATGGCTATAAGATGCAGCTTTTCCTGCTCCAGCTCAGCTTCATCGGCTATCAGATCGCCGCGGTGCTTATCGCGCTGCTCTACGAATACGTCATCATCAGCTACCTGCCCGACTCGCTCTCCGGTGCGGTGCTCGGTGCTCTGATCTACGGCGTGCTCTCGGCGGTCGTGGACGTCTACCTGACGCCGTATCTGAACCTTTCGACCTGCCGCTTCTACCAGCTCGCCACCGCGCCGCAGGTAAACGAGCCGCCGCACTTCGACTCCTGGAACGACAACTTCTGAACGCAGCAAAAAAGAGGGATATCTCGCATGAGATATCCCTCTGTCATTTTTTGTTTTACTTCAGCACGTAGACGTTCTTGATGCCGAGGAGCTTGCAAAGCTCGGTCTTTTCAGCGATGTCCGCCTCGCTCTCGTACCAGACGACGGTCGTGGAACCGTCCCTTTCCTTATAAATAAGATACGAGCTGTCGAAGCGGTTCGAGTGCGATTTCTGCACGGCGCTGTCGCTCAAATACGCGTTCAGCTCGTCCTGCGTCAGTGTGCGCAGCGCGCCTACCTTGCCGTTTTTCACGTTCTGCGCCGCGGGCACGGCGTTGATGACCACGCTGCCGCCCTTGCCGGCCTTGACCGCCGCGTCGTAGACCTGCTCTACCGCCGCGCGCGGGGACAGCGGCACCGCACCGCTCGTGCCCGTCAGGCTCTCAACCGGCACCGCGCCGGAGGGCGCCGCGCTCACGCTCGTCACGCTGACTTTGGCCTTGAGGCCGTTGTAGGCGCGCAGCAGCACCGCCGCGGCCTGCTCTCGCGTCGTGTCGTTTTTCGGCGCGAACGTCGTTAAGTTCATACCCACCACAAGACCCATGCGCCAGGCGAGCGTGATATAGCCGGGATTCGTCGAAACATCGGTGAACGGGCACTCATCCTGCACCGTGCCGGAAAGCGTGCTGTAGCCCAGCGCGCGGACGGTCATCGCGGCCATCTCCTCACGCGTGATGGGGTCGTTCGGTCGGCAGGTCGTGCTGTGGCCGGAGAACACGTCGTGCGCGCTCGCGGTCTCAATGGCGCTATAATACCACTTTTTCGCATCCTGATTGTCGGTATAGCTGCCCTTTTCGGGCGTTACGGTCTTCCAGCCCATCAGGCGGCAGAGCGCCGCGGCATAGGCCGCGCGCGTCATCTTCTGTCCGAGGCCGAACTTGCCGTTTCCGATGCCCTGCAATAAGTTGTACTGCTTGCACTGCGCGATGCTTTGGCTCGCCCAGTTCTTGTCCGGCACGTCGGAATAGCCGGATTTGTTGGCGGCAAGCGCGAGCGTCGTGGTCATCACGAGCGCAAGAAGAAGCGCCGTCAGGCGCGTTGCGATCTGTTTCATTGGTATTTTCCCCCTTTTGGGTGGTCTTTCTGCCGTATTGTAGCACAAAGTCGCGTGGATAGTCAAATTTTCTCTTTACCTTTGCGGTGGTCTTTGTTAAAATAATAGATTGTATTAGTATGATGAGGTAGTATTGCCTGAGATAGTATGCCCAAAAGTTCTCAAAAGAAAGAAGGTGAGCCGAAACATGAAGTACGAGCACTGGCAGATCCCCGCCGCGCCGGAGGATGCCATCAAGACGCTGATGGACGCGGGATACCCCTATCTTGTCTCGTCGGTGCTGGCCGCGCGCGGCGTCACCACGAGCGAGCAGGCCGCCGAAGCGCTCGAGCGCGAGAAGACGCTCGCCCACTCCCCGTTTTTGATGAAGGACATGGACAAGGCCGTCGCGCGCATCTCGAAGGCGCTTGAAAACGGCGAAAAGCTGGCGGTCTTCGGCGACTACGATGTGGACGGTATCACCTCGACCTGCCTTCTGACCGATTATCTCCGCTCGCGCGGGGCGGATGTGACGATGCACATCCCCCGCCGCATCGAGGAGGGCTACGGCCTCGGCTGTGACGCCATCCGCGCACTCTCCGAGTCCGGCGTGACGCTGATCGTCACGGTCGACTGCGGCATCACGGGCGTGGACGAGACGGCCTACGCCGCGACGCTCGGCGTCGATCTTGTCATCACCGACCACCACGAGTGCAAGGAGCAGCTCCCCGCCGCCGTGGCCGTCGTTGACCCCCACCGGCCCGACTGCCCGTATCCCTTCAAGCACTTGGCGGGCGTGGGCGTCGCGCTCAAGCTCGTTTTGGCCCTTGGCGAGGGGCGCGAGGATGCGCTGTTTGCGCGCTACTGCACGCTTGCCGCCATCGGCACGATCGCCGACGTCATGCGCATGGAGGGCGAGAACCGCACCATCGTGCAGTGCGGGCTTGAGAGCATCGACCGCAGCGACTTTACGGGGCTGCACGCGCTGCTGCGCGAGGCGGGGCTCACGTCGCGCCCCATCTCGTCGATCCAGATCGGCTTTGTGCTCGCCCCGCGCATCAACGCCGCGGGCCGCATGGGCCGCGCCGAGCTGGCCGCGGAATTGTTGCTCACCGACGATCCCGTCCGCGCGGAAAAGCTCGCGCGCGAGCTGTGCGAGCTCAACCGCGAGCGCCAGAGCGTGGAGCAGGACATTTTCCGCCGCGCCATCGAGCAGATGGAGGACCTTCCCGAGAGCGAGCGCAGTGCGCTCGTGTTGTCCAGCGAGGACTGGCATCAAGGCGTCGTGGGCATTGTGGCGTCGAGACTTTCCGAAAAATTCTCCTGCCCGAGCTTTATGATCCACCTCTCCGGCGGGTCGGGTAAGGGCTCGTGCCGCAGCTACGGAGGCTTTAACCTCTTCAATGCGCTCGAAGCGTGCTCCGACCTTCTTGTGAGCTTCGGCGGACACGAGCTCGCCGCGGGCTTTACGATCGAAGAGCGCAACATCCCCGCGTTCCGCACGCGGATGAACCAGTATGTGCGCGCCCACACGGGCGAGCATCCGCCGGTGTCGATGCTCGACGTCGACGTCGACTTGCAGCACCCCTCGCTCATCACGCTTGAGGAGGTCGAGGCACTTTCGCTCCTCGAGCCCTACGGCGCGGGCAACAACCGCCCCGTCTTCTGCCTGCGCGGCGCAACGCTCGAGAGCGTGCAGGGCGTGGGCCAGAACCGGCACTTAAAGCTGAAACTACAGAAAAGCCGCGTGAATTTCGACGGCATTTTCTTCTCCGTCACCGCCGACGAGTGCGGCGTGTGCGCGGGCATGCGCGTGGACGCGGCGTTCTATCTGCAGGTGAACGAGTTCCGCTCCCAGCGCTCCATCCAGCTCCAGCTCATCGACCTGCGCCCCTCGCTCGACCCCAGCGGGCGCGAGAATGAGGCGCTTTCCCTCTGCCGCGAGCTGATCAGCGGCGGCACGCTCTCCCCGCGCGACGCGGCGCGGGCGCTCCCCTCGCGCGACCAGTTCGTGCGCGCGTGGCGCGTCTTAGAGCGCGAGGTCGGGCCTGACGGCGTCAGCGAGCCCATGCTGCCGCTGCTGCGGCATTTGAGCTCGGAAATGGTCGGCGCGGAGACGTTTCTGCGCACGGCGATGTGTTTGCAGGTCTTCGCCGAGCGCGGGCTTCTTTCGATCGAGCGCAAGGACACGACCCTCACGCTCCGCCTGACGGCGGACGGAAAAAAGGTTGAGCTTAACAAGAGCCCCTACCTTTCCGCCCTGCACAGCTTTCTTTCGTAATTAAAGGAGACGATTCGGATATGACAGCACAGGATAAAGCATTAAAAGAGAATACCGCTTCGGCTCCCCTCCAGATCGTCGCGCCCGGCACCTGCGTGGAGACCGGCGAGCAGGCGGCGCTCGTGCTCGGCATGTACGACCACCTTGTCGAGACGATCCACCAGTACAACCCGAGCGCAGACTTTGCCCAGATCGACAAGGCCTTCCGCTATGCCGACACGCACCACAACGGTCAGCTCAGAAAGGACGGCTCGCCGTTTATCACGCACCCGCTCGCCGTCGCGCAGATCATCGCCGAGGAGCTGCGGCTCGACTCAGAGTCCATCGAGGCCGCCCTCATGCACGACTGCATCGAGGACACCTCCGCCACGTATGCCGAGATCGCCAAGGAGTTCTCCCCCGCGGTCGCGGATCTGGTCGAGGGCGTCTCCAAGCTGACGCGCGTGCAGTACGCCAGCAAGGAAGAAGAGCAGATGGAGAACCTGCGCAAGATGCTCATGGCGATGGCCAAGGACATCCGCGTCATTCTCATCAAATTGGCCGACCGGACGCACAACATGCGCACCATGGAGTACCAGACGGCGGAAAAGCAGCGGCAGAAGTCGCTTGAAACGATGGAAATTTACGCGCCCATCGCCCACCGCCTCGGTATGCAGCGCATCAAGTGGGAGCTTGAGGATTTGTCCCTCAAGTATCTCGACCCCGTCGGCTACGACGAGATCACCCGCTCGCTCGAGGCCAAGCAGTCCGAGCACGAGGCCTTTATGGACCGCGTGCAGGCGCAGATTGAAGAGCGCCTGAAGGAGCAGCACGTCCCGTATCTCAAGGTCTACGGCCGCATGAAGCATCCCTACAGCATCTACCGCAAGATGTACGCGCAGAATAAGACGATGGACGAGGTGCTCGACCTCTTCGCGTTCCGCGTCATCGTCGACACCGTGGCCGACTGCTACAACGTGCTCGGCATCATCCACGACCTTTACCGTCCCATTCTGGGCCGTTTCAAGGACTATATCGGCACGCCCAAGCCGAACATGTACCAGTCGCTCCACACCACCGTCATCGGTGCGGACGGCATCCCGTTCGAGGTCCAAATTCGCACCGAAGAGATGCACGAGATCGCCGAATACGGCGTCGCCGCGCACTGGAAGTACAAACAGGGCATCTCCGGCAACGCAGGCGAGCACAACTACGAATGGGTGCGCCGTTTGCTTGAAAATCAGGAGAACACCGACGCCGAGGAATTCGTCCACACGCTCAAGGTCGACATGTTCGCCGACGAGGTCTTCGTCTTCTCTCCGCGCGGCGACGTGACGAACCTCCCCGCCGGCGCGACGCCCATCGACTTTGCCTACTCCATCCACTCGGCCATCGGCAACCGCATGACGGGCGCGAAGGTCAACGGGCGCATCGCCCCGCTCGACTATCAGCTCAAAAACGGCGACATCGTCGAAATTCTGACTTCAAAAAACGCGCACGGCCCCAGCCGCGACTGGCTCAAGATTGCCAAATCGAGCGAGGCACGCAGCAAAATTCGCCAGTGGTTCAAAAAGGAGCGCCGCGAGGAAAACATCATCAACGGCCGCATCTCGTTTGAAGCAGAGCTCAAGCACCTCGGCATCCCGATGAGCGACGTGCTCGGCACGGACATCGAGGCCGCGCTTCTCAAGAAGACGTCGTTCGGCTCGATGGATGAGATGTACGCCGCCATCGGCTACGGCGGATTTTCCGCGCAGAAGGCCGTCAACCGCATCCACGACGAGATCGTCAAGCTCGAAAAGCAGCGAAAGGAGGAGCGCGCCGCCACCGTGCCGGTGGACAACTCCGGCGCGACGCGTCCCGCCGTCCCCAAGCGCACGAAGAGCGAGCAGGGCATCGTGGTCGAGGGGCTGTCGAACTGCCTTGTCAAATTCTCCAAGTGCTGCACGCCTGTCCCCGGCGACGAGATCGTCGGCTTCATCACGCGCGGCTACGGTGTGTCCGTCCACCGCTGCGACTGCCCCAACGCCGCCATTGAGCGCAGAAAGCCCGAGGAGCGCGGCCGCTGGATCAAAGTGAGCTGGGGCACGGACGTCAAGGAGTCGTATCAGACCGCGCTCGACATTTACGCCAAGGACCGCCTCGACCTCGTGCTCGACGTCTCCGCCGCGCTCTCGTCCTCGCAGACGCGCGTGGCGTCCATCAACGCGACGACGACCGCCGACGGCTTTGCGGTCATTCACCTCAGTATTTTTATTTCCGACGCGCAGCATCTCGCGGCGGTCATGCGTCGGCTGCATCAGATCAGCGGAGTGATGAAGGTGGATCGCCCAGCGGGCTAAATTCCGCGCATCGCGCGGAGAGAAATGCCGCCTGCGGGCGGCAGGACCACACCCCCCATTTTCTTTCCCGAGAAAGAAAACGGGCGGTGTGACCGTCCAAAAGAAAGGCGTTTGATTGGCAGCCCCAAGCTCGAACAACCTTTATGCCTCCGGAATGCAACTGCCTGCGTGCGGCGGAGCCGCGTCAGCTTTGCAAGACGATTTGCCTCTGCTTCTACTACCCGCTGTTGCGCAGCCGTTGGCAGCTCTGCTGCCTTACGGATGCGGCACACCCCTTGCGGGTGCCGCTCTGCTGATCTTGCGCAAGTGCAGCCTAACCGCCGTCTACCGATAATACGATATCGCGGTGAGCGTCAGCAATGCCGCCTTGGCAGGCAAACACAAGATTGCACCAATCCGAAGTAGACGGGGATTGCTAAAGGGTAACGAATCGCAGGCAAAGCGGCAGCGAAGATAGAAGCACACCAAGTCGTTTAGATTCATCACTTGGCAGGCACCCGATTCCGCAGGCTGTGCACTTCTTCAAGCTACAAACTCACAATGTCGGGGGTCGAGGGGGACTCCCCTCGTCCTTCTCTGGGGGATACAAAGGGGGTATTCTCTTCGAGAAGAGAATACCCCCTTTGACCCGCGCTCCCCACGGCAGTGGGGACCAAAACGCCGCCCCTTTGGGGCATAGAAAGGAATCTATCATGCGAGCAGTATTGACTAAGGTTAAACACGCCTCCGTTACGATCGACGGAGAGCTCAAGGGCAAGATCGGCAGGGGCTTTTTGATCCTGCTGGGCGTTGCGCCTGACGACACGGAAGAAAAATGCCGCAAGATGGCGGACAAGCTCTGCTCGCTGCGCATTTTTGACGACGAGAACGACAAGATCAACCTCTCCCTCGACGATGTTGGCGGCGAGCTTCTAATCGTCTCGCAGTTCACGCTCTACGGCAACTGCCGCAAGGGCCGCCGTCCCGAATTTTTAAGCGCCGCGCGGCCTGAGATCGCCATCCCGATGTATGAAAAGTTCGTGGCCATCTGCCGCGAAAAGGGCTACCATGTCGAAACCGGCGAATTCGGCGCCTACATGGAGGTCGAATCGCTCAACGACGGGCCGTTCACGCTGATCGTGGACTCCGCCGACTTAGACGCACCGAAAAAGCAGTAAAGAAAGGGGTTATTTCTTCATGAAAGTCATCACCACTGTCGTCGGCTCCCTGCAGACGAATTGCTACCTGCTCATCGACGAGGAAACGAAGTCCGCCGCGCTCATCGACCCGGGCGACGAGGCGGAAAAACTGCTCGCGCTCGTCAAAAGCGAGGGCGTCACGCTCAAATATATTCTGCTGACCCACGGACACCGCGACCACACGCTTGCCGTGCCTGCGCTCAAAAAGGCGCTGCCGGACGTGCCCGTCTACATCGGCGAGGCCGACGCCCACTCCACCGGCATCTACCACTACCCGATGGCCGACCTCGTCCCCGATCTCAAATACTATGGCGAGGGCGATACGCTGCCGCTCGGCTCGCTGACGATCAAGGTGCTCGCCACGCCGGGCCATACGCTCGGCGGCGTGACGCTGCTGGTCGGCGACGCGATGTTCCCCGGCGACACGCTGTTTGCAGGCTCGATGGGCCGCACCGACCTCCCCGGCGGCAACGACGCGCAGATGCTCGCCTCGCTGCGCCGTCTCGCCCAGATCGAAGGCGACTACACCGTCTACCCCGGCCACATGAATGCTACAACGCTCGCGCGTGAAAAGACGATGAACCCGTATCTGCGCCATGCGCTGCGATAAAGGACAAGAAACCACATGAAACTTGAGCTCATTGGGCATGATGAAAAATACGCGCTGGAGCAGAGCTTACTCACGCTCTTCCCCGGCGAAAAGCCCGTTTACGGCACGGTCGACAAAACCGCCGACACGCGCTGGGCGCGCGTGACGCTCACCGAAGAGGACGAGCGCGTGCAGGTGACGACGGAGCTGGGCGTGGACGGCAAGTCCGCCGCCCACAGCTACGACTATCCCCTCTCCGGCACGGAGTATGAAAAAGAAGGACAGCGCCGTCACGCCGTCGGCATCAGCTTTTTCGGCGCGGCGAAGGACCTGCTCGGCATCTCCCCCGCGTGGGGGAGCCTGACCGGCGTGCGGCCCAGCAAGGTCGCGCTCTCGCTCATCCGCGAGGGCGGCAAAAAACGTGCGGAAAAGGAATTGCAGGAGCTCTACTGCGTCACGCCCGCGCGCGCCCGCCTCGCCATTGAGGCGGCGGACGCCGGCATCCGCGCCGCGGCGGAGCTGGAGCCGAACGATATCTCGCTCTATGTCGGCATCCCGTTCTGCCCGACGCGGTGTGCGTATTGCAGCTTCGTGGCGCAGAGCGTAGAAAAGTCGTTCTCGCTCGTCGATCCGTACCTCGAAGCGCTCTTTGACGAGATCACCGCCGCGGGGCAGCTCGTGCACGAGTTGGGGCTGAACGTCAAGTCGTTCTACATGGGCGGCGGCACGCCGACCACGCTGACCGCCGACCAGATGGACCGTCTGCTCTCAAAATTGGAGCAGAATTTTGACTTTAACGGTCTCGCCGAGCTGACGATCGAGGCGGGCCGCCCCGATACGATCGACGAAGAAAAGCTGCGCGTGCTGCGCGCGCACAACACCACGCGCGTTTCCATCAACCCCCAGACGATGGAGGACAACGTCCTCGCGGCCATCGGCCGCCGCCACACGGCGGACGACATCCGCCGCGCGATGGAACAGGTGCGCGCCGCGGGCTTCCCGCACGTCAACATGGATTTGATCGCAGGTCTGCCCGAGGACACGCCCGATGGCTTTGCAAGGAGTCTCGACGAGGTCATCTCGATGGGCGCGGACAACATCACGGTGCACACGCTGTCGCTCAAAAAGGGCAGCCGCATCATGCTCGAAGGCAGCCGCATCCCCGGCGCGGACGAGGTCGCGCAAATGCTGGACTATGCCGACCCCACGCTGCGTAAACATGGTTTTGCCCCCTATTACCTCTACCGCCAGAAGTACATGTCCGGCAGCTTTGAAAATGTCGGCTGGACGAAGCCCGGCGGCACGGGGCTCTACAACATCTACATCATGGAAGAGCTGCACTCCATCCTTTCGCTCGGCGCGGGCGGCTCGACCAAGATGGTCGGCGGCGGGCAGATCCGCCGCGCGTTCAACGCCAAATACCCGCGTGAATACATCGACCGGCCCGAAAAGCGACGCGCGAACCTGATGGACTTCGCCCGCTTTTACGCCGAACAAGGAGAATAACGATGAATAAGAGTGATTTCTTTACCGCCGACGCGGTCAAGCCGCACTTCACCTATGATGATTACTGCGAGAGCGCGGATATGATCGCCGCCCACCTCGGCGATTTCCGTCCCGAGGTACTGCTGGTGCTCGGCAGCGGCCTGGGCTTTCTCGGCGACCGCGTCGAGGCGCGCACCTGCGTGAGCTATGCGGACATCCCGCACTTCCGCGCGTCCACCGCGCCGGGACACGAGGGCCGCTTCGTTTTCGGCGAGCTGCGCGGCAAGCGCGCGGCGGTCATGCAGGGCCGCATGCACTGCTACGAGGGCTACACGATGGAGGACGCCGCCTATGCCTGCCGCGTCATCCGCTTACTCGGCGCAAAGACGATGATCGTGACGAACGCCGCGGGCGCGGTGAATACCGATTACCAAGCAGGCGACCTGATGCTCATTTCCGATCACATCAAGCTTTTCGACTTTGGCCCGCTCTGGGGGCCGAATATCGACGAGTTCGGCACACGCTTCCCCGATATGTCCAATGTCTACTCCCCCCGCCTGCGCGAGCTTGCCAAGGAAGTCGCCAAGGAGCAGGACCTCACGCTGCGCGAGGGCGTCTACATGTACTTCCCCGGCCCGCAGTTTGAAACCCCCGCCGAGGTGCGCGCCGCGCGCGTGCTCGGCGCGGACGCCGTGGGCATGTCCACCGTGCCGGAGGCCATCGCCGCCGCGCACTGCGGGTATGAGATCCTCGGCGTGACGCTGTGCGCCAACATGGCCGCGGGCGTGCTGCCCCAGCCGCTCTCCGGCGAGGAGGTCAACGAGATGGCCGAACAGTCGGCCCCGCATTTCTCCTCGCTCATCCTCGGCTGCCTCGAGCGGCTGTAAAACAGTTTATTTCAGCTAAGAAGGAAAAGGTTGAAATTTTAATGGCTACGGAAAAGAAACAGTCCTTTTTCGGCGGCGCGGCGGTGT